>ERZ773014.115-NODE-115-length-50331-cov-22.652001_pt1 | contig 50331 bp, 49 predicted proteins | sample MGYA00580841_ERZ773014 | MGnify/ENA primary metagenome ERZ773014 (study PRJEB29015, sample SAMEA2737989) | human oral metagenome | biome: human oral; feature: human-associated habitat; material: dental | place: China | collected 2067 ... | reverse complement strand
CCTCTATTTATCGGCAACAAATGCGGAGTAAATACTAAATTAATATCCCCATTCGCTAATTTATCCATCTCTTGCTTTATTTCAGGTATATGTCTATGCTTCAAAACATTATAAGCCTTAAAATTTTCATTTACTTCAGCATAAATTAAATCCAATTTAGCACTTCTTCCAGCTCCCGAAACTCCCGACTTCGAATCAACAACAATTTTTTTTGTATCAACAAGTCCATTTTTTAATAACGGTGCCACGCCTAAAATAGCAGAAGTGGGATAACATCCAGGTGAAGCCACAACTTTCGTATTTTTTATTTTTTCCTTATAAAGTTCTGGAAGCCCATAAACTGCATTTTTATTGATTTCTGGATAGTTATGTTTTACCTTGTACCATTTTTCATAAATTTCTGAATCATCTAATCTAAAATCTGCTCCCAAATCTATAACTTTTACATTGTTTTCAAGCGCTGATTTTGTTATCTTTTCTGACATTCCATGAGGCAGTGCTAAAAATAGTACATCTATTTTATCCAGATTTTCTTTAATTTCTTCCAACGAAATCAATTTTTTTTCAAAATATTTTTTATAATTTTTATAAATATTTCCAATATTCTCTCCTGCAAATGAATGCGATGAAATAAATTCCACTTTCACTTCTTTGTGATTATTTAAAATCCATAATAACTGCTGTCCTGCATACCCTGTTGCTCCTACAATTCCTGCTTTTATCATCTCTTTCTCCTCCTACTTTTTTATTTTAAATAAAAAAAGCCTATTTTTTTAGGCCTTTTTCTTTAAATATTTTTAAATTAAAGGAAAAAAAGCCAGCAACCTCAAAATTACTGACTTTTATATTATATTCCTAAAAAATATTAAAAAATTAGCAATGATAAAGGAATGCACAAATAAATTGTCATTATTTTTCTTTCCCTTATCCTTCTAACTAATTTCATAATATTTCACTCCATTCCATTTAATTTATTTTACAACACTAATATACCATATTTTTCACAAAATTTCAATAATTTAAATATATAAATTTTATATAAATACATATATTTCATTTATGCTTTAAATTGAAAAATAAATTTATTAATAATTTTCTGGAAATAAAATTCTTTCCACTCCTTCAATAATAATATGTAAAATCATCATATGAACTTCTTGAATTCTGTCGGAAGTTTCTCCTGGAATAATAAATTCATAATCACACACACCTTTTAATTTTCCGCCATCTTTTCCCAAAAGTGCAACTGTTTTTAAACCTTTTTCTTTTGCCACTTTCATTGCTTCAATAATATTTTGAGAGTTTCCTGAAGTTGAGATTCCAAAGAAAAAATCTCCTTCTTGACCAAAGGCTTCCACTCCTTTTGCAAAAATAAAATTAAATCCAAAATCATTTCCAACACAGGTGATGTGTGAACTGTCACTTATGCTAATCGACGGCAAAGCATGTCTATCACTTCTAAATCTTCCTGTAAATTCTTCTGCAAAATGCATGGCATCACAATTACTTCCACCATTTCCAGCAATCAACGACTTTTTTCCATCTCTGTAAGCAGCTGCCAACTCTTCTGAAATTTTAACCGTTTTTTCAATATTCTCGTCATTTTCCACAAAATTTTTGACAGTTTTGTAAGCTGTTAAATATGAATTTTTTATATTTTCTTTTAACATTTATTTTACCTCCAGATTTAAAAATTTATTTAAAATAAATTTTAAAACTTATCTTAAAAATTATATTTCAAATATTATACTTCTAAAAAATTTTTATTTTTTATTTTAAAAAGTTTATAGAAATTTAACTGTACTGCAACAACAAATAAGATTAAATTATTATTCAAAATTTTTAAATATCAGATCATTTATTTTTTCGTCAGAATAATTCCCATTAATTTTATAATCTTTCACAAAATTTACAAATTTCTCAATTCCTTCTTTTTCGCTATTTTCTTTTATATACACAATTTGAAATTTTTCTTCCCATTTCTCAAAACTATGAACAATTTTTAATGTTCCTCGAAGTATTTCTTCATAAACGCTGTAATAAGGAAGCACTGCAAATCCAATTCCATTTTTTATCATATTTTTCATCGTTTCGATACTTCCATTAATTACAATTCGATCTTCTAAATTAAAACCGATAATTTTCTCAAATAAATCCAAATACTTATTTGTAAGTATTGTATCTCGCTTTAACAACTTTAAATTTTTTAACTCTTCATAATCGAAAATCTGAGTCCCTGCGACAACCACGAATGGATATTCTTCAGTTTCAATAATTTTCAGTTCCTTATCTTCAATAAAATATTCTTCCATTAAAGCTACATCAACTGTTCCTTCTTTCAAATGACGCATAAGAGATTCTCTATTTTTTATATATAAGTCAAACTCTATTTCAGGATATTTCTTTTTAAACTCAACCATTATTTTAGGTAAAACCGGTTCCCCAATATTGTGAGTTGCTCCAATTGAAATTTTTCCTTTGCCATAATAAGCAATTCTTTGCATCTCTGTTTCCATTCGCAAAATTTTATCAAAGACATCTTTAGACATTCGATACAGTTCTTTTCCTGCAAATGTCAACTTAAAATTTTTTGAATTTCTCTCAATAAGTTGTATATCTAATTTTGTTTCCAATTTTTTTATTTGTATAGACACCGCTGATTGACTAATATACAGTTTTTTTGCTGCTTTTGTAAAACTTTTTTCCCGACACGCTTCAAAAAAAATTTTCAAATGATGTATATCCATTCAAACCTTCTCCAATCATATATTTTGTTTATATTATAACTTATTTTTTATTTTTTGTCCACAGACATTTTTTCATTTGTTTCTCGCCATTTTACTCAATTTTTTCAAAAAATGAAAATATTGTGCCAAACGATTTATTGTGATATAATAATTTTGAAAAAATAAATAATTATTTTTGAAATATAAAAAATATATAAACAAAAAATGGGAGAAAATAATGAAAGCAGAAATTATTTGCGTGGGAACAGAACTACTTGTTGGAGATATCGTCAACACAAATTCACAATACATTTCCAAAAAATTTACAGATATAGGAATTGATTTATATTATCAAACTACTGTTGGAGATAATTTTGAAAGATTAAAAGAATGTCTTAAGATTGCATTTAACAGAGTGGATTTAGTCATTACAACTGGAGGACTTGGACCTACGATTGACGACATCACAAAAGAAGTTGTCGCCAATTATTTTAATGTTGACTTAGAAATGATACAAAAATATTATGATTTAATTATAAAAAAATACAACGAGCGTGGTTTTTTTGAAGTGGCAAGCGGCGCAGAAAAAGAAGCTTCGATTTTAAAAGGATCCGTTCTTCTGGAAAATGAAGTCGGTCTTGCGCCAGGATGTTTTTTTGAAAAAAATGGGAAAAAAATAATAATTTTACCTGGTCCGCCAAAAGAAATGACTGCTATGCTAGACGATTACGCATTGCCGCTTTTAAAGAAATATTCCGATTCAATTTTACTTATGAAAACTTTAGAGATAAAAGGCGTTCCTGAAGGGAAAATTGATGATAGATTAAAAGATTATTTTCAGATGACCAATCCAACAGTTGCACCTTACGCTAAAGAAAAATGTGTGCATGTGAGAGTTGCTGTAAAAGGAAATAGACAAAAAGAAGATGTTTTATGGGGAAAAGTGGACAAAATAATAAATGACATAAAAGATATTTATCCACAGGCAACAGAAGTAAAATAATTTAAACTTAAATTATAAAAATTTGAAAATTAAATAAAAAACATAAAAAAGGAGAAAAAATATGTTTTGCACATTGATTTGCTGTATGGACGGAAGATTTATTCATATTATAAATGAATATATAAGAAATAATTATAAATATAATTATGTAGATACAATTACAGATGCTGGACCTGTAAATAAAATTATATACGAAGATTATTTAAAATCTGTGGAAGATAAAGTCGTTTTGATTTCTGTCAACAAACATAAATCTGACCACATCTTCATCGCTGGACACAGTGACTGCGCAGGATGTCCAATAGACGACAAAACTCAAAAAAACTATATAATTCAAGCTTCAGAAAAAATACATTTTAATTTACCACACGAAGCTGTGACTGGCTTATTTGTTTATGAAGATGGAAAAATTGAAATCTTAGCTGATTTTAAAAAAAGTTAAAAAAATAATAAATAAAATAAAAATCCCTTTAATTTTTTAGGGGATTTTTTTTAAATTAATAATGATGTTTTGCATTTAACATTTTTTCAGCATTTCTATAATTTGGCATATATTTTTCAACATAATTGTAAAATCCTTTGCCATGATTGGGATACTTTAAATGAGCAAGTTCATGCAAAATTACATATTCGATTTCAAACGGAGTTCGTTTTATAAGTTCCACATTTAAAGCCACATATTTTTTTTCATAATTGCAAAATCCCCATTTTTTGTTTAGCGGCTTTATCAAAAATTTTTTTACATCTTCATTCAAAATTTCCATCCATTTTTTCAATAATTCTAAAAAAATTTTTTTAGCATTTTCAAAATACCACTTTTCCAAAATTTTCTTTTTTTCTTCTGAATTGTCAAAAATATCGCTGTAGACTATCAGAATAATTTCATTTTTTTTATCATTTTTTAAAGCCACTCGATTGAAATTTCCATTTTTTACAGTTAAAATATATTTTTGACCTAAAAAATTATGAATTTCCCCAGTAATATATTCTTTTTCTTTTCGTTCTTCTTTTATTTTTTCAAGTTTTTTTAAGACATTTTTTATCCATTTCTCTTTTGAAATCAAAAAGTTTTTTATGTAATCGCTGTGCAAATTTTCTGGAGCGGAAATGTAAATTTCCATATTTTCTTTTATTCTCAAATTTATATTTTTAACTTTTTTTCTATGAACTTCATAGCCCAATATTTTCTCAGTTTTCATAATTTAATTTTCCAAACTTTCCAAATTTTTCTGTTTCAAAATTTTGTAAGAATTTTCCAAAACTTCTTTTTGCAGTCGATAAGTTATTGTTTTTAGTGCTTCTTCATAAGAGCACCATTTATATGCTTCAATTTCCTGCTCGTCAACCGTCACTTCTTCATTTTCCGTTATTCCAATAAAAAATGTAACTTTTTTAATTGTCGTTTCATTTGGAACATATTTTATCTCATATTTTTTATCAGAAACAATATTAATTTTAATTCTAGTTTCTTCAAAAACCTCTCTTATTGCTGTTTCAACTTCAGTTTCACATTCTTCAATATGACCTTTGGGAAATCCCCAATTTCCATTAAACATCTTCACAATCAAAAATTTTTTGATTTTATTGTTAAAAACAATCGCACCGCAAGAATTCTCATGTTTAAAATTTTGACACAAATTATATTTTTTTGCCAAATATTTTATCAATTCTTCTTTTTCATTTTTTAACTCATCTGACAAAACAAGTTCATACAATTCATTTTTTAGTTTTCCAATTTCTCTATTCTCAAATTTCAAATTTATCAAGTCAATTCCCGTCAAATCCAAATCTTTAATGCTAGGAATATTTCCCTGTTTTTTCAAATTTTCAATTCTTTGCAAAAAATTATCCAAAATTTTTTGATTTTCTTCTTTAGAATTTATATTTTTAGAATTTAAGTCGGCAGAAAATAAATCAAAAAGCCGCTTTAAATTTTTTTCTTCAAAATTAATTATCAATTTTTTCAAAGTTTTATCAGAAACCTCTTGATAGATTAACATATGATTTAAAATTAGTTTTTTTACAGAATTTATAAACTCTTTTGGCGCTCTAAGTTCCCTAAGTTCTTCTTCAGCAATAAGTGCGCTCTCCTTTTCATGTCCATAAAAGTGAAAAATCCCTTTTGCATCAATACTTTTTGTGTTAATTTTTCCCAAATCATGAAAAAGCGCTGCAAATTTTGTAATCAAGTCTTTGTCACAAAGATTTACAACTTTAATTATGTGATGAAACAAATCATCGGTGTGATGTGGATTATTTTGGTCAAAGTTATAAGCGTAGCGAAATTCAGGAATTATAAATTCCAAAACTTTTAGCGATTTCATCTTTTTTAACGCTTTTATGGCATATGGTGCAATCAAAATTTTACTAAATTCATCAAAAATTCTCTCATGCGAAATTTTATTCAAAAATTTTCTTTTTTCACAAATCGCTTCAGCTGTCTTTTTATCAAGATTAAACCCAAGTTTTGCCATAAATCTAAAAGCTCTCAAAATTCTTAACGCATCTTCTTCAATTCGTAACTTTGGATTTCCAACAAATTTAATAGTTTTATTTTTTAAGTCTTTTAAACCTCCAAAAAGATCAATAACCCCAGTTTTTTGGCTATATGCCATTGCATTTATCGTAAAATCCCGACGAGATAAGTCATCTTCAATTTTTTTTACAAATTTAATTTCTTTTGGGTATCTGCTGTTGTAAACTCCAGTTTCACGACGAAATTTTGCAATTTCATAATCTACGCCATTTAAATGAATCATCAAAATTCCAAAGTGAGTGCCAACTTCTTTTGGTGAATAATCGGAAAAAATCGCCTTTAGCGTTGAATATTCAATATCAGTAGCAAAATCATAATCTCCGGGATCACGACGCAAGATTAAATCTCGTATCGCTCCTCCGACAAGAAATCCACTTCCATTTGCATTTAACTTTTGCATTATAAATTTTATGTCGTCACTAAAATTAAATTGCATACTAACGTATCCTTTCTGTTCTATTAATTAATCACCATCACATTTTTTTACTTTTTTAAATTTTGCTATATAAAATCCATCCAAATATTCATTTTCATAAGAAATATAAACGCCACCAAACTCGTCTTTTAGAATCTTGATATTTTTTGGAATTGCAACTTCTTTAATTTCCAAATTTTTATATTTTTCCAAAAAATATTTAACATTATTAGTATTTTCATTTTTTGAAAAAGTACAAGTGCTGTAAATAATTTCTCCACCATTTTTTATCGAATTAAATGCGCTCTCAAAAATTTTCTTTTGAATTTTTTTAAGACTTTTAAAATTATTCGATTCCAATTCATATATTTTTTCAGGTTTTTTACGAAGTACGCCAAGTCCGCTACAAGGTACATCCAAAAGTATTTTATCAAATTTTTTGTCTAAATTTTCAATTTTTGTGGCATCATTCAATTCTATTTTCCAATTTTTATATTCATATTTATTTTTCAAATTTTCTAAAATCTTAATTTTATGATGGTGAATATCAGTAGAAATCAAAATTTGGGGATTAAAAAGCTGTAAAATCGCAAGTGATTTTCCACCAGGTGCACTACAAGCGTCTAAAACAACATCATCTTGTGAAACTTCAAGATTTTTTACCGCTAAATATGAAGAAGCATCTTGAACAACTATTTCTCCACTTTTAAAATTTTCAGTTTCAAAAATATTTGCATTGGACAAATAATAAACTTCTTCCACAGAAAATAAAATTTGAGTGTCAATTTTTTTTAATAAATTTTCAAATTCTTCTTTTGTAAATTTGTTTTTATCATATCTCACAGAAAGAAAACTTCTTTTTTTATAAGATTTCATAATTTTTAAATAGTCATCTGGAAAATCTGATTTTAGTTTATTCACAAACCACTGCGGATATGAATAAACTATTCCGTCTTTTTTATCCATTGGAATTTCTTGATCAAATTTTTCTTTATTTTTCAAAACATTTTGTAAAGTTGCATTTACAAATCCAACTTGATGTGAATTAATTATTTTAGCAATTTCTCCCGCCTCAAAAACAACTCCTGAGTTGTCAGAATCCATAAAAAACAATTGTGCTACAGAAATTCTCAAAAGTTGTTTTATTTTTCTCTTTTTTATATTTTTAGTACATTTTTCAATTAAATAATCGATATAAATTAAATTTTTTATCACAATATTTACAATATTTGTAACAAATAATTTTTCTTTTTTTGTATAATTATTTTTAGAAAAATAGTAATTTAGCTGAATATTACTATATTTTTTTTCATGCAAAATATCATCCAAAAGATTTATTATATCAAGTTTTATATTATTTTTTTCAGTATTAATCAATTTTTTTATTTCCTTATCTTTATATGTTTTATATTTATATCTTTATCTTTATGTCTTTCATATTTTGTGTTTTATGTTTTATATTTTAAGTTTTATCTTCATATTTTATATTATAATAATTTTATTTTTATTTATTATTGCCATTCCCATTTTTCAAGTTTTACTTTCGTTTCATTTTCAGCAAAAACAATGATTTTGTCAGCATTTTCTGAAGGGAAAATTCTTGAAGAAAACACTTCTTCTCCATTATTTATAAAAATTTCAACAGAAGAATTATCAACAAAAATTCTAAGTTCCAAATCTTTTCTGTCGCCTAAAAAAACTTTTCTTACGCTCTTATCAGCTTGTGCACCGCAACTTCTGTCAAGAACTAGTTTTTTATCTTCAAAGTCAAATTTCACAACAGTTTCACTATCTTTTCCAACTCTCAATTTTAATCCAAAATCTGAAGAAATATCATTAAATTTGGTAATTAATTCATAAGTTTTCCCTTTTCCAATCTCTTTTTCACCTTTAATAAAACCTTCAAATTCCATTTTCTCCCCTCTTATTGAAACCATTTCAGAAATTGGTTCTTGATAAAGTTTTCCATCTCTCACTTTCAACTCTCTTGGCAAAGTCAAGCAATGTATCCATTCATTTTTAACTGTAGGAAAATCTTCATCTTCTGGAACTCCCATCCATCCGACAACAATTCTTCTTTCTTTATTATCTTCCATTGATTGTGGCGCATAAAAATCGTGCCCTCTGTCAATTTCCACAAATTCCGAGATAATTTCAAATTCTGGTTTTTCGTAGTCCAATTTGCCAAAAAAATATCCTGTCTGATATTTATTATTGTATAAATCCCCTTGCGGTTCTAATCCTTGTGGCGAAGCTACCAATAAATCAACGACTTTTCCAGTTTTTTCATCTTTTAATTGAAAATAATCTGGACATTCCCACATAAATCCAAAATCTTTTAATTTTCCGTGATTTGCTCCAGCAATTTCACCTTCAAATTTCCAATCTTTTATATTTTCTAAAGAGTAAAGCACAACTTTTCCTTCCATTTTTTCACTTTGAATTCCAAGAACCGCATAATATTTACTATCTTTTTCCCAAATTTTTGGATCTCTTATGTGTCTTGTATATCCATCTGGCTGGTTTACTATGCTTGGCTCCCATCTGTCAAAGTGCTCTCCATCTTCTGAAACTGCAATACATTGGTATGATTCTCTATTCCCTTCTGCATCTTTTACATTTCCAGTATAAAATAAATAAAGTTTTCCATCAATTACAATTCCACTTCCAGAATAAACTCCATTTTTTGAATACCAAGTATCTGGTCTTAATGCAGTTTCACATCTTTCCCAATGCAGTAAATCATGGCTTTTACTGTGAGCCCAAGTTTTGTTTTTATGCTCTGTGCTAAGCGGATTCCATTGGTAAAACATATGATATTCTCCGTTAAACTGCGAAAATCCATTGGGATCATTTATAAGTCCCACAATTCCTTGAATATGATATTTTTGTCGCCAAAAGTCACTGTCAACAACATTTTTATTTTTTAAAACAGCTTTTTCTTCATTTTCCTTCACTTGCTTAAAATCCATAATATTTCCCGCCTTCATTAATAAAATAATATTTAATATTTTACCACATTTTATTTGTTTTTCCAAATTTTAAGAGAAAATATTTCGAGCTAAAATTTGCAGATTTATTACATTTAGTGTATAATGTAGATATGTGAATTTAATATTTAGAAAAAAAGGAGGAATTAAATGAAACTTGATATGATTCAAACGATAGGTCTATCGGTTATTTTACTACTTATTGGGATGAAATTGAGAAAAAAAGTAAAATTTTTTGAAAAATACTGTATACCTTCACCGGTTATTGGTGGATTTTTATTTTCAATCATCTCTTTTATTTTGCGTCAGACAGGAATTGTAGAAATTAGTTTTGACGACACGCTTCAAAAATTTTTTATGATAATGTTTTTTACAAGTGTAGGATTTAACGCAAGTTTAAAATTATTAAAAAAAGGTGGAAAACAGGTACTTATATTTTTATTCGTGGCAATAGGACTTTGTATACTACAAAATGTCGTGCCGATTTTGCTTTCAGGATTAGTTGGATTAAAACCGCTTCTTGCACTTATGACAGGTTCTGTAGCAATGACAGGAGGACACGGTACTTCTGCAGCTGTTGCACCTGAAATAGAAAAAATGGGGTATACAGGAGCAAAGGCGATAGCAATAGCTTCAGCAACTTATGGACTTATTGCAGGTTCAATGCTAGGCGGCCCGATTGCAAGCCGTCTTATTAAAAAGCACAAATTGCTTCCTGAACATATAACAAAAGAAAATGCTGAAAAAGATATAGATGAAGAGGTTCTAAAAAAACAAAGACCATATCTTGACGGAGAAAGATTTTCAATGGCATTTTTTTACATCCTAATTGCCATGGGAATTGGTTCATATTTGTCACTTTTCATAAATTTTTTGCTTCCAGCAATGAAATTTCCAGTTTATATTGGACCTATGATTGTTGCAGCAATAATTAGAAATATTTCTGACAATGTGGAATCACTTCATGCTCCAACAAAAGAAATTAGCATCTTGGAAGATATTTCCCTAAGTTTATTTTTAGCGATGGCATTAATGTCACTTAGATTATGGGATTTAATAGATTTAGCAGGTCCTGTAATTATACTTTTACTAGCTCAAACTCTGCTTATTTATTTATATCTAAATTTTGTGACATTCAAAACCATGGGTTCAAATTACGACGCAGCTGTAATTGTTTCTGGACATTGCGGATTTGGAATGGGAGCTACTCCTAACGGAATTTCAAATATGAAAGCGATTACAGAAAAATATACTTATTCAAAAATAGCGTTTTTTGTAATTCCAATAGTCGGTTCACTTTTTATAGATTTTGCAAATATAAGTGTAATTACTTTTTTTGAAGTTACGCTAAAAAGACTGGCTATGTAATTATTTTAACAATATTTAGCAAGAAGTCTCCTTCTTCTATAAGTGGGAGATGAATTGCAAAATATAGCTTGAAATAACAGCTCTTATATGGTATAATATTCGTACATCAGGGCAGGGACTGCCCAAAGAGTTTGGTAAATATATGTGACTAATAAAAGCACATACTTCCCAAAAAGCTCCCTCTTCTACAAGTGGGAGTAGTTCACTGAAGGTTTCTTAAATGAAACCTTTTTTTATAGCAAATTTTTTCAAAAAATGATATAATTATTAAAAAGTAGGATTAAGGAGAAAAGTATTGAAATCAGTATTTATAACAATTGTAGGTCGACCAAATGTTGGAAAATCTACTCTTACAAATAAACTTGTAAATGAAAAGGTGGCAATTGTTTCAGATAAGGCTGGAACGACAAGAGATCAGATAAAAGGAATTGTAAATATAAACGAGAATCAATTTATTTTCGTCGACACTCCAGGGATTCACAAGCCAAAACATCTTTTGGGAGAGCATATGACAAATATTGCAATAGAAGCGCTGGAAAATGTTGATTTAATAATGTTTATGCTGGATGGGACTAAAGAAATCTCAACTGGAGATATGTTTGTAAATGAGCATATAAGAGCGGTAAATACGCCAATTGTTGCAATTATCAATAAAATTGACAAAATGACAGATACCGAAATTGAAGAAAAAAAAGTGGAAATTAGAGAAAAACTGGGAGATTTTGACGAAATAATTACACTTACTGCGGAATATGGAATTGGAGTTCACAAAATATTTGATGTGGCAAAAAATTATTTGTCCAATGATATGTGGTTTTATCCTGAAGATTATTACACAGATTTACCCGTGAATAAAATTGTTGTGGAAACAATAAGAGAAAAAATTCTTCATCATACAAAAGACGAAGTTCCGCATAGCGTGGCAGTTGAAATAATAAATGTTGAAACTAAGCCGGCGATAAGAAAATATGATGTGAATATTTATGTCGAAAGAGATAGCCAAAAAGGGATTATCATTGGAAAAGACGGTGCTTTACTAAAAAAAATTGGAATTGAAGCGAGAAGAGAAATTGAACATCTCATTGATTTGAAAGTGAATTTAAAACTTTGGGTAAAAGTTAAGAAAAAATGGAGAAAAAATAGTAAATTTCTTGACGAAATGGGTTATAGCTCAAAAAAAAATAAAAACAATAAATAATAAAATTAAATAAAAATCACAAAATAATAACAAATAAAAGGAGAAAAATAAAAAATGGAAGATATTATAAAAAAAATTAACGAATTTACTAAAATTGCAAGAGAACGAGAACTTACTGAAAAAGAAAAAAAAGAACGAGAAAAATATAGAAAACTTTATATCGAAAAATTCAAAACTTCAATGAGAGGACATCTTGACAGCATAAAAGTTATGCGAGTTGACGACAATGGAAATCCTATTGACAAAGATGGGAAGATTATTGAACCAGACGCATAAAAATATTTTTTTATAAATCCAAAAAAATTATAATAAATAATTATTTATAAATCTAAAATAAAAAAATTCAAATATAAAAACAAAGAAAAAAAATAAAAAATTAAAACAAAAGAAAGGATAAAAAATGAAATATGAACTAGTACTTTTCGATATGGACGGAACTCTTCTTGATACTTCAAATTCCATTGCAATGACTGTAAATAGCACAATGAAAGAATTGGGACTTAAAACATATCCTGTGAATGATTGCGTTAAATTTGCAGGTGGCGGTGTCACTGGACTTACTAAAAATATTTTGGAAAAAGAAAAATATGACATTGATAAAGAACTTTTTTCTAAAACAATTAGAAAATATTACGACATCTATTTTGACTACAAAGTCGAGCCTTATAAAGAAATTCCTAAAATACTTGAATTTTTGGAAAAAAATAAAATAAAAAAAGGGATTATTACAAATAAAGACCATAATACTGCACTTTCTGTGGCAAAAGAAAAACTTAAAAAATGGGAATTTTGTGAAATAATTGGCTCAGACGAAAAAAATTATCCCAATAAGCCAAATCCTTATAATGTTGACAGGATTTCTGAAAAATTTGGAATTCCAAAAGAAAAAATTTTATTTGTGGGAGATATGCTTGTCGATGTAAATACAGCAAAAAATGCAAAAATTGATATTGCCTACTGCAGATGGGGATTTGGAGTTATAAAAGGAGAAATGGGAATTGATGAAAGTTGTAAAATTGAATTGGCTGAAAATATTATTAAAAAAATAAAAGGAGAATAATTTTTAAAAATAAAAAAATTTTATAAAAAATGGATTTAAAAATAAAAAATTTAGAAAATAAAAATTATGAAAATTTAAGAAAATTTGAAAATACAAAATATTTCGGATATTTATTTTTTGTCAAATATGATGGAAAAAAATTTGATTCTTTTGACGAAAATCCCAATAAAAGAAGCGTAAAACTGGAATTTAAAAATCTTCTTTTAAAAAATGGAATTAAAAATTTTTCTGCAATTCAGCAGGCTGGAAGAACAGATGCTTTTGTTAGTGCAAAAGAAAATGTTTTGTATTTGAATTTGAAAAAAGTTCTGGATTTTTCGCAATTAAAAATAAAAAAGATAAATGGACTTGAGATAAAAGAAATAAAAAGGACAGTTCCGTTTTTAGAATTTCCTGAAATGATTAAAAAAAGGTATTATATTTACGAATATCCAGAAAAACTCATTAAAAATGACGACAAAAAAATTGAATTGATTTGTGAGAAAGTTTCTGGAAAAAAAGATTTTTCAGAGTTTACGAATAAAAAAGGTAAGCAATTAAAAGAAAAAATAAGAGAAATTTTTGTTTCGTATAAAAATAAAAAATTATATTTTTCTGGAAATAAATTTTTGCCACAGCAAGTGAGAATTATGAGTAATTTTATTTTGAACGATAAAAAAAGTGCTCTTTCTGGAAAATATCTGACACTTGAAAAAGTTGAATTTGCAGATGAGATGAAAAAACTGATTTTTGAAAAAGTTGAAAAGTTTAAAGATTTATTTTACAAAAAAAATTATTTTGAAAAAGATGAATTTGAAGAAGTTGAAAAAATCCAAAAAATTGAAAAAAATGCTTATTTTACGGTGTTTTTTGTGAAAAATAAAGACAAAGGGCAATTTATTGGAAAAAAGGGAAAAAATATTAAAAAAATTAAAAAAGTTGTTGGAAATGTTGTTGTAAAAGCGTTGTAAAAAAATTTAAAAAATTATAAAAAATTTTTGAAAAAAGGCGTGATAAATAAAATGAATGTTTTTAAAAAATTTTATGATTATTATTTCCCAAAAATTAACAAAGCCTACATGGCTGAAATGATTAAAATTCTTGATGAAAAAGAAAAAAAAATTTTTTTGGAAATGTCTGAATATGACAAATTTCATTCTTTAGAAGTTCTAAAAAAAATAAAAAAAACTGAGTTGAAAAATGAAAAAATGTATCTGAAATTAGCACTTTTACATGACTGCGGAAAAGGAAAAGCATCGTTTTTTAAAAGAGTTTTGCACAAATTTGGATTTTTTACAAAACTTCAAAATCATCCAAAAATTGGGGCAAAAAAATTGGAAAATATTGATAAGGATTTATCAGTTTTGATTGAAAACCATCACAAAAAAAATTATTCACAAAAGATGAAAATTTTTCAAAAATGCGATGACGAAAGTTAGAATTTTTAATTAAACAAAAATATTTGAGAAAGGAAAAAATTTGGAAAAGCAAAAGGAAAAAACAATTATTTCAAACGAAAAATCTGGAACTCGAATTGACAAGTTTCTCGCCGAAGAATTTGATTTAACAAGAACAAGAATCCAAAATCTCATAAAAGATGAAAATATTTTGGTAAATGGCAAAAAGACAAAGGCATCTTATAAAATTGAAGAAAACGATGAAATTGAAATGGAAATTCCAAAACTGGAAGAAATTGAAATTAAACCAGAAAATATTAATATTAATATAGTTTACGAAGATGAAGATTTGGCAATTATAAATAAAAGTGCTGGAATGGTTGTTCATCCAGCTCACGGACATAACAGCGGAACACTTGTAAATGCAATTATGTATCACATTAAAGATTTATCGGGAATTAACGGAAAAATCAGACCTGGAATCGTCCACAGACTTGACAAGGACACAAGTGGACTTATAATTATCGCCAAAAATGACAAATCACATTTAAAATTGTCAAATATGTTTTCTACAAAAGAAATAAAAAAAACATATCTCACAATTGTAAAAGGAAAATTAAACAAAAAAAGTGGGCGAATTGTGACAAATATTGGACGAAATAAATTAGATAGAAAAAAAATGGCAGTTGTCGATGCAACAAATGGAAAAAATGCAATTACAAACTTTGAAGTTTTAGCACAAAACGAGAGATTTTCATTTGTAAAAGTGAATATTGAAACTGGAAGAACGCATCAAATCAGAGTTCATATGAAATATTTGGGATTTCCAATTTTGGGAGATTCAACTTATGGAAGAAGTGATTCTGAAAAAAGACAGATGTTACATTCATACAAACTTGAGTTTAATCATCCAGCTTCAAATGAAAAAATGATGATTTTTGGGGAATTGCCACAGGATTTTAAAAAAGCACTTAAAAAATGTGGATTTGAAAATTTTGAAAAAATTATAGAAGGTTAAATTATGAAAACAGAAAAAAAAGAAGAAAACGAAGAAAAGAATGCAAAAAGAGAAAAAATTATAAGAGAAAAAAATAAAAAAGAAAATTTTGAAAAACAAGATTTAAAAAAATTTGACGAAAGTTTTGGAAAAATTGTTCTTGGAGTCGATGAAGCTGGAAGAGGACCTCTGGCTGGACCTGTTGTAGCAAGTGCGATAATTATAAAAAATGATTTTGATGAAATTGAAGAAATTAATGATTCAAAAAAGCTAAGTGAAAAGAAAAGAGAAAAACTGTATGAAGCAATAATTTCAAATTGTATTGTCGGAGTTGGAATTGCTTCAGAGACAGAAATTGACGAAATAAATATATTAAATGCGACATTTCTTGCTATGCGCCGTGCTATTGACAAAGTTAAAGAAATAGCAGATTTTGACATTGTGCTTGTTGATGGAAATCACAAAATAAGAGAATTTAGCGGTGAACAAGAATGTGTTATAAAAGGAGATTCAAAATCTCTATCAATTGCTGCGGCTTCAATTGTGGCTAAAGTCACAAGAGATAAAATGATGTGTGAAATAGCTAAAGAATTTCCTGAATATAATTTTGAAAAGCATAAAGGTTACGGGACAAAAGCTCACAGGGAAGTTTTGATTGAAATTGGACCTTGTAAATATCACAGAAAATCATTTTTGAAAAAAATTCTTAATAATTAATTTAATAAAAAAATCAAGATGTTTGTTATCTTGATTTTTTAATTTTTTATTTTTTCTTTGTTTCTTTATTTGCTTCTTTTTTCTTTTATTTTTTTATTTTTCTTCTACAACTTGCCATTTATTATCTGAACCTTTTTCAAACTTAACTGTAGAAGTCGCTAAATTTACTTTTGGTGTTTTTGACAAATAGTCGTATTCCAATTTGATGTAAGCGTCTATATCAAGCTCTATTTCATCTTTGCTATCGTCAATTTTTAGGATATATTTTTTAGCGTTATCTCCCAAATATTTGTTTAAAGCATTTTCATCGTAACCTTTTATCAAAAATACAACTTCTCCGTCATTTCCTTTTTCATTAACTTTGTAAACAGAAACTACATATGGCTCTAAAAGCATTGTTGTAGCATCCTCCCACTGTTTTTTTATTGTTGGGTTATTTGACTTTGAAACATATTTATCTATGTCTGGATTTATTGATTTTGACATCTCTCTGGAACTATAATTTGCAATTTCCTGTAATACTTTTGCGTAATCTTGTGCTGCGGTGTTCAACGAATCATATTTTTTTACTGCTTGTGTCTCTGACGTTGCAGATGCTGAAAAAGAATTGGACATAATTCCAAATTGTCCCAATACAAATAGTCCCATTGCTATTTTTTTCCAATTTAACATTAATTTCCTCCCGATTGACAAAATTGTAATTTTTTATTTTGTCTTTGCAATATTTTTTTATTACTTTTTATTTCTGTCATTTTTTCATTCGACAACACATTATAATACAAAACAAAATTATTTACAACAATTTTTTTGACCAAGGAGTTAATTTTTAAGATAATGTTTTTATTTTAAATTTTTTTAATTATAATTTTAATAAAAATCTACTTTTCTTCAATTTCGTCTAAAACATCAAATCCTTGTGATTTTAGAGCCTCAACCAATTTATTGTGTGGATTTTCATAAATTCTTACAATCATTTCTTTGTAAGAAGGCAATTGTGAAGTATTGTTTTCGTTTCTCCAAGCGACCATATCTTTTTCGTGTTCTTCCACTCCTTCTTCCACTTTTTTAGCGTCATATTTATCAAAAAATACAAACGAGTCAAACGGCACTCTAGGTTTTAATCTTGAAAGCGGTCTATCTTTAGGTACTCCAAGTGCTGCACCAACTATAGGAATTACATATTGCGGAAGTTCTAGCATTTCTGAAAATTCTTTTAGTGAACTTCTTATTGCTCCAATCACAGTCATTCCATATCCCAAAGCATTTACAGCCGTTTCTATAGCATTTACCATTATTCCCGCATCAACAGCTCCCACGACAACTCCGTCCGCTGTCTTAGGCCCAACATTTCTTTTTCCGACAGAATTTGCAGCGTATGTAGAACGGTAAAAGTCCGCTAATACAAATATAAAAGCATCACATTCTTCGATATGTTTTTGATTGTGAGATAATTCTGAGATTTTTTTCAATTTATCCTTATCTCTTACGACAATCAATGAAATTTGCTGTCCATTTACTGAACTTGCAGCTCTTTGAGCAGTTTTTAAAATTAATTCTAAATCTTCATCTTTAATTTTTTCCCCTGTAAATTCTCTTACAGAACGTCTATTTTGTAATAATTTTATTGTTTCATTCATTTTTCACACTTCCTTTATATTTATATTTTTTATTTCTTAAATTTAATTATATCATATTAAATTTTGATTATCAATTATTTTTTCTAAAAAAATAGCAGAACTCTAAAAATTCTGCTACCTTTATATTTTTTTTCAAATTAATGAGATTTCGCTTCTTCGTATAATTTTACATATTCTTTAGCTGATTTATCCCAAGAAAAATCTAATTCCATATTTCTTTTGACCAATTTTTTCCAAACATCTGGTCTGTCGTAATATATTCCTTCAGCTACTTTTATCGTAAATAACATATCATCTGCATTGAAATTTGTAAATGAAAAACCGTTTCCTTCATCTGTAAATACGTTATAAGGTTGAACAGTATCTTTTAACCCACCTGTTTCACGTACAATTGGAACAGTTCCAAAACGCATTGCTATCATTTGGCTAAGCCCACATGGTTCATATCTTGAAGGCATCAAGAACATATCGCTTCCCGCATAAATTTCGTTAGCAAGTTCTGCATTGTAACCCAAATAAACTTTAAATTTATTAGGATATTTCCAAGCTAAGTGGTTGTAGTAATCTTCGTAAAATTTATCTCCACTACCTAAAATCACAATTTGAACAGCATCGTACTGCAAAAGATTTTCAAGTGCTGCACTTACCAAATCCAGCCCTTTTCCTTCAACAAGTCTGGAAATTATTGAAATCACTGCATCATCTGATTTTGGAAGTCCTAATTTTTCCTGCAATTTATATTTATTTTCTTTTTTCTTATCAAGATGATCTTTGTCAAAAGGAATAACTCCTTTTGTATTTCTAGGATCAAATACATTGACATCAATTCCATTTAAAATTCCATAAATTTTTTTATGATTTGTAATCCATTCAAGTCCTTCGCTGAAATAAGGATATTTTATTTCTTCAGCATAAGTCGGACTAACTGTATTTACAACATCTCCAGATCCAATTCCTATTTCCATAAAATTCAAGTCATTTCTGTCATTCATATAATATCCCATTCTCTCAAAAGATCGTTTAGAAAATCTTCCTTGATACATCAAATTATGAATTGAATAAACTGTTCTCATATCCCAATAAAATGGATCATAGTTGTATCTCACGTTCAAAAAATATGGAACAGGTCCTGTTTGCCAGTCATTGCAATGTAAAATATCTGGCTGTAAATTTATTTCTTTTAAAAATCTAAGTGCTAATTCGGAAAACATTGCGTATTGAATATCTTCGTCATAATCCCCGTAAACTCTTCCACGCTCGTATAGAGCCTTATTTTCAATAAAATAATAGTTAATTTTGTCATCTGGATATCTGACTAAATTAAAAATATCTCCGTGACTTTCAAGTCTTGCCACCCATTCCAGCTTTTCTAAAAATTTTAGTGGAATTTTATCATATTTTGGCATTATTATTGAAACCTCGTGTCCCAATTCCTGCATTTTTTTTGGTAGTGCACCCATTACATCTGCAAGACCACCAGATTTGTAAAATGGAGCTACTTCTGACGCTAAATAGACTATTTTCAAATTAAACCACTCCTTGTATTCTTTTATAAAGAAATCGGGGAAATCCCCGAAATCTTTTTTACATTTTTATTTTACTGTTTCTCCAGTTTCAACAGTTCTGTTATGTGGATCAACTCTTACACCGCTAAGTATTCTTACGTTTTTACCGATGATTGAACCATCAGGTATATGAACACCTTTTCCTATAACAGTAATTCCTGAAGATAATAAATCAGGTCTTTCTTTGTTAGGAATATCAGCATTTCCATTTCCTATAAATGAATTTTTTCCGATATATGTGTTTTTGTCAGCAATTATAGTATCTAGGTGAGAATTTTCATCTATATAAGTTCCTGAGAAAATTATGCTGTTTCTAACTGTTGCCCCTTTTCTCACTGTAACACCTGGTCCTAATACTGAATTTTGAACACTTCCTTCGATTTTACATCCATTACAGATTAATGAGTTTTGAACATTTCCTGTTATTCCTATTCTAACTGGTGCTAAATCTTCACTTCTAGTGTAAATTTTCCAATCTTTGTCATATAAGTTAATTCCAACTTCTTCAGATTTTTTAATCAAATCCAAGTTTGCTTCAAGGTATGAATCATAAGTTCCTACATCTTTCCAGTAACTGTCGTAAGTGTGAACATAAACTTTTCTATCATTTTGAATCATTGCAGGAATTACATGCATTCCAAAGTCTAAATCGTCATTTGGAAGACCTTCAAGATATTCTAACAAAGTGTCAGTGTTAAAAATATAAATTCCCATTGAAGCTAAATTGCTTTTTGGTTCAGCAGGTTTTTCTTCAAAACTAAGAATTTTTTTATTTTTATCTACTTCAAAAATTCCAAATCTACTTGCTTCTTCAATTGGCACAGGTTGAACTGCAATTGTAAGTTCAGCGCCATTTTCTTCGTGTTCTTTTAACATCCATTTATAATTCATTTTATAAATGTGATCTCCTGATAAGATTAATACATATTTTGGATTTTTATTTTTTATAAACTCTATATTTTGTCTGATTGCGTCAGCTGTCCCTCTATACCAAGAGTTTCCGCTAAGTTTTTCATGTGGTTGCAACATTGTGATACTTGAATCTCTTCTGTCAAAATCCCATGGTCTTCCTGAACCAATATGCTCATTTAATGACAATGGCAAATACTGAGTTAGAAGTGCAACATCATAAATTCCTGAATTTGAGCAATTACTAAGTGCAAAATCTATAATTCTAAATTTTCCAGCAAATGGAACACTAGGTTTAACTCTTTTTTCTGATAAGATGTCAAGTCTAGATCCTCTTCCACCAGCTAATATCATAGCTAACATTTCCATATTTATTACCTCCATTTTTATCTTACACTAAAGTATACCCCCATTTTTGAAAAAATCAAATAGTATTTTCAAATTTTTTTATATTTTTATCATAAAATTTTAGATTTATAAAAATTTTAACAAAAATTTCCTATTTTTTACAAAAAAAAGCCTCTAGTTTTAACTAAAGACTTTTATAAAATCATATATTTTGTGAAATATTATTTTTTAGCAATTATTTTCAAAATTACTGACTATTTATGTTTTTTATAAGCTCTTATTCTATTTGGAAGCGAGAATAATTTTATAAATCCTTCTGCATCTTTATGGCTGTATAGCTCACTTGCTCCAAACGATGAAATTCCTTCGTCGTAAAGTGCAAAGTCGGTAAACCTTCCAGCAATTTTTACGCTTCCTTTATATAATTTCAATCTTATTGTTCCATTTACATTTCTTGAAGTTTCGTCAACAAAAGCGTCAAGTCCTTCACGAAGCGGTGTGAACCATTGTCCAGCGTAAGTTAAATCAGCATATTTTCTTGAAACTAATTTTTTAAATTCAAATGTATCCTTGTCAAAAATCAATGTTTCCAAATCCTTTAGTGCTTCCATAAGAAGTGTTCCACCTGGGGTTTCATAAATTCCACGGGATTTCATTCCAACAAGTCTGTTTTCAACGATGTCGATTACCCCAACTCCATTTTCTCCTGCAATTTTATTTAATTTTCTAAGCAAGTCAACTGGTTCCAAATCTTCTCCGTCAACTTTAGTTGGCCAACCTTGCTCAAAAGTAATTTCTACATAAGTTGGTTTATCTGGTGCTTTTTCAGGCGGTGTTGTCATCACATAGACGATGTCTTCCTTGTGTTCATTTTCAAGTCCTTCAATGTCCCCACCTTCGTGTGAAATATGCCATAAATTTTGATCTCTTGAATAGATTTTTTCCTTTGTTACATTAATTTTTATGTCAAATCTTTGAGCATAGTCAATTGCATCTTCTCTTGATGAGATGTCCCAAATTCTCCATGGAGCTATAATTTGAATTGTTGGATCTAATGAAAATACACCTGTTTCAAATCTTACCTGATCATTTCCTTTTCCTGTACATCCATGACAAATGTATTTTGCTCCTTCCTTGTGCGCAACTTCCACAAGTACCTTCGAGATTAGTGGTCTTGCAAACGATGTCCCAAGTAAATATTTATTTTCGTAGACTGCTCCTGCTCTTAGTGCACGAAATGCGTAATCTTTTACAAATTCTGCTTTTTTATCTTCCACATAAACTTTAGAAGCTCCTGATTCAATTGCTTTTTGCTTTACAGAACTCATATCTTCGTTTTGTCCCACATCTACGCAACAAGCGATTACTTCTAAATCATAGTTATTTTTTAACCAAGGTATAATAATCGATGTATCTAATCCGCCTGAATAGGCTAATACTACTTTTTCTTTTGCCATTTTTATCTCCTTATAATTTTTTGATAAGTAAAATTTATCATATTTATAGGTTAAAGTCAACAACATATCACGAATTTCACAAAAATTTATTGCTTTTTTTCATTTTTTTGTGCTAAAATTATATAATAAAAAAATTAATGAAAGAAGGTTAAAAAATATGGAAAATAAAACACAAAAATTGGAAAATATTTTAAAAAAATTAAATATTGATGGACTTTTTCTAACAGATATGTACAATCTCAGATATTTTACAGGATTTACTGGAACAACTGGAGCAGCTCTTGTTACAAAAGAAAAAAAATATTTTTTTTCAGATTTTAGATATAAAAAACAAGCGACTGAGCAAGTTACAAAAATGGGATTTGAATTTGTAGAAAGCAGAACTTTGGTTGCATCAGCTGGAGAATTTATGAAAAAATTGGGCTTAAAAAACGTGGGATTTGAAGACAACAATGTTTCATTTGCACTTTATCAAACAATAAAAGAAAATTTCAGTTCAAAACTTACTCCTGTGGGAAATGAATTGATTTTGCAAAGAATGAAAAAATCTGAAAAAGAGATTGAAATTATTAAAAAAGCTATTGAAATAAGCGATATTGCTTTTACTGAAGTGCTTGGCATAATTAAAGAAGGAGTTTCTGAAAAAGAAATAGCGGCTCATTTGGAATACACTCAAAGAAAATTGGGAGCTTCTGACAGATCATTTGACACAATTGTCGCAAGTGGGCTAAGATCTGCCATGCCACACGGAGTTGCAAGTGACAAAAAAATTCAAAAGGATGAATTTATTACAATGGATTTTGGAGCATATTACGACGGCTATGTTTCCGACATCACAAGAACTGTATATTATGGACAAAATATTACAAATAGACATAGAGAAGCTTACAACACAGTTTTAGCTGGACAACTTCTTGGAATTAAAACAATTAAAGCTGGAATGTATACAGATGAAGTTGACAAAGCTGTAAGAGATTTTTTTGAAAGCAAAAATTTAGGAGAATATTTTGGGCATGGATTGGGACATGGAATTGGGCTTGAAATTCATGAATTGCCGTATTTATCTAAATCTCAGCACTTAGAACTTGAAGAAAATATGATTGTGACCGTTGAGCCTGGACTTTATTTTGATGGCTTTGGTGGAGTCAGAATTGAAGATGATGTCGTTGTAACTAAAAATGGATGTGAAGTTTTGAATAAAAGTCAAAAAGAATTGATTGTCATAGAATGATTTTTTGGCAATAAAAATACAAAAAAGTTTAATAATATGGTATAATAATTATAATAATTATGAAATAGAATATAATTAAATGATAGAAGGAGAAAAACACAAAAAAGAATGAGTAAAATTAAAAATATTGCAATTATTGCCCATGTCGACCATGGGAAAACTACGCTTGTGGATGCACTTTTAAAACAGGCTGGAACATTTGGAGAACACGAAAAAGTTGATGAAAGAGTGATGGATAGTGATGATTTGGAAAAAGAAAGAGGAATTACAATTTTTTCTAAAAACGCTTCATTTCATTATCAAGGATATAAAATAAATATCGTCGATACACCAGGACATGCGGATTTTGGTGGAGAAGTACAGAGAATATTAAAAATGGTTGATTCTGTTTTGCTTTTGGTTGACGCTTTTGAAGGAGTTATGCCACAGACAAAATATGTGTTAAAACAAGCACTAGAACATGGATTAAGACCAATTGTAGTCGTAAATAAAATTGACAGACCAAATTCTGACCCTGACGCTGTCGTAGATTCGGTATTTGATTTATTTGTTGAACTTGGAGCAAACGATATTCAGCTAGATTTTCCTGTTGTTTACGCTTCAGCCAAAAATGGGTATGCTAAAATTGAGTTAGAAGATGAAAATAAAGATATGAAACCACTTTACGACATGATTATGCAGCACGTTGAAGATCCTGAAGGAAATGCTTCTGAACCGCTTCAAATGCTAATCACTAATACGGAATACGACGAATATGTCGGAAAACTTGGAACTGGAAGAATTTATAACGGAAAAATTTCTAAAAATGAAGAAGTTACTCTTATCAAAAGAAACGGAGATTTGGTAAACGGAAAAATTTCTAAAATTTACGGATATGACGGACTTAAAAAAATTGAAATGGAAGAAGCGCTAGCTGGGGATATTGTTACAATTGCGGGAATTGATAAAATTGATATAGGAGAAACCGTTGCAGATAGAGAAAATCCTAAACCACTTCCATTAATTGACATTGATGAGCCAACACTTGCGATGACCTTTTTAGTAAACGATTCACCTTTTGCTGGACAAGATGGAAAATTTGTAACTTCGAGAAATATTTTGGAGAGACTTCAAAAAGAAGTTAATCACAATGTAAGTATGCGACTTGAAATGACTGACTCTCCTGATGCATTTATTGTAAAAGGTAGAGGTGAATTGCAGTTATCTATTTTATTGGAAAATATGAGAAGAGAAGGTTATGAGGTAGCCGTGTCAAAACCAGAAGTTATTTACAAAGAAGAAAACGGGAAAAAAATGGAGCCAATTGAACTTGCTATAATTGATGTTGCTGACGAATTTGTCGGAGTCGTTATTGAAAAACTTGGACTTCGTAAAGGGGAAATGGTAAATATGAATCAAGGAACTGACGGTTATACAAGACTTGAATTTAAAGTACCGTCAAGAGGACTTATCGGATTCACAAACGAATTTTTGACTGAAACAAGAGGAACTGGAATCTTAAACCATTCATTCTTTGACTACGAGCCTTTTAAAGGGGAAGTTACAAATAGACATCGGGGAGTTTTAATAGCGATGGAACCTGGAACAAGTTTAGGTTATGCGCTAAATAATCTTCAAGCAAGAGGTACGCTATTTATCGGTCCTGGTGTGGAAGTATACGAAGGAATGATAGTTGGAGAGCACTCAAGGGAAAATGACTTGGTCGTAAATGTCTGCAAAGGTAAAAAACTTACAAATATGAGGGCTGCAGGGAGTGATGATGCTGTAAAATTAGCGCCGCCAAAAGAATTTACCCTAGAATTAGCACTTGAATACATTGAAACTGACGAACTTGTAGAAATTACACCTAATTCAATAAGACTTAGAAAAAAATATTTAAAAGCTAACGACAGAAAAAAAATTGAAAATGGGACAACGAGCAGAGTGTAAAAATATTTTAAATCTATAAAAAATTTACATAAAAAAAGAGAATAGAAAAATTATTCTCTTTTTTATTTTTTTATTTTAATACTTTCAAAATATCCTCAACAATTTGCTCTTTTGTAAGTCTATTGTTTTCAAAAAATACATCATAAGGAACTTCATCCGTAAATTCTTTTTTAGCCCCCACATTAAGCACTTTCATGTCAGAAGTCCCGTAAAAATTAGAGATTTTTGTTCCAAATCCACCTTCTTTTTGTCCGCTTTCCAATGTAACCACCAATTTGTGATTTTCTCTTAATTCATTTAACAAATTTTCATCAACACCACTTATAAATCTAGGATTTATCAATGTCGCATCAATTCCAGCTTTTTCCTTCAACAGTTCCTTCACTTCTTTACCTAATGCAAAAAATTCTCCCAATCCAATAATCGCCACATCATTTCCTTTTTCCACAACTTTGTAGCTATTCAAGTTAGAATAATCTTTATCCACATCAGTTTCAGAATGTTGAACTGCTCCACCAGGCACTTTTATAAATACTGGATTTTCATTTTGATCAATCGCCCAGTCAAGCATTGCCAAATATTCTTCCTTCGTAGTTGGTGCCAAATACACAATATTCGGTATATTTGAAATTATTGGTATGTCAAAGTATCCTAAATGTGTTACATCATTCATACCTTTTAATGTTCCACCAAATACTAAAGTAACTGTTGGTGCTTTATTTATTGCAATATCATGCAAAATTTGGTCGTAAGTTCTTTGAACAAAAGTACTAATTACACCAAATACTGGTTTTGCACCATTTGTTGCCATTCCCGATGAAAAAGTTGTCGCATGTTCTTCAGCAATTCCAACATCAACATATTGTTTTCTCAATTTATCCAATTTTTCTCTTCTGTCTTTTGTAAATCCAAATCCCATAGGAACACCAGCGTTAATAAATGTAACTGTCGGATCTTTTTCCATTTTATCTGTCAAGAAATCAAATGTTATTGTCCCAAATTCCTCTTTTGGTTCAGGTTTAGTTTTTGGTTCACCTGTTTTTGGATCAAAGTTTGCATTATAATGCCAAGGTTCTCTATCTTTTTCAGCATATGGCAATCCTTTTCCTTTTATTGTATGAATATGTAAAACTATTGGATGATCAATGTCTTTCACTTCTTCAAATACTTCAATCAATTTATTAATGTCATGTCCATCAGCTACATATTTATAATCCAAACCAAGCGATTTAAAGAAATTGTTTGGTGCCTCACCATTACTTTCTCTCAATTCCCTTAAATTTTTATACAATCCACCATGATTTTCCGCAATTGACTGATCATTATCATTCGCAATAATTATCAGATTTCCGCCTTGTTCAGCAGCATTGCTCAATCCTTCATAAGCAAGTCCTCCACTTAGAGAACCATCTCCAATCACAGCAATTATATTTTCTTTAGCACCTCTCAAATCTCTAGCTTTTGCAAGTCCTGTCGCCAAACTAACTGATGTTGAAGTATGTCCAACCCTAAAGAAATCATGCTCACTTTCATCTTGGTCAGTATACCCATTAACAGTTTTAAATTTATCCTCATAAAGAAATCCATCTTTTCTCCCTGTTAAAATTTTATGCGGATAAGCCTGATGCGACACATCAAACACAATTTTATCAATTGGCGAATTAAACACATAATGCAAAGCAATTGTCATTTCAACCACACCAAAATTAGGTCCCACATGCCCTCCTTTAGGATAATTTGTCAATCTATTTAATAACGCTTTTCTTATGTCAGCCGCTAATTCAACCAATTCTTCTCTTTTTAAATTTTTTAAATCTTTTGGACTATTAATTTTGTCTAATATCATTTTTAAATTCCTTTCATATTTTAAATTTACTGCAAGTATTATACACTATAAATACACTTCAAGTCTAATACTTTTTTGAATTTCTTACAAATAAAGTTTTGAATACTTTTACATCGATTAATAAAATTTTAAATGTAATTATTTTATAAGGGAAAAAAAATATTTAATAAAATCTTTTATGATATTATTACATATAATATATATAAATATTATATTTATTTTGAGAGGAAAATTTATGAAAAAAACGGTTAATAAAAATCAAGTTTCAAAAATAAATATTAAAGACGCCGAAACATTTACACATGGAGAAGAAATAGGTAATTTTGTAAGTCACACTGTTGGGTCAGGACTTTCGATTATCGCACTTTTTGTTCTTACAATAAGAGCTAGTCTGACAAGGGATGCAGGGACTATTGTTTCATTTATGGTATTTGGATTTGGATTGACTGTTCTTTATACAATGTCGTCCATATATCACGGTTTACATCCAGGTATTGCAAAAAAAATTTTTGAAATATTGGATCATTCTGCAATTTACATTTTAATTGCAGCAACGTATACACCTTTCCTATATCTTGTTGTAGATTCTCCTACGAATAAAATTATTTTAGCTTTACAATGGACAACTTGTTTTTTAGGAATTTTATTTAAAGTATTTTTTACTGGGAAATTTAAGGTATTTTCCACTCTAATATATCTTTTTATGGGATGGATGATTGTAATAGCTTGGGGAAGTTTAATAACAAATATAAATAAAGTATCATTAATTTGCCTTGTAATAGGTGGTCTTTTATATTCATTAGGCACTATTTTTTATCAATGGAAAATATGTAAATTTAACCATATGATTTGGCATATTTTTGTAATGCTGGGAAGTATCGCCCATTTTATTTCTGTATTTTATCTAATATAAATATATTTATTTGTAAATTATACTAAAAAATTGACTACTCTTTCAGTGAAGTGGTTGTTTTTTTCAAAAAATTAATTGAAAGGAACTATTTAATGGGAAGAAAATCAAAAATATCCAACGAACTGAAAATCAAACTTGTAAAAAAAATGTTAGAAGAAAATGAGAGCATTAGAAATATCACCAAAGAATATGGTATTTCAAAATCAGCCCTGACAACTTGGAAAAAAAAATATATTGAATTAGGGGAAAAAAGCATTTCTACATCAGAAAAAAATAGACATTATTCAAAAGAAATCCGTGAAAAAGCTGTTTTGGAATATTTAAATGGTCAAAGCTCTCTATTTGAAGTTTGCAAAAATTACAACATTTCTTCAGTTAGCGTATTAAATTATTGGATTCGGGATTATAGAAAAAATAGAGATTTAGACGGAAATATTATTCGTCATAAAAAACATATAAGAATTGATTTAGAAAAAAAAGTCAGTATTGTGGAGTATTGCATTGCCAACTACCACAACTACAATGAAACCATAAAAAAATTTGGTATTTCATACCAGCAGATTTACTCTTGGGTAAAAAAATATGAAAAAGATGGCATTAAAGCCTTAGTTGATAATCGTGGAAAAAGTGGAAAAAAAGGTAATAAAAAAAATAATAAATAATAAATAAAATTCCTAAAAAACTATCTCGACACCTTGATAGTTTTTTTATAAATTCTATTTAAATAAAAAAATAATGATAAATAAAAAAACTATTTTAAAGCCAAATTTTTATGACTCTAAAATAGTTTTTATTTTTTATATTTTAATTTCTTTTTCATCAGAATCTTTTGTTGTATCATTTTCAGAAATTTGTTCGCTATTCAAATCAACTTTTTTTGTTTCTTCATTTTCATTTGAACTTGAGTTTGTCTTTATTTCTTCAATTGGAACGAATTTTCTTTCAGGTTTACTAAAATATATTATTCCAATTATTGCACCAATAATCATAACAATGCTTATTAAATAAGGCATTCTTATTGAAGTTCCTGGAAATCTCAAATCTTCAGCTCTAAATGTACTTACAAACATTCTAATAAATGCATACATTATTAAGTAAATCATTGTCAGCACTCCAGGATTTTTTTCTTTTTTCCTAAAATAAAACCACAAGATTATAAATCCTATTAAATTTAAAAATCCTTCGTATAACATCGCTGGATGTAACGGCAAATTTGGAAATTCTGAACCTGCAGGAGTATCTAGTGGAAACGTTATTCCCCAAGGTACAACTTCTTTGAATTTTGCCTGCATATCAGCACCCATCGCCTGATATTGCGTCCACCATTCGTTAAATCTTCCAGAAAAAATAACGCTAAGTGGTGTAAATGTAGGCACTCCATGGATTTCTCCATTCGCCAAGTTTCCAAAACGACCTAAAAATTGACCAAATAGTAACGCTCCAACTGCCATATCCGTTAAAACCCACAAATTAATTTTTCTTTTTTTGGCAAACAGATAAGCTCCTATAAAACCACCTATTATTCCACCGTGAATTGCAAGTCCACCTTGCCAGACATAAAATATAGACAGCGGATTTCCCACATAATCTGAAAATCTAAAGATTACATAATAAATTCTTGCGCCAATAAGCCCTGCAAGTATTGTTGAAAATGCAAAATCCTCGATGATTTTTCTGTCAGTAATTCCCCGTTTTTCTGCCACATCATCAGAAAGTCCAATAAATATCCCACATAAAAAAGCTAAAATATACATAAGACTATATATTCTAAGTTCAAACTCTCCGATTTTAAATAAATACGGCTTCATTCATCTCTCCTATCTTCTTTCTTCCTATTTTCCCAGCTGTTTTTTCACTTCTTCTTCAAAAATTACAAAAAAGTCATCAATCTGTTCTTTTGAAATTTCTCCCAAAATTCCAATTCTCATAAGGCTTTGTGCATATTTTCCTTTTCCGCCTGTAACTGTGTATCCTTTTTCTTCTAGAGCTGAAATTATTGATTTTATGACAATACCTTCCCTGTAAATTGAAATAAGTGTATTTGTTCTATTTTCTTCAGTTTTTACAAGTAATTTAAATCCTAATTTTTGTGCTTTTTCTTCAATATATTTTCTCAAATTTCGTTTTTCAGAAATAATATTTTCAATTCCTTTATTTACCAAATCTTTTAGTGACGCATTAAGTGCCAAAACTAAAGCAATTGCTGGAGTATATGGAGTTTCGTTGTTATCGTCAAAATATTTTTTATATTGTTTCAAATCAAAATAATATTTTGGTAAATCAGATTTTTCCATCGCTTTTTCAGCTTTGTCACTAATTGCAACAAACGCCAATCCTGGTGGTATTAAAAAGGCTTTTTGGCTTCCTGCTATTGCAACATCAACTCCCCAACCGTCAAAATCAAAGTCATTTACCACAAGTCCACTAATTGTGTCAACTGCCAAAATAATATCAGTATTTTTAGTTAAATCACCAACTGCTTTTACATCGTTTAAAATTCCAACTGAAGTTTCGCTGTGGGTCATCAGAATTCCTTTTAAATCTGGATTTTCTGAAATAACTTTTTTTACATCAGATAATTCATAGCTTTCTCCAAACTCATATTGTAAATTTATTACATCAAGCCCATAAATTTCTCCAATTTTTCTAAATCTATCTCCAAAATATCCAGTATTAATTGCCAAAACTTTGTCTCCTTTTGAGAAAAAGTTTACAACTGCTGCTTCCATAACTCCAGTTCCTGACGAAGTTATAACCGCCACATCATTTTTTGTTTTAAAAATTTTTTTCAAATATTCGTTATTTTCTTTCATATATTTTCTGAACTCAGGCGTTCTATGATGAATAATATCTTTTCCAAAAATTTCTAAATATCTTTCAGGTATATTTGTAGGTCCTGGTGTCAATAATAATTTTGAACTCATAATAATTTTCCTCCTAAATTTTATTTTTTATAATTCTTTTGTTAATTTATCGTATTTTAATAAATTTGTTAAAATTTCTTCAACATTTTCTAATTTTAACATATTTGGTCCATCTGAAAGCCCTTTGTCAGGATCTGGATGAACTTCTGCAAAAATTCCGTCAACTCCGACAGAAACAGCCGCTCTAGCTAGTGGATAGACATATTCTCTGTTTCCGCCTGTGCTATCTCCTTTTCCGCCTGGAATTTGTACCGAATGTGTCGCATCAAAAACAACTGGAAATCCAAATTTCCTCATTTCCAAAAGTGCTCGCATATCCACAACTAAATTGTTGTAGCCAAAAGTCGCTCCTCTTTCACAAAGCATTATATTTTCATTGCCAACTTCACAAAATTTATTTACGACATTTTTCATATCCCAAGGTGCCAAAAACTGTCCTTTTTTTATATTTACAGCTTTTCCAGTTTCTGCCGCTGCTACAAGTAAATCCGTCTGTCTGCATAAAAATGCCGGAATTTGTAATAAATCAATAACTTCTTTAGCTTTTTCACATTGCCAAGGTTCGTGAATGTCCGTCGCCAATGCCACGCCATATTTTTCTTTAACTCTCGCTAAAATTTCTAAGCCTTTGTCTATGCCTGGTCCACGAAAAGATGAAATTGAAGAACGGTTAGCCTTGTCAAAAGATGCTTTGAAAATATAGTTAATACCTAATTTGTCAGTAATTTCTTTCATTTTTTTTGCAACTTCCATGACTAGATCTTCAGATTCAATCACGCAAGGTCCTGCAATAAGAAATATTTTTCCATTACCAACTGTTATTTTATCCGTAATTTTCACTTCTTTCACTTTATCTATCAACATAACTTTTATCCTTTCTGAAAAACTTCTTTTATATTTTACCACAACATCAATTTTTTTGCTAACTTTTTTTAATTTCTAAAAAATAAAAATTTTACTTTTTTCAAATTCTTTTAATTTTTATTTTCAAATAATTTTTTAAATTTTGCAATTTCATAAAATGAACCACAAATAACAATTGCTTTATATTTTTCCAATTTTTTTGCCTTTTTATAAGCAGCTAAAATATCGTCTTCAAAAACAATTTTTTCAAAAAATTTCCCTTTATTTTCAAACTTTTCAATTTCTTTTTTTATTTCGTGAGAAGACATTCCGTAAGTCACATCTTTTAGCGAAGTTATAAAAATTTTGTCCGAAAACTCTTGGATTTTCTCAAAAATTGGCACAAAATCTTTTGTCTTTAACATCGAAGTTATAAAAATCACTTCATTTTTTTTATATAAAAAAGACAAATTTTCAAACAAAACTTTCATAGAATCTTCGTTGTGCGCCACATCCAAAATTACAAACGGATTTTTTGAAAAAATTTCAAATCTTCCAAACAATTTTAAATGATTAATTCCATTTTGAATATCTTTGTCAGAAATCCCAAATCGTTTTGCAATTTCATAAGAGAGCAAAAAATTATTTCCTTGAAATTTCCCAAAAAGTGGCAATTCAAACTTTTTAATCTTTTTATCATCTTCAAATTTTATAGTTGTTGTAAAATTTTTTTTATCAAGTTCAATATCAATATTTTTATATTTTTTCAAAACATTAATAGATTTTTTAGTTTTTTTATTTATTTCGTTCTCAAGTTGAGATAAATTTTGTGAAAAAATGCAAATCTCTCCATTTTTTATAATCCCAGCCTTTTCAAAAGCGATTTCCTTCAGCGTGTTTCCAAGTATTGCCGTATGATCAAAACTCACATTTGTTATTACTGAGATTACTGAATTTACAACATTTGTCGCATCAAGTCTGCCACCTAATCCAGTTTCCAAAATTATAAATTCCAGATTTTCTTCTTCAAAAAATAGAAGTGCAACAAAAGTTGTGATTTCAAAAAAATTAATTTTTAATTTTAATTCGCTCAATATTTTTTTTACAACTTCATAATATTTTTGTATTTTTTCATCGGAAATCATCTTTTTATTTGAAACAATTCTCTCGTTATATTTCAAAATGTGTGGCGAAGTAAATTTCCCCACATTGTGCCCCGAATAAAAAAATATATTTTCTAAAAAAGCGCTAGTTGAGCCTTTTCCATTTGTTCCAGCAATATGAATTACTTTCCTATTTTTACACGGTTCTCCCAAAAGTTTATAAACTTTTTTCAAATCATCAATATTTTCTCTGCGACTTTTATTTCTCAAGCTAAAAATTTCTTCTAAAATTTTTTCTATTTTCATATTTTTCCTTTATACAAAAAAAGAGCCTTACGCTCTTTTACTATTTTTTCTTAGTTTCTTGGAATTTTTCCCACACACCTGCTTTAGTTAAAATACTTCTTACTGTGTCTGTTGGTTGAGCTCCATTTGTTAAATATTTTAAAATTTCTTCTTCTTTTAAAACAACTTGTTTGTCATCTTCAGCAAGCGGATTATAAGTTCCTAAATAAGCAACTGCTTTTCCATCTCTTTTAGATAAATTTTCCATTGCAGCTATTCTATAAAAAGGTACTTTTTTTCTTCCTAATCTAGTTAATCTTAATTTTAACATTAATTTTCCTCCAAATTTTTATTTACTAAAAAGATTATACAAAAAAAATCAATTTATGTCAAGTATTTTTTCTTTACAAAAAGATAAAATTAAAAAAACTTTAATTATACAAAATTCCAAATTTTATCATAATAAACATTATTGCAAATGCGACTAAAAATCCCAGTATTCCACCTGCGACAACTTCCTTTATGCTATGAATTCCAGCTTTTACACGGCTTTGAGCGACAAGTCCCGCCATAAATAGCACCAAAATTAAAACTCTCACATCGCTTATCATAAAAATTAAAATTCCAAAAGTTGCAAAAGCTATTGCACTATGTCCACTTGGCATTCCACCTTCAAGCGGAGTCCCTTTATTATAAAACGACTTTATGACTATCACAAGAATCGAAACCAAAATTAAAATTAAAATCGAAATATTTCCCTTTCTTCCAGCAATTATGTGCAATCTATTCTGAGTATCGAAAATATCAAGTAGTTTATCATAAAACAGCAAATATCCAACACAGACCGCATTTATTGCCGCAACTAAAACCGCTCCTGCAGCAACATCCTTGGCTAATTTTGCAAGTGGATGGCGCTCTGGAGAAATTAAATCTACAAGTGCTTCAACCGCAGTATTTATAAGTTCTGTAATAATTACAAAAGCAACGGATATTGAAACTAGCAAAATTTCAACTTTACTCGCATTTGTCAAAATTGCAAGAATTACTATTAAAATTGCGGAAAGTGTATGAAACTTCATATGCTTTTCATTTTGCAGTGCTGACATCAGTCCTTCTATCGCATAATTAAAGCTTTCAACAAGGCGTCTGTCGTGCTCCCTCTCTTTTCTTATATCCAAATTATACCTATCTTTTTTATGAAAAAACGAAAAAATTCCTTTTTTTCTTTCTGTTTTTTTTATTTTTTCTTCTTCCATTTTTTCTTTATTCTCTCTATTCTCTCTTTTTATTTCTTTATTTTCTCTATTTTCTTCTTTTTTTTTATTTTCTTTATTTAAATTTTTTCCTTTTTTTTCATCATTTTTTGTTGCTTTATTTTCTCTCTCGTCTGCCATAAAATTACACCTTCTTCCTATTTTTTAGATCTTAATCTCTTTCATAATTGAATGCAGCCAAAATTTCTTCTTCTCTTTTTCTCATAACAACTTTATCATCTGGGTCGATGTGGTCATATCCCAGTAAATGTAACATCCCGTGACACAAAACATAATAAAATTCCCTTTTGTCAGAGTGTTCATACTCACTTGACTGCTCTTTTACCCTATCAATTGAGATAACAATATCTCCCAGCATATTTATTTCTCCAAAATTTTCTGTTTCGTTATACGCAAAAGAAATCACATCTGTCGGCATATCTTTGTTTCTGTATTCAAAATTAATTTTCCGTATTTCTTCATTTGTTGTAACCAAGATGGATAAATAATATTCATTTTCATCGTATTCTTCCTTTTTTTCATCTTTTAAAATATAGTTTACAAATTCCTTTATTTTATCTTCATCAAAGAAATCATCTATTTTTGGTATATCATAACTTATATCTACATCTAACATTTTTTTCTCTCTTTTCTTTTATTTTTTAATTTTTATTTCTATTTATTTATTTTTGTTTTTATCACTATTTTTTCCCTTTCTCTTTAACTTTATTTTTTGATTTTTTCATCCATTTTTGGATATTTAATTCTTTCGTGATACACACCTTTTAATGTTATGACAAAAGACTGTATTATTTTTTCAATTTCTCCCAATGTAAGATTTGCATCTGACAGCTGATTATCTTCAATTTTAGTTTTTACTAAATATCTGATAAACCGCTCGATACTTTCCTTACTTTTATTTTCAAGCGTTCGGGTTGCCGCTTCCACGGTATCCGCCAAAAGTATGATTCCTGATTCCTTTGTTGATGGCTTTGGTCCGCTGTATCTGAAATTGCTCTCAATAACTTCTTCTCCACTTTCCAGTGCCTTATAATAAAAATATTGAGTTAAAGTTGTGCCGTGATGCTCCAATATCACATTTAATACTTCTTTTGGAAGTTTATTCTCTTTTCCCATTATATATCCATCTTTTGTGTGAGAAGTCAGTATTAATGCACTTAGTGACGGCTTTATCTTGTTGTGCGGATTTAAGCCACCACTTTGATTTTCTACAAAAAACTCCGGCCTTTTCATCTTTCCTATATCGTGATAATATGAAGCTATTCTCGCAAATGTGGCATTTGCTCCTATTGATTCCGCCGCGCTTTCTGCAAGAGCTCCAACCATTATGCTGTGATGGAATGTCCCAGAAGCTTTAAGCAGCAACTGTTTTAGCAAAGTGTGTGAAAAATCACTCAATTCTAATAATTTCATATCAGTCAGAATATCAAATGTATTTTCAAAATACGGAAGAAGCCCCACGGTCAAAACTCCAGTTAAAATTCCAGAGCCAACAGATTCAATGATTAAAACTCCTATAAGCGTTATTTCCATCTGATTGACCATTCCATAACTAAATGTGATTATTGACTGAAAAATTCCTAAAAATAAACTGATTTTTATTATATCACTTCTATTTGTCAATTTATCAGCTTTATAAATTGCGGCAAGAGTCATCGCTATCATTATAAATAGCCAAAATTCTTCTCTTGATAATATTATCATATCCATAAATGTAATTATTGCCGCAAACATTCTATCCCCTAAAATTGTCGCTATAATTGGTAAAGTTGAAAACGGAATTAAATACACGATAAGCGGAAATTTATTAAATGTGTAAACATATATCAAATTTAATATAATAAGTGTTATACAAATTGCAAAATATACATTTGATTCAACCACATTTCTAGAATTTTTTTTCAAGACATAATAAAGTAAACTTACTGCAATAATAAAAGTACAAGTTAAACCAATCACTTTTTTTATTTTATCTTCCGTCCTAACAAGATTTAATTTTTTTAATTTCAAATAAGTATTGGCATCTATAACTTCACCTTTTCTTACAATAATATCCCCTTTATAAATTTTAATTTCCCTGTTCCGTAAAAAATCAATGCTATCCGCCACTTTTTTTTCAGTTTCTTTGTCGTTAATTCTTAAATTTGGCTTCACAAAATTTTCGAGTAATTTCATATCCAAATAATCTATTTCTAGATCTTTTTTTCTCACAATCTTTTCTAAATCTTCTTTTTTTAATATCCCTGCGCTATAAATTTTTGAAATATAATCAGCAAGATTTCCAGTATATTCGACATCTTCATTTCTTTTTATTAAATTTCTTATATCTTCAGGAGTAAAATTATAATTATTTCTGTAAATATAACTCTGTATTTCCTCATCTGAAGAAGTTTTCAAAAGATTAATTTCCCTAAAAAACTTATTTATGCTAATTAAAGTTTGCTTATTCATTCCTGGAATTCTGTCAAATTCAGGTGTCGTTGTCTGAAGTATCCTGTCTTGAAGTATATCGTCAACCAAATCTGTCAAGTAAATTACATCTTTTGGTGCAATGATGTCAGAATTTGCCACACTTCCAACTTTATAGTCAACTTTTAATTTTGAATATTCTATAAAAAAACCAAAACAGAAAAAGAGTACTACAAATCCCAAAAATCTTTTTTCAAAGTGACTTTTTTTTTCCTTTTTTTTCCTTTTTGCCTTTTTTATTTCAAATATAAATTCCCGACTCAAAATTTTTATTCTCATTTTCTCTCCTTTCTCACTATTTCATTATTTTTATTATTTCTTTTCTATTATCTATAACAATATTTTTAGGCAAAACTTTTAAAAAATTTTGTCCATATCTTTTTTTTATCACCCTGTTGTCCAAGATTATTATACTCCCAGTATCAGTTTTACTCCTGATAAGTCTTCCAATTCCCTGTTTAAACTTTATGACAGCTTGTGGGACTTGATATTCAGTAAATGCATTTTTACCATTCTTCTTAATATTTTCTATAATAGCTTCAGTCACTGGATCGCTTGGCACCTTAAACGGCAATTTTGTTATAATTACCATTTTCAGCTGATCTCCTTGCACATCTACACCTTCCCAGAAACTGTCTGTTCCAAACAATACTGGATTTTTAGAAGTTTTAAAAAGTCTTATCATTTCGTGTCTAGGATAATCATTTTGCTTAATCAAAGTATAATCTTCTTTTGGAAAATAATTTTTTAAACTATTAAATAAATAATTTAGAGTGCTATAAGAAGTAAATAACAAAAAGCAATGTCCTTTTGTCGCTTTTATACTTTTCACAATAAAATCGTGCAAATCTCTCATAAATTCCAAATTTGACGGATCAAGCGCATCAGCAGGAATAAAAACTTTCATTTGTTTTTCATAGTTAAATGGCGATTTTATTATTTTTTCTTCAATTTTTTTATTTTTTTCATTTTTAAGTCCAATATTTCTTTTATAGTAGTCAAATTTATTGTCAACAGCAAGAGTTGCCGAAGTAAATATCATTCTGTCAAGTTTTGAAATCAAATTTTCATTTAATTCTTTCGATATGTCAAAAGGGGTCGCATACAATTTTATATTTGAACGCTTCGTTGTAATTTCAGTCCAATAGACATAACCTTCTTCTTCTCCTTCAAAAATAAATTCAAACTTTTTAAAAAATTGTTTCAATCTCTCAGAATATCTCGCAAATTCAAATATGTAGCCCTCATTATCTTCCAATTTATATTTATTAACCGCATTTAAAAATTTATTTATTTTCAAACTCAAATTTCCATTTTTTTCTCTAAAACTAACATTCATTTTTATTATTTTTTTAAAATTTTTATCAGAAATTAAACTTTTTCTGTCAATTTTAGCTTTAACTTCACTTTGCTCTTTTCCACGCAAAAAAAACTTAGTAAGAGCACTTAAAATTTCCATTCCCTTGTCATAAAAACTATTTAATTCCGACACGACATCTTCTTTTAATTCGTCAATTTTTTCATATTCACTCGCATCCAAATTTTCATTTAAATATGATGATAATTTGGGAAGTACTCCAGCATTATTCACTCCAGTAGACTTTCTATTAAAAATTTGACCTATAAGCCTGCCAAAAGCAATTTTTGAAGTTTCTACTGTAAAATAATTTCTAGCTGTATCCTCTATATTGTGCGCTTCATCAAAAACTACTATATCGTAATTTGGTAGAATCGAATAATTTGTATAAAATCCTGATTGATTCCGTATCGCAAGATCTGCAAAAAACATATGATGGTTTACAATTAAAAGTGTCGCATTTGAGATATTTTTTCTAGCTGCAAAAAAATAGCATTTTGAGTAATACGGACATTTTGAGCCTTTGCACATATCAGCTTCGCTGTTCACTTTTTCCCAGATTTTGCTTGAAATCTCGTATTTCAATTCGCCTCTATCTCCATTTTTAGCTATGCTCTTGTCCCATTCTATCAAATTTTTTATTATTTTCTTTTCTTTTTTTGTTTCTTCTGGCTCGTTTTCAATTTCAGAAATATCAATATTATATAATTTTCTTTTGCAAAGATAATTTCCACGTCCTTTTACAATCTGATAATTAAAATCAGCTCCCACAATTTTTTTTATCAAAGGAATATCTTTATTTAAAAGCTGCTCCTGCAAATTAATCGTATTTGTCGAAACTATCACTTTTAAATCATTTTCTAGTGCATACAACAATGTTGGAAGTAAATAAGCTATTGTTTTTCCAGTTCCAGTTCCTGCTTCAACTATTAATTTTACATTTTCATTCATACTTTTTTCAATACACTTTGCCATCTCATATTGCTCATGTCGTAGTTCAAAATTTGAAATATTTTTTTCAATCACACCTTTTTCACTAAAAAATTCATCTATGTTTATTTTATTAAATTTTTTTAAGGAAACAACCGCGTTTATTTCACTGACATCAACATTAATAATATAAAATGCTCCGCCCGCTTCTCCATAAATTTGTGCAATCTTAACATCAGTGTCAGACGGTACCAATTCTCTGGGATACACTCTTATTATAGCTTCATTTTTTTTCATTTTTTTTAATACAGACGCAATAGAATCAATTTCATTTGCTACGATGATTTCAATATCGGTAACAATTCCATTTTCATCGGGTATTCCACGAAAAATCATATCTTCTTTCAATTTTTTCATCTTCCGCCTTAACATCTCGATTGCACTTTCACTAATAAATTCTGAGATTTTCATTTTTCCTCCTATACTAAAGATTTTACTATATATAGATTTTTTTTTCAATAAATTAGTTTAAATTTTTCATAAATTGCAATATTAAATACAACATTTTTTTAGATTTCCTAAAATTTAATTTCATATAAAAATTTTTCAAATGGTGCTGCATAGTTCAAACATTTTCTAAGTCTTGAATTTATTAGCGTTAAGGTGCTTATCAAGTCTTCTGTTTCTACTTTTGATATATTGACCTTCTTTGAATAATATTCTCTCAGAAGGCTGTTATTTTTTTCGTTGCAGCCTCTCTGCCACGAGCAATAAAGTTTAACTTCTTTTGGAATATTTGATGCCAGTTGCTTTTTGTTTCCAAACATTGAGTTCTTACTTCCATCTGCCATTTTTATTGCTACATAAAATTTCATCTTTAACTCTACAAATATTGTAAACAGTCTTTGCTTCCTTCTCTTGGCAAGACTTCAGAATCAAACTCCCAATGCCCAAAAGTTTTTTTTGTCTTAACTTCTTCTGACCTCTCATCAATTGACTTTCCAATGTTAAATTTTCCTCTTGCTTCTCTATTCTTCATTTTTTCCCCCTTTCTTCTTAAAGCATCTAATAAATCTTTTAATTTCCCGATAAATAGTAGCTCTATCTTTTTTAAGAATCTCAGTGATTCTCGTTATTTTGTAATTTTCTTTTAGCAAAACCTCTAGTTTATTTCTTTCATTTATAGTAAAATATTTACGACTCACATGATAAATTTCCTTTCGTTAGTGTTTTTGCAGTTACTAACATTTTAACATGAAATTATCATTAGTTCTATTTTATTTCAAAGTTTGTTGCATTTTATTATATAATCTATCTTTTAAAAAAAGTCGCCAATTAGCGACTTATGTTAAATTCTATTTGTTTGGTGAAAAGGTACTTAACCTCTTGCTAAAAAATTTTTTTATTTTTATAATTTTAAAACTTTTAATCTCAATGCATTTGCCAAAACTGAAACCGAACTAAATGACATTGCAAAAGCTGCGATCATTGGGTCTAATTTAGGTCCATTAAATAAAGCATAAAAGATTCCTGTGGCAATTGGGATTCCAATCACATTGTAAAAAAAGGCCCAGAACAAATTCTGCTTTATATTTGTAATCGTTGCTTTACTTAATTTCATAGCTCTTGCCACATCTTTTAAGTCGTTTTTAATAAGTACAATATCTGCCGACTCTATCGCAACATCCGTTCCACTTCCAATCGCAATTCCAACATTTGCCTGAGCTAATGCTGGAGAGTCATTTATTCCATCTCCCACCATTGCTACAAACTCACCATTTTCCTGTAACTCCTTAATTTTAGAAGCCTTTTGATGTGGCAGCACATCTGAAATCACTTCGTCTATCCCAGCTTGTTTCGCAATAAATTTTGCTGTTTTTTCATTGTCTCCTGTGAGCATTATCGTCTTTATTCCCATTTTATGAAGTTCACAAATTGCATCAGCACTTGTTTTTTTAATCACATCGGCAACTGCCACAAGTGCCACAAGTTCTTTTTCAATCGACATATACATCGGTGTCTTTCCTTCGCCAGAAAACTCATTGTAATCTTTCTGTGCAATTTCTGTATCAATTTTTCTGTTATCCATCAATTTTTTATTCCCAATTTGCACTTCTTTAATTTCTCCGCCAATTTTCACTTTCACTCTAATCCCATATCCCGGCATTGCACGAAAACTTTCGCAATCAAAAAATTCATTTTCCAAAAACTCATTTTTTTCCAAAATTCCATTTACCACAGCTTGTGCCAACGGATGTTCTGATTTTTTTTCCACACTAGTCGCAATTTTTTGTAACTCTTTTTCCGAATAATTTTTACTAAAAGCGACAAAATCCGTCAAAACAGGTTTTCCTTCAGTAATTGTCCCAGTTTTATCAAATACGACCGTTTTTATTCTATGAGTTGTTTCCAGAGCTTCTCCACTTTTAATAAGTATTCCGTTCTCTGCTCCCTTTCCAGTTCCAACCATTATAGATGTAGGTGTTGCAAGTCCCAATGCACATGGACAGGCAATTACTAAAACCGAAATAAAAAATGAAAGTGACGTAACTAACCCCGCACCAAAAATGTACCACGCAAGTCCAGTAACTAGTGCAATTCCCATAACTATCGGAACAAAATATCCAGCGACAGTATCAGCCATTCTTGAAATTGGCGCTTTTGATCCTTGAGCTTCTTCCACCAATTTTATTATTTGCGACAACATCGTATTTTTCCCAATTTCTGTCGCTTCAAATTTAATGCTCCCATTTTTATTTATACTTCCACCGATAACTTTATCTCCCACATTTTTTGTAACTGGCAAACTTTCTCCAGTCAACATTGATTCATCAACTGATGTAGTTCCTTCAGTTATAATTCCATCAACCGCTATTTTTTCTCCTGGCTTTACAGCAACAATATTTCCAACACTCAGATTTTCTATCATAACTTCTTTTTCCACACCATTTTCAATGATTTTTGCTTTTTTCGGCTGCAATCCAATCAGTTTTTTTATTGCTGATGAAGTTTGCCCTTTTGTTCTAGCTTCCAATAATTTTCCCAATGAAATTAAAGTTATTATGATTCCAGCTGACTCGTAGTGCAAGTCCATCGCGTAATGATGTGCATTTTTGGGATCCAATATCGCTGCAGCTGTCGAAATTAAACTATAAACCAAAGCTGCCCCTGAACCCATTGCAATAAGTGAATCCATATTTGGAGATTTTCTAAAAATATTTTTTATTCCGTGTATGAAAAAATCTCTTCCCGCATATATAATTGGTATAACAAATACCAGTTGTGCCAATGCAAAATTTAGTGGATGTTCCTTGTGATTTAAAAATCTTGGAACTGGCGCTCCCATCATATGATGTCCCATCGAAATGTAAAGTAGCGGTATAGAAAAAATAATCGCAAGAATCAATTTATTTTTCATTTCTTTTATTTTATCCTGATACATCTTAACTTTTTCTTCTTCCGAAACATTTTCTATAAGCCCATATCCACTCTTTTCAACTATTTCTCTAATTTTCTCAAAATTATATTTATTTTCATCAAAGTTCACGGTCATCTTTTCAGTTGCCAAATTTACAGTTGCGTCAAGTCCATCACATTTATTTACCGCTTTTTCAACTGTCAAAGCACACGCCGCACAATTCATTCCAGTGACTGTGTAAACTTTTTTTGTTTTTTCTGAATTTTCCATTTTTCCATCTCCCTTATTTTAAAAATTTTCTAAATATGCAAATGCCCATTTTTTTCACAATTACATTGCCCCTTCAGACATTTGCACAAAACTTTTGGAACCGCTGTTTTTCTTTTTTTTTCAATCGCTTTTAAAATAATTTCTAAATCGTCAAAACTTAGCTCACTATTTTCAATCACACAAGCTATCATTTTTCCAACTTTTGTATCGCAAATCTTTTTAAAAGTTCCCAAAATATAAATTTGGGCGACTTCCTTTTCCGTGTATTCCGTGGAATAAAGATATTTATTCCCAATTTCCCGCTTTTTCAAAATTTTTCGCTCCAAAAGCCTGTTAAGCAACGTTTTAACCGTCGTCCGCTTCCAGTTCATCTTCTCCCCCAGAACTTCAAAGACAAAGTTGCTCGTAACTTCGTCATTTGCCCATACAACTCTCATTATTTCCCATTCTGAATCAGTTATATGATATTTCTCTTCCATAAAAATCCCACCTTTAAAAAATTTAAAAATAAAACGACTACATTTGTAACCTATATTACTAGTTTACAACAGTAATCGTTTTTTGTCAAGTCAAAAATATTTATTTTTTTACATAAAAAATATCATTGTAAGTATAAAAACTACTTTAAACACTATATAAATTTGAAAAAATCTATTTATTCTAGGAGTTTCCTCACGCCCTTCATCTTTTATAATTGAATAATCTAAAATCCATAGCAAAATTAGATACACGGCTATACTTGCCAATGAGAATGCTCCTGTAAAAAAATAAATTACTTCTAAAAATAAAAATATATATATTTTAAATGTCGTTCTTTTACTTATAAAAAATATATTTATAAGATTATAATTTGCATATACATATAGTAAAATCATAAGTACAATTCCCATATAATTTGAAACAACATCAATTTTTTTTAACACAAAAACTGCAAAATATGCTATGATTGACATCATTAAAATTCTAGATTTTTCATTCCTATTTTTGTTTAATTCCTTTTTTTCATTCATTTCTAATCATCTCCTAACTTTATTTCGTCATAAATTTTTTTTAATTTGGATTTTTTTTCTTTTGTAAAAATTTCATTTTTATTTTTACTTTTTAAATAATTCGATTTTCTCAAATTTTTAATTGCATAAGTTGGATCATTTGTGACGAAATTATTTAAGTAGCAAAATTTATAAAATGATTTTATTACCGACATTTTTCGCAAAATCGAACTTTCTTTTAATTTTTTTGAAATATGTTGAGCAAACTCAATTACATCTTCTTCCAAAATTTTATCAAAACTTTTTGAAAAAAAATCTAAAAATTGCTTCAAATCCCTTTTATAGCCAATCAATGTTCGTTCAGAATCGCCTTTTTCAAATTCCAAAAAATTTAAAAATTCTTTTATCAAAATATTATTTTTTCTTTTGATCTTCAAATTTTTTTCGGTTTTTAAATTTTCTTTATTCTTCAATTTTTTTTCTTTTTCCAAATCTTTTCCCATTTTAAACATCCATCTTTTTTCTTTTTTAATTGTTTTTCCATTATTTCCTTTGCGTGATTAATCGAAACTTGCGTTATATTATCCCCCGAAATTATTCTTGCTATTTCACGAATTCTCTCATTTTCGTTAAGCTCCCGCACTTTAGTTTCAGTAAAATTATTTTCTATTTCTTTTTTTATCAAAAATTGCTGATTTGCAGACCCAGCAATTTGTGGAGAATGTGTAACACAAATAATTTGCGTATTTTTTGAAAGTTCTTTTAATTTTTGTGCGACTTTTCTCACTGTTTCGCCAGAAATTCCCGTGTCAATCTCGTCAAAAATTAAAACAGAAATATTGTCAACCTCAGAAAATACTGTTTTTAGTGCCAACATTATCCGAGAAACTTCTCCGCCAGACGCAATTTTTACAAGCGGCTTAAAATTTTCCCCGACATTTGTCTTAATCAAAAATTCCACTTTATTTATTCCATTTGGTGTAATTTCATTATTTTTCTGAATTGACACTTGAAATTTAGCACTTTCCATATTTAAATCATAAAGCTGAATATCAATTGTATTTTGAAGCGCACAAGCTATATTTTCTCGCATTTCGCTTAACTTTTCACCATTTTCAAAATATTTTTTAATAAGTTCTTTTTTTTCTTCTTTCAAATTTTCAAGCTCATCATTTTCAAAATTTATAAAATTTAAGTCTTTTAAAATTTTATCTTTATACTCCAAAATTTCTCCAATTGTCGCACCATATTTCAATTTTAATTTATTAATTTTATCAATTCTTTTCACAACTTTTTCAAGTTTCGTGTCATTCACTTCTTCCACATCTCCAATAAAATTATCAATGGAATAGGAAACTTCTTCGACTTCATAGACGATAGATTCCACTTTTTCTGATAACTCTCCATAAATTTCTGACAAATCCGACAGCTGCTCCAAATTTTTTCTAACTTTTCCAAGAGCCGACAAAATTGAAAAATCCCCTTCTTTTAACCACTGTGAAGACTCTTCCAGCTTTTCACTAATTTTTCCTGAATTAAACAAAATTTTATATTCTTCTTCCAGCTCACTATCTTCATTTATTTTCAAATCCAAATCATTTATTTCGTTAAACTGAAATTCCAAAACATCTTTTTTTTCTAAAAGCTTTGCCTTTTGCTCTTCAATTTTTTCAATTTTTAAATTTACTTTTTTTATTTCATCCACATTTTTTTTAACTTCTTTTAACAAATTTTTTCCCGCATCATCCAAGAATCTATCCAGCAAATTTAAATGAAACTCACTGTTTAAAAGTGACTGATGTTCATGCTGACCAACTAAGTCTATAATATTCTCCATCATTTCCTTCAATTTTGACAATGTAACCCGTGTCCCATTCACTGTAATTTTAGATTTAGAATTTTTATCAAATGTTCTAGTCACAATAATTTCGTCATCATTTATCTCAAACCCAAGTTCATTCAATCTTTTTTTTTGTTTTTCAGTAATTTCAAAAATTCCTTCGGCAAAAAGGCTCTCTTCCCCATTTCTAATCATTTCCAGATGGCTTCTCTCACCAATTAGAAGCGATATTCCGTCCAAAATAATAGATTTTCCAGCTCCAGTTTCCCCAGTCAGCGCAACAAAATTTTTGCTAAATTCCAAATCCAAATTTTTTATTATCGCCAAATTATTCAATCTTAACTCTCTTAACATCCTTTTCCTTTCATTCGCTAATTTTATAAAACAAAATCTCCCCATTTTAATTTTTCTCTCAAAATACCAAAATAATCGCTGTTTATAGGTTTAATTATTTTTATTTTTTTATTCGACAGGGTAGCCAAAAGCTCATCTTCCGGCTTAATTCCGAACCACAAATTTCCATCTATGTTCAAATGAACTTCGGCTTCTCTTGAAGTCGCCTTGAAGCTCAATGTTTCACATCCATTTATAACAATTGGCCTAGCAGTCAAACTTTGTGGAGATAGTGGCGTTATTATCAAAGCGTTTAAATTTGGATGGACAATTGAACCTCCAGCTGACAAAGAATAAGCTGTTGAGCCAGTTGGTGTTGCAACTATAATTCCATCTGCTCTATACTTATTTACAAAAATTCCATTTGAGAAAACTTCCACCTGAATTAAGTGAGCTTCATGACCACCTTTTGTTATCACAAGCTCATTTAGTGCATAAAATGTGTTGCCGTTGTATTTTACTTCCATAAGTGAACGGTTTTCTATCTTATAATTTTCATTTTTTTGATAATTTTTTAACATTTCAACCGCATTTTCTGGATTTATTTCGACTAAATATCCAAGCGAACCAAGATTAATCGCAAGAATTGGAATGTCTGATATAATCGCTTCTTTTGCAGCTTTTAACATTGTCCCGTCTCCACCTAGTGAAATTAACAAATCTGCTTCCTTCACATCTTCCACTTCCAATATTTCACTTTCTTTTAAATAATTATAAAAGTTTTTAAGTAATTCTTCATTTGCATATTCACTTTTCACAATTTTTACTTTTTTCACTACATTTTCTTTTTTTTTCATAATCATCCGCCTATTTTTTTTCAAAAATTTATTTTCTATAAAAACTAAAAAAATAACCCAAAGATATAGTTATTTTTTACTATATTTCCTTTGAGTAGTTATTTTAAACTATTTCTAAAATTAGGTCTCGGTATAAGCCGGATTCTGTATTAGTCAATCATTTATCTAAATTAATAATCACTTATTAACTTTAGCGAATTACCCATCAAAGTAAAGGCGGGGAACCTCTTTTCACTTTTCTACTTATTCTTGCTTCAGGAGGGGTTTACCAGGCTAATTTAATTGCTTAAATTACCGGTAGTCTCTTACACTACCTTTTCACCCTTACCTAAACAGGCGGTCTATTTTCTGTGGCACTTTCCTTAAGATTTCTCTCAACAGCCGTTAACTGTCTCCTTCCCCTGTGAAGTCCAGACTTTCCTCTTAAAAAATTTTTTAAGCGATTAACTCCGAAACCATTAATATAAAGTTATTTTATCATTTTTTATCACTTTTTGTCAATAAATTTACTACTTTAAAATGATTTTTTTATAAAAATATATAAAAATAAAACACCCTAATTTTAGAGTGCTTTATTATTATCTTTTAAATTAATTGTATTAATAATTAATTATTTTTTAATCCAAGGCATTACTCATCTTTTTTGTCTTATTGCAATCTATTATTTTTATTGTGTTTTATTACATAATATTTTTAAAATATAGTACATTTTCTATTTTTTTTTGTAATTTTTACTGATATTTTACTGGTATCTTCTTTAAGAATAACTCTAACAATTTTTTGATCATTATTAGAATTATAAAATATTTACTATACTTTTATTTTATCACAGATAACTTGAAAATACAATGGAGTTAAAATGAAAAATTTAAAAATCAAAAACTTAAATAAAAAAGATATTCAAAATTTAAAAGAAATTAAAATAATTGAGCTGGAAGAAATGAAACTTCAGGATCTGAAAATTCTGAAAATAAAAATTGAAACAGCTATTGAGAATATAGAAAAAGACTAGAACTTTTTGTCCTAGTCTTTAAACTCAGTTACGCATATTTTTTTAATATTTCGTTCGCTAGCTTAACTTCCATCTTTTTATAGATTTTTGAGCCAGCATAGCTTATCATTGTTGCTTTTTCAATTATTTCAGCGTGTGGAACTCCTTTATGTCCACAGCATTTTAAAGCTGAACCAGCAATACTTTTTACCAAACTGTTTGTTGATTTATACTCTGGCTCCAAAATATGTCCTGCTAAATTTGCTATTTCTTTATTTTCCATAAGCACCTCCATTTTTCAAAATATTTCTTGAAAAATAAAGGTTTTTTTGTTATAATGATTTTGAGAATAATAACAAAATCTTTTATTTTTCAAGATTTTATAATAGTTTTACAAATTGCAGTTTGTTAAACTATTTTTTTATATATAAATTTATTTTTATATACTAACAATTCTTTTTTGTATTGTAGCCACCGTTTGGGAAACACCATATTTTTTAGATACTTCTTCTACTGTTAAATTTTTAACTTCTTCTATATCGACTAAAAACTCTGCTGCAAAAGTATTTGCCTGCCATTCAATATCTTCATAAGGTTTCACAGTCTCATCGAATCTACAAAATTTTATTTCAGCATCCATCAAAGAATGTAATATCATATCATATGTCCTATTTCGTGTGCTATTGTAAATCTATCTCTGGTATTCCCTTTAGCCGCTCCCAAATAAACACTTTCTCTTATTCTCATAACCTTGTCCGAAGGATCGAATTCTGCATAATTTGTTTTAAGTTGAGAATCTTCTACAATTTCATACTCATACTTTACTAAAGACACAAATATCTCCAAAAATTTTAAAATATTTATTTTTTTTCCTTTTAATCCCCACTTTTTCTTTAGAGTTTCAGCAATATTTCTTATATCTTTTCTGGAGCGTGGCTTTACCTTTATTTTTGAACTATTCTTCTGTATTTCCATTCAAGTACCCCCTTATCTTTTCTATTTGTTTGTCATTCAGCTTACTAATTTCTCTAGCATACAATAAACTTAATTCTTGCTGTTTTTCATTCAAAGAATCTAACCGTATCTTCATTTCGCCTGAATGAATATTTATTGCCTGCAAAATTTTTTCCTTAACATTCTCACTCAATTGATAGACTTTGAAAAGTTTTTCTGCAAAATCTTTTGGAATATTTCGTTTTCCGTTTTCGATTGATGATAAATATGAAACAGAAATTTCAAGTTTACGAGCCATATCAGAAGAAATTTCATCGTTATCAATTCTAATTTTTCTAAGTTTTTTCCCTAAATTTGTAACTCCTTTAGTTTTCATAATTTCTCCCTACTTTCTTTCTTTTGAATAAATTATATCAAATATCCTAATTTTTGTCAACAGTTTTGAATAAAAAATTTACAATTTTGTAAAATTATATTGTATTAAAAAAAGACCACCATTTCTGATATATCGACGGCAGTTTTTGTCAATGTATTTAAAAAATATCGTGACTTTTTTATGTACAAAAAAAGATAGCCATTCCTGACTATCTTAATTTATAAGTGATTTTATTTTAGCAACAAGCTCATTTTCAATTGATTCCATATGCGTCTCCACAATCCTTGCCGCTTTTCCATACAAATCTTTTTCCTCGACACCTTCTCTTTTTAAATCGTCCAAGATATGCAGCAGTATCTCTTTTGTCTGCTCGAACTCATCTTTTATCATTTTAGATAACAGTTTATAAGTAGTCTCCTCTATAATGTCGTGCATATCATTTTCAAAATTAATCATCTTGGCATCGAAAAACGTTTTGATTTCTTTGTTAATAACGTCCCAGTTTTCTTCCAAGTGATTATTTTTTATGTATTTTAATATACGTTTTTGAACTGCCCAACGCATATCCTGAATTTTTAGTATCAAAGCTATCTCTAGCCCTTTGCCTTTTAGAAAATCGTTGTTTAACTGATTTTCTAGTTTAGCTAAGACTGTTATTACTTTTTCCTGCTGCTCAAAAAGTTTTTTTTGCTGAGTGATATAAGTATAACTTATAACTCCCATTATTCCTAGCTCAACTATAGCTTTTGCTTCTTCAAAATTTATCCCCACATTTTATCCTCTTTTCGTCGCTACAATATGTTTTTGTTCCCTGCTTTTTCTACATCAAAAATTTGCTGTAATATAACTTTTAAGTCAAACGTCTTTCTGGCTTCTTTTAAAACTTCTGTTAGAACT
>ERZ773014.114-NODE-114-length-50479-cov-15.225012_pt1 | contig 50479 bp, 44 predicted proteins | sample MGYA00580841_ERZ773014 | MGnify/ENA primary metagenome ERZ773014 (study PRJEB29015, sample SAMEA2737989) | human oral metagenome | biome: human oral; feature: human-associated habitat; material: dental | place: China | collected 2067 ... | reverse complement strand
ACGACTACCTTATGGGCAGTTTCCTCGATGCCGACTTCGACGTCAAGGACACGGACGGCACGCCCAAGTGGATGAAGGTCTTCGAGGCACGTTTCCCCGATGATGATGCAATCAATGCGGAATACAAGGCAGGAAAAAAGAAACCGAAGTACTTGCAGGCGGCCGTTGAGTGGGTGAAGTCGACCAAGGATAATCCGCAGAAATTCGCCAAGGAGTTGGCCGACTATTTCAACGTGCCGTACCTGTGCGCCTATTACATGCTGACCGACATCAACGGCTGCGTTGACCAGCGCGTGAAGAACATGATGCTGTGTTTCTTTTACGACCCGAACGCAAGCGACCACCCTATCATGGGCAAGGTGCGTGGTTACTTCATATTCTACGACAACGACACCATCAACGGCCTGCGTAACGACGGCCGCAACAAATACCCTTGGTGGATGGACGAGAACACGCTGGACGAGGAGTTGAGTGTCGGCGGCCGCAGGGTGTACGCCTTTGCAGGCCATGACAGCGTGCTGTGGAACAACCTGCGTACGCAATTCGGGGACGAGCTGCAAGATGCGTACAGGAAGTTGCGCGCAAAGATGAGCGACGAACTCATATACAGGTACTTCGACAAGGAGCAGGCCGATATGTTCTGCACAAGGCTGTACAACCTCGACGGCGAGATGAAATACGTGCGCGCCAAGACGATAGGCGTTGGCGGTAAGACCTATTCGTTTCTTGAAAGCATGCAGGGCAGCCGTAGGGCGCACCGCCGTTGGTGGTTGAGAAACCGCCTTGCCCTGTTCGATGCACGTTACCGCACGGGTAACTACACGCGTACCGACTTAGCTTTTAAGGGCAATTCGGCAGCAGGCGCGACCATCCGCGCATGGAGCGGCCGCGACTGGTACATGTCGTTCGTACGCGAGGGTTCGGAGCTTATCCACAAGAAAGTGGCCAAGGGTGAGGAGTTCAGCTATACGTATGGCGAAACGGCCAACATCGGCACGATATTCCACCTGTACGGCTGTGAGCATGCGAGCAAGGTAGACCTTAGCGAATGGGGCGGCTTTACCGACCTTACACTGCCGACACTGCCGAGGCTCGAAACGCTCGTGTTGGGGCGTGACGGCAAGGAGTACGCCCTTACCGAGTTGGCGTTGGGCAAGAAGTTGCCGATGCTGCGCGCGCTGGACATGCGCAACTACACGGGCTTGTCGGGCATCGACCTAAGCGGTTGTAACCTGCTCGAAGAGGTGAACGCCAGCGGCTGCACGGCATTGACCTCGATGAACCTTGCCGAAGGCAGTCCAATCCGCAAACTTGTCCTGCCTGCCAACTTCGCGAACCTGTCGCTGCGTTCCTTGTACGACCTCAACCGCGAGGGGCTTACGTTTGCCAACATTGCCGCGTTGCAATCCATCCGCATAGAGAATTGCGCAGGGCTTGATGCCGTGGCCATCGTTAAGGAGGCGTTGACGGCTGGGGCTAACGTGAAGTGGCTAAGGCTGCGCGCCAACATGGTAGGTGACGGCCAAGACCTGCTGCAATGGATGCGCGCAGGCATCGGCGGCATGACGGCAAGCGGCGAGCCGCGGCCGAACAGGGGCGGAGTGTTGGGCAGATACCAGCTCACGAACTACATGGGTAAGGACGACTACAACGCGCTGACCGCCTATTACGACGGGCTGGACATCAGGCAGCCCGAATACACTATCGTTGAGCTTACTGATGCAGTACAGCGCGGCGGCCAGTGGGTGGAGGTGGCCAACGATGCCAACGTGAGCAACCACGACAACAAGACGGGGCTGCTGTACAACAACACCTACCGACCTAGCGGACACGTGCAGGCCATACTCGATGCGCGGCACCGCGTGTTGGCCAAGATGACCAAATACGACCAGTTGGGCAATAGGGTGGACAACGAGATGACCTTCTGCCAACTTAGCGACGACGACAGCAATTATTTCCACGACGGCACACCTGCCGTGCTTGACGGCGCGCAGGGCGAGATGTTCGTGTACAATCCGCACTTCTGGTACAAGGGCGTAAACGACTACTTCGGAAAGAGGAACATCATTGCGTGGAGCAGCAATGCCGAACGGCCGAGCGTTGCGCCGCACAAGGCGATAACGTTGGATGCCATCAAGGCCGCGGCCGCATACGAGGACGGCAAGGAAGTGTTCCTAAGCGGCGACAACGTTTTGCGTAAGGTGTTGGCCGATTATGCCGTGTGTACAATTGACGTGGAGGGTTGGAAGAGGGTGCGGTTCTGCACCGCGCCGACAAGGGCTAACGTGTTTGTCGATGCCAACGGCCGTAAGGTGGGCGAGCCTGTCGTGACGAGCGATGACGACTTCGATGCGGGCATGTACGTCGTGGTGGACGTGCCGAAGAACGCCGTCAAGCTTGCGTTCACCATTTGCAACGTGGCGGTATGGACTGATGTAGTGCTTACCAACAGCGCGGAGCTTGCGGACGTCGAACCCGACTGGGTGGAGCATGCGCCGCGGCTCGTGAGCGCACCGCGCCCGACAAAGGTAGGCGGCAAGCTTAGGGCGGTAATGAGCGGCAAGCCAGACGTGGGCAACCAAAACGCCATGAACGCCAACGCATACGCCGTGGGCAAGCGCACCATGCGCTCGACCGAATACTGGGCGTTGCTCGTGGGCTTGTTCGTTTCCAAGTACGGCCGCCGCAACGGCACTTCCATGTTCGGCTACTCGAATTATACGGCCTCCAACGGATTGACCGCACCAGCGGGCATGCGCGATGTTCTTTACAAGGGTAACAACAATTACGTCGTCAAGAGTGACGGCCAAGAGGTGCTGATACAGAATACTGGTGCGATGGGTTATGAGAACTGGCCAGGCTGTTTGGCGGAGGCGTTGGAGGACAGCGGCGCGCTGACCCTTGCGCGTAATGCGAACGTGCCGCACACCGATTGGCGTACCATCGCGCCTGATGGTAAGGAACACAAGCACGTGTTCATGAGAAACTTAGACGTAAGCACAAGTTTCTTGCGCCGCACATGGTGGGGCAAGCACCTAAACACGGCGCGCGTGGGACAGGCGAATGGCACAGGTGCGACATATTGGGCGGCGGTGTGCGGCCATAACATGGCTTATACGGAAGTGGTGGCAGGCAACAACGGCAACACTAGTAACATCGGCACATTAGTTAGTTTCACATACGGATGGGCGACTACGCTGCACATGGTGTTTGACGGCAAGCTAAAAGAGGAACGCCTGCCAATTGAGTTTATGAAATTGAAAGATAAGATATTCGACGTATGATAGAGGTAAACAGGGAGTTGCTGGGCGGCAATGCCGCAGGCATCGAAGAGATAGACCCGATACGCGGCGTGTGGCGCGTGCGGTTCGGCCGTGAGAGCGGCGAGGGAGGCACGCAGACATGCCTGTATGCCGACTTCGACCACAGGCCGACCGACGGCGAGATAAGGGAATTTATAACCGAACATTACGACGCGGCATGTGATGCGGAGTGCGAATGGGGCATGCGATACAAAGGGCTTATCGTGTATTTGTCTGACGAGAACAAGTTCAATTTCAAGGCCGCGTTCGACATCGCCGCGAGAAACCCTGCAAAGAGTTTTCCGCTTACGTTCAAGTTTTGGAAAGACGAGAACGCGCCAGTATATTGGGAGTTCAGGACGATTGACGAGCTGACGGAGTTCTACTTGTCTGCAATGCAACACCTCATGGCCACTTACAAAAAGTGGTGGGCGAAGAAAGACCGCGAGATAATGCGGCTTATCGACGGCTACAAGCCCCTTACGCGCGACAAGATAGAGGAAGGGGGCGAGCCATGAGGGGTTGCGGGTGCGAGAAAGGGCTGCTAAGGTGGCTGCGGCCGCCTTACGCAAAGCTGTTCCATCCTGCCTGCTATGAGCATGATACGGACTACGAGAGGGGCGGCGGCAAGGAGGACAGGCGGTGCGCAGACCGCACGCTGTACCTGAACATGCTGTCGATAGCGGACAAGCGTAAGGGCAGGCCTTACGCGCATTGGCGGCTGGTGAGCGTGGCATTGCTCTACTACATGGCCGTACGTGTCTTCGGAAGGCATTATTTCAATTATCAATAACAATTTTAAATTTAAAAATTATGAAAGTATTAAAGAAAGTAAGAGAATGGGTTGAAAAGAACAGCGACAAGATTAACCACTTCCTGGTGTGCATCCTCATCATGCTGTTGTTTATCAAGTTCGACCTTGTGGTGTTCCATCGCGAAGTGTCGGAGGCTATGGGGTTGGCGGTGTTCTTTACCCTTAGCGTGGCTATCGCTAAGGAGGTGGCCGACTTTTTCACCTACCGCAAGTTCAGCGGCGGCGACCTGATAGCTGGCGTTATCGGCATCGCAATAGGCATGGCCTTAACGCCGTATTTCTTTATCTGGGGAGTTTAGTTCGGTTTAAGTGTGTACGGGGGCGGTGGGAACTCCCCCCCCGTATTTTTATACAATAATATACAAGATGGAAAAGAAGACATACAGCAGTGCGCCGCTGCCGTTCATGGGACAAAAAAGGCGGTTTGTAAAAGAGTTCCGTAAGGTGTTGGCGGAGTACCCCGACGATGTGACCATCGTAGACCTGTTCGGCGGTTCGGGCATATTGTCGCACACGGCAAAGGCGGTAAAGCCTAATGCAGTAGTGGTTTACAACGATTTCGACAACTTCCGAAAGCGTTTAGAACACATACCTTACACTAATGCGTTACTTGACAAGATACGGCCGTTGGCCTGTTCCGTCGACAAGCTGCACCGCATACCGAATGACGTGCGCGACCGCATTCGCGAACTGGTAAGGGAGGAGGAGCAAAAGGTCGGCTTTGTGGATTTTTATACGATTTCCCAGTCGTTGATGTTCTCGATGAAGTACGCCACCAGCTTAGGCGAGTTCTTAAAATCGACGTTGTACAACCGCATGGTCGGCAATGGCTACGATGCAGAGAGCTATCTTGACGGCCTGACAATCGTAAGCGAAGATTATAAGGTGCTATTCGAGCGTTACAAGGACACTCCGAATGTGCTGTTTGTCCTCGACCCTCCCTATCTGTCCACCGACGTAGGCGCATACACGGAATACTGGTCTTTGTCTAAGTATCTCGATGTGCTGCAATTGCTTATGTCGCGCGACTTCATTTATTTCACATCCAACAAGTCGCAGCTGTTGGAGCTATGCGAATGGTTTGGGAAGAGTGGGCTAGGGCATAACTTTTTTGACGGGGCAAGGCGCATCGAATTGCCTGTGAGGGCATATAGTTTAGAATACATCGACATCATGATGTATAAGCGCGCATCGGCAGATAAGGCGGCTAAGACCGCATAATGAATGTATAATATTTTAAATAGTTTTATATGATGGATTTTAGATTTTTCTTTGCATCGCTCTTCTCCGCCGTGCTGGGCTTTTTGTCGCCCATCACCGACTTCATGATGGCGGCGGCGATGCTGTTCGTCGTCAACTTCCTGTTCGGCCTGTTGGCGGCATCCGTAGGGCATGAGGGGTGGCAGTGGAAGAAGGCATTCACCTTTTTTTGGCACTGCTTTATCTTCTTTGGCCTGATAACGTTCATCTTCATGTGCGGCCATTTTATGCACAATCGCGAGGGCGCGATACAATGCGTGTCCGTTGTGTGTTATGCGGCCATATACATGTACGGCGTGAACATCTTGCGTAACTTGCTGCTTGTCGTGAAAAAAGACACGCCGCTGCACAAGCTGCTCGATTACGGATATTACGTATTAACGCTGAAATTCTGCCAGAAATTGCCGTATTGGAAAGAATACGTAAGCAGCGGTACGCGCAATCATGGCGAGATAGATGCTACTAAACCGAGAGGAGGGCAAGGCAATGGCTAAGTTAGAAGTCCTCGCGCCCTACATCCTCGCATGGGAGGGCGGTTTCGTAAACGACCCCGACGACCGCGGAGGGGCAACCAACAAGGGCGTAACGCTTGCCGTGTGGCGCAAGCAGGGGTACGACAGGAATGGCGACGGCGTTATCGACGTGGCCGACCTCAAACTGATTACGGACAAGGATGCCACGGACATACTGCGCAAATGCTACTGGAACAGGTGGCAGGCCGACCGCATCAAGTCACAGAGTATCGCCAATATCCTAGTCGACTGGGTATGGGGCAGCGGAAAGTGGGGCATCACCATACCGCAGCAGATGCTGGGCGTTACGCCCGATGGCGTGGTGGGCGACAAGACCATCGCCGCCCTTAATGAGAAAGACCCTATCGCGTTCTTTAACGCCTTGAAGGCACGCCGCCGCGAGTTCTTGCAGGGCATCTGCCGCACGCGGCCAGCCAACTACAAGTTCTTGCGCGGATGGCTCAACAGGCTGGACGGCATCAGGTACGGCTCACTGACGTACGGCCGTAAGGAGGTAAGGTTCTAAATGGTGCTATAAGTACAGGTGTAAGTGTAATGAGTACAAATGTAAGTGTTTTTATGAGAAAGTTTGTTTTGGCGATTATAAGCACGATTATCTTAGCCGCACTTGCAGGGTGTGGCACAAAAAGGCTCGTAGAGGCTCATATTTTGCGCGACAGCGTTTATATTTATCGCGATAGTGTAGTACTAAGGTACGTAAAAGATAGCATCACAGAGCGCGAAAAAACGACCATTTCGACAAAGCGCAATGAGCTGACGGGGCAAGACACCATTTTTGTCGTCCGCGAAGTGTGGCGCGACAGGTGGCGGATGCGTGCCGACACGATACGGAAGGTGGAGTGGCGCGACAGGTGGCGCACGAAGATAGATACGCGCGAGGTTACGAGGACGCGCGGCGGCTGGCGATATGCGGCGTTGTTTTTCTTTATCCTGGCGTGCGCATGCTGCGTGTATGTGGTCGTGTCAAGGATAATACGATAGTTTGTAAGGGGTGGTAAGTGAATTGCTTACCGCCCCTTACTGCGTTTAGTTGTCTGTGCCTATCTGTGCGAGGCTGTCGAGGATAAGCCGCACGGCCTTGTCCGCGTGCTTACGCATAATCTTCAAGTAGTTGAATATTGGGCGGTTTCCCTTAACGCTCTGGCCGATGCAGTACTCCAACACTTCCAACGATACGCCCAGGTCGAACCCGTGCTGTACGAATGACTTGCGTGCCGAATAGTAGCACACGCGCCGCGCGTCGGGCAGGTTCAGCTCCTTAGCCAACGACTTGATGCCGCGCGTTATGTATTGCAGGAAGTTGCGGTAACTGAACTTATAGCCGAAGTCCAGCCTGCCTGTCTTCTTGTCCATCCACCTGTCGATGATGGCGCGCGCCTCTGGCTGTATGGTGAATGATATGCGCTTGTCCGTCCGCTTGGTGTTGCGCGACTTGTGCCGCACGTATTCGAGTACGGAGGTGTTGCGGAAGTCCACGGCCAAGAGGTCAATGAGGTTGATGCCGCCCAGGTAATACGACAGCATGAACAGGTCGCGCGCCACGCGGCACTTCTTTAACCGCGGTTGTGCGTCGCGTATGGCCGCCACGTCTTCGGGGGATATGTCCAACTCACGCTCCTCGTCGGTCGGCCTCCTCCAATAGGCGAAAGGATGCACGGAGTATGTGACCAGCTGCGCACGGATGGCGCGGTTAACGATGGTGCGCACCATCGACATGTTCATGCTCGTGTAAGCCCTTGACAGGCCGCGGCGCAACAGCCACCGCTCGAAGTTGGCTATCGTGTCCGTGCCGATTTCCGACAAGAAGACGTCACCGCCCGAATATTCGCTGAACAAACGCAGCGAGTTGGCCAGCATGGCCGCGTATGCCCCTCGGCCGTCTTCGGTCAGCTCCGCGCGGTACTGCTCCGACACCTGCGCGAACGTGGCCGCGGTGGAATGCGGCCGCATGGATGCCAGCAGGTCACGCAATTGCTTACACGTGTATATGTCAGGGTCTGGCACTCTTTCCAGCCGCCGCTCGTAGTCGTCGAGCAATGCGCGCAGCTTGATGTTCATTTGGTGCGCGCCAGGAATGCGCACAACGACACCGCCAGAGAACTCGCTGGGGCTGTTCACCTTGTACTTGGTTACGATGTAGTGCGTGGTTGACTTATGTCCGATGGCTATGCGTATCTTGTACGTGCCATCCTTGGCCTGCGTGTAGCGCAGTAATGCGAGCTTGATTGTTGCCATTTTTTATGCCTTTAAAAATTTCGGAACAAATAAAAAATATTCGCTTAATTGCTCAAATTTGAGAAATAGCAGCGTTTTTTTTATTAGTCGGCATTCGGTGGCCGCAGGGTTTGAAAATGGCGAAAAGCCTTTAAACGGATTGTTTACGTGGCTTTTCGCCCATAGTGATTCCGTTGGGGTTCGAACCCAAGACCCACAGCTTAGAAGGCTGTTGCTCTAATCCAACTGAGCTACGGAACCGGTATTGCAACGCCTGATGTGCGCGTTTTGCGGTTGCAAAGGTATGAAAAAAAGGGGGGATAGCAAAATATTTCGCAATAAATGTTGTTGCAAAAGGTGGTGAGTTCGTCTGTTTTTGAGTTCATGGGTTTGTTACTCCATCGGCTTGTGGGGGTGTGAGTTGGCCAGTTAGCCTATTAAAGAGAAGCATGAAGTAGTTCTTGGCATAAGGAAATAGGGGAGAGAATATCTGGCAACATGGCTAACAATGAGACGGATGATAGTGAAAGTCAGTCTTAAAGGTGAATAAAAAACGCTAGACGGCACTAAAAAAGTGATGGTTTTCTTGGTAAATAAGAATTAAAATAATACTTTTGCAGAAATAAACAATGAAATAAGGCAATATGTTGAGCTTTAACGCATACTTCTTTTACTTTTACTTTACAGGCAAAATGTAAAGCGGGAAGATGCGTGCCAACATTAACAAGAATATAAGCAATTAGATAATAACAGTCACATCCCGCTTCAATAGATTGAGGCGGGATGTTTTTTTATTCTAACAGATATGAAGAGAATCGCCATACAAGGCATTGCCGGATCGTTCCACGACATCGCCGCACACCAATATTTCGCCACCGAACAGGTGCAAGGCATATATTGTAACACCTTCGAAGAGGTGTTCAGCCAGATTGCTTGTGACCCAACGGTCATTGGGATGGTGGCTATCGAGAACACCATTGCAGGCTCGTTGCTACACAACTACGAGTTGTTGCGCGCATCGGGCACTACCATTGTGGGCGAACATAAGCTGCACATCGAGCATTCTATTTGCTGTTTGCCCGAAGACGATTGGCATTCGCTGAGCGAAGTGCATTCGCACCCCGTGGCCTTGATGCAATGTAGGGAGTTCTTGGCACGGCATCCCAAGCTTAAAGCCGTGGAGGCCGAAGACACAGCGGGCTCGGCCGAACTTATTGCGCGAACAAAACAGCGCGGTTGGGCCGCTATCTGTAATGCCTCGGCAGCCAAGTTGTATGGACTGAAAGTGCTCGAAGACCACATTGAAGACAATAAGCACAACTTTACGCGCTTTCTCGTGGTGTGCCATCCGCAACGTGCAGGCAGTCTTCGACCCTGGGAACACGCCAATAAAGCCAGCCTGGTGTTCTCGCTCCCGCACGAAGAGGGCAGCTTGTCTAAGGTGCTAACCATCCTTTCGTTCTATAACATCAACCTCACCAAGATACAATCGTTGCCCGTTATCGGTCACGAGTGGGAGTATTTGTTCTATGTTGACGTTACGTTCGACAACGTAACGCGTTATCACCAAAGTATAGACGCCATTGTTCCGCTTACCAAAAGGCTTAAAATTTTAGGAGAATACGAAGATGGGAAACAATAAAACGCTCGACATAAAGCCTGCACAAAGGCTCGACACGGTGCAAGAATACTATTTTAGCCGTAAGCTGAAAGAGGTGGCACAGCTGGTGGCCGAGGGAAACGACATTATTAGTTTGGCTATTGGCTCGCCCGACTTGCCCCCTTCTGCCAATACCATCGCCCGACTATGTGAGGTGGCGCAACGCGAAGATGCACACGGCTACCAACCCACGAAGGGCACGCCCGAATTGCTTAAAGCTATGGCTGCATATTATGGAAGGTGGTACGGCGTGGACGTAAATCCGCAAAGCGAAGTGTTGCCGCTTATTGGGAGCAAGGAGGGTATATTGCATGTTACTCTGGCTTTCGCCAATGTTGGCGACCAAGTGTTGGTGCCCAATCCCGGTTATCCCACCTATACTTCGCTTAGCAAGTTGCTCGGCGTGGAGGTTCTGAACTATAATCTGCGCGAAGAAAACCAATGGCAACCCGACTTCGACGAGCTGGAAAGTATGGATTTAAGTCGTGTTAAGCTATTATGGACCAACTATCCGCACATGCCAACTGGTGGAAAACCCATGATGAAGACCTACGAAAGGTTGGTTGACTTCGCCCGAAAGCACAGCATCGTGGTGGTGAACGACAATCCTTACTCGCTTATCTTAAACAGCGAACCGATGTCTATTATGCAAGTAGGCGGCGCAAAAGGCTGCTGCATCGAACTAAACTCGCTTAGCAAGAGCCACAACATGCCGGGGTGGCGCGTGGGAATGTGTGTTAGCAATGCCACATGGGTGCAATGGATTCTTAAAGTTAAAAGCAACATAGATAGCGGAACGTTTCGCGGCATCCAACTGGCAGCTGCCGAGTCACTAACAGGAAACGACACGGCATGGCACACCATATATAATAAGGAGGTGTACTTGCGCCGAAGAACCATTGCCGAGAAGATAATGATGGCCTTGCATTGTACCTTCGACCCACAACAAACGGGCTTGTTCCTATGGGGGCGAATACCCGACAACATGGCCGATGCCGAACAACTTACCGAACAGATGCTTCACCGTCATGGCGTGTTTGTTACCCCAGGATTTGTCTTTGGTAGCAACGGCAAACGCTATATACGCATTTCGCTGTGCGCTAAAGAAGAGCGAATGGAAGAGGCGTTGCAGCGGATTATCGGCAACAAGTAAATTGAGTTTTTAAGTTAATGAGTTAATCAGTTGGTGAGTTTTAAATTATAGAGTTAATGAGTTTTAAGTTCTGAACTTCCTAGTTCTATCACACGAACCCATTGAGGATAACTCAAAGAACGTATAAATTCAGGACAATTTTAAAGGTCAAACAATTTGCAAGCTCAACAACCCATAACCCCATTAACCCCAAACAACAACTATATAATAGGAAAAAAGATATGGAACTAGACTTATTACCCCTTAACTTACCTAGTGATAACGAACGCCCCATCGTGATGGCCGGACCCTGTTCGGCCGAAACCGAAGAGCAAGTAATGCAGGCTGCCAATACTTTGGCACAGAAAGGCTGCCATATTTTCAGGGCAGGCGCATGGAAACCCCGCACCAAGCCGGGTGGGTTTGAAGGCAACGGCGAGGCGGCTTTGCCGTGGCTAAAACGTGTAAAGGAGGAAACGGGCATGCTTGTTGCCACCGAAGTGGCCACACCCGAACACGTGGAACTATGCCTTAAATATGGAGTTGACATCCTTTGGATTGGCGCACGCACGTGTGCCAACCCCTTTGCGATGCAGGCTTTGGCCGATAGTTTGCGCGGGATGGATTTGCCTGTGCTGGTTAAAAACCCTGTGAACCCCGATTTGGAACTGTGGATAGGCGGCATGGAACGTATCAATCAGGCAGGTATTAAGCGGTTGGCGGCCATACATCGCGGCTTTTCGAGCTACGACAACAAGATGTATCGCAACTCGCCCATGTGGCAGATACCGCTAGAACTGCGCCGCAGAATACCCGCGTTGCCCATTATCTGCGACCCAAGTCACATCGGCGGAAGGCGCGAATTGGTGGCCCCGCTGTGTCAGCAAGCTATGGATTTGGGATTCGACGGACTGATTGTGGAAAGCCACTGCAACCCCGACAAGGCATGGAGCGATGCCAAACAGCAGGTTACGCCCGATGTGTTGGACTATATTTTGTCGCTACTAATCGTGCGCGACAAAAGCCAAGTGCAGGAAGGAATTATCCAATTGCGCCAACAAATAGACGACTTGGACAACCAATTGATGGAACTGCTGGCCAAGCGCATGCGTGTTTGCAGGCAGATTGGGCAGTATAAGAAGGAACATAACATGACGGTGTTTCAGGCTAGCCGCTATAATGAGATATTAGAGAAACGTGGTGCGCAAGGTGCGTTGTGTGGTATGAGCCCCGAATTTGTGGCAACGGTGTTCGAAAGCGTGCACGAAGAGTCGGTTAGGCAACAGATAGAGATTATAAACAAGTAGAAAGATGAAGATATTAATATTGGGCGCAGGCAAGATGGGAAGCTTTTTCACCGACTTGTTGAGCTTTGAACACGAAGTTGCCGTTTACGACCAAGAGCCGCGCAAAATGCGATTTACATACAATTGCGCGCGTTTCACTTCGTTGGAAGAGGTGAAACAGTTTGAACCGCAGTTGCTTATCAATGCCGTAACGATGAAATACACCATCGCAGCGTTTGAGTCGGTGATGCCTTTTCTGCCCCAACAGTGCATCGTGAGCGACATCGCATCGGTTAAAACGGGTCTGCACGAGTATTACAAGGGTTGTAACCACCCCTTTGTTTCGTCGCATCCAATGTTCGGGCCAACCTTTGCCAACCTCAATCAGCTGAGCGATGAAAACGCTATCATCATCAGCGAGGGCGACTATATGGGGCGTATCTTCTTTCGCGACTTGTACAGTAGGCTGGGATTGAACATTCATGAGTACACGTTTGAACAACACGACCGCACCGTGGCCTATTCTTTAAGCATCCCCTTTGTAAGTACTTTTGTGTTTGCAGCGGTGATGAAACCGCAAGATGCGCCCGGAACAACTTTCAAACGCCATCTTAACATTGCGCGCGGTGTATTGGGTGAGGACGACTTTTTGTTGCGCGAGATTCTTTTCAACCCTTATACTGCCGAGCAAGTGGGCCGCATTCGCGACGAACTAAACAATCTGCTCGACATCATCGACAGGAAAGATGCCGACGGAATGAAGGAGTATCTTGTGAAAATAAGAAAGAATGTGGTTAAGGGGAAAGCGTGAAGAAAATATCTTAAAGGGATATAAGTGTGGAAAAGCACTAAGATATGCTTTTGCCTTTGATAGTAAAAGAATTGGTTTTAGACATACTTCTGCCATCCAATTGCAAGCAACATATCCGTACAAAGCCCTTTGTAGCGGGGCTACAAGTGGCTTGTAGTCGCGCTACAAGCCGCTTGTAGTGTCTGTACAAGCCGCTTGTAGTGCCACTACAAGCACCTTTGTATTGGCGCATACGTGCGCTACTGCTCGTTGGTTAAAGAAGAAAGCCCCTTGGTTTTTAGCTACAAAATCAGTCGTTATCATACCACGAAGGCAATCTTTTTAGTTCCTGATAGGTTTGGTTAATGTCTGCACGGGTTATCTCGAAGTGCATGTCTATCGTACGGGGATTGTCGCGTAGCGAATGAGAAAAGAGCCAATCGTAGGTTTTTTGTAGGTAGAACAGGCGTGCGAGCAACCCGTGCGAGCCGCCTTGAATCCAATCGTAGCGCAACAGTTTGTCGTTTCCTTCGGCTTTAAGCTTGTTTACCACCACTTCCGATTGTTTCATTGGCACCGCTCTGTCGGCTGTTCCGTGCATTATCCACATAGGAACGCGGCCAATTCCGCTGACGTCGTTGCGCGAGCAGCCCCCACAAAGTGCCATAGCAGCGGCAATCTTCTCAGGGTAGGCGGCCACAAAGTCCATCGTTCCATAGCCTCCCAGGCTCATGCCCAGCACATAAACACGCGTGGTATCTACTTTATAGTTGGCTTTGGTCCATTCCAAAAGGTCGTTAATCTTCTGCGGACTCCATGCTCCCCCTGGGTTTTGAGGTGCCACAACAAGTGTAGGGATAATCTTTCCACGGTCTATTGCATCGAGAACGCCGTAGCGACGAACGCGTTGTAAGTTGTTGCCACATAGGCTAGCACCATGCAGAAATATTACTAATGGCAAGGGATGTTGGTCCACTTCGTATTCGTTGGGTGTGTAAACCCAAAAGTTATAGCCTTTGGGTATTGCGTTTACCTTGGTTACAAAATTGCCCTTGTCGGTTTTCTGAGCCCTTGCCGCAAGACACAAGGCGAAGAAAACCAACCACATTAACTCTTTTCTCATCTTTATTTATTAACTGATACAATCTTATAACGGCCTGATATACATGCCAAAATATGGCTTGGCCGAGAATTTTGCGGCCACCCCACGTGCTGAAGAAGTGGGGTAGGGCCGCAATATGTTTTTGTCTTATCTACTTAAAAGGCTTTCTTTATTCGGGAACTGATAGCGGTTCGATGTCGGGTTGGTTAATTCGTGGGTTAACATAAGCCTTCATGCGCCCATTAATCACCTTGGGGTCGAGCAGCTTAACGAGCTTTTCCGAACTTTCCACGTTTAAATAGTTAAGCAAACTAACCGCAGCCTCCATGTCGGGATGTGCCTTGGCAAATGCCAAAGATGCGGTTTCTAGTTTCTTATACAATGCCTCTTCGCGGTCCGAGAATTTCTTCTCCACGTCATCGTTTATCTTTCCAGCCGCCAGCAGCTTGTTCCATTCCGCAGTAAAGTCCCTTATCTCCAAGTTGATTGGCTGCACAGCCTGTTCCACTTCGTTGAGTTCGCGATAGAACTTGCTGCCACTATAACGCCATCCTTTGTTGATGTCGCCCTCTATAACCATCTCTTCGCCTGGTACAGCCACGCTGTAGAACCCTGCAAGCATGTCGTATTTGTCGTTTGCCATGTCGCTAACGGTCATCACCGCCGCACTGTCTAGGTGCATGGTGAAATCGAACTCACCGCCTTTGGTGCTTATAATGGTGTCGTGAGCAACGGGTTCGCCATTTTCAATGGCCATAATCGAGAATACCAACGTATCTTTTACGCCTTCTAGCTTACCCTTTATGCGTAAGCTCTTGTTGTCGGTTTGGCTGCATTGCACAAAGCAAAGTGCTGTAAGGAGCAGCGCCACTAGTGTTTTAAATGTTCTGTTCATGTTGTTAGTCATTTAAAATTAAGTTATTAAAAAGTATATGTCAGTAACAGACATTAATGAAGTTAATTAGCTCGTCAAGCCTATTTCTTTGTCTTTCTTGTTTCTTTGCTTGGGTTCTTTCGTACAAAAATCGCAAGTTGTTAGCCTGCAAGCTCACTTAGTAGAGGGTCGATTTAGTGGCTCGAAAAAACTGCAACGCCTGCGCAGCAAGTCTAGTTTTCAATCCATTAAGCCTCTTAGAACCCGAAAAAGCGATGTGCGTTGTTATAGCAAACGTCTTCGACCAGTGTGCCCAACGAGTCGATGTCGGCAGGCAGGAGCCCCTTTGCCACATCGTTGCCCAAGAGGTTGCAAAGCAAACTCCTGAAATACTCGTGCCGAACAAGCGAGAGCAACGAACGCGAACCCGTGGAAACGCCAATGGAACGCCCCAAAAGGCCGAAACGCGAGAGGGCGTTTATCTGTTCGCTGATGTCTCCTGGCTGGGCGTTAGACCACCATCCCATGCCGAATTGCAGCTTTCCTGGTATGCCAGGTTCTTGAAAATTGCCCGTCATAGAGCAGAGCATGTCGTTGTCGGCAGGGTTCATGCAGGTCAATATGGTGCGGGTTAGCTTGCCGCGTGTGTGCAAATCGTCGAGGAAATGGCTCATGGCATGCGCCGTATAGGGCTCGCCAATCGAGTCGGCACCCACGCCTTGCCCCAAGGCATTGTACAAAAGCGAATTGTTGTCGAGCAGAATACCATAATGATATTGTTGTGTCCAATTGCTTTCTTGGTTCATTTCGGCCGTACGTTTCAAAAAGCAGTGCTTGTATTGGCGCACTTCTCCACGCGAAAGGTCTTGTCCGCGCATGGCCTTTTCAAAGATTATCTCTATTTGCGAGTCGGTATATTCCTCGTCGTAAAACTCTTCTAGTTGGTGGTCGGCCATGCAACAGCCGTTTTGCGCAAAGAAATCATGTCGGCTTTGCAAGGCATCCATCAGGCCGTTAAAGGTAGAAATGTCTAGGTTTGCCACCTCGCCCAACTGCTTTACGTAGCCGCGAAACTCTTTCTTCTCGATGTTCATGGCCTTATCAGGTCGCCATGTGGGTAACATCTGCATGTCGCATCCCTCACTTTTCAGTTTCCGATGGTGGTCAAGCGTGTCGATTGGGTCGTCGATGGTGCAGACGCAGGCTATGCGAAAGCGGCCTAACAGCGACCGCGCGCTAAGTTTTCCGCCCTGCAACTGCTCGTTGCAAGCATCGAATATGCGGCGAGCCGACTGCGCATTTAGTGGCTCGTTAATTCCGAAAACCGACTTCAAGGCCAAATGCGACCACAGGTATAGCGGACTGCGCATGAGGTAAGGCATGGTTTGTGCCCACTTTTCAAAGCGTTGCCAGTCGTCGGCCTCCGTTCCCGTGCAGTATTTCTCTTCCACGCCATTTGCTCTCATGGCCCTCCATGCGTAGGGGTTGTTTTCCAGCCATATACTGGCAATGGTGTGGAAGGTGCGGTTTTCGGCCACATCGTGCGGCGAAATGTGGCTGTGATAGTCTATCACCGCCACTCGCTGCGCATGTTTGCGATATAGTTCTTGGGCAAAATCGGTCTCAAGAAGAAATTTTTCGTCTATATTTAGCATTATAGATAAGTTTCTTTGTTGTGTTGATTACTGCAAAACCGACAGGCACAAACAGCCTTTCGGCTACACTTTGCAGGCTAGTCGCTGCAAACGATAACACAATGCCTAAAACAAGGTGTTCTAAGCCTTTTGTTTACGCAACGCAAATATACGTTTATTTTTTGATTTACGAAAGATTTGACGTAAATTTGCAGCAAAAATTAAGTTTAAAAAATTGTCGTTATGGCAAGTTTCACATATCAAAGAACCAACAAGGTTTTGCTTATCTACACGGGCGGAACTATCGGAATGGGCCAAAATCCTACTACGGGAGCCCTCGAACCGCTCGACTTTAACCACTTGGTAGAAAATCTACCTGAATTTAAGTACCTTAAAACGGGCATCGAGGTGTATCAGTTTGCCTCGCCCATCGATTCTAGCGACATGGCTCCGCGGCTGTGGGCGCACCTTGTGAACATCATTGCCGACAACTACGACCATTACGACGGCTTTGTTATTTTGCACGGAACGGATACGATGGCCTACACGGCATCGGCCCTTTCGTTTATGTTGGAGAACCTTACCAAGCCCGTTGTGCTAACAGGTAGCCAATTGCCCATTGGCCAATTGCGCACCGACGGCAAGGAAAACCTTGTTACAAGCATCGACTTGGCGGCCTCGCACCATGAAGACGGCAGGCCAATGGTGCCAGAGGTATGTATATATTTCAGTGGAAAACTGTTGCGCGGCAACCGTTCGACCAAACAAAATGCTGAAGGGTTTAATGCTTTCGAGTCGTTTAATTATCCCTCGCTTTGCGATGCGGGCATCAACTTTAACTTTCATCACCACGAAATATTAAAGCCAGACTACGAGCAACCGATGGTGCCGCACACCGCTCTCGACTCCAATCTCACGATATTGTCTATCTTTCCTGGCATACAAGAAAACATTGTTCGCCACATGATAGAGGCTCCCGAACTTCGTAGTATCGTGATGAGAAGTTATGGTAGCGGTAACGCTCCGCAACATCCGTGGTTGATGAAGCTGCTAAAAGAGGCCGCCAACCGCGGTGTGGTGGTGGTGAACATCAGCCAATGTATTGCCGGAAGTGTTGAAATGGAACGTTACGACACGGGTTTTCAGCTGAAAAATGCAGGTGTAGTGACGGGTTACGACAGCACCGTTGAGGCTGCCTTGGCCAAACTGATGTTTCTGCAAGGCATGTATCGCGACAACGGAATGGTAAGAAAGCTGATGCACAAGAGCATCGCTGGCGAAATATCGGTATAGTTTAAGGCAGCGTGTGCCCGCTAAGGGCACCGCTGTTATGCGCTGAAATAAGTGAAATACAAGTAAGCCAAGATGCCCAACAGCACCGATACGACAACAAGACGTATCAGGCAACCTGTAACTTTCTTAACTACCACCACGCCAATGATGATGGCCACAAGCACAAAGATAAAATAAGATAAGCTTGACATAAGTTTATTTGAATAATTGTTTAAAGGTTTGGGGTATGGGTGTGTTAAATTCCATCCGCTCGCGTGTTACGGGATGATAGAAACATAGCATGTAAGCGTGTAGGCATAAGCGGCCAATGGGATTGTCGCCATTACCATATTTAAGGTCGCCACATACGGGATGGCCTATGTCTGCCGAGTGCACGCGTATTTGGTTCTTGCGACCTGTTTCCAGTTTATATTCTACAAGCGAGTGGGTTGTGGTGCGGTTTAGCACATGGAAATGGGTTACGGCATATTTTCCGCCATTATCCACGGGCGACGAGTATGTGACATACGAGCTATTGTCTTTCAACCAGCTGCTTATTGTTCCGCCTTCGTCTACGATTTCACCAGAAACCACGGCCACATAGCGGCGGTCGTACACCATGTCGTGCCAATTGCGTTCCAATATTTGCTCGGTTTCCATGTCCTTAGCATAAACCAACAGACCACTTGTTTCGCGGTCGAGCCGGTGCACCACATGTGCGCGACACTTCTGACCGCTATTTTCGAGATAGCTGTCGAGTATCGACTTGACGTTTACTGACGATTGGCCTGCCGCCATAGACAAAACGCCTGCGCTTTTGTCTACAATGATGAGGTAACGGTCTTCGTACACAATCTTGATGTAGCGACTCTTAAACGGAGCCGCTTTTTTTGTTCGGCTCACGGTTACCTTCATGCCAGGCACAAGCTGATAGTCGAACCGCGTAATGCACTTGCCGTTTACGTACACGCCGTGTCCACGCAGAATGTCTTTCAACTTGTTTCGGCTCTTACCTTTGACATTGCGCAGCAGCCAATCAAGCAGCATGCTTTCTTCGGCCACGTCGTAGCGGTCGTAGTCCTGCCCTTTGTTTTTATTGTTCATGTTTTCGCGCCACATAAGTATATATTGTGCAAAGTTACTAAAAAAGGAGCATACCTTAAAGGTACGCAACCCCCATTTTTCACCGAAACCAAGCCTTGTGATAATTGATTATAGGGCTTTTAGATTTGCTAGACTTTCTTGTTAAGCTAGTCCAGCACATAAGCCACAGATGCTAAATACCCCGTTACCTCCTGCTAGTTGTTGTGCATTTAGCAAGAGGCAACGAGGTATCCTCGTCGACTAGTAAGCTTAGTTATATTCTGTTATTTTACGAACTTCTGTTTGTTTGCGCCTGCTTTCAGCACATAAACGCCTTGGGGTAGCGTTGCAACAGAAAGGCTGCGAGTGCCCTTTTGGTTGAGCAATAGTGCACCTTGCAGGTTGTAAACTTGGGCATCGAGTGCGCGAGAGAAACTGAACACGTCGCCCTGACGTGTAACAACAGCATTGTCGGCTACTGTGCGTACGCCAGTTGTTTCGTCTGCATCGAACGCTGTGTAGGTGATGGTAGTGCCATTCACCGTAGAAGTAACAATTGTATTGTGGTTGTTGCCTAGGCCATAGACAAAAGAATCGTTGCCTTTGGTAAGCGTTCCATTGCTACTCAAGGTGTAAACCAAGGCTGTTTGGGGCTTGTGCTCGGTTGTTTCTTCGGCATAAGCGGCCACAACCATCTTGCCATTTACGGCCGACATACCAACCATAACTTCGCGATTTTTCTTGTTGTCGCCGTCGTCGAAACCGCTAGTGGTCACCCAACGCACAGCATTAGTGTTGCGGTTGAAGGCTGCAACGAAGACATCCGACCCGCCTTTAAACGTCTTGTTCACGCCGAACACGGCTGGTTGGTTGAACGTTCCGGCCACATAGACGTTGTCTTTGTCGAAGGTCATTGCGCCCAAGAGGTTGTAGTTGGTTTCCACATCGGTGAAAGCAGAGTGGAAAGGCGTGCTGAATGTGGTTGTGCCAGAAATCTCGGAGAAGATAAAGCCGTGTTCCCTCTTTCCGTTTCCTTCTCCAAAGGTAAATGTTTCTGTTTTGTTTGGTGAGGTTAGTTTTACCTTTCCTGTTGCCACGAAAGCAGCGTAGAGTTTGCCGTCTGCTACGGTAAAGTTAACGCTTTCGGGGCGAGTCATGTTCTCTGCGCCTTCGTTGTCGTAGGTAAGTGCCAGTTCTTCTTTGAGGTTTCCAAGGTTTGAGGCATCTACCGAGTAAACACCCATGCGAGGAATGTTCACATACATGAAGTTGCCATATAAGAAATAGTTAGCTACAAGGGTCTTGCCGTCAAACGAACTCTCGCCTGTGTACTCGGCAGAGAAGTAAAGTCGGTTGTCTACCCACATCACTTTGTTAGACCGGAAGAAGGTGGCTTCAGGGTCTTCCAAAAGCATACCTGATTGGGCAATCTCGTCTTTCACCTTAGGAACTACCACCTGATGCGCCAACAGCTTACCGTCTTTGTCGTATTTCACCATGAAGAACGAACTGCGACTGTCGTCATCAGCCTTTCCATTGATGGTAACTTCGGGGTTGTTGCCCGTGCTGGTGAGTTTCACTTCTTTGGCAAAGGTACCCACTGCATATACATTACCGCTGCCATCGGCGGTTATGGCGGTTATTCGGGCGGCACCTTTCATGGCAACTGCCCACAACTCATGGCCCTCGGCATCGTATTTACCGATGAAGGCACTAGTGGCAACGTTCGAAAGTATGGTTGTTCCGAAAACCATGTCGGTGTTGAAAGAACCTGCAACGTACGTGTTCCCGTCGCTTGATACGGCCACAGGAGCCGAACGAACGGCTTTGTCGGCCAGTGAAAAAGTCTCGACGTTCTTCGTCCACTTGACTGTTCCGAACGATGCGGCTTGTAATGTGCATGCCATGAAGGCAAGACTTAAACTTAGTAGGATTTTTTTCATACTTTATTTCTCCTTAATTTGAATGTTTGCTGAAATGTTGTTGTGTAGTTGATGCCACGAATGCGGCAGCTGATAGGGGGTAATTACCAAAGTTTCTAGGCTTGTGAGTTGTTTGGTTTACGCGCCTTTGCAGTTCTTTTTAACTCTTTAACGGGCGATTGGCTTGTTGGATTTCTGCTTGGAATGTACGCAAAAATCGTAAACTCAGCAACTCACGAACCCTGTGAAACCTCGTGTATTTAGCGTTCTAATTCTTCTATTCCTGGGTTTGATTCAACCGCCTCGGTGGGGAATCGCAGGGTGTAGCGACTGTCGTTTTGCGGAAGCGTGTAGGTTTGGCCGTTGTAGGTTTTCTGCAACTGCGGGCGTGTGGTGCGGCGCAGGTCGAACCAACGGTGTCCTTCGAAGGCCAATTCGCGTGCACGTTCGTCGTAGATGTAGTTCAGCAAATCGGCTTGCGACAGGGTGTCTACGCCCGCAGCGTGAAGTGTATAGAACGCCTCGGTGTAGCGTTTCGCCATCAGTGTTTTGAGATAAGTTTGTGCCTCGGTTAGGTTTCCTAACTCTGCGGCAGACTCTGCGGCGATAAGATAGAACTCGGCCGTGCGGAAAGTGCAGCGTAAGTCGCCCCCTCCACCTTTTCGTAAGAGGGTGGTGGTAGAGGAAACTTCGTTAAAGTAATGCGTCTTGCGGCGGTCGCCCGACTTGTATAAGGCCAATAGCTCGTTAGAAACGCGGCCTGCACGTGTGTAGGTAGGCGTCATTACCTGTTCGAGGGCAACGATGTTCTCTTCCGATTGATAGCTAGTAGGCAGCTTGGCGGATGAAGAGGTGAGGTCTTCTAGGGCAGGATGGGCCGTAATTACTTGCTGGGCGGCGGCCAATGCGCCCGTCCAATCGCCTTTATACAAAGCAATTCGGGCTTTGAGTGCCTTTGCCGATGTGGTGTTGAAACGATAATTGAAACCAATGGGCCACGTTTCTTTGTTCATCAGCACGGCTGCACTGTCCACATCGCGTTCAACTTGCTCGTAAACAGCGGCCAGCGACTTGCTTTTGGGTACCAAATTCACATCGGCAACCAGCATCAGGGGCACGGCTCGCGTGGTGTCGGCCTTCACCGTGGTGTAGGGTTGGGCGTAGAGATTGGCCAAAAGGAAGTGGCAATAGGCGCGCATCATGTAGGCTTCGCCCACTAGCTGACGGCGGTCGGCTGTGGAAATCTGCGTCATGTTGTCGCGATTGGCAATGATGATATTGGCAATATAAATGGTGTGATAATATCTACGCCAGCCCAATGAGACGGTGGTGGGCGCAGGTTTCAGGTCGTTCCAGACCCAGATGTCGAAGAACGAACTGAGATCTTCGCTGGTAGTGGCAGACTCGTCGAGTGTCATCTCGTCGCTACGGAAACTAACCAAGCCGCGATCTTCGGGAAAATTCTTGTACTCTGAGGTGAGCAATGCCCGATATTCTTCGCCTGTTTCGGCGATGACTTTGCCCGTTGGACGGATGTCTAGAAAGCTGTCGCACGAACTTATTGCCGTTACGAGGCAAAGAAGAAGGGCTAATCGGAATTGTTTCATATATTAATTGATAATTGACGGTTGGGGATTGATTGGATTAAGGGAGGTTCCGGTGGTGTTAGGAACTTGTCCCTCGGTGTCGTTGTGCGTTCTAATTGGGTTTAGAACTGCACGTTCAGTCCAAAGATAAAGCTTTTGGCCAGCGGTTGGGCAAATGGATTGCCCATTGTCTCTGGGTCGAGATAGTTGTTGTAATTGCTGGCAATGACGAGCAGGTTGCGAGCCTCGGCCGAGAGCGAGGCGGTACGAATGCCCACCTTCGAGAGCCAAACCTTGGGCAGCTTGTAGCCCAAGCGCAGGCTTTGCAGGCGGCAGTAGCTGTTGTTGCGCACCCAAGTGTCGAGCATACTGTAAAGATTGAACTCGGAATAACGAATGTATTCGGCAGTGCGTGTGCCGTTGGTCATCAGCGCGGCGAAAGTGCCATTGGGGTTAGTCGAACTCCATCTTTGCAGAATGTCGCGGTTGGTGTTCAGTCCGCGGTCGTAGTTGGCCGGCGAATAAGTGGGTTGTACGCGCACTTTCATCCCAAGATTGAAGATGAAGTTGATGCCCAGCTGCCAGTCTTTATAATCGAATGTGTTGATAAAACCGCCCGAAACTTTCGGGTCGGTGGTGCCCATGTATTGGTATTGGGCACGTTGTTGCTCGGCAGTTAGCGTGCTTGCACCATGCGAGTTGAGTTTGAGCAGCTGTTGAGCCGTTAGCTTTTGTCCGTCTTCGGTAAGGAAAAGGGGGTAGCCTTCCGCATCAAGTCCTGCCGTTCGATAGGCAAATATGGCTCCTACGGGATAGCCTTCGCGCCCTGGATAAGTGCTGTTCTGGGCCACAGTCTCGCGTAACACGCGGTTGGTGTTGAAACCGAGGTTCAGATTAGTATGCCAAGTGAAATGCTTAGTGCGGAGATTGCGTGTGGAGAGAGCCACTTCAAGTCCCTCGTTCTTCATGCTGGCCCAATTGATGATGGTAGACGAAAAGCCCGTTTCAAGCGGCAACATGCGCGTACCGATGAGGTCGGTGCTTTTGCGATAATAGTAATCGGCACTCAGGTTGATGGCGTTGTCGAACAAACTCACGTCAAGTCCGAGGTTGATGTTGCTCGTTTTCTCCCAACGCAAGTTGGGGTTGGGCGCTGTTTCGGCAGAAATAACCGTTTCTACATGGCCTGGCAAAATGGTTGTGCGGTTGAAAGTGCCGATGAGATAGGGCGAAGTGTTCTTGTCTATGTTGCCTTGCAGACCATAAGAGAGGCGCAGGGCAAGGTTGTCTATCCACTTAACGGCGGCACTACTCTTGCGCAGGAAGGGCTCGTTGGATATGCGCCACAGGCCACTTACAGAGTAAAGAGGCACGAAACGATACTTCTTGGCCACGCCAAACACATCGGAACCATCCCAACGAATACTTCCTCCCAAGGTGTAACGTGCCAACAATGTGTACGAACCTGTGGCGAACCACGATACGTAAGCGTTCTCTTGGAACGTTTCGCGGTGCAAGGGATACTGCCGTGCGAGGTCTTCGGTGGGGAAAATCACAGGCTGTGTAGTGAGTGTACGTGCATCGTAGCCGTAGGCTGCCGAGTAAAGCGAAGAGCTTTTTAAGCGGCGTACCTCTGTTCCGGCCATCAGTTCGAGGTCGTGAATGGTATTGAAACGGCGGGCGTACTCGGCCATAGCCTTCCATGTCCATTGACTGCTGTGTGCTTCGGTTTGCTTGTGCATGCCGCCAGTAGGCAGAAAGGTGCGCTTTCCGTCGGGGTAGGCGTAGGTTGCAAATAGCTTTTCCTTGCGCATGGCATAGCTTTTTTCTCCTGCGTAGCGTTCTAGCGAGTAACCATCTTGTTGATAACCCAGCTGTGTAGTAAGCTTTAAGTTGCTGTTGAGTTTCAGTTCGGCATCGAGAATAAGCATCAGCGACCTGTCGATACGGCTGTTAGAAGTGTTGGCGCGTTCTTCAAAGATGTTGAAGTCGAGCGACGAGTCTTCTCGTCCTTGTATATTGGTGTCGTATCGGTAGCTACCATCTGCCTCGAAAGGTTGGAAGTAGGGGTTGGCCAGTCGCGAATAGTACACGGGATTGGTAAATCCGTTGGTGTCGGTGAGGTAACTGCGCTGCTTACGGCGGTTGGCAAAGACGGATGCACCGAGTTTAAGCATCTTATTTACGCGGTAATTGGTTTTGAGTGTTAGGTTGTAGCGGTTGTTGCTTACGCCGCGTACGGTACCCATCTCGTCGTAGTAGCCCAACGAGGTGTAATAGTCGGCACGTTCGCTGCCACCAGATAGGCTGATGTTGTGCTCCTGATTGGTGACAGGACGAAAGAGAATGTCGTTCCAATTGGTGTTGATGTTGCGCAAAGCGTTGATTTGTTGTTGCGCCGCAGAACTAAGTGCGCCCCATCCGCCTGCTTTATAGGCAGCAGTTTCGCCCAAAGCAGAAAGTATTTGGGCCACGCCGCCCTTACTTTCGCGATAGGTATAGTCGCTACGCAATAGTTCTAGTTCGAGGTCTACTTTCTCGTTGGCCGTAAGCATGTTGAGTCGGTCGAGACTTGTTCGAGGCGAAAAGGTGAGTTTGGCCGAATAGTTCACCATTGGTCGGCCGTCTTTTCCTCGTTTAGTGGTGATAACAATCACGCCGTTAGCTGCTCGTGCACCATAAATAGCTGTTGCGGCGGCATCTTTCAGCACGGTAATGTTCTCAATGTCGGAGGGGTTGATGCCGGCAATCGACGTTTGATAAATGTTGTCAACGTCTTTCAAGTCTTGCATGCTGGGGATGTCTGTTCCTTCAAGCGGCATACCGTCTAAAACCCAAAGGGGCTCTTGCGACCCATTTAGCGAGGCTGTTCCGCGTATTCTGATTTTCACTGGCGCGCCAGGAGCACCCGATGAGGTGACGGCTGACAGGCCGGCGATTTGTCCCGACAAAGCTTGGTCGATGCTTTTCACCGCTCCCACTTTCTCGGTAGATATGTCTACCTTGGTAACAGCGGCGGTTAGTTTACGTCGGTCTATCTTCTGATAACCCGTAACCACCACTTCGTTTACGGTTCGGGCGTTGGGTTTCAGTTGTATGCGGTAGTGGTTCTGCCCATCAACGAGGGCCACTTCTTCCGTTTGGTAGCCTAAATAGCGTACGGTGAAGTGGGTTACCTTTGCGCCCACTTCAAGTGTGAACTTGCCTTCGTAGTCGCTCACGGCTCCTGTTTGGGCTTTTGCGCCAGGAACGGCCACGGATATGGTGGCACCAGGCAGCGGGTCGTCGTTAGCGTCGGCCTCAACAACCACGCCAGTGATGACGCGTTGCGCCCACAGACTCGGCGCGAGAGCCAAAAATAGAAGGGTAAACAGTTGTCTCATATTGTTCGTTCTATTGTTTTATAATTGATGAAGGGATAAAGGCCGAGGCTTTTTTCTTTCTGCTAGGAGGCCTTCTTTCTTTACTTACCCAATCCAAGGGCGGTTTGTATGCGCAACATAACGTCTTCGTAGTGCAGGCGGGCGGCGGTGTTGGCACTGCCCTTACGCGTTTGCACCAATTTGAGAATGCGGAGTAGTTCGCCGCGTTTAACGCTGATGGCATCGCTTACACGTGTGGCCTGACTGCCTGTTAGTTCGATAATGCGTGGCGCACTGCTCAGTTCACGAGGGCAACCCATCGTGCACGACTCGGTTGTTTGGGCGATATGCCGTGGTGAAAGCTCGGAAAGTTTCTTGTTCAGTTTCACGCCTTCTTGTTCGGCCGCCGCTGTTATGAGCGCGTCAACAAAGTTTTTCTGCAAACTGCGCTCGGCAATGTCGGGGCTGCGACCCGCGATTGTTGAGCGGAAGATGTGTTGGTGTAGTAGGTCTACAAGCTCAATGGCGGTGAAAGCACGGCTGGAACCGTTCTGTCGTTCGTTTTCAAGCATCCGAACAAGTCGGTCGTTGTCTAGCAAATCCCACAAAACATAGCTTTGCTGATTGGTAAGCGAGTAAGTGGGCGACATCTCTTGCACGCCCACGGGGGTGCGACGGTTGATGTAGGTGTATTGTGTGAGGGGTGTAGCGAAGAGCCAAGGCTGGGGACTAAGCACCTCGTCGAGCAGAAACTTCACTGCACGCTGCTGTCGCTCGCGAGGTACAAAGCTAAAAGTGCGTTGTCCGTCGCCAACGGTGGTGTTCTCGATGTACATTCCTCCAACGTTGGCCATTACATGATAGGCGTACAAACTCCATTGGAAGATAATGGCCGCGTAGAAACGCGAGGCATCATCGTAAGTCTGTCCTGGTTTCCCAGTCGTTGTCCACTTCACGATGTTGGGTACAATGCGTTTAAGGTTGGCAATGCCGTATCTGGCAGACTCCATCGCATCGTCTCCCAAGTCTTCGCTCAGTGCCCTAGGGTCAATAGCAGTCCGTTGGTTTTGTGCCTCACTGTAACGATACTCTCTACCCTGATGCTTTTGCAAGAAAGCAAAGAGCGGTTGCTCGGCTTTTTCCTCGTTGGGAAACCAACGATACCCCCATTCAATGGCCATTAGGTCGTAAGGACCAATGGCAGGAGTGATAACTTGCACGCCATCACCTGGTTGTGCCACGTAGTTGAAACGCGCATAATCCATAATAGAGGCAGAAGTGCCGCCCATGCGACGAGTGAAGTGTGCCGAACGCAACGAATCAGTGGGGTAAGCGTCAGATGCACGCATGTTGTGTCGCAGTCCTAACGAGTGCCCAACCTCGTGGCAGGCCACAAAACGTGCGGCTGCACCAATGAGACTGTCTGGCATAACGGGTTGGCGAGCAGCGCGGTCGTAGGCAGATGTCTGCACCATCAGCCACTCTTTGAGCAGCGAGCGAACGTTATGCCACCAGATAACGTCGGCTTTGAGAATTTCTCCTGTGCGTGGGTCGATTACCGATGGCCCCATTGCGTTAGCTTTCTCCGAGGCATCGTATGTCAATACCGAGTATTTCACGTCGTCGCCCTCGGCAGCCATGCTGTCGGTATACTCTTTTACCCGAACGGTATTCTTAAAACCAGCCCGTTCAAAGGCGCGGTTCCAATCCAAAATACCACGTTCGATGTAAGGCCGAAGGTTGCGCGGCACGGTGCGGTCTATATAAAAGGTGATGGGTTTAATGGGTTCTACCATTTCGCCGCGCAGGTAGGCGGCGGTATCGGTGGGTTCTAATCGCCAACGCGTGATGTAGTTTCGGGTGGTTACCTCTGGCTGATAGTCGCCATATTGCAGTCGGGGAGTGGTGAAATAGCCCACACGCTGACTCTCTGCGCGACCCGTCATGGGGTGTTGGGGCAGCAGAATGAGCGACGAACTCACCACAACTGTGATGTTGGTTTTGCTCTTCCCCTCGTGAACAACGGTGGTAAGTTCAGATGTGGCCGCAACATTTCCCTCGTAGGCCTTCATGCTCAGAATGTTCGATAGCTCGCTGTTGGCACTTGTGCCGAGATTGATGAGGTTGAACACGTCATTCAAGCTGTTGTCCTTACCATTGAACAGGTCGGTGACTTTAACCACTACCGAGGCAGAGTCTTTACTCACGACCTCTACCTTTAAACTGGCAATAAGTGGGTTGATGTAGTTGTCGTTTACCGATAAGGCCATCGCATGCCACTCTTTTACTTCGGGCGTGGGACGTTGTTCGCGGATGTTCAATCGGCCGAGTTGCCGCTCCCACTCAAATACGATGGTCTTGTTTTCGTAGTTTATGCCTTTGTTTACGCCCGCCTCGTTTAGTTCGGCTGGCACTTGCAGCAGTTTGTTTGATACTAAGAATTGTCTGCCAAGCAGTTGTTTCGGCACTTCAAGATAATACTGGTTGTCTTTCTTGATGACGTTCATCACGCCTTGCAAAGCCAATGTGTCGCGCCCAGTGAGCTTGTGATAGTCTGATGGGGCTGGTGTTTCTTTTTTCTTCTTGCGCGAGAACCACGAAGGCTCGTACAATCCGAATGTACTTGACAAAGCGGGGATGGAGATACTAACTGCTAAACATGCAATTAAAAGTGTTTTTTTCTTCTTCATTTCTATAATAACAGTTTTTACTGTTCAACAGATTTCTGCCGAATGCTAGCAGAAACGTTATCCGTTAAATGCAAAAGTAATAAAAAGTAAACAAATAACCGCACTAAAACCAACAAAAGTAAGGATTATGCGCATTTCTTTTCCTAAATGTTTCTAATTGCAGCCGATTATAGGACGTGATGATAAGAAAAGGTGGCATATTGACAATGTGTACCTTCCCCCATCTGCTTATGCTTACAAGCATAAACCTTTCAACAAGACAATTAAAAGTTGACTAGCCTGTACAAACTCTGTGCAACAATTAAAAAGCAAGGGCTTTCTTTGGCTAGACAGCACCTTTTTATTACCTTTGCATGGATAGCAAGAGTTGTTCGGGACAATAGCAAATAAAGGGAGTTCGGGGAATTTTAGCTGTAACCAAATCGTTACCCTTTCCTCATTCCAGTTTTATTAAGTATAATCAGAAAGATACAGAACCTACTCTTTTACCCCTTCAAAAACATTATAGAAAGAAATGAAATCATTAAAAGAATTGTTTAGGATAGGCAAAGGTCCTTCGAGTAGCCATACAATGGGACCACAAAAAGCATCACAGATATTTAAAGAACGCAATCCGCAAGCGGCTAGCTTTGAAGTTACCCTTTATGGTAGCTTGGCTGCAACGGGTAAAGGCCACATGACCGACGCCATCATCGTTGAAACGCTTGAACCCACTGCGCCTGTTGAACTTGTTTGGCAGCCTTCGGTGTTTTTGCCCTTCCATCCTAACGGCATGAAGTTCGTTGCAAAAGATGCCAATGGAAACCCCATTGACGAGTGGACGGTGTATAGTATTGGCGGAGGTGCGCTCTCTGAGGGAAAGAAAGAGGGCGACTTGTTCGACACGAAGGACATATACGACATGAATACGCTAACGGACATTATGCGATGGTGCGAGAAAAGCGGCAGAAGTTATTGGGAATATGTGGAACAATGCGAAACGGCCGACATCTGGGATTATCTTCACGAGGTGTGGACCGTTATGCAAGCAGCTGTTGAACGCGGACTTAATCGTGAGGGCGTGCTGCCTGGTCCGTTGGGCTTACCGCGTAAGGCGGCTACCTATTATGTAAAGGCCAGCGGGTATAAACAAACATTGCAAACACGCGGCTTGGTTTATGCCTATGCCTTAGCCGTGAGCGAAGAGAATGCGTCGGGCGGAACCATCGTTACTGCGCCCACTTGTGGTGCTAGTGGTGTTTTGCCTGCGGTTCTTTACCATTTGTCAAGGGGTCACAACTTTTCCGAAACGCGTATCCTGCATGCTTTGGCCACGGCAGGTCTTTTTGGCAACGTTGTTAAAAAGAATGCCTCTATCTCTGGTGCCGATGTAGGTTGCCAAGGCGAAGTGGGCGTGGCTTGTGCTATGGCTTCTGCAGCATCGTGTCAGCTGTTTGGCGGCAGTCCTGCACAGATAGAGTATGCGGCGGAGATGGGTTTGGAACACCATTTGGGCATGACTTGCGACCCTGTGTGCGGTTTGGTGCAGATACCTTGCATCGAACGAAACGCCTTTGCAGCCACTCGCGCATTGGATTCGAACCTCTATTCAGCTTTTTCAGACGGCAGACACCGCGTTTCGTTCGACCGTGTGGTCGAGGTTATGAAACAGACTGGCCACGATATTCCTTCGCTTTATAAGGAAACAAGCGAAGGAGGACTGGCCAAAGACTTTATGATGGGAAGTTGAGGTTGTAAGGTTATGAGTTCTTGAGTTAAAAAAATAAGTTCATGGCTTGACTATAACATCAGTACAAGGTGCGGTCTGCAAATCTGCTAACACGCTTTCTTTCACAATTATGTAATCATCAAAATAGATATATATATGACAAGAGCAACAACAAAGACGGATCTGACAACATCTGCCAACGGACAATTCGAAAAAATGTGGAAGATTATTGACAGTATGAGTGAGGAACTTCAGACGGCAACTTTTTCCGAAGAAATGGCTGTGGCAGGTAAGGAGGTACATTGGGGAAGGGACAAGAACCTGCGAGATGTGCTTGTGCATTTGTACGAGTGGCATCATCTGTTGCTGGATTGGGTTCAAGCCAATAGTAACGGCAAACCTAAACCCTTTCTTCCCGAACCATATAATTGGAGGACATATCCGGCAATGAACGTGGAGTTTTGGAAGAAACACCAAAGCACACCGCTGACGGAAGCAAAGGCAAAATTGAAAGAAAGCCATAAGGATGTAATGGTATTGATAGAAAATTACTCCAACGATGAACTCTTTGCCAAAGGTGCTTTGGATTGGACAGGAACTTCTCCACTTGGTTCTTACTGTGTTTCAGTAATGGCGAGCCATTACGATTGGGCGATGAAGAAGATAAAAATGCACATAAAAACATCTAAGAAATAATGCAAAAGAAATCATGATTATTGCAGTCCGCTAAAAGATTTGAAACAGCAAATACGGTATTCAGGTTGCCGACAAATAGAAAAATTGGTTTCACCTCTCACCAAAAGTAAGCCCCTTTCTGTTTTTCACAAGCGCGATATAGCGGACAGCCGATTGGGGTTAAAGGCGCAACTGGCTGAAACGTGATCGCCATACGCGTTTCGTCGCCCTATATCATTACCTTAGTAAGGACTTAACACCCTTCACATCATTGCGCCCATCATGTTTAGTCTTATCGCTTATGCCGATATATAGCTGTTGTCCTTATCTTGGAAAGTGTCTGTTTGCGATTTGTTAATATGATAAATATATTTTACAAACTGCGCTCCTCGGCCAAACCATTCTAGAAGAAAACAACCGCCAAAAGCCATATAAAATGCGCCCAAACGATGAAATTTCAGCATATTTTTCGTGCTTATCCCCTCCGCTCTTGGCCATTTACTATGCTTTTACATTTCTTTTTGAAGAAAAATTCTCCAAAATTTGCATCCGCAACTACAAGAAAATGGAGTCTAATCGCTAGTTGTTGCAACGTATTTTGCACCAAAACACATCGCAATATGCAGCAAAACACATCGCAATATGCAGCAAAACGCAGTGCATTTTGCACCAAAACGCACTGCAATATGCACCAAAATGCAAGGTAAAATGCAGCAAAACGCAGCCAAAACCCATAAAAAGCACCATTTTAAGCGTTATTTATAGGCATTTTGACCATTTGGGATGAAAAATTGCTTGGTGGCGTTTTGTTGAGCACTTCATGTTGTTTTGCACCTCTAATACATGCTAAAAGGCATGTATTTGTGCTTTATTTTTCGTAAACGTCAATAAATCAAATGGTTACAAGCTTTAAAAATACACGCGAAAATCCGACCGATGCCTGGAAATTTTACGACGAGGGCACTCATAATGTTAAATTTCGGTACAAATGTTTTACAACCTTATGGCTGTAATTCTGCGTCATTGCGTGACTGTGTTGAATTTTACCCTTGTGCCAGTAAAAGGGCGCTTACACGGAATAACTTTTGGGATGAATGATTGTTTGAAAGGGGGCTTACCTTTCGAAAACGAAATCCACAACGCCTATTGATGGGCATTGCGGATAGAGAAACCGAGTCGATTTGAAGATTAGCAGACAGCAATAAATCATAATAGATTATTTGCTATTAAAAGGGCTTGTTCCATTAATTGGAACAAGCCCTTTTAATACTTAGGTCGTCTAATGCACATTTCAACCGATTTCTATCGTAAGTCATGCGCACTTATATACAAAATGTTTGTTGCAGCAATACACAACCGCCCCCTCTCCCCTTGAAGGGGGAGGAGGGGGTGAGGCAGTTGAGTGTGTTGGATTGTGGTTATAGGTGGGTTAATGTGGGCTTAAAATCCTCCACCCATAGGGCGACCGCTGCCAAAAGGACGCTTTCCGCCAGGAGGAGTGCCGCCAGGTGGAGGACCAACAGGGCCATCGCCGTCGTTGTTGGGCCTGTGATTGCGCATCTGCTGACGTGCCTCTTTGCCACCGAAAAGATTTAAACGATAAACTACATGTAGCATGGCGTAGCTGTTGATGCTGTTATACTCGGTGTCGGTGCGCTGATAGGCGTTGATGGAGCGCGAAAAGTTGCTCTGTTGGCGTAGCAAATCGTAGAATTGAAGGCTCACGCTGAGCGGACTGCCTTTGAGGAAACTCTGCGATAGTTGGGCATTCCACACCAATTCGTTGGTGTTAAGTGCGCGGTCGGCATACCCACGACGGCTATTTTGGTGTAAGTCGGTTGAGAGCTGCATGCCCCACGGAAGGGTAAAGTTGAGTGTGGCCCCGTAGGCAAACTGCCAAGTGTTGAGGTTGTTTTGCAATTGCAGCTGGTTTTTTGAATGGGCGTATGTAAACGAACCATCCAGCTCCAATTCTAACCAACTGTTGCGATAACTTGTGGCCAATCGTTCTGAAATACTTAGCGAACGCGTAACGTTGCGTTGCGAACCCGACGTTGGATTTAGGCTAACGTAGCCTACATAATTGTTGTAACCCAGGTTGCTGAACGTGTTGACGTTGAAAACACCTGCCGAGTCGATGGCCGTGTTGAACATTAACCCTGCATTGACATTCCAGTTGCCATTAATATTGTCGGGTTGCGTGGTTCTTCCACCCGTGGTTTCGTTGTAGGTTACGCGGTTGCTCACAGCGTTTCGCGTGTTGCTATAATCGAGAAACGACATGAAGGCCTGCTGGCGACGCTCCTTATAGGTGTTGTAGAAGAAACGAAGTGAGTTGGTGAACGAGGGTTTGAGGCCCGGATTTCCCCTGTGTATGTTCAAAGGGTCGCTGTCGTCTACGATGTCTAGTAGGTCTGACATCGCTGGTTGCGAGGTAGTTCCGCGGTAGTTTATGCGCAATTGGCTTACATCGCTGAACTTATAACGCAGTTCGAGAGTGGGCGAAACGTTGAGAACGTGGCGCGTGGTGTCGGCGTTTTGGCCCAAAAAGGTTTGTGTGAAGTGCGACGATTGGGGCTGAACCATAAAACCGGCATTGAATTTATAACGCTTTCCCACGAAACGAATCATCATTTCTAGCTCGTGCGTGTAGTTGGTGTAGGCCGAAGAACGACTCAATCGCTGGTCTAGATAATGCTCGTAGGGATTGGTGAGCAAGGAAAGATAGCTGTTCCACCCACGATAAAGCGGCGATAAGGATGAGAAAAAGCCTTCGCCAAGGTTGCTGAAATCGTATGTGGATCGGTTGCTCGTGGTACGAGTGTAACCATATTTGTACCTAAATTGCAGGTAGGTGCCTTGCCAAAGCGGCTCGCTGTAAGTGGCTTGTAGGCTATAACTCCATGCCGTTGCGGGCGTTAGGTTATAGCGGTTGGTTTGGTAAACGGAGTCTTGTCCGGCCTTATTCTTCATTTGGAAAAGGTGCACGTCGGTTAAAGCGAGCGACTTATTGTCGGTGTCTTCATAATCTACGTCGGCACGGAGGGTAACATTTCGTCCACTGGCACTTAATCGGCGGTTCAGTTGTAACATTCCGCCCGCCTTTTTGTTCTGTGTATAGCTGATATTGTTTTGCGAACGCGTGTTCACCATCAGGTTTTGAGCCGCCAATTGTGTGATGGCCCATTGGGAAAGTGGGTCGGACACGTAGTTGTAGGGGTTGTCGTTGTAGGCGGCTGAGGTGCTAGACGAAGTGCCGTCGCTTGTGGAATAGCTGAACGAAGGGCGGAACATGATGTTGGTTAGCGTGTCGGGTTGCCACTCTAAACGTCCGCGCGCGTTCCATTGGTTGCCGCGTGTGTAGCTTTGGTTAAGGCTATTGGAGAACGAAACGGCCGTACTAACGAAGTTTTCTGTTGCCACTTTGCTTTGCACATCGCCGTCGGAGTGGTTCCAACGCACGCTCCAATCAATCTTTAACTTGTTTTTCTTCTCATAGTTAAAGTTTGTTCCAACCATCTTCGAGGCGTTAAGTCCATCCCGATTGCGCCCAAAGTTGCCCCTACCGCCGCCACCAGGAAACCCCATGTCGTTGGTGTTGTTGGCGTTGGCGAAGAGCATTGCCCGAAAATCGTCCTTGAAAAAAGCCCCCATAAGGCGGTTGGCATACCGCGATTCGGTGCCAAGAGCGAGGTCGGCATTAGAGAAAACGCCCTTGTTCATGCCCTTCTTAATGCCGAAATCGAGCACCGTTTGCTCGTCGCCATCGTCGATACCCGATACGCGAGCGAGGTCGCTGCGCTCGTCGTACGACTTAATCTTGTCTACAATAGACGTTGGCAGGTTCTTTAAGGCCGTTTTGGTGTCGCCCGTCATAAACTCTTTGCCGTCTACCAATATCTTTTTCACCTCCTTACCGTTGATGGTTATCTTGCCGTCGTCGCTTATTTGCGCGCCTGGCAAACGCTTAACCAATTCTTCTATGGTAGAGCCTTCGGGCGTTCTGAAAGCAGCCGAGTTGTATACAAAAGTGTCTTCGCGCACCGTTACCTTCACGGCTTGCCCCGTTACGGTGGCACCTTTCAGCATAATGGCATCGCCATTCATCACAATCTGGCTCAAAGCCAGGTCTTTACCGTCGATGTGCAGTTTCTTAAAATAGGTGATATAGCCCACACTCGATATTTTGAGCAGGTAATTGCCATCGGCGGGCGCGCTTAATGCGAACTCGCCTTTTTCGTTAGAGATAGCTCCAACAACAAAAGTGCTGTCTGATTTTAACAATTGAACCGTAGTTTGTGTAACGGGTTCGTGCGTGTCGCGGTCGGTAAGCGTGCCGCTAATCTTACGTTCTTGTGCCTTTGTAACCGCTGCAACAAAGCATAACAAGATAACTAAACAATACTTATTCATAAACCAAATTCCTTTTAAGGCGCTCGGTGTGGCTACGCCTTTTGTTTTTATTAGTTGACGGGTTAACCAGCTTCTAGCCACGTTAAGCGCAGCAATGCTACGCTTTTTGAGTGCCACTTTACGATATGTGACGATGAAAAGGAAAAAGGGTTTAATGGATTAAACGAAATTTCTACAATGAAATTTTGCTGGTTTGGCGGTTTGTTTTAACTTTGTGAGAAGAATAAACCTAACATGGACATGATGCAAGAAGTTCTTATTTCAGACAATTTGGTACGAGATTTGGCGCACGCCATCGACGTTTGCGCGCCCGATAAGCTGTTTGTGCTAACAGACAAGACAACAAGAGAACATTGTTGGCCAAAGATAGAGGGATTTGATTGCGTGAAAGGGGCTAAGTTGATAACCATTCCTTCGACAGACGAGCATAAGAATATCGCAACGCTTTCGATGGTGTGGGAAATGTTGGGCGAACAAGAGGGAACACGCTGCTCGTGCCTGATAAACCTTGGCGGAGGGATGGTAACGGACTTGGGAGGATTTGCTGCGGCCACCTTTAAAAGGGGCATCTGCTTTATCAATATCCCAACAACGCTGTTGGCTATGGTGGATGCGGCCGTAGGAGGTAAGACAGGTATTAACTTCAACGGACTGAAAAACGAGATTGGCGCGTTTTGTAATGCCCGGTTTGTTCTGCTTAATACGTTGTTTCTCGATACGCTTGACGACAAGAACACGCGTTCGGGTTATGCCGAAATGCTGAAACATGGCTTGATAAGCAACGAACGGATGTGGGCTGAACTGTTGAATTTCGACCTTGGAGAACCCAATTGGGCACGATTACAGCAGATGGTAGCCCAATCGGTAAGGGTGAAAGAGGAGGTGGTTGCAAAAGATCCGCATGAGCAGGGATTGAGAAAGGCCTTGAATCTTGGGCATACCGTGGGGCACGCATTCGAGTCGGTGGCGCTACATAGAGGCCAACCGGTGTTGCATGGCTATGCAGTGGCCTTCGGTTTGGTGTGCGAACTGTACCTGTCGACATTTAAAACAAACTTTCCCACAAGCAAAATGCGCCAAACGGTGCAGTTTATTCGTAGCTATTATGGTACGTTTCCGCTATCGTGCAACGATTACGACGGCCTTATCGAACTGATGCAACACGATAAGAAAAATACATCAGCAGGCATAAACTTCACGCTTTTAGAAGATATTGGTAAGCCAATAATCAATCAAACCGCTACAAGGGACGAGATAAAAGAGGCTCTCGACTTTTTTAGGGAGACGATGTAAAGAACGAATATGGACTGTGTGATATGAATAACGCTATTCTTTTTATTCTTTCGGGACTGCCTGCTGTTGGAAAATCCACGTTGGCGAAGTTTATTGTAAAAGAGTTTGGGGCAGTTTATTTACGAATTGACACCATTGAGCAAGGACTGAAAGACTTATGCCACATCCACGTTGAGGGTGAGGGGTATAGATTGGCATACCGTATGGCTAGTGATAATTTGCACTTGAACAACAATGTTGTGGCCGATTGCTGCAATCCTATTGAACTAACACGGAAAGAGTGGGAAGACGTTGCAAACAAGAATGGTTGTCGTTTTGTAAACATAGAGATTGTGTGTTCGGATAAAGTTGAACACAGGAAACGTGCTGAACAAAGGAGTTCAGACGTGGCCAATATGAAACTACCGACATGGGACGACATTGAGAAAAGAGCGTATCAAGCGTGGCAAACCAATCGCATTGTCATTGATACGGCAGGAAAAACCATTAGGCAGTGTGAAACGGAACTAAAAGAAAAGGTTTCAAAATTCTTTCTCCAACAGTAGGAAATAAAGATGTTGAAAGCATAGAATGCTGTTAGCAAGTTTTGATCATAGAAAAGCTTTGCTACACAGAACTTGTGTATGACAGAATAAACCGAAAACTCGGACTTCATCTTTCGCCCCATGAAATTGAGAGCTTTGTTTCAGGAATTATCGAGAGTACGGACGATGCACATATTCAAAAGAGAGGGAAGAATTATTATATTACCAACGATGCGGCACATGTCCGTATCGCAGTCAATTCTTTTACATACAGAGTTATTACAGTAGATAAAATATAAAGAGATATGGAATTACAAACAAAACGCCTGATTTTAAGGCCCTGGCAGGAAAGCGATGCAGAATCGCTCTACAAGTATGCGCGTAACCCCAACATTGGTCCCATTGCGGGCTGGCCACCACATACCAGCGTAGAGAACAGTCGCGAAATCATAAAGAATGTGCTGTCCGCCCCAGAAACCTATGCGGTTGTATTAAAAGAAACGGGCGAGGTTGTTGGCAGCATTGGCATAATGGCTTCAAAAAGTGAAATCCATAGCGCAAGAATAGCAGACAACGAGTGTGAGATTGGTTATTGGATTGGTGAACCCTATTGGGGACAAGGCCTAATACCAGAAGGGGTAAACGAATTACTTCGATATGCTTTTGAGAACTTACAGCAAACTACGGTTTGGTGTGGGTATTACGATGGTAACGAGAAATCGAAACGAGCACAAGAGAAATGCGGGTTCGTTTACAGCCATACTGAAGAAAACAAGCCTGTTCCGTTGATGAACGACTTTCGCACGGAGCATTTTACCAAGATAACTTTGGAGGATTGGAAGAAACGTATCGGCGGTTTGAAGTAAGTGGCAAGACTGGTTTTGATGGGCGTAATGCCCTTAAAGGGATGGTGTCTTTATTCTAAAATCATTCTTGTGTGGTCTTCATACCAACATAATATGTGGGCAGATGTGTCAGAATTGTGCGGCATACAATTAGCTACACGCTGTTTGCCTTATACAAGGCAAACAGCAATAAGGCAAATTGAACCATCATTATCAGTGGTATGCCATACTTAAACTTCTTGTGCAGCGTTTTATGGTGCCATACCTTCATGCCAAACCATGAGCCAATGCTGCCACCAATGGCGGCAACAGTTAAAAGTGTGGACTCGGAAATGCGCCATTTGGCATGCTTGGCCTTCCATTTGTCTATGCCAAACAGAACTAAACCCAACGTGTTGACGGCGATGAGGTAAACAAGAACGACAGGTGATGTAATGCCTTTCATCGTTCTAGTTAAATATTTTCTTCCATATCCACAGCACAGTCACAGCTCCAAGCACACAGAAAACGAAGTTGGTGAGATAGCCTCTGCCGAACAACTCGATGTTCAGCAGGTGACTGATAAGCGTACCAGCATAGCTACCCACAACGCCTACGACAAAGTTCATGCAGCAGCCTTTGCCTTCGCCGCTCATAATGCGGTTGGCAATGTAGCCAATCAAGAACCCAGTAAGTATGGGCCATGTTGTAAATTCTGCAATATGTTCTAACATAAGTCGTCTGTTTTTAGCATCCCTTTCCGTCAAGGCTGCAAGCGGCGCCTTCGGGAGCATCTTCTATCGTGATGTTGTCTAAGGCAAACTGTACGTTTCCGTCTTCTAACAAAAAGCATGGAATGCCAACGCTACCATGTTTCTTAACCTCTGTAAACGCAGGGTTGGAGTCGCGAAGTGCCAAGAATTGCTTTAAGTTTCTTACGTGTTCGCCAATATCTATCAATTCGTAGGCAGGATTATCCGCCAGTTGTGCCTTTACCTGAACGCAATCCGGACAGGTTGACATTACAAATACCTTAGTCATAATCTATTGTTTATCTATTATATTTTAAACGTTACGTCATCGAAGCTGATTGGCGTTCTTTGACGTGAGTTTGTTCTTTGCTCATGCAAAGTTACAGTAATTTATCCGAAATACATCTTCTTGTACGATGTATCTGATACTGCTCTTGTTTTGGTGTCGCATCCTTAGCCTAAGCTGTTATTAGTCTTTCAAGGTAAACCAACAAACTTTCTTACCACGTTGTAATTGCTGTAAGGTTCTGTCATAAATCGCCTTAGAATTGTTAATAAAGCTTTGAAGTTGGTTGTTATTTATGCCAACTTAGCGTGAGGTGGGGAAAATGTCGTAAATTAGCATTCGTAATTTTACTGCAAGCGCTTTAAGCATTCAATGAAATAAACATGTTTCAACATTAAAAACCTCGGTTATGATAGACCAGATTATAAACCATAACAAGACTTTTGTAGCGCAAAAAGGCTATGAAAAGTATATCACGGATAAGTATCCAGACAAGAAATTGGCTGTGCTTTCTTGCATGGACACAAGACTTACCGAACTTCTTCCCGCAGCATTGGGACTAAAAAACGGTGATGCAAAGATTATCAAGAATGCAGGAGGCTTGGTTATTTCTGCTTTCGATTCGGCCATGCGAAGTCTTATTGTGGCCATTTACGAGCTAGGTGTGAAAGAAATCATGGTGGTGGCTCATTCGCATTGCGGTGCTTGCCACATGAACTATGAGCATTTTCACCAAGAAATGATTGCCCGTGGCATAACAGACGAGACGCTAAACACCATCCGCAAATGTGGAATAGACCTCGACTCTTGGCTTGAAGGTTTTAAAGATACGCATACTTCTGTGCGTAAAACCGTCGATACTATCAAGACTCACCCGCTAGTTCCAAAAGATGTTGTGGTTCGTGGGTTTATCATTGATTCTGAAACAGGGGCGTTAGAAGAGATTTACTGAGTAGCTTGCATCTTTAAGCGAGACTTTTCCAAATGGTCAACGCTTTGTTGGAGAAGGTACAGCTAGGCATGTTTGCTCCTTTGTCCGGCGCAACCATCCTACATTCTTAATAACTATATCTTTGGTTGGAAATGAGATTTGAGCACAGTTTCCGATAACATCATACCTGCTGTAAAGTTCCTGTGATCGCTAGCGGTTTGGGGTATGGAGTAATGATATGTTTGTAGCTCGACACTACTCTCTTCTCCATAACCTAGTAAATAAGATACTTCTTGACCATCGGCATGGCTTGGATGAATGAATATTCCACGTCTTCCTTTCAGTCGATACATGTAGCTGATCATTTGATGTGTATCATCTCTGTTGGAGTCCCACTTATATTTTGCATCTATAATGATGCTATCTTGTTCCCTATAAAAGTCTGGATAGCGTGGATGTTTTTTGTTTTTAGCCAGATAGATGCGCCCTACGCCTTTTTTGTTGTTGGGATGTTTAAAGCCTTCTTTTGTAAGGATGGTGGCCATATACTCCTCCCATAAATAGGATGCATCGAAAACTACACCATGTATCCTGTTATCCTGTACCCCATACTTTACTTTCTCATGCCTCAATATTCGTAGGCATAGTTTCTGAAGAGGTGTATAACGAGAGTAATAAGGGTGGCTTATGGTTTTTGAATTGCTTTTTATAACCTTTTCTCTTTCCTGTTTGTTGTAGCGTGGCGTTGCAGATATAATCTGTGCAACGCATGTGCGAGTCTCTGCGTTGTTTTCTAGTACCTCCTTTCCTAATTTGCTTTTGCTGATATAGTCAATTGTGTGACGTATCAATTGGGTTACATGATTATCGTGACTAAACTCTCGTGTGCGGTATGCAACACGCCCATTAAAAGGCAAATTCCTTTTTAGATGTCTACTAATGTCTATTCTGCCCCGCAGATTGGTGTCGTTATATTCATTTCGCTGATACTCTTTATATACTCCTTGCATTAACGCGTCGTTAAGAAGTTTTGGGAATAGGTACAGCAGAAAGTTGAATATGGGGTCATCTGTGGTACTGTGTGAAAGATTGACAATGTTTATACACAAAACTTTTTGAAGCATATAATGCAGGAAAAAGTCTTCTTCTGCTTTTTGGGAAAAACGTGAATGTATGGAAATAGCATGTCCGTTGGCACTAATAAAGCCTATCGTGTTGCCTGTTTGCAAGGTGGCTTTGGTGCATTGTTTCCCTTTCCAATGAGTTTGTAGCGACAGAAGGTATTGCTGACCAATGCTATCCTCGCATTTGTCAAATGAATACGGGTAGATGAGTAGGCTATTATCGTTCTCATCTAGAATGTCTGCTATCTTCTTGTTTGATATATCTTGCAATGACAGAAAAGTTTCAATATCGTCGGGCGTTGAAGAATATGAGGCGTTATCAGTTAATGTTATCATTGTTGTTTCCATTATAATACATCTGTTGCAGCATTTCTAAATTCTCCATTGCATTGGCTGTACCTCTTAGATACTCGAAAAGTACCCCTTTCAAATGGTTGTTCCAGAGGTGCATGTAGGCGGACGTCTTGTTTGAACGGTCTTCGTTTAGGTAAAGACTTAGTTTGCTAAAATATGCTCCGCCAATATGATATGCCGAGTTAAGCCCCTCAATGCCCGAATTTGTTTCTTCATCCCATATCGCGGAATTTAGACGCTTCATTACTTCAACCACTTCGTCTTTCATCTCTTGAAGTTCATCTAACATTGCTGTGTTTTCGTTAGCCTTTATTTCCTCCCATGCAAAACGACGGCGCATGGCGAAATCCATGCTTTCAACGCTTCGGTCTATGTCGTTCATTGTACCGACGATGTATACGTTTTCAGGAACAAAGAAATATTCACAAAACGGATCAGTATCATCGGTTATCATGTTTTGATATTGCGTTTTAACCTTTCCCTTTCCTCCGCGATAAGTAGGATCAATGCTGAAGAATAGTTCTCCAAATATCTTTGACATTTCCCCACGGTTTATTTCATCAATGATGAAGACGAACCTCTTTGATGGAACATTTTGAATCTCGTTAGGTTGGTTGCTAAGATAATGATCTTTTATATAGTCTCCAATTGACTTTATATATGTGTCATTAGGATGCCAAACTCCGTTTGCGATGTAGTCAGACATTCTTCTATCTGAAATACTCCATCCAGATTTATCAGGAACAGAGATGAGTTGATTTTCGTTTAGTGCAGTTTTAATGATTGTATTACTTCTGAAACTTTTGATGTCGACGTGTCCTTTTTCTCTTAATTCGTCTTTAAAGGCTTGTATCGCGTCTGAAGCAGATTTTAATGCTACGAAACAGCTCTTGCCTTTTATTGCCTTTTTGCAAAATTCTTTGAATACGCCATCTTTTCTTTCAAACCCTATGTTGCCATTTCCGTCAGGCGGAGTAGGACGCAATCCTTCAACAAAGTCTGTATAATCATATGATGGATGAAATTGAACGAACTCATATTCTGCGTTCATAGCCTCTGCTATACCTTTTGCCAAGTAAGTTTTTCCTGTTCCAGGAGCACCGGTTAGGATGAGATTCTTGTTCGTTTCTAACAACTTTACGTATCTGTCGTATTTGTCGAGCATATCCTTTTTGTTGTTGTTTTTTAGCAAATAGCCCTGTATGTAATGCGGAATCTCGTCTTTCTTGTTCAATGTCCCATAAGGAGACCATTGCGTTTCAGGTGATTTTATGCCCAATTCGGTAACATGTATATACCCCTGTTTGTTAAAGCACAGCCAAGCCACATCGGTATAGTGTGAATAGAAAGAGTCATTCCCTTCTTCATCTGTTCCTGCATAGTGAATATGTTTCTCGTATTTGTATTGAGATAAGGCAATTCCAATGCCCCATAACCCATGGTTGTTATTTGTACAGCATACGATGTCCCCCTCGTTAATTTGTTTTATTAACGTGAAAGCCCTAATCGCTGCAGAGTCATTTTGATATTCCTGTTTAATTTTGTCTATGTTATAGTCCGTGTAATCTGTACTATTCCAGCCTATTGACATGATGTTCTTAGACAAGAAACTTTGCCATGCCTCCTCTTTTTGTCCCTGACAATGTGAAGGGCAAATAAAATAGCATTTGCGTTGTTGTTGTAAATCTTTGATGTTAGCATTATAAGGTATAAGAAACTTGGGGGTGTCTTTTTCTATTCCTAGCGTTGCTATGAAACTTTCAAATTGCTCTGATAGGAAATCATCTGCTATTTCTTTGTACAATTTTAATTCCCGAAACTTGGAATTAGTTTGTGTTCCATCCCCGTGTTTTTTTGTATGTTTCTCTATTGTGTTGTTCTTGTAACCAACAAAACGGCTTGGAGCAAAAAGCAAGGTGTTTCCAAATGGTTCTACCACAAACCATTTCCCAAGTTTGAAACGTTCCAAAGCCCATTCTTTCTCATCTTCAATATCACTCTTTGCATAAGAGTATAGCGTATAGATGTTTTTTACAACATCAATTCTGCTTTCAATAAAATCAGTTCTTTCCATGTTTTTTGTTATAGTAGATAAAAGTGATTATATTACAATCATTTTCCGATGCAAAAATGCCTAAATATGTTGCCAAGAACCTCATTAGAGGTGATGCTGCCCCCTGTTATCTCGGCTAAGAAATGCAAGCATTGGCGCAGGTCTTCGGAAAGAAGGTCGCCGCTGAGGTCGAGAGCGATGCCTTCAAGCACACGTTGGATGCTTGCGAGCGCGTGCGAAAGGGCCTCATAATGGCGTACGTTGGTAACAACCACATCGTTTTCGTGTATCTCTGGGATGTTTGCCGCGTTGTAGATGCAAGTTTCTAGGGTTTCGATGTTGGTGTTAAACTTGGCCGAAACGGATACGAATGTGGGCTGTTCGGTCCAAGAGAAAGAAGGGAAGACAAACGATTGTGCGTCGGTTTTGTTTGAAACAACAATGAGACGCTTACCTTGTGTGTGCGCGTTCATCTCTTCTATTTCGCTTAATGCGGGCACTTTGTCTATCACCCAAAGCACAATGGCGGCCTCGGTTAGCTTTTGATAAGTGCGTTCTATGCCCAACGACTCAATCTCATCGCTTGTCTTTCTAATGCCTGCCGTGTCGATAAAGCGGAAGTTGATGCCGTTAATCTGTATGGTATCTTCAATCACGTCGCGCGTAGTGCCATGAATATCGCTGACGATGGCACGTTCCTCTTTCAGCAATCGGTTAAGCAAAGTGCTTTTCCCAACGTTGGTTTTGCCCACGATGGCCACCGATATGCCTGCCTTTATCGCCCTTCCTGTTTCGAATGAAGTGGCGAGCGTTGCTATTTTGGTGCGAATTTCTTCGGCCAAGGCTTGCAATTCTTGGCGGTCGGCAAAGGTTACGTCTTGATCGCTGAAATCTAGTTCCAGCTCAATCAGCGACGTGATGTGCAGCAACTTATCCCTAAGTGCAGCGAGTTCGCCAGAGAAATGGCCGCGCAGTTGACCCAAAGCCAACTGCGCACTGGCCCTATTGGTGGCTGCAATGAGGTCGGCCACGGCCTCGGCTTGGCTTAAATCCATCTTTCCATTAAGGAAAGCACGTTGTGTAAACTCGCCTGGTTGCGCTTGTCGGCATCCCAATCTCACCAGTAGTTTAAGCACTTCGTTTAGTATATAGGCGGAGCCGTGGCACGAAATCTCCACTGAATTTTCGCCCGTGTACGAGTGTGGAGCGCGAAAACACGTAACGAGAACTTCGTCGATGGTTTGCTCTCCTTCGTCTATAATGTGTCCGTATTGCACTGTTTGTGGTGGTAGTGCATGCAATTTTTTGCCTTTGGGCGCTTTAAAGGCGCGGTCTACGATGTCGATGGCATCGTTACCCGACACGCGTATCACGCCCAAAGCCCCGCCAGCAGAAGTGGCCAAGGCACATATTGTTTGACGGTCGTTTAATAGGGCTTGCATTTCTTTAAATTCTTTCGAGTACCAGTTTTATCAGTTCGTCTATCGAGTTCTTATAGTTAGCATTCACGTTCTTTGCTCGTCTGTTGGCAATTACCATGCAACAAGTTACGGCTTTATGCCCCATCAGTCGGGCAAGACCTGCCAATGCACTGCTTTCCATTTCGAAGTTGGTTATGCGATAGCCATTGTATTCAAAGCTTTCTACCTTTTCGTTTTGCTTAGGGTCGGCCAGTGGTATGCGCAACTCTCTGCCTTGGGGACCGAAAAATCCACCGCAGGCGATGGTAACGCCACGTACCATCTCGTCGCCGGCAATGCGTTCGAGGGTTTCTTTGTCGGCATCGATAACGTATGGCGCGCATAATTGTGGGTTCCATTGCATGTGCTGCTTGAAAGATTCTTCGAAAGGTAGGTCGCAAACGTCGTTGCGACCGCTGTAAAAGTTCAGCAAACCATCAAAGCCAATGCTCTTTTCGCTAGCGATGAACGTGCCAACGGGCGTGTATTCTTGCAGTCCGCCGCAGGTTCCAATCCTCACTAAGGTAAGTTGGCGTAGCTGTTCTTTCTCCGTTCTGGTTTTAAAGTCGATGTTGGCTAGCGCGTCTAGTTCGTTTAGCACGATGTCGATGTTGTCGCATCCAATACCCGTACTAACCACAGAGATGCGTTTTCCGTGGTAAGTTCCTGTGATAGTGTGGAACTCGCGGCTCTCGATGTCGCACTCTTTACTGTCGAAATGCGAGGCAACGAGCGACACTCTTCCTGGGTCGCCCACTAAGATTACCTTGTCGGCAAGTTGTTCGGGCTTTACGTGGAGGTGGAAAATACTTCCGTCTCCGTTGATAATGAGTTCAGACTCTGCAAAGAATTTAGGCATAAGTTATGAAGTTTATTAGTTCGTGAGTTGGTAAGTTTATAAGTTGTTGAGCTTGTTGGCTCTTTATTTGAGGCGTTAGTGAGCCGTCGTTTTTAGAATTCGTTAGTCAATGAACGCTTTGGTGTGGTGTTTATATGCTGTTGAGTTGTCATTTCTCGAACCATCGAACGCGGTTTCCCTATTATATGGCAGGTTCTAAAAATACGGCCAAGCTAATTTTTAGAACCTGCCATAAATGTCGTTCTACTTGTTCTCGTAGTTCCTGATGGCCTTCTCAGTGGCGTGTATTTTGGTGTCCAGTTGCTCAACGTTTTTCTCCAAAGCTTTGATTGCCTCGGCCTCGTTGTAGCGCCCCTTGTGGTAGATGGCGCGTTTCTCTTCTAGCGTTTGCATGGCTTTGGCCTGTTTTTTATACAGCTCGGTAAGCTCCATGTATAGTTCCTTCCCTTGCTTTGTCTTGAATTGGGATAGGGAAGTGTACACTTTTGCATCGTTGATGGGGAAACGAAAAGCCGTTGTCTTAGCAGTCTTTGCACTGCGTGCTTTAAGCGATTCGATGTTTTTTAGGGCTTGGTCTCTATTGCCAAACGACCATGTTTGGGCGATGCTGCTTAGCTTGGCCAACGATTCCAGCTGCTGTTGGCTCACTTCGCCCTCCTTAAACGATAGGCGTTGGGCTGTTGGTACAAACGTGTAGATGCACACTTTTCCTTCGGGTTGAAACCTATCGCTCACCAGCCAGCCCAAGTTGTCCATCTCGTCGATGGCCAACAGATAGTCGTTGGCGGTAGAGTTAAACGGCATTCCGTAGTTTTCGGGTTGAAAGAACTTACCCGTTTCTCCGTCTTTGCGCGTCATAAAGAGGTCGTACCCACCCAAACTGTTTGCTCCCTTGGCTGCAAAAAACAGAGTTATGCCGTCTGCCATGAGGAAGGGGTAGTTTTGTTGTTCAAATTCGTCGCCTATTTCGCTAAGTCTTTGAGGGTCGCTCCATTCTGTTCCGATGCGGTCGGAAGTGTAAATGGCCGACCTTCGCGTGGAATCGCCTTCCGAATAGTAGATGGTGTTCTTAAATTCGTTCTCATAAACAGAACCATCCAGATACTTATGTTCCTTAAAGAAGGCGGGGTACGAGGTCAGTGTTCCTGCCTCTGGGTTCAGTGGAATGCTCGAAAGGAAAAGCGATTTCTCCACAACAACACTGTCAACAAACATCACTTTGGCCGTTGCACCCAGCATATTGCGGTACAACAGGTCGGCTGCGCTTAGTTGCACAGGTTGTGGTTTGGGCTTAACCGCGGCTTTCGCCTTTTTTCTTTGCGCGTAACCGGTGGTGCACAAACAAGCTATGATGAGCGTAAATATAAGATATCTTTTCTTCATTTTCGTCTAGATTATACCGCAAAGTTACGCATTTTAAATAAGTTTACGTAACGATTGACACTATTTATCTTGATTTTAGGGTAGCATTGTCTTTAAATGAGGGATAAAAAGCGTTTGTTGGAACGCTCCACATCCTGCATCATTCGGTTGATAGGGTAGGGGGAATGTGCCTTTTTTCGCAGTCTATATCGGCAGTTGGCCTATATGTAAACCATCGTGAAACCATTAAAACGCGAATAGCGAGCAGAAACAAGAAGGTTTCTTTTGAGGTTTCTGCCAACGATAATGCCATTATCTTCGACCTTGAAAGGCTGTAAATAGATGTCAGACGACAACAAATTATCTGATGAAAAGTACTTATAAATGGTTTCCTTAGCACACCATGCCAACAAAAGGTGGGCGTTGGTGGGCATCGTTTCATTGGTGTTGACAAACTTATGGGCTATTCTGCTAACCCTATCGCTATCGTATTCAACATCTACTGCTACCTCGCGAGTGGTAGAAAGCATCAGAGCCACAAGTCCCTTGGTATGACTTATGCTCACATGATAGCCCTTAACTAGGGGTTTTCCGTTGTTGTCGTGTTTAATAGTAAGTTCTGTGTTCTTCGTCATTTCGATGAGTAAGGCTTGTGTTGCCAGTTTCTCCAAGCGCCTTTGCTTACTTCCGATAGTGTCTATCTCCTTTTGAAAGCTGTGCAGACAGGGATAGTTATCGAAGAAGAAACGTTCTTCTTCGGTCAATGTCCACAAGCCAAGGGTGGCATCTTCGCCTAAACGCTCTATATGCAAAAGGGGCATAATGGGGAATTAAAGGATATTAAAGGCCATAAGAGAAACACAGCACGTGCATAAATCTCTTAGAGCGCGGGGGTATAGGGGGAATGTAGGGGCGAGAAACAATTGATGTAGGGCGTATTGAGAGGGGTTAAGGATGAACAACAACCTTCACTCTACTAATGCGACGCTCCTCAATGGCGAGTATTTCGAACAGGTAATTCTTGTAATTTAGGCGTTCGCCAATCGAGGGGAAGTCGCCTTTGAGTTCAAGAAGAAGGCCAGCCAGCGTGTCGGCACCGCCTTCAACCTCACTAAACTCCTCGTCATCCACTTCGAGTATCCTGCACAAGTCGCTCAACAGCGTTTTACCATCGAAGACAAACGTGTTGTAATTCAACTTCGTATAGGTCTTTTCCGTCTCGTCGTCGTACTCGTCATTAATCTCTCCAACTATTTCTTCGAGGATGTCTTCTAGCGTAACAAGTCCGCTAGTGCCGCCAAATTCGTCTACAACAATGGCAATATGTATTTTGTTCTCTTGGAAATCGCGCAACAAGTCGTCGATTTTTTTCGTCTCGGGAACAAAATATGGCGGCCTAATCAGGCTCTGCCACCTAAACGTATGCGGTTTCGTTAGGTGCGGCAAGAGGTCTTTTACATACAGCACTCCTTTTATATTGTCTGTGTTGTCTTGATAGATGGGTATGCGGCTGTAATTGTTTTCCTTTATACTTTCCAGTACCTCGCTGAAATTACACTTGATGTCGATGTCCACAATGTCCTTTCGGCTGGTCATTATCTCCTTAGCCGTTTCGTCGCCAAAACGTATGATGCCCTGCAATAGTTTCTCTTCGTCTTTCAGGTCTTCTTTGTTTGTCAGTTCCAAGGCCTGTTCCAAGTCATCAACACTTAGCGTAACACTTTCTTTTCCCATCATCTTTTCGGCCACCATGCCCGTTTTAAGGAGCACCGTTTCGAGAGGCCAAAAGAGTTTTCGGAAAAATAGGATGCCCGTAACACTTCTGCGGCAGAACACCAATGGCTTTTGTCGGCTCAATACCTTGGGCATGATTTCGCCAAAGAGCAGCAAAAGGAAAGTGAGGAGGATGGTGAGGATGAGGAATTGCAGCCAATAGGCTCGCGGACCAAAGTGTACCACGTTGGCAAACACGTAGTTAAGCAACATGATGATGGTAACGTTCACAAAGTTGTTTGTGATGAGGATGGTGGCCAACGTGCGCTCTGAGTCCTCGCGCAACATGTTGATGTTTTTGTCTTTAAGGCTCTTTTCCAAGTCGAGTTCGGAAATGTCGGATGGCGAAAGACTGAAAAACGCAATTTCCGAACCACTGGCAAAGCCCGAAACGCCAAGCAGAACTATTGCCAAGACAAACGCAAATACAACACCCATCGTTGGATGTTGTACGTATATGTCTGCGAACGCATTATAGAAAAAGGAGGTATCCAAAATCTACGAACAAAGTTAAAATGGTAATTGATTGTCTTTCTGCTCTTCCGACTGTTCCGTTCGGGTGCTTGGCTCGTGGGCTTGCGGCTCCTGCCTGCTTAGGTTTTTGGGCGTTAGCATTTCCAAACTGTCTGCCCAAATCTCGGTTACGTATTGGCGTTTACCTTGTTTGTCGTCGTAACTTCTGTATCTCACCTTGCCCTCAACATACAGTTTGTCGCCCTTATGCACGTATTTTTCAACTGTCTTGGCCAAGCTTTTCCAAAACACCACCGTGTGCCAGTCTGTTCTGTCGGGCACTTTCGTACCGTTTTGCAGCGTGTAGCCTCGTTCGGTTGTGGCCAATGAAACCTGTGCCACAGCCGTATCGGCCTCGTAATAATGAACTTCGGGGTCTTTCCCTACGTTCCCTATCAGCATCACTTTATTCATATAGCCCTGGCCATTAAGTTTATTTCCATCTGCCCAAGTACCTAAACCTGAAATTCTTTCCTTTGGGTGAGGGGAATTGCGAACGTCTGTCCACGCGCTCGCTTAGGTTGTCTATCATGCGGTCGTAGCAATCTTGTCCCGACATGGCTTTGCAGTGAACCACAAAATGGGTGTCGCGATACTCGTATTTGCCCGTAGATGGAACAAGCACCACGCGTTTGAAATCTAATTCGCCTTCGTACCATCCCGGTCGTTCCTCGGTGAGGCGGGTCATAGCAGTTGCAGCCAGGTCACGTCTGTCGTACCCATTGCTTACGGGCAACTGTTGTACGGCCTTTTTCTGCTTAAAGTCGAGCATCGTAGCGGCAACAGTCTTGATGATGATAAAATAAACTCGTGGGCGAACTTTATAACGTTTAGGATAATACACATCACTAGCCACATAGTCACGGATATCGTTTTCCAAGTCGATGTTCATGCCTATTTCCGGGATAGATTGGAGAAAGTCAAGTGCTTTTTCTACATTATCAACTAACGTTTCCTTATCAAAATATCTTAAGTATAAATTCATTGATAAATATGTTTCTCTGAAAGAGCGGAAAACGAGACTCGAACTCGCGACCCCAACCTTGGCAAGGTTGTGCT
>ERZ773014.109-NODE-109-length-51414-cov-10.605035_pt1 | contig 51414 bp, 40 predicted proteins | sample MGYA00580841_ERZ773014 | MGnify/ENA primary metagenome ERZ773014 (study PRJEB29015, sample SAMEA2737989) | human oral metagenome | biome: human oral; feature: human-associated habitat; material: dental | place: China | collected 2067 ... | reverse complement strand
CGGGCCGTCGCCGCCCTCGAGGCGCCGGAGGGGACGGCAGTGACGGTTTCCGAACGCTCTTGGGGGCAGATCGCCCGACTGCCCGAGCGGGCGCATGCCGCCGGCGTCGCCGCCCCGTTCTCTGAGACGGGGCGCAGGCCCACTGACGGCGTCCAGTCTGAGCTTGCATACCTGGTGGTGCGTGAGGGCATCACGAACATGCTGCGCCACGCCCAGGACGCAGGCTGCGTCGTCGTATCGGTCGATCATCGCGCTGACGGCTGCTGTGCCGTGGCGGTTCGCGACGATGGCAACTGTGGTGACAGAGCAGGTGAGGGTTCCCGTCCTGCGGGAAAGGACGCCGGGACGGGACTGCGCCGCCTCAAGGAGCGTCTGGTCGCCCTGGGCGGGTCTCTCTCGTGGGGACCCGACGAGGGCGGATGGTCCCTCGAGGCCCTCATCCCCCCTGCAAAGGACCAGCTGTGTGGGGACGAAATCCAACCGTGCCAGGACGGAGGACAGCCGTGCCAGGATGAGAGCGCTTGATGATACGGGTGATGCTGGTAGACGATCAGCGGGAGGTGCGAGACGGGCTCACGCTCATGATGTCCAAGTTTGCCGATCTTCACGTAGTCTCGCGCTGCGCGAACGGCGCTGAGGCTATGGAGGAGCTGCGTTGCCTCGACGCGTCTGGCGCGGCGCTGCCTGACGTCGTCCTCATGGACGTGCGCATGCCCGTCATGGACGGCATAGATGCCACGCGTCGCATCGTGCGCTCTTGGCCCTCCGTCCGCGTGCTTGTCCTCACCACCTATGACCAAGACGACTATGCGTTTGGCGCGCTTGCCGTCGGGGCGTCCGGGTTTCTGCTTAAGGACTCGGCGGTCGGCACGATCGTGGGGGCGATCCGCTCGGTGGCGGCAGGCGACGCTGTGCTTTCCCCGCGCGTGACACGCGAGCTCATAGCGCGGGTTATTCCCAACCGCACGCCATCTGCCTCCGATCGCTTCTCCGTGCTGCCGCCGCGCGAGCTCAAGATGGCCGAGCTCGTCTCTGAGGGTCTCTCCAACGCCGAGATAGCCGAGCGACTGTCTATAGAAGCTTCGTCGGTCAAGCGCTCCATCACGCGCATCCTCTCAAAGCTTGGGCTGAGGGATCGCGTGCAGATAGCCGTGGCCTGGTACAAGGCTGGGCGCTTCTCGTGACCTTGGCATGTGCCGACAGGGTTGGTGGGCTTGTGGCGTCTTGGACATGTCGTCCAGGTTCACGTCACCTGATGTCGGCATAGCACAGCTGTGCGGTGGCATCTGTCGGTGGCGTCTCGCAGAGTGGCGCCTTGCACAGCGGCGTCTCGCACGGCGTCGTTCGTCCTTCCCAAAATGCGCTTTTCCGTGAGGGCCCGGGCACAGACTGCGTCTTTGCGTGAGGCGACGCCACGTTTGCGCAGGTGAGGAAAAGCGCATTCTACGGAAAAGCGCATTCTGTACGTTTGATCTCACGGAAAAGCGCATTCTGCATCTCCAGCCTCACGGAAACCCGCATTCTGCTCCCCGCAGACGCCTATCCCCGCGATACCTGCCCTGGCGATGCTCTTCGAACGTTTGAGACTCCTCCTGTCATGTGACCTACAATGTAAGAGGGGAGCGGGAAGGAGACCATCAAACCATCCCTAGGTCTGAGCCCTGTTCTCTCGAAGACTTGCGTTCTCGTCCGTTTGGGGTGCTTGCATATGGCTGGCTTCTTTGTCGTGTTGCTCGGTGTCTGGTTTCTGCTCGCACTTGTGGCCATCGGATTCATCCTCGCAGGCATCATCGTCTCTGCCGTCTTTGCCGCCGGTGCAAGGGGGCGTGCCGCGCGGGGAGAGACCCTCGGCGCCAAGAAGGCCATCCCCATCGTCCTCTTCATCCTTGGTTTGATTCCGCTCACCCTCGTGATCGGTGCGGTCATCTTCATTGCTGTCTTGGACGCTCCGTACAAGGCACAGCGGGATATATCGGACAGGGCCTATGCCTACGTGCACTCACATGATGCCGAGGGACTTGCTCGCATGCTCGACTCGCAGCCTGGTGTCGCCGTCGGTGACCCTTCGGACCAGCGTGCTGTGAGCCTTGGGCAATCACTCTTGGATCTAGCGATCAAAGAGGACGATCCGTCAACGGCCAAGGTCCTGCTCGACCGGGGTGTCACGCCTGATGGAAACGATCTCAGAGCCGCGTGCAATTGGGAGGATGGGGGCGCGTCTGGCCCTCATGCGAAGTCGACCCTCCAGTCTGGTAAGGACACCTATAACCCCCAGCTTGTCAGTGTTCTGCTGGATGCGGGAGCGCCCGCCGGCGAGCCCACCGACAGGCCTCCGATCAACTCTTTTGTTGTCTCTATGTGCGGAAACGGCATCGATGACACCGATATGGCGATTCTGAGAAGGATGCTTCAGCAGGGAGCCTCCATAAGCGCGGTGGACGGCGGTGGGTGGAGGGCCATCGATCGCTTTAACGAGGTGCTGGGGTGGGGATGGGGAAAGAGGGCGCTCGCGGGTCAGGACGACAAGGTAGCCGAGGTGCAAGAGCTTCTTACACCCAAGGGCTAGGCTTTGGTCGACAGCGCCATCTCATGGTCGAGAGTATCATTAGGCTGCTGTCTCGTAGGTCTTCGTACTCCGCAAATTCTGGAGCGGGAGGCAGCGGGCACTTTGGTTGGCATCCGTTTCGGCCAAGGCGACCTGCGGACGCACGCATACCGAAGTCTGTCATGCCCTATCGTACCTTTCCCGAAGCCGTTGCCCGAACTCTGCCAGCTCGGCGCGCAACGCGACTGGCTCCAAGAGCTCGATCCCGTCACCGAGTGATAGGACCCAGGTCATCGCCTGCTCTTGGCAGGAAAAGCCGGCAGAGAAGAGCAGCATGCCGTCCTCGCACTCCGTGAGGGAGGTCGGCCCGAACTCCTCGATGAGGCGCCAGCGGCATTGAGGCTTGACTCGTGCCCTCACCCGACACTTCTTTGGGAAGACGCAATCGTCCGACAGCTGGGGGAGAGGAGCCTCCCTGCTCGCGAAGGGACTCTCGACCTTCATATCGGTCATGCGGCTCAGCTTGAAGAGGCGAAAGTCATCTCGCAGCTCGCAATATCCCCATACGTACCAGCTCGACCACTCGAAGATAAGGTAGTAGGGGTCGATGGTCCTGCGCGTCTCGCCTGATGGCGCGACGTAGAGAAACGACAGGCTCCGCTGTTCCTCGATGGCCCCGTGAACCGTCTCGACGCGCTTAGAGACGGTGGCCCTGTCCCAGGCCGCAAGATTGATGAGAACGTGCTCGTCTGCGGTGATTGTCGTCGAGGAGCCTGCGGACAGCTTCTCCATGAGCGCGGCATAGCGCCTGGTCTTGCTTGCGCTATCAAGCCCCCTCAGCCCGGCAAGGATGGACTGCAGGTCAGCCGAGGTCAGCGCGGTCTTGTCGAGGCGGTAGCCTTCCATGATGCGGATCCCGCCACGCACGCCTCGCGTCGTCTGTATGGGGATGCCCGCCATGTTGAGCGAGTCGATGTCACGGGCTATGGTGCGTCTGGACACCTCAAAGAGCTCCGCTAGTTCTGGGGCGGTCATCTTGTCTCGCTGTAGCAGGACGGAGAGTATGCCTACGAGCCTGTCGACCTTCAAGACGTCTCTCGCAACCTCATCGTCGCGAACCGCCACTCATACGGGCTCACCTCGGTGGCTAGAGTGCGCACTGTGCGAGGATGGAGTCGATCCTGCGGATGTCTATCCCTCGCCCGAGCTTTATCGTCACCTGTCCGAGGAGGGTCCACATACACAGCTCGGAGTTGTAGTCCACTATCATGCCCGAGTTTGTGGAGACCCAGGATATGACGGATTTCCAAGGTAGGGAGTACATCTCGACCTTCTGCCCCGTCATGCCCTCCGCATTTCTGATGATGAGCCGGTGGCTGGTGAGGATGGCCTTGTCCCGTATCGTCTTGAAGGCGGCGCATGCCTCCTCGCCGGGGACGAGCATGTCCTCCACATCCTTTGGGACCGTGCACTCGGACATGAACGTCCACTCCATGGTTTGCTCGATCGACATGGCTCCTCCTTGGTCGCGCCGTTTGCCTTTCTCCCATCCGAACGACTTAGATCCTACCCCATCCCTTACCCGGGTCGAGGTGGTGGCCCATCCTTCGGGAAGGCTTTGAGCCCCCGTCTTGAGGCGGGCGATGCCTTGGGTAGGGGAGTGGCAGGGCGCATTGAGATGGGCACCAAGGGCGCCAGGGCCTCTGACGGCCCCGGCTGCTCAGATGCCGCGCCTGGTGGTGGGCCTGTCCGAGTCCCTACAGCACGTGCTGGGCTATGATGGCGTCTATCTTGTTGAGGTCCACGCCACGCCGTATCCGTATTGCCATCAGTTCGCCGGACATCCATATGCGTAGCGTCGAGCTGAACTCAGTTATCTTGTTGGAGTTCACGAACGCCCAGGAGCTGACGGATTTCCAAGGAAGGGAATAGACCTCGGTCGACTTCCCCGTTATGGGTTCGATATCCTTGATGATGAGGCGACGGTTTGTCAGCACAGCCCTGTCCCGTATCGTCGTAAAGGCCGCAACCGGCTCCTCGCCAGGCACGAGCATGCTGCCCATGTCCCTCGGGATGTCGCACTCTGACATGATTGTCCACTCCATGGCCGCGTCTACTTGTTGCATGGTCTCTTCTCCTTGAATTCTCATCCGCGCGCTTCTTGCGCCCGATAGCCCAAAGCCTACTCCAACTATCGCCGGGTCGTGACGGACCGTCGCGCCCATGCCTGCGAACTATGGTGGGCTTACCGAAGCGTCACCTCTCGACGTTGTCCCTACCCGTTGGCGAGCTCTACGCCGGCGGCGCGAAGGCGTCGCTTCGTTTTCTCGAACGCGGCCTCGTTTCGAGATGCCACAGCCCGCACGTTGACCGTCGCGCCGAGACCGTTTGCAAGGGCGCCGAGGGCGGTTGCCTTCACGCAGTGGTTGCCGTCGATGCCGATGATCTCGACCTCGTCGGCCCCCATGTCGCGCAGCGCCCGCAACAGGCCGGGATTCGAGAATGCGTTGGAGCGTTTCTTGTCAAACAATAGGTTCGAGACGACGTTGAGTCCCGCTCCCAGCTCCTTCTCCTTTGCGGATGATTCCCAGGGCAGCTTGTTCACGATGTAGACGACGTTCTTGGGGGCATAGCGGCCGATGATGTCGTTGCAGGCCTCGATGAGTCCCTCGGTGTTGCGGCCCTTCATAACGTCGGTCTGGACGTCGACGACCAGCAGTGCTCTCATGGCGGTCCTTTCAGGTGCGAGGCCTGTCGGATAGATGCGGGACCTGTCAGGCCTTGGGTGAATAGGGCGTGGCAAGCATACTACATACCCGTGCCGCTGGGGCCAAACTGCGCTTTTTGGTGAGGTGTCACCCCCAGAATGCGCTTTTCCGTGAGGCGACGGGCCCAGAGTGCGCCTTTCCGTGAGGTGCCGCCACGTTTGCCCAGGTGAGGAAAAGCGCATTCTACGAAAAGACGCATTCTGCATCCGCAGAGTCACGAAAAAGCGCATTCTCCAGCCGACGCCTCACCAAAAAGCGCAGTCTGCATCTACAACCGATCGCGTCGTGCTGTGGGAGTCGTGCACGTATGCACTTCATGCGCTTCGTGTGTCACAACGTGCGACCATACCTGCGCGGACAGGCAGGACCTCGTTGTAATGCTATCGGGTAGTCCCTGTCAGTTGTCCCAGCTGAAGTTCTCCCTCCCGGCACCAGCCTCGAAGTGGTACGTGACGATACCGCGATCGACGTTGGAGCACGGGCCGTTGTCATACTTGAGACTGACCTTGTCTCCCGCCCCGTCTATGTGAAACGCCTGCCTGTTCATAGCTGTTGGGGCCAGCAGTGCCGCCTCGACGCCTTCCGTGAACCAGGCGGGCGCCGTTCCCGCATAGGAACTCACCTCGCTGGCAGCCTTTGACTTGTGGGGTACCCCCTGGGTGGTTCCGTAGCCCAAGGCGATGACGCCTACGATCTTCCCGTTGACGCCGGCGGCTCGCGCAGCTCTCTTGGGACTGTACGTTCCGCCGACAAACCAGCTGTTCAGGCCAAGTTCTTGTGCGAACAGCATAAGGTCGGCCCCGCACCATCCCAGGCGCTCTTCGATGCCAGGCTCATCCGTGCCAGCCATGACCAGGTAGTTTCTCACGTTCTTGGACATGAATAGCTTGGCTAGGAGGTTGAGGCAGCTGCTGTCATCCCTGACCAGTCGTATGTTGGTCGCGTGCTCCTCGTTGAGCCGCTGTACACGCTCATTGAGCTGGGTGGCCGTGCTCTCGAGCATCGGCTCTGTGGTGTATCTGCGCACCGTGTGGCGGTCGCGCATCGCCTTGCTTATGGACATATTTGCTCCTATCTCCCCTTCAAGGGGGTGATGACATGAGACCGTACACGACGATATGAGACCTTGCGTGATGATATGAGACCGCACGCATGGCATTGCATGAGACTACAGCGAGGTTAGGGCGCCTCGGCGCATAAGGGGTGGCTCGTACCTCCTCGGTCATGCGTCTCTCTGCTCGCGCAACTTGATCCCGCATGCTCGAGAAACGACTCGAACGCAGCACTCAGGTGCTCCATGAGTTCTCCATCGGAGAATCCTGCTCCCACGGCCAGCATGCTCGCAAAGCCGTGCGTGTACACCATCATGTCGATGTACAGGTCGTGCGCTGCGGCAGGCGTCACGTCGTAGTGCTCCGAGACCTCCTCTTCCACACCCGGCTGCGAGACACGGGAAAAGAATTGCTCGATGCTTCCCGCGCTCATATATCGGGAGTGGTAGAGAAATTCGAAGAGCCTCGGCTCCTCTTGGGCGATTCTGATGTGGGCCAGTCCGTTCGACTCAAAGACGGTCTTCGCGTCGTGGGCGTGCATCCTGTTGTACTCGGCCACCCACTCAAGCGCCCTCTCGTACAGCGACTCCATGAGTCCTTCCATCCCACCAAACCGGCTGTAGAGTGGCTGGGCCGAGCAGCCTGCGGCGTCTGCCACCCTCCGCGCAGTCACGGACTTGTAGCCGTCGCGCATTACGATGCCAAGTGCCGCGTCGAGTACCTCATCCTCGCTAAAGCGCTGTCGTCCCATATGACGATCCTGTTCAATAACATCTGTAATATTACAATCGTTATATTACAGATGAAAAAGAACTCTGTCAAGCGGTTGCCTGCGGCCACCTGTGGTCATCCGCTATGTTTGCATGATCGCTGTGCTGTGGCATGCGCCACAGGTTCATCGAGGAAAGCGCAAGGCAAACCAGCTTGATGAGCTGCAGATACACCCACCCTGCTAACGTACAGTCAAATAGCTCGCCGCACCTGGTTTGTGCGCGGTGCTAGACGGCCAGCTTCTCCACGACGGGCATCCGTGTCGTATCGAGCGTCTTCAGCTCGTACGCCGTCTCTAGGTTCAGCCAGAACTGAGCCGTGGTACCGAGCGCCTCGCCGAGCAGCCATGCCATCTCTGCCGTGATGGCGCGCCGTCCGTGGACGATGTCGGACAGGGCCGACTGGGGCCTTCCGATCGCCTTGGCCAAACGGTACTGGCTAATACCCATGGGCTCGAGAAACTCCTCCAGCAAAATCTCCCCGGGAGTCGAGACGAAATCATATATGGTAGCCACAGAACTCAACCCCTCTCGCTTCGCCGCTCTCCCATGTGAAGCACAACCTCCACTGGTCGCTGATTCTGACGCAGCGTTGACCCGAACGACTTCCATCGACGTCCTCGAGTCGTTTTCCGGGAGGAATGCGCAAGTCATCCAGCTTGCTTGCTGCGTCCAAGATCTGCAACGTGCGGTAAACTGCTCTTCGTACACTCGGGGGGACTCGTCTTGGGGGAAACGATACGGGGTCGTCCCAAAATAGGGCCAAGTCCTTGTCCGCAAATTGCATCTGGTCTCCCAGGTTCCGTCTCGTAGTTGCGATGCTACTGTATTTCGGCAGTATTGTCAACAGCACCGTTGGTAAACGTACTGCATGAGGACGAATACCATATGAGGATGGGGAACGTGCCAATCCACACCCGTCTTTTACGTCCGTCCCTTTGGCCGCGCCGGCCCTTTGGTTGCGCAGTTCCTATGGTTTCGCGCCGACACTGCCCTTTCGACGACGCCGCCTTGTCGTGGGGTTACCGTTGACCTTGAATGCCGAGGGACAGATGTCTGCGCAGGGGCAGCTGCCGCACTGGGGATGCTGGGCCGTACAGGTCTCTCGTCCAAAGTGGATCCACTGCTCGTTGACTGGTCCCCAGAGCTTGCGTGGGAGCAGCTCGAGCAGGTCCTGCTCGGCGGCAAGAGGTGTGGGGGCGCTCGTGAACTTGAGCCTGACCGCAATGCGGTATACGTGCGTGTCGACGGCGATGCCGTCCACGACGCCGAAGGCCTTGTTGAGTACGATGTTGGCGGTCTTTCTCCCCACCCCCGGCAGGCGCACGAGCCCGTCCATCGTATGAGGCACCTCGCCGCCGTAGTCGCCCATGATCGCCTGTGACGTGCCCACGCAGTGCTTCGCCTTCGAGCGCCAGAAGCCGATGCTGCGGATGGCCTCTCCCAGCTCGCCTATGTCGGCCTGAGCCATGGCGGCCGCATCTGGCCAGCGCCTGAAGAGCTCGGGTGTCACCTTGTTCACGGCGGCGTCCGTCGTCTGTGCGGAGAGAAGCACGCAGATTACCAACTCAAAGGGGTTTGTGAAGTCGAGTGCACTCCTAACGTGGGAATAGATCCTGCCCATGCGTCGGCAGAACTCGATGGCACGTTCTCGCTTGGATGTCTTTGACTCTCGTGGCATGCCGCTCCTCTCGCGAACCTGTATTCATTGTATCCGCCTGACGTGGCGCGGTAGCGCGGCATCTGGCGTTGTGCCGACGGCCTGTCACCCGCGCCTCCGATGCGTGCGACGGCCTCTGCCTGCAAGCTGTCCAGAAAAGCGACCGTTCCAAAAAAGTCGACATTTCCAGAGGAAAAGTGAAATAGAATACGTGTTATGGTCTTATGCTAGGCGTTGTATGCGCCTCTCGTCCTACACCAAGGCCCGCGCTGGGGCCGCAAGCCAGGGAGGATATACATGAGCGTTCCCATAGAGAATCTGCTCATTACCAAGGACGACCTCTACATGATGGGAGAGGGCCGCTGGTATCGCAGCTACGAGAAGCTAGGAAGCCATCCTGCGACGACGTTGGGCGTCGAGGGCTATAACTTTGCCGTCTGGGCACCCGACGCCAAGAGCGTCCGGGTCATCGGCGAGTTCAACGACTGGAGTCAGGAGGGGATCTACCTGGAGCCCACCAAGACGGGGGGCATCTGGCGGGGCTTCATCGAGGGTGTGCAGGAGGGCCAGCTCTACAAGTACCTCATCGAGACACCAAATGGCGACTTACTTTACAAGGCAGATCCCTACGCGTTCAGCGCCGAGTGTCCTCCGGGGACGGCGTCGCGCACCGCTGACATCGAGGGCTATGAGTGGACCGACGGCGCTTACCTGAAGAAGCGGGCAAAACGCACGATGCTCAAGGAGCCGCTCAACATCTTCGAGGTGCACCTGGGCAGCTGGAAGCGCCACGACGACGGCCTTGCGGGAAACGGTGATCCCGATAGCGACGATCACAGCGGCTCGTACCTCAGCTACGACGAGCTGTCCGTTGAGCTCGTGGATTACGTCAAGCAGATGGGTTACTCCCATATCGAGGTCCTGCCCGTCATGGAGCATCCCTTTGATGGCTCCTGGGGCTATCAGGTGACGGGCTACTACGCGCCCACCAGTCGCTATGGTACGCCCAAGCAGCTCAAGCACTTCATCGACGCCTGCCACGAGGCCAACATTGGCGTTATCCTCGACTGGGTGCCCGGTGGCTTCTGCCGCGACGAGCACGGCCTCGTGCACTTTAACGGTGGAAAGCTCTACGAGAAGGAAGAGCACCCCAACTGGGGCACCTTCAAGTTCGACCTAGGGCGCCCGGAGGTCCGCACCTTCCTGATATCGAACCTCCTCTACTGGATAAGCGAGTACCATGCCGATGGCATGCGCATGGATGGGGTCACGTCGATGCTCTACCTCAACTTTGGCATCGACGATCCTAGGCTCAAGAAGTTTAACGAGAAGGGGACCGAGGAGGACTTCGTCTCCATCGAGTTCGTTCGGGAGTGCAACGACACCGTGGGCAAGTACTATCCCGACGTCATGATGATTGCCGAGGAGTCCACGGCCTGGCCGCTCGTCACCTATCCCTCCTCCGACGGTGGCTTGGGCTTCCACTTCAAGTGGGACATGGGGTGGATGAACGACACCCTGCACTACATACAGACCGACTTCCCGTGGCGCCCCGGCAACCACAAGCTCCTCACCTTCTCGGCCATGTACCAGTTCAACGAGAACTTCGTGCTGCCCCTCTCACATGACGAGGTCGTGCACGGCAAGTGCTCGCTCATCACCCGTCAGCCCGGCGACTACTGGCGCGAGTTCGCCGGCATGAGGACGCTCGCCTTCTACCAGATGACCCACTGCGGGGGCAAGCTCAACTTCATGGGCAACGAGATCGCGCAGTTCATCGAGTGGCGCTACTATGAGGGCATCCAGTACTTCCTGGCCGAGCAGTACGAGAGCCACGCGAACCAGCAGCGGTTTGTGGCAACGCTCAACAGGTTCTACAACGAGCACCCTGCGCTTTGGCAGAACGCCTATACGGAGGAGGGCTTCGAGTGGATCGACCCGGATGACGCCGAACAGTCGGTCATCAGCTTCGTGCGCAAGGGGGATGACCCCAAGGACGACCTCGTCATCGTCATCAACTTTGACGTGAACCCGCATGAGGACTTCAAGCTTGGGCTGCCCAGGGAGGGGTACTGGGTCGAGGCCTTCAACTCCGACAGCAGCGAGTTTGGCGGCTCGGGCGTGACGAACGAGGGCGTGCGCTTTGCCTCCGAGGAGGAGCCTTGGAACGACCGAGACCAGTCCATCGAGCTGCGTCTCCCGCCGCTCGCAGGCTTGATCCTGCGCTACGACGGTCCGCTTCCCCCAAAGAAGAAGGCGGCTACGGGCAGCAAGAAGGGCGCACAGGACAAGACCGAGGCTGAGGCCGGCGCCACGATAGAGTCTGAGGTCGCAGCTGAGCCCGAGAAGCCCGCAGCACCGGCAACGTCCCCCTCAAAGGACGCAAAGCCCGCAGTGCTCGCAAAGGCACCCAAGGCCGAGAAGCCCGCAGTCACGCCCAAGGCCGCCTCTAAGGCCGTGGCAAAGAGATCAGACGTCAAGGTTGAGAAGGTCACCGCCACGAGGCCTGCGGCCAGCGCTGCGGCGAAGGCCACCGCAGCTCCAGGTACTGCGAAGAAGGCTGGGGCCACACGGTCGGCCGACTCGACCAAGGGAGCCTCCTCTACGGCGTCTGCGAGCGAGAAGAGCGGCACAAAGGCGAAGAAGACCTCCAGCACTGCCCCGAGCACTACCAAGAAGGCATCCGCTGCGAAGGGGGCTGTCAGCGCGAAGAGTCCTGTGACTACTGCGAAGAAAGGTACTGCTTCTGAGAAGACTTCTCAAAAAACGGTTAAGTAGGCTTCAAGAGGTGTCACAATAGAGTGGTACGGGTGGGCGGGTCGTCAGTTTGAGGCGGCCCGTTCGCCATAATCACGTGAGAGGCATTGTAATGGCACAGGAGCTCTTCACCAATAGACTTTTTGACGACGTCGATGACTTCGTCGCCCAATACCGCGAGGCATGCAAGACCACCTTCGCAAAGAACTATGAGGACCTTGTCGAGTGTGATCGCTACTTTGTACTGGTCAACTTGATCGCTCGCAAGTCACGCAACATCAAGGCCGCAATGGACATCCCTGACGAGAAGCAGGTTTACTACTTCTCCATCGAGTTTCTCCTTGGACCTCTGCTTGACAACTACCTGCTCAACCTTGGCTGCCGCGATATCGTGAAGGAGGGCTGCGAGCGGCTGGGCTCCTCCTTGGATACCATGGAGGCCCAGGAGAGTGACCCCGGGCTTGGCAACGGTGGTCTCGGACGGCTTGCTGCGTGTTTCATGGACTCCATGGCAGCGCTGGGAATCAACGGACATGGCAACGGCATGCGTTACCGATACGGCCTCTTCAGACAGGAGATCGTGGACGGTCGTCAGGTCGAGCGAATGGACAATTGGCTCGCCCGCGGCTATCCCTGGGAGACGCGCAAGGAGGAATCCTCCGTCATCGTGCAGTTTGGCGGCGAGGTCGTGCGTCACGAGGAGAACGGCCGCTATTGGTTTACCCATGAGGGTGGGCAGCGCGTGAAGGCCGTGCCCTACGACGTCCCTCTCATCGGCTATGGCGGAAACACGGTTAACAACCTGCGCATCTGGAGCGCCGAGCCCGCAAGCGAGGACTTCGATCTGCAGGCTTTCAATGCGGGTGACTACGCGCAGGCGATGCGCTTTCAGTCAGACGTCGAGGCCATCAGCCAGATACTCTATCCTAACGACGCGGGCGAGCACGGGAGGCTGCTCCGTCTTAAGCAGGAGTACCTCTTTGTGAGCGCTGGCCTCCAGACGATACTTCGCAGCTACGAGAAGAGACATGGGGCCGACTGGAAGCATCTTCCCAACTACGTCGCCATCCACACCAATGACACGCACCCCGCGATGTGTGGTCCTGAGCTCATGCGCATTCTCGTGGACGAGAAGGGCGTCGACTTCGACCTCGCCCTTAAGATCACCCTTGCCACGATCTCCTACACCAACCACACGATCATGCCCGAGGCCCTGGAGAGATGGCCCATCAACATCTTCCGTGAGCTGCTGCCCCGTCTCTACATGATCATCGACACGGTCGACCTGCGCTATCGCAACAGTTTTCCCCACGATAGGGACAACTGGCAGGATCTGCTCCAGCAGACGGCCATCCTCTGGGACGGGCAGGTGCGTATGGCGAACCTCTCCGTCAGGTTCTCCCACTCGGTGAACGGCGTCTCGGAACTGCATACGGGCATTCTCGAAGACACGACCCTCAACGCCTTCTATGAGCTTACACCCGAGAAGTTCAACAACAAGACCAACGGCATCTCGCACCGCCGCTTCCTCGGCAACGCCAATCCCACCTACTCGAGCCTGATCTGCGACGCGATCGGTGACGGGTGGCTGCGCGATGCGACGGAGCTCTCCAAACTCACGGCCTTCGAGGATGATCCTTCCTTTCAGGAGGGGTTCGAGCGGGCCCGCAGCTGGAACAAGCGGCGTCTTGCCGACTACGTCAAGAAGACCTCCGGCGTCTTGCTTGACACCTCGATGGTCTTTGACGTCCAGGTCAAACGCTTCCACGCCTACAAGCGCCAGCTGCTCAACATCATGAAGGTCATGGCCCTGCGCGAGCGGATCCACGATGATCCCACCCTTGAGCTGCGCCCGACGGCCTTCATCTTCTCGGGTAAGGCGGCGCAGAGCTACTTCTTTGCCAAGGAGGTCATCCGCCTCATCAACGCCGTCGCCGACGTCGTCAACGACGATCCCGTGGTCAACGACAGGATACGCGTCGCCTTCGTGCCCAACTTCTCTGTCTCTAACGCGCAGCTCATCTATCCTGCGGCTGATATCTCGGAGCAGATCTCGTGGGCGGGCTCGGAGGCCTCCGGTACCTCCAACATGAAGCTCATGATGAACGGCGCCATCACCTTGGGCACCTATGATGGCGCCAACATCGAGATAGCCCAGCTCGTTGGCGAAGACAACATCAAGATCTTCGGCCTGCGCACCGAGGAGGTCGACAAGCTCCGAGCCGAGGGCGGCTACTTTGCCTGGGACCTCTATAACAAGTATCATGACAGTATCGGCAGGATCGTTGATCGACTTACCGACGACACGTACGCGCGCCTCTCGGGCAACTTCCAGAACGTCCGCGACGAGCTCATGGTGAACAACGACCACGATCTTGTGCTGGCGGACTATGCTTCCTACATCGAGGCTTGGGAGGAGCTCAGTGAGGCGTACGGTGAGCGCCGCTCGTGGAACCGTTCGGCGATTCATAACACGTCTCAGTCGGGATATTTCTCCAGCGACCGAACAATACGTGAGTATGCGTCGGAAATTTGGCATATTGGTGAATAGGCACCATCTGGCAAAGGCACCGGAAACCGAAAGGGGAGATGTTATGAGCAAGAAGGAGTGCATCGCAATGCTTCTTGCCGGCGGACAGGGGAGCAGGCTTGGGGCCCTCACAAAGGATGTGGCGAAGCCAGCTGTCTCGTTTGGTGGCAAGTACCGCATCATCGATTTCGCGCTGTCAAACTGCGCGAACTCGGGGATCAAGACGGTGGGGGTACTCACGCAGTATCGTCCGTACCTGCTTCACTCGTATCTGGGGACCGGCGGTGCCTGGAATCTGGACGAGAGCGACGGTGGCGTCTCCATCCTGCCCCCGTATGCCACCCAGACGGGAGGGGCGTGGTATGCGGGCACGGCCGACGCCGTGACGCAGAATATCGGCTTTATCGAGCAGCATAATCCCGAGTATGTCTTGATCCTCTCGGGCGATCAGCTCTACAACATGGACTATCAGGCTATGCTCGACAACCACAAGAGGCATGAGGCCGATCTCACCGTTGCCGTCATGCCCGTTCCCTGGGAGGAGGCATCCCGCTTCGGTATCATCACGCAGGACGACGACGAGAAGATCCTCAAGTTCACTGAGAAGCCCAATAAGCCAGACAGCAACCTGGCCTCGATGGGCATCTACATCTTTAATACCGAGCTTTTGGTCAGCACCCTCAAGGAGGATGCGATCGATCAGGCCTCCGAGCATGACTTCGGAAACGACATCATCCCGAAGCTGCTCGCGGACGGCAAGCGTCTCTACACCTATGAGTACAACGGATTCTGGCGCGATGTGGGCACCATCTCGTCCTACCACGAGACGAGCATGGACCTTCTGGGGTCCAACCCCGACTTCGACCTGTTCGATACCAAGGCGCCCATCATGAGCAACGCCTCCACGAGGCCGCCCGCCTACATTGGCCCTGACGGCGCCATAGATGACTGCCTGGTGGGCAATGGCGCCACCGTCTACGGCAAGGCACGCCACTCGATCATCTCGACCGACGCCCACGTGGGCGAGCGAACCATCGTCGAGGACTCCGTGCTGCTGCCGGGCGCCTGCGTCAAGGACGGGGCCCACATCGTCCGTGCCATCCTAGGCGAGAACTCCATCGTCGAGGAGGACGTCGTGCTTGGGAGCGTCGATCAGACCCGCGACACCGCCGTCATCGGAAACAACGTCGTTGTTGGAAAGGGGGAGGAGTAGAGCATGGATAAGACCATCGGCATCATCACCGCTAACTACTCCACAAAGTACCCGACCGTCCTCTCTGAGGCTCGCCCTGTGGCATCCATGCCCTTCCTCGGCCGCTACCGTGTGGTGGACTTTGCGCTCTCCAACATGGTCAACTGCGGTATACGGACGGTCGGCATGATCATGCCCTACAACTACCGCTCGCTGATCGATCACATTGGGTCGGGACGCGACTGGGACCTGAACCGCAAGAAGGGTGGTCTTTTCATCCTGCCCGGCTCGGCCTTCGGGACCTCGCGCACGGGTTCGCGCTTCCTCTTGCGTGACCTTGCCCACAACAAGGTCTACATGCAGCGCGGTAGCTCCGAGCTGTGCATCATCACCTCAGCGAGCTTCGTCTTCAACATGGACTACGGCCAGCTCGCCAACGCCCACCGCGAGTCGGGCGCCGATATCACGGTCCTCACCAAGACCGCCGAGGGCAAGGACGTCGACGTCACGGGCTTCAACGTCGAGGATGGCCGCGTCAAGGGTCTCAAGCATGGCGTCGACTTCGGCGACACCGCCTTCCTCGACTGTTTCGTGATCGGCCGTGACCTGCTCCTGCAGATGCTCGAGTGGTACGCCCAGACCGACTACCTTGACCTCTTCGAGGCGCTGGGCACCGACTACGGTCGCGTCAAGGTCCAGACCTACAACTATGATGGCTATGCGGCCCCGATCTTCAACAAGGACAGCTACTTTAAGGCCAACATGGACCTCCTCGACCCCAAGATCTCTGCCGAGCTCTTCCCGCCCGACCGTCCAGTCCGCACGAAGGCGCATGACAACGCGCCTGCGAAGCTCGAGAGCGGCTCGCATGTGTGCAATTCCCGTATCTCGGGCAGCTGCCGTATCTATGGCACGGTCTACAACTCCATCTTGGGCAGAGGCGTCACGGTCGCGAGTGGTGCGACCGTCAACAACGCGATCGTTATGCAGAGCTGTGTGATCGAGAGTGGCGCTCGTGTCGAGAACGCGATCGTCGACCGCAACAACGTCGTTCCGGAGAGAACCGAGCTCAGGGGTACCCCGGACGCCTTGTTCATCAAGGAAAAGGGTGACGAGTAGTCACAGGTAGGGGAACATCATGGCTGATAGCGTCAGGAGAAAGATAAGGATTCTATTTGCCGCCTCCGAAGCTGTCCCGTTCGTGAAGACGGGCGGCCTCGGCGACGTGGCAGGTTCGCTACCCGTCGCCCTCAAGGCTGCGGGCGCGAAGGTGTCGGTGATCCTGCCTAAATACAGCTTCATCCCGCAGGAATATAAGGAGCAGATGCAGCACATCGCCGATTTCTACGTGCCCCTCTCCTGGAGGAGCGTCTACTGCGGCATCGAGAAGCTCAACTACGAAGGCGTCGACTTCTACTTCGTGGATAACGAGGCCTACTTCAAGCGCGACAGCGCCTACGGCTACTTTGACGACGGTGAGCGCTACGCCTTCTTCTCGAAGGCGATCTGCGAGGCCATCGAACTTCTGCCCGAGCTGCAGGTGGACATCCTGCACTGTAACGACTGGCAGGCTGCGCTCGCCCCGGTCTTCATCCGGGAGTTCTACCAAGGTTCAGATGCCTGTCGGAACGTCAAGACGATCTTCACCGTCCACAACGTGAAGTTTCAGGGGCAGTACTCCGACAAGATGCTCTCCGACGTCCTTGGGCTGGCCGACAACCCCACGGCGGCGGGGCAGCTTTACTGCGATCGGGACTCCATCAATTTCATGAAGGGTGCGCTCTGCTACTCCGACATCATCACCACGGTGAGCCCGAGCTATGCGAGCGAGCTGCAGATGCCCTTCTTTGGCGAGGGGATGGATGGTATCTTCCGCCGCCGTTCCAACGTGCTGCACGGCATTCTGAATGGTATTGACCAGCATGTCTGGAACCCCGAGACCGACGAGATGATCCCTGAGAAATACGGTATCGCGACCCTTGCGAAGAAGGCCAAGAACAAGAAGGCCCTCCAGCAGGAACTTGGACTCAGGCAGGATCCGGAGCGTCCGCTCGTGGTCATGATCGGGCGCCTCACCAACCAGAAGGGCTTGGGACTCGTACGCTACGCGATGAACCGCCTCATGGAGCGCTGTGTCCAGGTGGCCATACTTGGCACGGGCGACAAGGACCAGGAGGACGCGTTCAAGTACTTTGCGTGGACCTACGGCGACATGATGAGCGCCTACATCGCCTTCGACGATGCGCTCAGCCACCGTATGTATGCCGGCGGTGACATTCTGCTGATGCCATCTGAGTTCGAGCCTTGTGGTCTTTCTCAGATGATTGCCATGCGCTATGGGACGCTGCCGGTCGTGCGTGAGACGGGTGGCCTGCAGGACTCGGTGATGCCCTACAACCAGTACACGGGCGAGGGTACGGGCTTCCGCTTTGCGAACATGAACGCGGACGAGATGGCAGACTGTCTCCTTAATGCTTGCGAAGTCTTCTGGACTAATAAGGATGCTTGGGGTAAGCTACAGAAGCAGGCAATGAAGGCGGACTTCTCATGGAGTCGTGCGGCAGATGAGTACCTTGGCATCTACCACGACCTCCATCCCGAGATAGTCAGGTACGACCAAAAGAGGTAGGTTTTGAGAGCTAGGCACGTTACTTCTGAGGGCATGTATAGGGAACCCTTCGGTGCTGTCCAGGTGGGCAGCACCGTTTCTCTGGCCATCGACGTCTGGGACGAGCCCGAGGCACGATGCTCGCTGCGTCTGTGGACCGACGAGAAGGGCGAGGAGCTCATCGACATGGTGGGCGAGAGGATGGACGGGTTCCTGCGCTTTTCGGTGAGCTTCAGCCCCGAGGGTCCCGAGATCATCTGGTACAGCTTCCGCATCACGGCAGCTGACGGCTCGGTCTGGCGCTACGGTGCCGCCTGTGAGCACGGCTGCGGTGAGGGAGCCTTCGTCTTCGGCGAGCCACCGTCGTTTCAGATCACGGTCTATGACCCAGAGCGCGAGATCGTTCCCGAGTGGTACAAGCGCGGCGTCGTCTACCAGATCTTCCCCGACCGCTTCGCGCGCGGGAAGGGCTGGCGCGAGCAGGTTGAGGCAGACATGGCCAGGCCCTACACTGGCCCCACGCGTCGCCTGGTCGAGGACTGGGACGCCTATCCCCGATACGAGAAGGACGCGAGCGGCAGGATCGCTGCTTGGGACTTCTATGGCGGCACGCTTGAGGGCATCCGCGAGAAGCTTCCCTACCTTGAGGGGCTCGGTATCACGATCATCTACCTTAACCCCATCTTCTCGGCGGCATCCAACCACCGCTATGACACGGCTGACTACCTGCACATCGACGGATCGCTCGGTACGGAGGAGGACTTCTCGCGCCTCTGCGCGGATGCGGCGTCACACGGCATCTCGATCATCCTCGATGGCGTGTTCAACCACGTGGGTGCGGACTCCATCTACTTTAACCGTGCGGGCATCTATCCTGACCTCGGCGCCTATCAGGGTGAGAACTCGCTCTATCGTAGCTGGTTCACCTTTAATGGGGATGGAAGCTACGAGAGCTGGTGGGGCATTGACGACCTGCCGGCTGTGCGCGAGGACTGTCCGGAGTTTCGCGAGCTCATCTGTGGGCATGACGGCGTGGTGCGCAAGTGGCTGCGCCTGGGCGCCCGTGGCTGGAGGCTCGATGTGGCCGATGAGCTCTCTGACGAGTTTCTGAGGGACATCAAGAGCGCCGCCTTGGCTGAGCGCGAGGATGCCGTCATCATAGGTGAGGTCTGGGAGGATGCCACCAACAAGTACGCCTACGGCACGCTGCGCAGGTACTTCCAGGGCGGGGAGCTTGACGGCACGATGAACTACCCCTTGCGCAGGGCGATCCTGCGCTATCTCACGGGTGAGGCCACGGCCGGCGAGTTTGTCAATAAGATGGAGTCGCTCTACGAGAACTACCCGCGCGAGAACTTCATGAGCGAGCTCAACCTGCTCGGCAGCCACGACAGGATCCGTCTGCTCACCATACTGGGGGACGCTCCCAGGGCGAAGGACCTGGACGATGAGCAGCGCTATCGCTATCGCTTGAGCGACGGGCAGCGCAGCCTTGCCGTGAGCAGGCTCTGGATCGCGGCGCTCCTCCAGATGTGCATGCCCGGCGTTCCGAGCGTCTACTATGGGGACGAGGCGGGCCTCGAGGGCTTCTCGGACCCCTACTGTCGCGCCCCCTTCCCGTGGGGTGACATCAACCAGGACTGCTTCACCATCTACCGCAACGCCATCGCCCTGAGGCGTTCGCTTCCCGCGCTCACGGACGGTGACTTCGAGCCGTTCGCGCCCAACGATGACGTCTTGGGCCTCTGGCGTCGCAACGGGATCGGCAAGATTTGCGTGCTCGTGAACGCCTCGCTCACCCAGTCCCATACCGTGCGAGTGAAGGTGGGGGATCTGTGCGCGGACGACGTCGTCTCGGGCCGCCCCTGCAAGGCGAAGGACGGCGAGGTGGAGGTCTTCCTCTGGCCGCTTGGCTCCACCGTCCTCGACCTCCACGAGGAGCAGCGCCTGCAGGTTCCTATGGAGCGGGGGATGGGCGTGCTCTGCCACATAAGCTCCCTTCCCAACATCTACACGTCAGAGCGACTCGGTAGCCTGGGCGAGCCGGCGCTTCGCTTCGTCGATATGCTCGTGAAGGCAGGCATCCGCTACTGGCAGGTTTTGCCCGTGAACCCCACGGATGCCTTCGGCTCGCCCTATGCGGGTCTCTCGGCCTTTGCCGGCAATATATCGCTCATGTGGGGCGTGGACGCCGAGGGTCCTACTGCGTTGCATGCTGACTTCGAGGGCTCCCCTGAGCTCAGGCGCTTCATCGAGGACAACGAGGATTGGCTCTTGCCCTACGCTACCTTCCGTGCGATCAAGGGTAGGGTGGGTGACGAGAAGCCTTGGCAAGAGTGGTCTCAAAAGTACCAGACATGGAGTAGTGAGCTCGCGGGCAGAAAGGAGCTTGTGGCCGGCGTCCGTCGCGAACTGGCCCTGCAGTACTCCTTCATGCAGCAGTGGGGCGACTTGCATCGCTACGCCAACGAGCGAGGCATCAAGATCATCGGTGACATGCCCATGTACGTCTCGGCGGACTCTGCGGATGTCTGGGCCGAACGCGACATCTTTGCGCTCGATAAAAAGGGCTATCCAAGCGAGGTAGCAGGCACGCCTCCGAGCAGCATTGGTGATGCGGGGCAGATCTGGGGCAACCCCACCTATCGCTGGCACCACCTGCGCGAGACCGGCTACGAGTGGTGGATGCGTCGTCTGGAGCGTAGCTTCGAGCTCTACGACTACGTGCGCCTGGACCACTTCTTGGGCTTCTCGTCCTACTACTCGATCCCTACGGGTCGACAGGCGGCCGATGGCAGGTGGAACTTTGGGCCGGGTCTCGACCTGTTCCAGAAGGCCTACGATCGGTTTGGACCTTTGCCCTTCGTGGCCGAGGACCTAGGTTCCATCACGCCGGCGGTACGCTCGCTCCTCTCGAAGACGGGCTTTCCTGGCATGGACGTGATCCAGTTTGCGAACGAGGACGTTCGCAGTGGGTATCACCCCGCCCCAGGCAAGCTGGTCTACACCTCGACGCATGATACCCACACGCTGCTCGGCTGGATCGAAGAGCATTTTGGTTTTGACAAGAACGATCCGGAACAGCTGCGTGAGGCCTTGGTGCTTGCGGAGAGTCTCACCTACGAATGCCTCCTGAGCGACGCCAACGTGGTGGTGATCCCCTTGCAGGACCTGCTTTTGTGCGATGACCAGGCGCGTATGAACGTGCCGGGCGAGACTGCGGGCAACTGGTCGTGGCAGGCGGAATCGGATGCCCTCGAGAACGCGAGTAGGGTGATGGATGCGTTCATTAAGGGGAGCGGCAGGTAGTTGATGTTCATAGATCGCGTCGCGACCCAGCTCTTCTCCGCCCCGGAGCTCGCGCCCCTGTCCGCATCGCTTGCTGCGGGCGAGGACGCGAACCTGGCGGTTGCCCAGAGCGCACGCCCCTTGGTCGTCGCCGCGACGTGGGCGCGCGATCCTAGGCCCTGCCTGCTGATCGTCTCGGGCGAGGAGGCGGCCGACCGTGTCGCTCGCGCCCTTTCCGCCTGGTTGGGGCAGGGAGTGGTCCTGCGCTACCCCGAGCGCGGGGATTGGCCTTGGTCTGACAGGGCGGCGGACATCGCTGCCATAGGGGCTCGCGCACATGCGATGATGCGCCTCTCGCTGGGCGAGAATTGCGTCGTGGTGGCGAGTGCCAGATCGCTGCTGCGCCGCGTGCCACCGGTGGGCTCGGGCTACTTTATGCCCTCGACCTTCGCGGTGGGAGACGAGCTCGAGATCGGGGATGCGGCCGAGCTTCTGGTGGGCATGGGGTACGCCGACGTCGGTGCGAGCAAGGATGTGAGCGTGCCGGGTAGCTTCTGTCTGCACGGCGACTCGCTCGATGTCTTTCCCGCGCAGGCGTCCTCGCCCGTTCGCGTTGAGTTCTTTGGCGACGAGATCGATCGGGTACGACGCATGGTTCCCGCGACGGGCCAGACGATAGGTGACTGCACGGATGTGAGCGTGCTTCCCTGTAGCGAGATCGCACTCACGCACGAGACGATCGGACGGGCGCAAGAGGCGCTGGGGAGCCTGGCCAAGAACTCCTCGAGGGTGGCCGCAGACCTCGCCCTCATCGAGCAAGCCTCGTCGGCACCCTCGCTCGATCGCTACCTGCCCCAGCTCTACGGTGGTTCGGCAAGTCCCATCGACCACATCTCGAAGCGCGCGCTGGTGGTCCTCGCGGAGCCGAGGGCCCTCTTTGATGACTGTCAGCGCGCTACCGACGACATCAGAGCTGTGGCAGAGGGCGCGCGCGAGAGCCTCGAGGGACTCTATACGTCACCGCAAGAGCTCGACTTCGGGAGTCAGCAGCGCCTGTCCCTCTCGTCGATCCAGCGCTCGGGCACCGCGCCGACGGCGGAGCTTGACGTGCGCCAGCCGTCCATCGCCGGTTCTGACACCAAGCTCTTGGGTCGCGTGCGCCAGCTTCTGCACGATAGGATGGCGGTTGCCTTCGCCGTACCCGACCGCGGAGCCCGCGAGCATCTTGAACTGACCTTTACCGATGAGCACATCCCGTTCGAAGAGGCGCTCCTTGTGGGGGAACGTGCGGACGGTGCGACCTTGGATGGGGTTTCTCTCGACGATGAGGACCCTGTGCACCCCCTCAGGCGGGGGATGGTCACCTTCTTTGACGCGCCGGTGCCGGCGGGTGTCGTGGTGCCCTCGGCGCACCTGGCGATCCTCTCGGTGTCTGACCTCAGCTCTCGGATGGCCAAGCGCCGCCGTGCACGCCGCGTTGACCCCACCTCGATCACCTTCCCGTTCGAGCCGGGCGACTACGTGGTCCATGCGACCCATGGCATCGCGCTGTTCTCCCAGATCGTGCGCCTAGAGGTTGACGGTCGCGAGCGCGACTACTTTCTTCTCAAGTATGCAGACGAGGATAAGCTCTATGTGCCGCTTGAGCAGGTGGACCGTATCACGCGCTACGTGGGTCCGGACGGGACGTCCCCTAGGCTCACGCGCCTCAACACGGCCGATTGGTCTCGGGCGACAGGCAAGGCTCGCAAGAGCGCAAAAAAGCTCGCCTTTGACCTCGTGGACCTCTACACGCGTCGATCGGCGGTCGCGGGCTTCGCCTTTTTGCCGGACACGTCGGCGCAGGGCGACATGGAGGCGAGCTTTCCTTACGAGCTGACGGTGGACCAGGCCTCGGCGCTTGCTGACATCAAGGCCGACATGGAGGCGCCCAGGCCCATGGACAGGCTGCTGTGCGGCGACGTGGGTTTTGGTAAGACCGAGGTAGCCCTGCGCGCGGCCTTCAAGTGCTGCCAGGACGACAAGCAGGTCATGGTGCTCTGTCCGACGACGATCTTGGCCCAGCAGCACTTCGAGACCTTCTTTGGACGTTTCGCCCCGTTTGGCCTCAAGGTAGCGGTGCTCTCACGCTTCGTGACGCCGGCACAGCAGCGACGCACACTCATGGGCTTTGCCGACGGATCGGTGAGCGTGCTCATCGGGACGCACCGCCTGCTCTCGTCGGACGTGAACCCGCACGACCTCGGCCTTGTCATCATAGACGAGGAGCAGCGCTTTGGCGTGCAGCACAAGGAGCAGCTCAAGAACATGCGCGAGCAGGTGGACGTGCTGACACTCTCTGCGACGCCCATCCCGCGCACCATGCAGATGGCCGTGAGCGGTGTGCGTGACATGAGCCTGATCATGGTGCCTCCTCCGGGACGCCTTCCCGTGAAGGTCTCGGTGGGCGAGTGGGACCCCGACGTGGTCTCTGACGCCATCCGTAGCGAGCTGAGCCGCAAGGGTCAAGTCTATTATGTGAGCAATCGCGTGACTACGATAGATGACGCGGTCGCGCGCGTGGCGGAGGCGGCGCCCGAGGCCCGCGTCGGCGTCGCACATGGGCAGATGGGTGCGGCTGCGGTCGAGAACGTGATGCTCGAGTTTCAGGAGCACGAAATCGACGTGCTCGTGGCGACGACCATCATCGAGAGCGGCATAGACAACCCTCACACCAACACGCTCATTATCGAGGACTCACAGCGCCTGGGCCTCGCCCAGCTCTACCAGCTCAAGGGACGCGTGGGACGAGGGCGTATCCAGGCCTTCGCATACTTCATGTTCCCGGCCGACCGTCCCCTCACGCCCGAGGCGACCGATCGTCTCACCGCGATCAACGAGTACCAAGACCTGGGTAGCGGCATGCGCATAGCGATGCGCGACCTCGAGATCCGGGGAGCGGGGTCGCTGGTGGGTGCGGAGCAGCACGGCAACCTCTCGAATGTGGGCTTTGACCTCTTTTCTCAGATGTTGGGTGAAGCCGTTGCCGAGGCGCGGGGCGAGACGCAGGACGTGGAGCCCCCGGAGGTCACGGTCAACCTGCCGGCCGACTTCTACCTGGCACAGGAGTATCTGCCTGAGGTGGACGAGCGCGTGCTCGCGTACCGTAAGCTTGCCTCGGCGACGGAACTCGCCAGTGTCGATACGCTACAAGAGGAGCTTGAGGAGAAGCACGGCGCGCTGCCGCCCGCAGGCCAGAACCTCTTCGACCGCGCCCGCGTGCGCATACGTGCCGAGCGCCTGGGTGTGACGAGTATCTCGCTCGTGAGCGGTCGCCTTGTCTTTCAGGGCCTTTCGCTCACGCGCCAGCAGGCGATTGCACTCAAGGAGCGCAGAGGTATCTATCAGGTCAAGAGCAAGCGACTCTCATATCCTCTCAACGCTGGCAAGGAGGAGTTGCTGGGCGTCGCGCTTGGCGTACTCGAGGACGTCGGTGGTGGTGATGCGCCCGACGAGGCTGCCTGACGTGTGGGCCCGGCCTGCGCGCGATGTGAGTGATCCGCTCACTTCAGCTTTGCGATGTGAGTGGATCACTCACATCGAGGTTTCTTTATGGAAGGCTCTGAGCTGCGTATATGCGATGTTGGGTTCTTGGGGCTCGGCAGGTTCGACGGGAAAAATCACTCACTTCAGCTTTGCGATGTGAGTGATTCACTCACATCGCAAGATGAGGGGGAGACAGTGGCAAGACAGGACAGCGAGACTCAAAGGAAGATCGACGAGATTGATGCAAAGACGTGCGAGCGTGAGGGTGCCCCTGCTGCGCACCTCGAGTTCGATCGGCTCGTGCGCACGATCTGGCGCCTGCGCCAGCCGGATGGCTGTCCCTGGGACAGGGCGCAGACGCATCGCTCGATCACGAGGAACATGATCGAGGAGGCCTACGAGGCGGTTGACGCCATAGAGGCAGATGACGCCACCCACCTGCGTGAGGAGCTGGGAGACGTGCTCGAGCAGGTGCTTCTGCATGCGCAGATCGCCGCAGACGACGGCGAGTTCGATATCGACGGGGTGTGCGAAGGCCTCAACGAGAAGCTCGTGCGCCGTCACCCTCACGTCTTCAAGGATCCCACGGTCGTTGGGCCTACCACCTCCGTGGATCAGGTGCTTGATATCTGGGACGGTGTGAAGCGGGAAGAGCGCAGGGCCCAGGCGGGCGCAGCAAGCGAAGGGGAGCCGGGGTTGCTCGACAGCGTACCGGTCTCTCTACCAGCGCTCATGCAATGCCAGAAGCTCTCGAAGCGAGCGGCAAAGGCGGGCTTCGACTGGACGGGCGTTGCCGACGTGTGGGATCAGGCCGAGCGCGAGCGCAGGGAGTTTGAGGACGAGCAGCACGGCAGCCAGGCTGCCGCCGAGGAGTTTGGTGACATCCTGTTCGCGTTGGTCAACGTCGCGCGTTGGGAGGGCATCGATGCCGAAGAGGCCCTCGCTGCGAGCAACCGCAAGTTTCGCAGGCGTTGGGCTGCCATGGAGAAACGTTGTCGCGAGGAGGGGCGTGAGATGGATGGTCTCTCCACCGCCGAGCTCAACGAGCTGTGGGACGCGGCAAAGGCCAGGGAACGGGCCGAGTGAGGAGCTAAGGGCACGCGCCGGCAGAAGTGGAACATGCCGATTGTCGATGCAAAACGTGTTGATTCGGTCTGTAACGCCACTGCTCTGCTGAGCTTGCGAAATTCGCCGATACGTCCTTTCGTCTTCCACCCTTCCTGTGGTATATTTACAGAAGTTGGTGTCCCCGTCTATGTGGCGGCAAGGCGCCCCGCCCTAATGATGATGAGACGAAGCAGGGTGACATGAGTGTAGATGACCAGCTAAGAGCGGATGCGTCCGGAGTGTCGGGGGTTTCTGCGGCGGTGGGTCCCAATGCTGCGACAGACGATGCGGCGCTACAGGTCAAGGTGAGCGACGAAGAGGCGGCTGACAGCACGACCGCGAGGACCAAGGCGGTGTGTGGTACGCCATCTAAGGGCGAGACGCTGCGAACTCAGGATGCTGCCGCTAGCACAAGGAAGCCCCAGCGTGGCACGCGTCGCAAGAAGACGGGCAAGATAGACAACAAGCCGCTCAAGACGGTGAGTGCAGAGGAACTTTCCCGTGTTGGCGGCTCTGATCGCGCTTGTGCTCGCAAGAAGGAGAGTAAGAAGGAGAAGAGTCAGCGCGTTGGCGCCGCTTCCGCTGTCCGGGATACCCCGCATACCAAGGGACAGGGGTCTGGGTCTGATACTACCCACAAGACGGTTGCCACGCGCACCTTCTTTGGTAGGCTCGCTGGCCTGCGTAAGGGTAAGTCATCCGTGGGTCAGGGATCTTTGCAGACATCTCCTTCGGATGCTTCCCTTACCTCTGCGCCCGCGCAGGAGGACAGCTCGGCCCATGCCGCAACCAAGCCCGGGCGCCTGCCGCTGCTGCTGCATCGTAGGAGTGATTCTGGGGGAGGTCACACAAAGGGGCGCAGGGCCGAGCGCGAGTCTACTTTGGCGCCCACCATGAGTGTGGGCGAGCGATGTGTCGCTGCAAAAGACTGGCTGCTTCACCATCCGAAGCTCTGCGCTACTGTTGCGATGCTTCTCGTTGCCGTCGTGGCACTCTATAGCCCGGTTCGCAACTACTATGTTGCCAGACGCACGGGTCAGGTTCTCCAGGTGAAGTACGATCAGCTCAGTGACGAGAACGCGAGCCTCACGCATGACGTCAACCGCCTTCAGACCAAGCAGGGCATCGAGGACGAGGCTCGCAAGCGCGGCTACGTGTCGACAGACGAGATCGGTAAGGACTCCGATCATCCCGACTCTCCCTCGATCGTTGAGGCACAGTCTGCCACCACGCAAAAAGATCCCTCTGCACCACGGGTTTATCCTGATGACAGGCCCTGGCACATCAAGGCGCTCGATAGGCTGTTTTTCTATGACCCGGAGGTTACATGGAACGGGTAGCCTGTATTGACATTGGAACCGTGACGGTACGTCTTGCCGTGGCCGACGTCGAGGACGCCCAGGTGCTGCGTCTGATCAAACGTTCGACTATCTGTGATTTGGGGGAGGGTCTCTCTGCCTCGGGCCGCATCTCAGACGACGCGCGCGGTCGTGTCATGGGCTGTGTTGACGCCTACATTCAGATTGCCTTGGATGCGGGTGCCACGTACACCTGCTGCACGCTCACCTCTGCCGCTCGCGATGCCTCGAACGCCTCAGACCTACTCGCTGAGCTGTACCGGCGTGGCCTTGATCCGCAGGTCATCTCCGGTGAGGTGGAGGGGTCTCTCACCTTCTTGGGCGTCGCGCGAGACTTTGTGGGCAGTCGTATCCTGGTTGCGGACAACGGTGGCGGATCCACCGAGCTTGCCCTCGGTAGCATGATGGGTGGGGGTGTGCTCGAGCTCGAGTGCGTGCGCTCGACCGATGTCGGGTGTAGGCGCATCACCGAGCGCTTCCTCTCCGCGTCGGACCCACCCTCTGGGCGTGACATAGAGGCCGCGCGCTCCTTTGCACGTGAATCTTTCTCTGTGGCCATCGCTAAGGAACACATACTCGAGAAGAAACCTGCGCTCCTTGTCGTGACAGGCGGTACAGCCACGAGTCTTGTCGCGCTCGAGAAGAAACTTGAGCCCTACGATGCCACCCAGGTACATCGTAGCGTGCTCCCGCGCGAACGTGTTGACGCCATGGTCGCGAAGTTGGCCGCCCTTACGGTCGAGGAGAGGGCAGCGCTGCCCGGCATCCAGGCCAAGCGTGCTCCCGTGATCCTTGCGGGTGCGATCGCCATCAGTGAGCTCATGGCCCAGACACACTTTGATCTTCTCACGGTGAGCGAGAGCGACCTGCTCTTTGGTCTAGCGACCTGTGCCGGTCAGGCCGCTGCCAAGGCAGAGGCTCCCCTCGATTGGGAGCCGACCCTAAGCGTCCCCTGCAGGTGAGCGGGACAGGCGCGCCACCAACCGCCACTGCTGCGGCCCGACGCGCGGCAGTGCTGCCGACCGTGCGGTGGCGACGCTCATGAGAGCGGGATGTGAGGGCACACGAGTGAGCGTGACGTGCTATGCTTCTCGTGGTTGCGGCTATCTGGGGGCGTGGCGGAACTGGCATACGCAGTGGACTTAAAATCCACGGCCGAAAGGATTGTGGGTTCGAGTCCCACCGCCCCTACCACCTACATGAGCACCTTCGACCGGATGCATCGGGCCGGACCACCAGACCGGAGGCATCGGGCCGGCCACGCGCCCTCGCGATAGTGCCCCGCAGATTGTGGGGTACCTAAGAAATGTCCTCAACTGGGCACGTGCCGTCGTGTTAGTGCCCCTCAGATTCCCGGGCACTAAGGAGACGCGAAGAGGCAGAAAAGCCCCGAGGAGTCGAAAAAAGCGGTCCTCGAGGAGAAGCTCGGGACCGCTCGCGTCAGACAGAGGTGCCCCCAACGAGAATCGAACTCGTGTCGTCGCCTTGAAAGGGCGATGTCCTAACCTCTAGACGATGGGGACGCAGCTGCCAGTATATCAGACGTGCACTCTGTCTGCCCTCACATCAAAAGGGCGGCATGCCATCACCACCAGTCGCCCCACTCTAGGCGACTGTGTTCTTTCTCCCCATATCCACAATGCCACAGCTTTCCTTAGTCAGTGGCCCTATCATGTCCAAGGGTTGTTCATCTATAGCTGTACATAATCTGTCTACTTTGAGGGAGCGCCATGGTACGTCAAGGTCTCTACTTCCCCACGCCGGGCGCCCTTCGTGCCGATGCGGGCGATGATGACATGCTCTCGGACAGGCTCGCGAGTCCGCTGTACGTGCAGCTCGAGATGCTCCTGCGAGACAAGATAGATGCCCGCGCGTGGCGCAACGGAGAGGCCATCCCCTCTGAGGCCGAGCTCTGCGAGCGCTATGGCGTGAGCCGCGGCACAGTTCGTCGGGCGATCCAGACGTTGGTGCAAGAGGGTTACCTCATCACCAAGAAGGGTAGCGGCAGCTTCGTGTCCGAAGGCGGTATTCCCAGGCCCGCGACACGCAGCCCGCTCTCGTTCGCGGTGCTCCTGCGCGAGCGGGGCATGGACTTTAGCACTAGGGTCCTCTCTCGTGAGGTGATGGGCGCCCCACAGGCTGTGGCTGCGCACCTGGGCGTGGGGCAGGGGAGTCCGACCCTCTTCATGCGTCGGGTTCGCAGCGTCGCGGGTGCTCCCATGGTCTGCCAGGAGAGCTGGTCGAACCTCGCCGCCTGTCCTGGTCTTGAGGACTCGGACTTCGAGCGCGAATCGCTCTTTGACGCCGTCGAGCGCTGCTCTTGCTGTGCCATTGGCGACTCGACCGTGCACTACTCGTCGCGTCCCGCAGGCGAGGAGCACGCGGCGCTGCTCGCCTGCGGGTCGAGTGATCCCACGCTCGTCCTTGAGCAGGACATCCGTCTTGATAACGGAACCACCATAGAGTGGAGCCTCACGTGGCTACGTCCCGGGACGTCGGTCGTGGCTGAGTCCTTGCAGGATCAGCTCGCATCCGGCCACCTCGAGACGCCACGTGAGGCGAGCGTTGATAGGGCGCGTGATGAGCGCAGGGCGCTTCGCCGCCGTCTTGAGCGAGGGGCCCTCGAGGTGCGCCGTGGCGTTATCGAGATCGCCCACCGCTACCAGGGCTCCCCCTTCCACATTGGCGGTGCGCTCTCTCTTGCCGAGATCAGCTCGGTCCTCTTTGGATGCATCTTGCGCACAGGCAAGGACGCGACGCCGTGGGACGAGAGGGATCGCTTCGTCCTCTCGAAGGCCCACGCTTCGGTGGCGCTCTATCCTGCGATGCTCAAGGCGGGCCTTATCAGTAAAGATGACCTGGACAAGGGCCTCTTCGGTCCGGATGCGGTCCTCTTTAAGCACCCCCGCCGCGACCCGACGCGTGGCATCGAGATGTCGGGCGGTAGCCTGGGGATGGGACTTGGCTATGCGACGGGCCTTGCACTGGCGCTGCGTCGTCGGCACAAGGACTCGCGGGTCTTCTGTATCGTGGGGGATGGCGAGTGCGACGAGGGCGCTGTCTGGGAGTCCGCCGGCCTTGCCGGTTTCATGCGCCTCTCGAGTCTCTGTGTGATTGTGGATGCCAATGGCATGCAGCTTGACGGCCCTACCTCCCAGGTCTTTGACAATGGACCCATCCAACGTAAGTTTGCCTCGTTTGGCTTCGAGGTGGCAGAGGTCGATGGCCACGACGTGCTGGCACTCGTCGATGCGCTGTCCGTACGTTCCGAGCGGCCGCGGGCTGTCATCGCGCGCACAGTGAAGGGCAAGGGTCTCTCGTTTGCCGAGAACAACGTCACGTGGCATGATAACGCGCTCTCGGAGGAGACCTACAGGCAGGCCGTCAGGGAGTTGGCGGCGCTCGAGAGGGGGGCGTAGGTGGCAGAGGAGGCAGACGGAGGGCTCTTGGTTGGCGCGGCGGATGCTGCACGCCTGGCCACGCTCTCTCATAAGCAGGTCTTTGGCGAGATCATGGGCCGCATCGCCGAGAGGGACGCAAGCCTCACCGTCGTCGTCTCGGACTATGGGCGTAGGCTCAACCTCGACCGCATGCGCGAGCTGAGGCCCGATGGCTTCGTGCAGTGTGGCATAGCCGAGCAGAACCAGGTCGAGGTTGCGGCGGCCTTGGCCAATGAGGGCTTCTGCGTGTTCGCGCCATCCTACGCGATCTTCATCACCTCGCGCGTCCTTGACCAGCTCCGCGTCAATTTGGGCATCATGGCCTCGCCCGTGGCGCTCGTGGGCGTGAGCTGTGGTTGTGACTCTGCGGTCCTAGGCGCGAGCCACATGGCGCTCGAGGATATAGGCTGCACTCGCCAGGTGCCGGGTGTGACGGTCGTATGTCCCTCGGACAACGCCGAGTTCGCGGCCGTGCTCATGGAGCTTGCCGAGAGGCCCCGTCCCGCCTACGTGCGGATGAACGATGTCGGCGGCGTCAACCTCCATCCTTGCGGCGTTGGGCGCGTCATCGGTCGGGCGCAGACCCTGAGGTCGGCACGTTTGGGTGCTGCCACAGGGAGGATGTCACGTGTCTGCGTGGTCGCGTGTGGGACGCTCTGCGCGCAGGCGCTCGCGGCAGTGGACTTGCTCGCCGCGAGGGGGATCTCCTGTGAGCTGATCGAAATGGCGACGATAAAGCCACTGGATGTGGCTGCTCTCGATGGTGTTGCGTCGTGTGGGCTCGTGGTGAGCGTCGAGGAGCACAGTGTGCTCGGCGGTCTCGGATCTGCCATCGCGGAGCATCTGTGCGATCTTGGCGTAGGCGTTCCCCTCCTGCGCCTCGGCATGCCTGATCGCTACCTCGAGGCGGATGAGAGAGACGCCCTCCTTGCCCGGGCCGGACTCGATGCGCACGGCATCGCCGAGGCCATCGCAGGCAGGATCGAGACAGAGAACCTGACGTAGGCGACCCTCTGACGAGTGATCGTCCTCATGCAAGGACCTTGCTTCATCCTACCAGTCAAAGCCCGAGCGCCGGGCAAAGCGCAGGGCAGAGGCAGCCATGTCCTCCTGTGACTCCACCCATGCGAGGAGATCGGGAACGTCCACGATAATGGGGTCCGCCTCGTGGACGGCCAGCGTGGCCTCCTCGAAGCTATACGGCGCGATAGCGGGTCTGTCGGGCATGTACGTGTCAATGAGGATGGGCCTGAGCAGGGCATAGACGCCCCCCTCGCAAAGCTGGTCAAAGCCATGCAAGGCACGCTTGGCCGCGCCTGGCCGCCCCAGCTTGAAGAGCAGGATGATGCGGGCGAGGCTCTGCCATGCGTTGCCACGCCGACCAAAGCGCGCGTCCAGGGACTCAAACCCTTGCTCGTCCTCAAGGCGCGCGTAGGCGAGGGCAGCCGTGTGTCTGGCACCCAGGAGGTCCAAAGGAGAGAGGTCTATGGTGCCGAGGGCCTCGGCACAGGCCAGCCGATAGCGGGCCGCATCAAAGTAGGCGCGTGCCATCGTTGCTCGCACGCGCAGCAGCGGGCGAGCGAAGACGTTGTTCCAGAGGTCATCCGGGACGCTGATGATCTCGTCGACCTGTCCTGCTTCGACGCCGAGGCCTGCGGGGCGGCTCGCCTCCTGCAGGTGGGGTCCAAGAAGCCTCTCTGCATCCGCCTCGAGGGGCAGTAGGAGGTCGAGGAGGGCATCTGGCTCTGCGTCGCTCGCGATGATGTCGCATAGGTGGGCATCGATGCAGTTTCGATCGATTGCCAGTGCCTCGGCGCAGTCACGACGCATGCGAGCCATGCGCCTGGTGCGGGCCTGCATGTACTCCGCGTCATCGAGGAGGTCATCCCCTCCGCGCGAGTCGTTGTACTGCTTGAGCGCCTTGGCCATCAGCGCCATGGCCTCGTCCTCGGGACTGTCCACGAAGTGCCTCGGGTCGTTGCGCACCGCGATCAGCAGCTCGCCATAGCCCGCGCTCGAGAGTCCCAGTTGCTTGCGTTGCCGCGTCGCGATCCTTAGGACAAGCTCCTCATGGGCATCCATCAGCTCTTGTTCCCGCCTGCGGGTCCGTTCCCCGCAGAGTTGCCCGACGGCGTTTCTGCCATATCCAGCTCGAGCATCCTGCGCTCCCGCTCGGTAAGGCGCTTCTCGGCTTCGCGCGATATCCAGGCACCAAAGCTACCACGCGCCGCAGAGTCTCGCCCCTCCTGTAGCAGTACGGTAGCCTCTGAGACGGCGAGGATCAGTTCGTCCTCGCTGAGAGCCGGTACTGACAGGCGCGCGAAGACGCCGTCGGGGAGCTCCTTCTGCATGACCAGGGTGAGGGCCGCGTGCGGATAGCTCTCGCAGAGGTCCTCTACGATGGAGGCCGCACCCGAGAGGTCGTAGCGCTTGTACGCGAGGGCGCAGAGTGCGAGCTGTAGCCAAGCGTCCTTTGGCTCGCGGGGACGTGCGACGTCGAGGCACGCGATGCGTCCCCTCAGGGCGAGAAGTCCCTCCTCATCCTCGAGCTTGGCATAGGCGATGGCTGCGGTGAAGCGGGCGTCTGCCCGGTCGGTGGGATCAAGTCTCAGGAGCTCGTCGCAAAACTCCAAGGCGGCGTGGTTGTGCCCGCAGACCACGGCCTTTGACGCGAGGGCATGAAGCCAGCGCAGGTAGGGACTCATCGCGAGCAGCTGCGCGAGCTCTGCGCGCTCACCACCATTGGCCTTCTGGGCGCCCGCGCGGCGCCTCTCGCAGCTCTCCTTGATCTGGGCACGTCCCTCAAGGAGGTAGTCGTAGTAGCCCTCGAACGAGGGGATTGTGGAGGCCTGCTCCATGCGCAGGGCGTCGGGGTTCATGGGGTCGAGCTTAAGGGCCTCGCTCAGGATCGTATGGGCCTTCTGGATGATCGACTCCGCATGGTCGTCATCAGCGAAGGGGAGCTCGTAGTCGATCAGCGTGGCGGCACTGACCACCAAATGAAAGGCACGATCCTCATCACACTGGGGCAATGAGTCACGGTTTTGGACGAAGCGCCTGCCAAAGCTCGAGAAGGAACGTGCGGCCGCGCTGGGACTCTGGCCGTCAAGGGAGCGTGCAAAGCGCAGCCCCATCCTCTGATAATCCTCTCTGTGCGGGTCAAACGTCATGCGCGTCACCTCTCCGCAGCTGCCGCACGCTCTTGGTCATTGGCATGTTCCATCCACCCTTGCTCCATCCTACCTGACTTGAGACCGCACTCGTGATCACGGTGCACAACCAATTGTCAGCCTAAGGCGCCACTGTGTCACATCCTAGCCGACTTGGGGCTGCATGTCACCAGCGCAAGCGGCATAACTACGTTTCTGTTGCGCGCCTTAAGCGGTGGCCCTTGAGGCGCGGGATCCGCGTACGCGTGTCTTCGTTCCGCGCGTGGATTGACTCATGTAGTTAATAAGTTAGTGAATATCATGTAGATAACACCGTCGTGCACCTCCGTCCCTGGTGGGGGCCTACACCCTTCCCTAGAATGGTACAGAGCATGTTGTCGCAGGGGGCGACAACAGAGAGGAGAAGGAACCATGGGACGTTTTACCAATCCACGTGACCTCTATCTTGGAGAGGGTGCCCGCCACGAGGTCAAGAACCTCAAGGGTTCCCGGGCAGTCATTGTCTCGGGCGGCAGCTCGATGCGTCGTGGCGGCTTTTTGCAAGAGATCCAGGCCGACCTCGAGTCCGCAGGCTTTGAGGTCAGGCTCTTCGAGGGCGTTGAGAGCGACCCTTCCGTCGAGACCGTCATGAGAGGTGCCGCCTTCATGGCCGAGTTTAGTCCCGACTGGATCGTCGCCATCGGCGGCGGTAGCCCAATCGACGCGGCCAAGGCCATGTGGATCAAGTACGAGTACCCCGAGACCACCTTCGAGGACATGTGCAAGGTCTTCGGCCTCCCCGAGCTGCGCACCAAGGCGCACTTCTGCGCCATTTCCTCGACCTCCGGCACCGCGACCGAGGTCACGGCCTTCTCGATCATCACCGACTATGAGCGGGGTGTCAAGTACCCGATAGCCGACTTCCAGATCACGCCCGACATCGCCATCGTGGACCCCGAGCTCACCTACAGCATGCCCGCCAAGCTCTGTGCGCATACGGGCATGGATGCGCTGACCCACTGCCTCGAGGCCTACGTCTCGACGGCCGCCAGCATGTTCACTGATGCCAACGCCCTGCATGGCATCCGCGAGATCACCAAGTGGCTGCCCATCTCCTACACGGGAGACGAGCTTGCTCGCCAGCACATGCACGAGGCCCAGTGCATTGCCGGCATAGCCTTCTCATCCGGCCTGCTCGGCATCGTGCACTCGATGGCACACAAGACCGGGGCCGTCTTCGAGGGTGGCCACATCATACATGGTGCTGCCAATGCCATGTACTTGGGAAAGGCCATCCAGTGGAACTCCAGGGACTCCCGTGCCCGCGAGCGCTACGCCTTCGTCGCCAAGGAGGTCCTGCACCTTGGTGGCACGACAGACGAGCAGCTCGTCGATAGCCTCGTCCAGATGATCCGCGACCTGAACGACAAGCTCGACATCCCACAGGGTGTCAACGACTACGCCAATGGCGGTATCAAGGCCAGCGACAGTGGTGAGGCCGTCATGGTTTCCGAGAAGGAGTTCCTCGAGAAGCTCCCCTCCATCGCCGCCAATGCCGTCCTCGACGCCTGTACGCCCGAGAACCCGCGTAAGACCGAGGCAAAGGACTTCGAGCGCATCCTCACATGCTGCTACCACGACGAGCCCGTGGACTTCTAGAAGCGTCCAGTGTCTTTCGCATAACCTGCCCTGCGGGCCCGTCGGAACCGGTCGGCGGGTCCGCTCGCCTTGGGGCGATGCGCATCCCCCGCACAGGAGCGCCTGTGCAGAGCCCCTTTCAAGAAACCCAAGATATATGTCGCATCTCTTTTCCTCCCATCATACTATCGTTGGTAGTCGAGCGGCATTCGTGAGCACGCACCGTACGCCTGGCACTGCGGTGCACTCGTCGCAGGCGTCCATATACGGCGAAGGAGGCAGGCAATGGGAAGAGAGGCGGCACATGTGACAAGAAGGATGCTCCTGCGCGTTGCCGGTGCTGCCGCCACGGAGCTTGCCTGGGCAGGGCTTTCGGGCTGTGCCGTACACCCATCGGGTGACGTCTTGGTGGCCAGGGACTACAGTCCGCTTTCACTCGATAAGGGTGCCTGGCGCCATGATGAGGCGAACGACATCTACTATCAGGTGGGCGTGAGCTACTGTTTGAGTCCCGCCGCGCCCGACTTTGAGTCGTTGGGCGTCTATGTGCCGGGAGCCTATCTGAGCGCGAGGGCCAATGTGGGCGGCGAAACCTACACCTGTAGCATCAACCCTGACGGCTCCATAGGCGGCTACACTGCTGCGACGGCACCCGTCGTCATGCCCATCGATACCGTTGGCTTTGGGGCGCAGGAGGCACCCTCGTCGTACTCTGCGGAGGGCGTCGTGCCGTACACGTCGGCCGGCCTCGTGTATGTGCGCGCCGGCTGTCGTGGTCGTGCGAGCGGCACGAACGGTGACGGCAGCCACTATGATGGTGGTGTTCCGTGGGGTGTCACCGACCTCAAGGCGGCCGTGCGCTACCTGCGCTACAACGCGGACTCGCTTCCGGGCTCCATGGACCGCATCTTCACCTTTGGTCACTCCAGCGGGGGCGCCCAGAGCGCGCTCATGGGTGCTACGGGTGATGTGAGGGGCTATCAGGTCTACCTCGACGCGATAGGCGCCGTGCTCACGGACAGGTTGGGACATGACGTCTCGGACGCCGTGGCGGGGGCGATGTGCTGGTGTCCGATCACGTCACTCGATGTGGCCGACGAGGCGTACGAGTGGATGATGGGGCAGTACGTCACGAACGGGGTGCGTAGTGCGGGCAGCTTCGCGAAGGCCCTTTCGAGCGACCTTGCCAACGAGTTTGTGACCTATGTCAACCTCGTCGGGTTCGTGGACGGGGACGACAACGTCCTGTCGCTTGCTGCAGGCGGAGAGGGCTCATTTTGCTCGGGGAGCTATTACGATCACCTGCTCTCGGTGATCGAGGGGTCGCTTAACAACTTCCTCGCCATCACGGCGTTTCCCTATGCCCCTGACCCGACGGGCTCAGGGGTGACGTATGACACGGCCGAGGACTACGTTGCCTCCCTCAATGGCGCTGATCCATGGATACGTTATGACAGTGCCACCAACAGGGCCTCCATCGCGAGCGTCGGTGCTTTCGTGCGCCACCGCAAGGCGGTGACCAAAGGTGTCGGTGCCTTCGACATGCTTGACAGGAGCGCAAAGGAGAACCAGCTCTTTGGTGACCACGACTCTGACGCGCGCCACTTTGACGCGACGATGGCGGGTCTGCTCAATAGGAACGCATCCTCCTACGCCTCGCTCTCGGGCTGGGACGAGGCGTACCCCTCCAGCTTCGCCTCCGACCTGGCAAACGCAGACGCGCTCGGCACGAGCATGGCGGAGCGCGAGAACCTCTACAATCCCCTGTACTATCTGTGCGGCTCCTACGAGGGTTACGGTACCTCGACGCCTGCCAAGTATTGGAGGATCCGCACAGGCATCGAGCAGGGCGACACCTCGCTCACGACCGAGGTCAACCTCGCGCTTGCCCTGCGGGCGAACGATAGTGTCGAGGACGTTGACTTCGCGACCGTCTGGGGGGTGGGCCACTCGATGGCCGAGCGGACAGGTTCGGGTACGGAGAACTTCATCGCCTGGGTGAGGAGGTGCGCCTCCTGATGCCCGTGGCAGTCCCATTTTTGCGAGGCGCGCCGTCCGACGTCGGGCATGGCGGTCCCTTTGGTCGCATGTGAGGAGGCCGATATGGCTGAGGTCGTGAGTGTGCGGAACCTCGCGTTCTCATACGCGAGGTTCCCGGTGTGGGAGGATGTGACGTTTTCGCTCAAAGAGGGCGAGATAGCCATTCTGGTGGGTGCGAACGGGTCGGGTAAGTCGACCCTCCTGAGGTGCCTTGCCGGCTGGCTGCGACCCTCATCTGGCGACATCCAGGTCGTCGCGCAGGGCCCACGTCCTCAGGTGGCGTTCGTGTGCGACGTGCCTGCCTTCTATGATGACCTGACCGCGAAAGAGCACATGGAGCTTCTGCTGCGCGCGGGAGGCGTCGAGGGCGAGTCCGCCTACGCTACGGACCTGCTTAGGAGCCTCAATCTCGCAGACGCACTCGACCGATATCCCTCCGCGTACTCGCGCGGCATGAGACAGAAGCTCGCCCTGGCCCTCGCGCTTGTCATACGTCCGCGCCTGCTGCTGCTCGACGAGCCCTATGCCCCTCTGGATGAGGAGGCGACATACGTCTTTGACAGGGAACTTACGGTGGCCGCGGGGCGTGGCACAGCCATCCTCATGAGCTGCCACGCGAGCGCGTCGGCCGTTGTCGCCAGTCAGACCTTGTGTCTGAGGGACGGTAGGCTGGAACGTGGCTGAGACGCTGAGGGGCGTACGGATACTGTTGCGGCTTCGCCTCCATCATACCAAGGTGCGGGTCACGCAGCTCCTGTACGCGACGGGAACTGACTTTGGTGAGGACACGAGCCTCATGGACCGCTGGTACCAGCTCTACGTCGTACTTGTCTTGCTGGTGATCCTCGTCCTGACCTGGGCCTATCTTCTGGACCTGGCCGAGGGCATCGGCGCGACCCTTGGTGTGCCGGGCGCCAGCACCCTGCTCGGTCTTCTGTGGGTGCTACCGCTTGTCGTCTGCGTGACATCGGTCGTGCACTACCTGCGCACCCCGTCCGTCCCACTCACGCATCCTGATATCGAGCTACTCTCGGGTGTCCTGACCCCTGCGGCCTGGGTGGTCGCGAGTGCCGTTCCCGTGCTGCTGCGATCTGTGGTCCTGGGCCTGATCGGCGGTCGCCTGATGGGGGCCGTGTTGCAAGCCGTGGTCTCGCCCGTGGCACTGACGCTTGCAGTTGCCGTGGCGCTCGTCCTTGCGGTTGCCCTCGGATGGGCGTGCGGCCTCGCTCGCCTCATGCGCCTGGTGCCGCATCCTCGCTTTGACAGGGCCTCGATCGTCCAGTCGAACGCGCTCTATGCCGACCTGCAGTTGATGGCCTCATGGGCGGCCCAAGCTCCCATCACCTACGAGGAGCAGCGCCGACGCAGGATCTTGGCAGGACGCAGGCCCATTCTCTCGCTTCCTCAAACAACAGGCGCTCGGCTTCTTGTCGCGCGTGCCCTGCTCTCGCACCTTCGTCAGCGCGAGGGACTAAAGGACCTCATGGAGTGGGGGGCGTTTCTCGTCCCCGCCGGGGCTGTGCTCGTCGCCTCCTCTGCCGATCTGGGACTGAGGCTCATGTGGATGACACTCGGCTCTCTGTCGCTTGGTCGAGCGCGTGAGCTGACGCGCGTGTTCAGGGATGACTGTCGCGTTCGACTCGTGGGCGATGCCATCGCTCGCTCCCGCACTCTCTTCAGGCTGCTGCTTCTGGACTCGCTTCCTGCCGTGGTCCTCACTGTCTTGCTGGGCCTGGTGGCCGTCGCGTGTCTGTCTCTGCCGTTTTCCCCCATCGCCTCGTCCGCTTGTGGCGCCCCAGGCATCCTGTCAATGCTGGCCATCACGCTCTCGCTCGTGGCGACCCTGCTCTTTGCCGGTGGCATCGATGTCCTCTCGAGGAGGTCAGCACGGGCGCGCCCGGACTTCTTACTTCTTGTCTTCTTCTATCTGCTGGGGGTTGGGGGTCTCTCGCTCGTGGGGCCGCTCTGGGCGGCATGTGGCGGCTGCGCCTATGCCGTGGCCCTTGCGGGGATCTGCGTGGCCGATGCGCGTGCGGTCCAAGAGCCCTTGCGTTGAGGCGCGGGCGCAGGCGATGATATCGCCTGCGCCACCAGCCTCCGCTTGGTATGTCTCGCGACCTTGCTACGTCAGGGTGCGAAGCGCCATGAGCGTCCGCAGTGCCCGGCAGAACCCGTCCGTGGCGTCTGCCGCAGAGACATAGGCGTTTCCGGCCGTGGCCAGCGCTGCCTGGGCCTTGGGGTTTTTGATGCCGTTGCTCATGAGCATGAAGGTGCCGACCTCAGGGGCCATCGCGCAGTCGGCGGGAGAGTCACCGCAGGCCATGACCTCGGTGGGATCCCAGCCCATGAGTTCGATGTAGCGGCGCACTGCCGTGCCCTTGTTGAGGCCTCGCGGCGTGACGTGATAGGTGTGGACGTCCTCGATCCTGCCGCCCTCGAAGGTTGGTAGGATGGTCGCCCCGGTGATGTGGCCCACGAAGCCGTTGTCAGCCAGGTAGAGGGGCAGACCCGTCTCGTCGAGCATCGCCTGGGCCTCGTCCTCGATGACAGCACCGCGCAGCGCCACCGTGACCTCGCGGTACTGGTAGCCTATGTTGTTGTCATGATAGGTCTCCAGGCAGTCGTACCAGCGCGCGAGCATGTGCTCGATAACGCCGGTCGCCATGATGAGGTCGTGCGGTGTTTGGCCGGACGACTCGTCGTAGGGCATGTCGGCCGTGAAGTAGCGCCAGTCGCTCGTGCTGCCCTCATGGAGGCAGAGGATGCCGCCCATCTCGCCTATCCAGCCGGGCAGCCCCAGGATGCGCGCGTCCTCGCGCACCATCGCCCGGTTGCGTCCCGTGCAGGGAATCACGTCGATGCCAAAGCGTCGGGCATCGATGAGGGTCTGCGCGAGCTCGACGGAAGGTGTGCCGCCTGTGGAGGTAAGTGCGCAGCTGCTGCCCAGCATCGTGCCATCCGTGTCAGAGATGATGTGTCTGATGCGCGAGAGCTGCTCTGCCATGGGCTCAGGTAGTGTCGAGGCGTCAACGGGGAAGGTGGGAAGTGACAGGGCGGGCATGGTGGGGACTCCTTTCGTCTGGTCGCACGCGGACTGCGGTGGTCTCACTCTGTATCGATGTGCCCGTGAGCTCTTTGATGTGGTCGTTCCTAGGGTTCAGCTTGGCCCAGCTGCCGGCTTACGGCGCGATAGAAGAGGGTAGTGTCAGTCTCACAGGGCACGAAGGCGTCGCCCTCGTGCTGGCGGGTCTCGTCACCCTTGGCGAGGAGGCATACGATGGCGTCGCGCTTGGCTGCCAAGCCCAGCTCGACCGCGCGCTCGATGGCACGAGGGCGCTCCAGGATGACCTCGTGTGGCTGTCCCTTGGGCGTCGAGCGCGCCATCTGGGCGCAGATCTCCCCAACCGGTTCGTGTGCGGGGTCCTCCTCGGTGAAGATCAGGTAGTCCGCCCACCTGGAGGCTTCCTGTGGTAGCTCCTGGCGGCGCTCGAAGGCCTTGCCGCCGGGCGCGCCAAAGACCGCGATGATCTCGCAGTCGGGGAACTCCTTGCTTAGAGATGAGAAAAAGCGCTGGTACGAGAGCTTGTTGTGCGCGTAGTCCACGATGCCCGTGATCTTGGGGGAGCTTGTGGTAAGAAGCTCCATGCGCCCTGGGACGCGGGTGTGCGCGAGGCCCTCGCGCACCTGCCCTTGTTCCACGCCGAGAGCCTCGCAGGCGGCGATGGCGCCGAGCGCATTCTCCACGTTGAAGAGGCCCGGCATGGAGAGGAACAGCTCTTCCTCCCAACTTGGCGTGTGAGCCACGAAATGGATGCCAGCGCCTGTGGGCCTCACGTCACGTGCCCAGATGTCGGGAGTGCCCTGTGTGGTGGGACCCTTTGCCGAGAAGGCTAGCAGGCGCTTGCAGGCCCGTGCGCGAGCGAGCGTCTCGTCCGCACGGTCCATGTCCAGGTTCACCGCAGCTACGCGAGTCTGGTCAAAGATGCGCAGCTTGCTTGAGAAGTAGTCCTCGAAGTCGGGGTGCTCTGCCGGCGAGATGTGGTCGCGCCCGATGTTCAAAAAGCAGCCTACGTCCAGGTCAAGACCCACGACGCGATCGTATTTGAGCGCCTGGCTTGAGACCTCCATCACGAGGTAGGGAAGGCCCGAGCTGCGGACATTGGCTATGTGGCGCCAGAGGTCGGGGGCCTCGGGTGTGGTGTTGACGCTCTCGAAGCGCTCGACGCCGTCGAAGGTGTCTATCGAGCCCAAGATGGCTGCCTGCGCAGCGTCGTGACCCGCGTCTAGAATTGCGCGTAGCATGTAGGCGCAGGTGGACTTGCCCTTCGTGCCCGTGATGCCAACGATCTTGACGTCGCGGTCGGGGTGGCCCCAGGCCTCTGCCGAGGCACGTGCCATGGCCTGTCGCAGCGCGTCGTCGGCGACCACGAGAGCAGGTACCCCCGGTGCGACCTTCGCCAATTCGTCTGCGCGGCTCTTATCACAAAGGTAGGCACAACAGCCCTTGGCAAGCGCATCCGTCAGGTAGGCCGCCTTGAAGGCAGCCCCCTTGCAGATGAAGAGGTGGTCTCTCATTGCAAGACGGGAGTCGCAGTCCGCTCCATCTATGGGTACGTCTTCCTGGTGAGAGGCGCCCGCCGTATTCGTGATGCCCGCTGTGATGGCATTGGAGCCAAGCAGCTGCTCCAATGCCAAGAGTGTGGTATTCATAAAGCCTAGTATAGCCTGTGGCGAGACGTGCGATTCTCTTGGTTGGCAAAAACGCAGTATCCACGCGAAGAGACACGAAGGAAGCCGCATCCTGTGATACACTTCGTCTGCAGGGGCGATTGGCGCAGTGGCTAGCGCAGGTGCTTTACACGCACAAGGCCGGGGGTTCAAATCCCTCATCGCCCACCATGACGGTCTCGGGCCTCGCTCACGCGAGGTCCGTTTTTATGATGTGGGGGAAGTCTCATGGACGATGCGAGCGGCGGAGTTGACCTGGCCGCACAGACATCGGTGCGCTCATATGGGCGGGCGGCGGACCAGCTGCGTCCCGTTACCCTCACGCCGGGGGTCATGAAGAACGCTGACGGCTCCTGCCTTGCCGAGTTCGGCGACACGCGCGTGATCTGCACCGCGACGATTGAGGAGGGCGTGCCCGCCTGGCGCAGGGGTTCTCGCCAGGGCTGGGTCACGGCCGAGTACGCGATGCTGCCGGCCGCCACCAACACGCGGAGCAGGCGTGAGTATAGGGGGCGCAAGGGTCGCTCCATGGAGATAGAGCGATTGGTGGGGCGCAGCCTGCGCGCGGTGGTCGATCTGCGCCGGCTCGGCGACCTCACGGTAACCTGCGACTGTGACGTGCTTCAGGCCGACGGCGGAACGCGTACGGCATCCATCACAGGCGCATGGGTGGCGCTCTACGAAGCGCTCATGGGCTACGTGGAGGTAGACAAGCTTCATCGCCTGCCGCTCACGGGACAGGTGGCGGCCATCAGCATGGGTATGGTGGAGGGACGGCCCCTCCTTGATCTTGACTACCCCGAGGACTCCAATGCTCAGGTTGACATGAACCTCGTGGGCACCGATACGGGTGGCATCGTGGAGGTGCAGGGCACCGCCGAGCGCGCCACCATCGATCGCTCGCAGCTCGCCTGCCTGCTTGACCTGGGGCAGACGGGCATAGCCAGGCTCATCGAGCTTCAGGGCGAGGTGACGGGGTTTTCTGGCCACAGCTCGTCGGGCTAGTCCGACAGATGCGGGTCTCTCGCCCGCGCGGGGGAGCCGAGGGTCATGAGGCGGCAGGATGAAGGGGTGGCTATGGTGACTGACGTGGACGAGTTGGGACTCGCTGGGCTGGACCCAAAGGCGACCGTCGTCGTCGCGACGGGCAACGCCCACAAGCTGGACGAGATAAGGGCCATTCTCGCGCCCATTATGGGAGGCATGCGCTTTGTGGCCCTCAGCGAGCTGGGAGACTTTCCCGACCCGGTCGAGGACGGCCAGACCTTCCTTGAGAACGCCCTCATCAAGGCTCGTGCAGCGCTCGACGAGACGGGGCTTGCCATGGCGGTCGCAGACGACTCGGGCCTGTGCGTGGACGCCTTAGGGGGCGCTCCGGGGGTCCACTCCGCGCGCTGGGCGGGCAGGCATGGTGACGATGACGCCAACAACGACAAGCTGCTTGCCGAGCTCGCGAGCGTTCCCGAAGGAAGGCGGACGGCCCACTTTCACAGCACGGTCGTGCTCGTGCTGAGGGATGAAAAGGGCGAGCGGGTCCTCTCGGGTGAGGGCGACTGCGCAGGCTCCATTGGTCGTGTGCGTCGGGGCACGGGTGGCTTTGGATACGATCCCCTGTTTGCGCTCGACGAAGTCACAGGTAGGACCATGGCCGAGCTTACGCCTGTCGAGAAGAACTCTGTCTCTCACCGACACCATGCGCTTGTTGACCTAGCGAGTAAGCTGTAGGCCGTGTATCTTCCGTATCATGCGCTTGTGCGCTTTGGACACGTGAGTCAAGCTATGGAACAGACTATAGGAGATGAGAACCATGAGAATCATTCGCACGCGTGACTATAACCATATGAGCGAGCATGCCGCAGCCGTGATCGCAGCACAGCTGACCTTACAGCCGAACTCGACCTTGGGTCTGGCCACGGGCAGCACGCCCTTGGGTGCCTACGTGCGCCTCGTCGAGATGTGCGCTGCAGGCAAGATAAGCTTTGCTCAGGTCCAGAGCTACAACTTGGATGAGTACCGAGGCCTTACGCACGATGACCCGCAGAGCTACCACCACTTCATGTGGGAGAACCTGTTCTCGCGGGTGGACATCGACGTGACGCGGACGCACGTGCCGGACGGGTCGAACGAGGACGCCGCCTCGACCTGCGCGAACTACGACGCGGCAATCGAGGCTGCCGGTGGCATTGACCTGCAGCTTTTGGGCATCGGCAACAACGGGCACATTGGCTTCAACGAGCCGGGTGACGAGTTTGTCGTTGGCACACACTGCGTCGACCTGACCGAGAGCACCATCAAAGCTAACAGCCGCCTGTTCGAGAGCATCGACGAGGTGCCGAGGCAGGCCTACACCCTTGGTATCGGCGCCATCATGCATGCACGTCGCATCTTGGTGATCGCGAGCGGAACGGCCAAGGCAGATGCCGTACACGCGATGTGCTACGGGCCCGTGACGCCGGCCTGCCCTGCCTCCGTACTGCAGCTGCACCCGGACTGCATTGTGATAGCTGATGCCGCTGCGCTTTCGGCTTGCTAGGGAGGAGGGCGAGGGACCACCGTACGTCCCTGTGACCTAGGAGGGCTCCAGGCAGGCCCTGACGGCTACGTCTCAAGCACCGTCGGGGCCTTCTCATAGTGATTCAGCAGCTCGCAGCCATCCTCGGTCACGATGAGCAGGTCTTCGATGCGCACGCCTATCTCGCCCTCTATGTAGATGCCTGGCTCAATGGAGAAGCACTGTCCCGCTTGTACCGGCTCGTCGTGTGCTGCCGAGACGTCGCCTGGCTCATGGTCCTGAAGGCCGATCTGGTGTCCGAGGCGGTGCGTGAAGTACCGCCCAAAGCCAGCGTCCTCTATCAGACGTCGCGCCGTCAGGTCTATCTCGGCAAAGCTCACACCGGGCCGGACGATGGCCTCCGCTGCCTCGTTCGCGCGGCGCACCGTCTCATACACCTCGAGCTGTCGGGCCGTGGGCTTTGCCGTGAAGAAGGTGCGCGTCATGTCGGAACAGTACCACCGACGCTTGCAGCCCACATCAAAGAGGACCATCTGGCCTGGGGCGAGCGTCGTGTCGTCTGGCTCGTGGTGGGGATCTGCGGCGTTCACGCCAAAGCTCACGATGGGCTCAAACGAGTGGTCGTCCGCTCCCAGCCTTCGATACTCGTCGAGTAGTTTCGATGCGATCTCGCGCTCGGTCGCGCCCACATGCACCTGAGTGGTAAGCCAGGCCATGGCCTTGTCGTTCACGCGGCTGGCCTCGCGCATCAGGTCTTGCTCCTCTGCGGACTTGATCGAGCGCGCCGCATCGACCGCGCCTGACGCCAAGGCAAAGCCACTCCCAGCCCTCGCCTCCATGAGCGGCAGCAACCAGCGGGCTGTGAGCTCCTTGTCCACTCCCAGCGTCTGCCCATGGTTCGTCTCACCCGCCACAAGTGCGATGGGATCGTCGGCATCTGAGTACAGAACGAGCCTGTCGGCGGCAGTTGTCGCGTCGGGAAAGAGGTAGTTCGCGAAGAGCACGCCCTCGGCCTTGTTGCACGATCCCGTCAGGTACAGGGCAAGGAAGCGCTCGTAGGGCTCGGTGTAGTAGCCCGTCAGATACCAGATGGACAGGGGATCGCAGATCAGGGCCTGCGAGAGACCCATTGTTCCCAGCCGCCTCATGACCTCGCTGGCTCTCGCTTTATTCAGCATACTGTAGCCTCACATATCTCAAGCTGGTCGTTCAGTGTCATTTGGGTGTAGTATTCGCGATAATCAGCGTTGCTATCTGCCTTTCGTGAACATACGTCCGCACGGCATATCTTGCCATAAAATGGATGCTTGCACCACTGTGGTTCGTGGCGCGCCGCTGCGCTGCGCTGCCTCTTGGAGGTTTGAATGGAAGAGGAAATTCCGCCTGCCAACAGAATAGACCAGATTTATACCGAACTTGAGGGACTCAAGAACACGCGTCTGAAGGTCCGCGCAAACCTCGGTCGCTCTCGCACCATCGAGCGTACAGGCATCCTCGTGGGGACCTATGATGCCCTGTTCATCATTGAGGTCGAGGAGAGACGTGGGCGCAAGTCACGTCAGTCGTACCAATACGTTGACGTGCTCACCTCGACGGTCGAGATCTACGATCCCGATACGGGGGAGCGTCTGCTCGACTTCTCCGAGGAGGAATAGGGGCGTGGACACAGCGTCGGCCGCTGGTCTTGCGCCCTCTCATGCGGCAGGTGAGCCGCACCGCCACGCAGTCAAGCTGCGTGCCCCGGCTAAGCTCAATCTGCATCTGGGAGTCTACCCCGGTCGAGATGGGCGTGGGTATCACCGCGCGGACTCGGTTATGGTGGCGCTCAGTTTCGCTGATCTCGTGACAGTGATCGAGCGGGACGCTACCGGTGCAGATGGTGTGGGTCCTACGCTCTTGTTGAGTGAGGACGTGGGAGTTCCTTCTCGAGAGAACACCGCTTGGATTGCGGCGACGCGGCTTTGCGAGGCGTTCGGTCACCCACCTACCTATGCCATACGCATCGAGAAGCGCATTCCTTCTCAGAGCGGTCTCGGTGGCGCGTCATCCGATGCCGCAAGCGTCATCTTGGCGCTCTGTCAGCTGTGGGGCATCGACGCGGATGTGGCCGCAGGTGACCCGCGTGTGGTCAACGTCGCCCGATCGGTTGGCGCGGACGTCGCGTTTTTCCTGCACCCGGTGCCCTCGCTGCTCACGGGGGCGGGAGATGTGGTTGAGCGTGTGTTTCCCCCGATGGATGGCCTTCCTGTCGTACTTGTGCGACCGGGTGCGGGTGTCTCTACGGCAGAGGCCTACCGCGAGTTTGACGTCGCGCCCGAGGTGCCCGAGCCTGCAGATGCGATGTGCGATGCCTTGGCGGCAGGCGATCGCCAGGCGGTGGCGTTGCGGCTCCATAACAACCTCGCCCCCGCGTCGGAGCGCCTCGTGCCGGCCTGCGGTGAGGTCACCCGTTGGCTCCGTGCACAGGAGGGCGTGATGGGAGCTCAGGTCACGGGCTCGGGCAGCTGTGCGTTTGCGCTGTGTGATACCGCGATGAGCGCGAGGAGGATAGCTGCGGCAGCACGGGAGGCTTGCGAAGATTGGTGGTCGATCTCCTGCGAGACGGTTGGTTCGAAGGCGCAGTTCTGCTAAAGTATCCATGCCGTGGGGCACGGCGCAGTCTGGCGGCGATCGGTACAGACAAGCGGTCGCGATGGGTTTTGGGCGGTCGTGCGAGAGGCCGTGCCGCTCTGCGGAGATGGGCATGATTCGGGACGTAGCGCAGTTTGGTAGCGCGCTCGGTTCGGGACCGAGAGGTCGCTGGTTCAAATCCAGTCGTCCCGACCAGAAATCATCAGGTCAGAGGCAAAAAGTCTCTGACCTTTTTGCTTCATGTGATATGCGATGGCCGAGCGATGATGGGGATCTTGGAAATGGCGAGGAACGCGAACGGCTACGTCTCCTCCGCCCAAGCGACCGCCGCAGGCATCCCCAGGAGGCTTTTGACCGCCGCCGTCGCATCCGGAAAGCTTGTCCAGGTCGACCGCGGGCTGTACGCGCTTCCCGACACCTGGGAAGACCCGCTGTTCATAGCCCAGCACTGCTTTTCCAAAGGCACGTTTTCCGACGATACGGCGCTCTACCTGCATGGCATGACCGACCGCGCGCCGTTCGCGCTGACCATGACCTTCCCGAGGTCCTACAACGCCAAGGCCGCAAGGGAGGCCGGCATCGTCTGCCGCACCTGCGCCGACGATGCGCTCGACCTGGGGGCGTTCCAGGTGATGACCCAATACGGGAACGCCGTGCGCGCCTACGACGTCGAGAGGACGCTCTGCGACATCGTGCGGGGCCAGAGGGTCGTCGACTTGCAGGTTGTCGCCCCGGCGATGCAGAAGTATGCGGCAAGCAAGGACCGCGATCCCGTGAAGCTTCTGGGCTATGCCCGCAGGCTCGGGGTCGAGACGAAGGTCAGAAACTATATGGAGGTGCTCCTGTGAAGGCGAAGAACGCGATGCAGCTCAAGGCGCGCATCAACAGCAGGGCCAAGGAGGCGGGGATCCCGCCGCAGGCTCTTATGCAGAACTGCCTGATGGAGAGGCTTCTCGAGCGGCTGTCAAGATCAGAGTGGCGACCGAACGTGGTGGTCAAAGGCGGCATGCTCATCTCATCTCTCGTCGGCGTTGCCTCGCGCACGACTATGGCCCTCGACACGACCGTGCGGTGATTCGACCTCAGCCACGAGTCCGCAGAATCGGTCTTCCGCCAGATCGTTGCGCTGGCGTCCGACGATGACTGGACCTTCGAGTTCGACCGAACCGAGGACATCCGCGAGACCGACGACTACCCGGGGATCTGCGTCCACTTGAAGGCGCTGTACCTGCCGATGGCGGTTCCCTGGCTATCGACGTCACCACGGGCGACAAGATCACACCGGCGCCCATCGAATACAGATACCCGCTGCTCTTCGACGAAGGCTCTATGAGCCTCATGACGTACACGCTGGAAACGGTGCTCGCCGAGAAGCTGGAGACCGTGGTCTCGCGCGGCGTGGCCAACACTCGCCCCCGCGACTTCTACGACATCCACCTGCTTTGGAGGCTTCGGGGCGGAGAATGCGACCTGGCTACCCTCGGGGAAGTCATCGACGCGACATGCGGTAAAAGGGGTAGTACTGCAAGGATGGCCCATTGGGAGCAGGTCCTCGGAGCGGTCGAGCAAGACGCCCAAATGCTGGCGCTTTGGGGCAAATACGCGAAGAGGAACCCGTACGTCGCCGGCATCACCCTCCAGGAGTGCTGTGATACGGCACGCGAGGTCATGACGACCATCAGCGGCTTTTGAAATAATTTTCAGTATGTAAAAACTTCGGGCTTTGCAAGGACGGGACCTGCGGGGCCTCGCTCTACTTTTTGATATGACGCAGGAAAATCGTGCCGTTGCCTGCAAGGGATGCGAGGTCCCCTTAGGTCTGGGGGGGAAGCAACGACATTTGAGGAAAACGGAGGGCGCTCGCTTCACGGCCTATGTAATCAATCCGCAAGGCAACTTGCCAAACAACTTGCTAACTTATCAATCAACTTGCTAATATAGACAAGACCAAGCTAGCAAGTTAGCAAGTTGACAAGAACGGGGCCGAGAATGGACGAAGGAAAGCTCGAGGCGATCATCCGGCAATTGAAAGCGTCCGGGACGGACAGCCAGTTCGTCGAGGCGAAGGAATCCGTCGGGAAAATGCCCTCGAGCATCGCAGAGACCATATCCGCGTTCGCCAACGGGTCGGGCGGCGTCATCCTGCTCGGCCTGTCAGAGAAGGAAGGGTTCGAGCCCGCAAAAGGGTTCGACGCCCATCGCATCGCGGATGCCCTGTCCCAGGCGTGCTCAGACAAGCTCATCCCGCCCGTTCGAGCCGACATCGAAATCGTGGAGCACGCCGGCGCGAACGTCGTCGTCGCGGAAATAGACGAGATCCCCCCACGCGACAAGCCCTGCTACGTGACTACCAAGGGCAAGTACAAGGGCTCGTTCATCCGATCGTTCGACGGCGACAGGAGGCTGAGCTCCTACGAGATCGACAGGCTGCTCGAAGACAAAACCCAGCCCACGCACGACGTGGAGATTGTGCCGGGGGCTGACATGGCCGACCTCGACGAAGGCCTTATCGACGCCCTGCTCCAAAGGCAGAGGGTGCTTCACCCGAGGCTGTTTGCGAGCTACGGCGACGAAGAGATGGCGGTCGCCATGAGAATCGCCGCGAAAGACGCCGCCGGGGTTCTCCGGCCGACGCTTGCGGGCCTGCTCGCCCTGGGCACGTACCCGCAGAAGTACTTCCCGCGCCTCACGGTTACCTTCGCCGCCTATCCGGAAAGCGACAAGGCATCGGCGGGCGGGATAAAGTACCTGGACACCGAGAAGATGGCGGGGCCCATACCCGCGATAATCGCCGACACGGTCGCGGCGGTGCGCAGGAACACCAGGCTGGGCGGCACCATGGTCGGCGCGAAGAGGGTCGACACGCCGGACTACCCGCCCGCCGCCGTGCGCGAGGCGGTCTGCAACGCGCTCATGCACCGCTTATCAGCATATGCTGATAAGCGGTGTTATCGGAAGCCCCGCGTTATGAGAAGCCGCCAGGCAAGCCCGCAGGTCGCGGGCTTTTTTGATGCCCGACGGCTTCGCATAACGTGACCGTGCATCCATAATCGTTCCCGTATGTCCGACATCGAGACTGAGGAGGTCAACATGGACGTACGGGAGTTCGAGGAGTTCGTGCCGTGCGTGATTGAGCGCATGCGCGCGGACGGTTACGCCGAGGGCCCCATCGGCACGGCCGAATGGGTCCTGCGGTGGTTCGCGGAATTCTGCCGCGAGGAGGAGGTCGGCGACGTCGGTGATGACGCCGTCGCCGACTTCTGTGCCAGGCGCTTCGGCTTCGATGCCGGCGATGCGAAGCTGCCGATGCAGACGGCGTTGCGCAAGCCGCTCCTCACTGCGATGGAATTGTACCGCACCGGGTCGTACTGCAAGACCCACCAGCCAGGCGTCGTCCACGAGGTGCCGGAGTGCATGAGGGGGGTGTATTCCCTCGTCATCACCGACTTCGTCGGCGAGCAGCGCGAGATCAGCCTGAAGACCAAGGAGCGCAAGATCTGGATAGCGGCGAAGTTCCTGACGTTCGTCGCGGAATTGGGTGTGGGCGACATCGCGCGCTTGCGCATGGAGGACGTCGACGCGTTCGTCGGGTCGCTCTCCGGGTACGCGCCCGCCACGCTGCGCTGCTTCAAGGGGACGCTGCGGGAGCTGCTCGACTGGATGGCGGGGCGCGGGATGGTGGGGCTCTCGGGGCGCATGGCGTTCCCCGTGCTCAAGAGGAGCAGCCGCTCGACGGTCCTGTCCTACTACACGAAGGACGAGGTGGAACGCATCGTCGCCGGCATCGACGCGTCCACGAAGAGGGGCAAGCTCTACCTGCTCGTCGTCGCGCTGTTCGCGTTCACCGGAATGCGGGCGGGGGACGTGGTGAACCTCACGCTATCCGACATCGACTGGGACGCGGGCCTGATCCGCATCGTCCAGCAGAAGACCGGGGAGCCCCTCGACGTCCCGATGCCCGACGAGGTGCGCTACCCGCTCATCGACTACATACGCAACGCCCGCCCCGACAGCGCCAGCGACCCCGACCACCTGCTCGTCACTGTGAACGCGCCCCACACGCGCATGCGCAGCGCCGGCACGCTCGGGCGCATCGTGGGCCGGTGCATGGAGGCC
>ERZ773014.99-NODE-99-length-54667-cov-14.555098_pt1 | contig 54667 bp, 39 predicted proteins | sample MGYA00580841_ERZ773014 | MGnify/ENA primary metagenome ERZ773014 (study PRJEB29015, sample SAMEA2737989) | human oral metagenome | biome: human oral; feature: human-associated habitat; material: dental | place: China | collected 2067 ... | reverse complement strand
AAAGTCGCTTGACGGAGCCGCTGGCACGCAGCGACGCCAAAAAGTCGCTTGACGGACTCGCTGGCACACAGCGACGCCAAAAAGTCGCTTGACGGACCCGGCTGGCACGCAGCGACGCCAAAAAGTCGCTTGACGGGGCCGCTGGCACCCAGCGACGCCAAAAAGTCGCTTGACGAAATACTTTAGCAGAAAAAAAGAGCCGAATGCTTTCATATCTCATCCGGGACGTTACATTTGCGCGTAGTTATTTTCCAAACATTAATACAACACATCAAAAACGAGACGCAACCATGAAAGAAATCAATTGGTCTGAGATTCCGTTTGGTTACATGAAGACGGATTACAATGTGAGATGTTATTACCGCGATGGCGCGTGGGGTGAACTCGAGGTTTCCTCTTCGGAAAACATCGACATTCACATGGCTTCCACCTGCTTGCACTATGGCCAGGAGGCCTTCGAGGGCCTGAAGGCCTTCATGGGCAAGGACGGACGCATCCGTGTCTTTCGCATGGACGAGAACGCTAAGCGCCTCCAGGCCTCCAGCCGCGCCATTATGATGGCCGAGCTGCCGGTGGAGAAGTTTGAAGAGGCCGTGCGCCGCGTCGTATTGCTTAACAAGCGCTTCGTGCCGCCTTATGGCAGCGGATCGTCGCTTTACATCCGCCCGCTGCTCATCGGCACCGGTGCGCAGGTAGGCGTCAAACCCGCTACGGAGTACCTCTTCGTCATCTTCGTTACGCCCGTGGGACCGTATTTCAAGACCGGTTTCCGCCCCTCGAAGGTCTGCATCATGCGAGGCTACGATCGCGCCGCACCTCATGGCACCGGTATGGTGAAGGTCGGCGGCAACTATGCAGCCAGCCTCGCGGCCGGTTCCAAAGCACGCGAAGCAGGCTATGCCGCCGTGCTTTACCTTGACCCGAAAGAGAAGAAGTACATCGATGAATGCGGCCCAGCCAACTTCTTCGGTATACGCGGCAACTCATACATCACACCCGCGTCAAACTCCATCCTGCCCTCGATCACGAACAAGAGCCTCATGCATTTGGCCGAGCACATGGGTATGACCGTGGAGCGTAGACCGGTGCCTTTCGAGGAGATCGCCACCTTCGACGAAGCGGCCGAGTGCGGCACAGCAGCCGTCATCGCCCCCATCTCTGCGATCGACGACTTGGACGAAAACAAGTCGTACGTCATCGCCAAGGATGGCAACGTGGGCCCAGTCTGCGAGAAGCTCTATCATAAGCTGCGCGCCATCCAGTGTGGCGACGAGCCGGACGAGTTCGGCTGGGTGTCGATCATCGAGTAAGAAACGCCCAAGACATGCAGCGTCTTCCCCACGCCAAACATCCGTAAGAGCAGAAACAATCAATCCGAAACAAAATATGAAAGCGAAAATGTTTTTGGTCTACAGCATGGCGACGATGGCACTGCTGATGGGTCTGGGTGGCTGTAGCGAGAGTGAAGCGGGTAGTGAAAGTCCTTCGGCCACTTTGAAGGTCTATCACTTCACCAACTCGGGCTGCCTCTCCAACCTCCGATCGGACGGCACGGACGACACAACCTCCCTCGTCGGTCGGCACGAGGTACTCCGCCTCAAGGCGCTCGGCAACGGTCGGCTGCAGGTCCACCACGATAGTGTGGTCTACCAGTGCGCCGCGAAAATCGAGCTGCATGTTACCCGCAACGGGCAGTTGATCCACATCGAGGAGCGCGATGTGGCTTCGGCGCAAGCCAATTGCACCTGCCCCTACAACCTGAAGTATGAGTTCCCGCTGGAATACGGCGACTACCGGATCCGAATCAACGACGGCAATACGTTCCCGTTCACCTACACCTCGGCTACGGATATGACGCTCATCCTGGGAGATTACAAGGGGTTGTACTGATTAGAGTAAGGTTTTTTTCTCTCCTTTTTATTGATCGAGAAGGAGGCCGTCGGAGCAATTTCGGCGACCTCCTTCTTTCTTTTCGGGCAGGGGGGCGTTATAGTCGGTCGATCTCCCCCACACCTGCGCCCGTACCCTTGTATTTGCTTTTGGCGGCATTAAACCGGTAGCGCAGGGTCAGCTCAAGCTCACGCGTGTCGTAACGGTTGCTCTGATAGAGCTCCATCCGCGGGAAGCGCAACAGGTTGCCATCCTTCCGTCCGCGGAAGATGTCCCAACCCTTCAGCTCCACGCGCAGCCGGTCGTTGAAGAACGACCGCGTGAGGCCTGCATTGACGCTGAACGACTTTTCGGTCAGATGCACATTCTCATAATCACCCGTGCCCTGATAGCGCAAGTCAACCGTCAGGAGCAATCCAGCCGGTAGGCGGAGCGAATTGCTGAGTGAGGCTTGGAGCATCGGGTCGTTATATCGGATCGTTTCGTTGTCTACGTCCACGTCGGCCCATTGCTTCACGAGGCCCACGCTCAGTTGCGGCGTCCACGGCCCAATGGTCGGTGTGACCGTGGCAAAGACCGTCAGCGCAGACTGGCGATCGAGGTTACGGAAGGTGATCAGAGAGACCTTCGGGTCATACTTGCTGCGCTCCGTCCAGTAGACCACTGCGTCACGATTCATCTTATAGCTTGCCATCAGTTGCACGATGCGCCACGAGGCCGTAAGGCTCACGTCGTGCGTCACGGTGGGCTTCAACAGCGGGTTGCCCGTTTGCAAAGAGAGGCGATTGGCGTAATACACATTGCTGCTCAGCTGGCGATAAGTCGGGCGCTGCGTCTTGGCCGTGTAAGCCAATTGCAGGTCGACGTCCTTCACCCGCGTGCCGAACGAGACACTCGGGAACCACTGATTATAGCTGCGGTTCTGCCCCGCGAGCGGTCGGCCGTCGCTGAGGTAATCGGAGCGGACATGCTCGTAACGCATCCCAGCGCCCAACTGCCCGATGGGTGTTGTCCGTGCGTATTCTGCGAAAAGACTGCCGTTCCACTCGTCTACGGTCATGTCCGACGACGGGACGATACGCTCGGGATTGCTGTACGTGTCCGTGCGGTGCGTGCGGACATATTCGCCACCGAGGGAAAACTCGCCACCCAAGACGGGGTAAGACAGAATCAGCTTCGAAGCCACAAGGCGATTCTGTACGCGATTCTCCGAGTTCACGACGCGATCTTCCTGCATGCGGCTCGATTCCTCCACGTGTGCCCGCGATGTGCTACCACTCGTGTAGTAGTCCGCATTGAAGTCGATTCCCATGCGGCCCACCGTCCCGTTGTAATACGCATTGAGGCGGTGCGATGGGTCGGACGTCTCGCGCCTATCCTCACGGTTCTTCCATTCGTCGTAAAAAGCCCCGTTAGCATACACCATACTGTTGAAGGTCGGGCGTCCTGTCTCGGAAAGCATACCGGGCGAAAGCGTGTAGCGAAGGCCGACGTAATGCTTGGGCGAGATCTCCCAGTTGGTACCGGCCGTGATGCGCACCCACTGATCTACGCCCGTGCCGTAAAGCGTATTCTCCTGCCGCCAAAGCGTATCCAGGCGCGTCAACTGCGTGATGCGGCTATCCTGTATGTACTCGCCGCGACCGTAAAGGACGGTGCCAAAGACATCCCAGCCACTCTTGCGCCAATTCACATTCACCTGCTCGCGGAGGTCGGTCGTCTCGCCTTGATACCAACTTGATCGTGCATCGAACCCGAAGCCATCGCCTGCGCGCCGCACCGTGTTGATGCGGATCACGGCCTTCACCGAAGCGTCGTAGCGTGCGCCGGGATTGCGAATGATCTCCACGTCGCGGATGTCGGCCGAGTTCAGCTGATCCAGCTCCGAGAGATCGCGCACCTCACGGCGGTTGATGTAGATCTTGGCCTCACCCTTTCCGAAGACGGAGAAAACGCCTTTGTTATCAGTCGTCAGCGAGGGCAACCGACGAAGCACATCATTCGCCGTACCCGCCTGACTCAACACCGAGCCCTGCACCGACGCCACGAGCGCATCGCTCTTCAGTCGGATAGCAGGTCGCTGAGCCCGTACCGTCACCTCGCCCAACTGCGTGGATTCGGGATTCAGCGTGACGGTCACGCCTGACTGTGGCGCCTCGACCGTACGCGTCTCGTAGCCCACGAAGGAGACCTTGAGGAACGTGCGCTTGGCCGCGCCACCTTCTAATGCAAACACCCCGCGAGCGTCGGTGATTGTCCCCGTCACAAGCGACGAGTCGGGCAGCGCATACAGCGCCACGTTGGCAAACTCAATGGGTTGGTTTTGCGCGTCTACCACGCGCCCGGTCAATGTTTGTTGTGCGTAAGTAGCACATGCTGCGGCCAGTATGCCGATCAATAGGAGATAGATTCGTCTCATGTCCGTGTCTATTTAGGTTTTCTACAGACATGACGCAGGAAGGAGCCGTGCGTTACACTTTCCCCACAGCTCAGAGCAAGCCAGAGGGCAAAAAAAAGAGAGGCGACTCGTTGAAAAGTCACCTCTCTCTCGTATGAAAGCCGCACTGTGGAATTGAACAAACTCCGAATGACAAGATTTGAGTGCCATTGACATCGTTGTAATCTGCTGTGCCTCGAGAGGCAAACCCGAAGGTTGCAGCCCGCCATTGGTGCCAAGAGCGTGTCTCGGAATTCTGATATTTATGATGAGTTTCCCAATCGAACAAGTGCGGCTTAACTCAGTGTTATGATCGCTCTCTTGCGTTATCGTGTCGCAAATATAAAACGAGAATGAAGACCGGCAAGGATCTGTGAAGAAAAAACGCACCGTGACGTTTTGCGCCTATCACTTAACGCAGGGTCGATAAGACCAAAAAAAGAGGTCGGTGCTTTTGTATGTCAAACCTACGTCTATCTTTGCGGCGTCTTTTTGAAACAAGAGGCGAGATAGCTCAGCTGGTTAGAGCGCATGATTCATAATCATGAGGTCCCCGGTTCAATCCCGGGTCTCGCTACCGACAAAAGATGAGAAGTGGCCGCAAGGCCATTTTTTTTGCCTGACTCCCCCACTTGTATTGCCGCAGAGTGGTGGTATTTCAGTGCGAGGAATCGGATTTTCTCGAAAAAGAGTGATCTCGACTGTCTTTGTATTCAATTCGTTTCCGTCGAAGCCCTGTCGCACTGCGCGACGGGGCTTCGTTTTTTGTCAAAGGGGCATCATGTAGTATGTCAGCACTTCGCCTTTCATCGGAAGGGCAGTGCGCCTTATAAGGAAACTTTTTTGCTCGGCAGCTAATCATCATAGGCTATAAAAGTTCTTCTACAAGCGAATTGCTACTTTCATAGGCTATGAAAATCATTCCGTAAATGAAAAGTGATTCCCTTAGGCTATAATCGACCTGATCCAATACTACACATAGTTCCATAGGCTATAAAAGTTCTTCTGCAATCAGAATACGATTTTCATAGACTATGATAGATATTCATCAAGAGAAAAATGACCTTCATAGACTATGAAAGTTCTTATGCAAGCAGAATATGATTTTCATAGACTATGATGGATATTCCTCAAGAGAGAAACGACCATCATAGGCTATGAAAGTTCTTATGCAAGCAGAATACAATCTTCATAGACTATGATGGATACTTCTAAAGTAAAAAACGATCCGCATAGGCTATGAAAGTTCTTATGCAAGCAGAATACGATCTTCATAGACTATGATAGATATTTCTAAAGTAAAAAATGATCCACATAGGCTGTGAAAATTCTTCTATAAGCAGAACATGATCTTCATAGGCTATGAGGTATACTTATCAAATAAAGAATGATCTTCATAGGCTATGAAAGTTATTCCACAAGTGAAAAACGATTTTCATAGCATATAAAAGCAGCTTATGAGAAGAAAAAGAGTTGTCATAAGGCATAGCGAGGCTTGGATGGGGATCGAAGTCTTGGTGTAAGGCATGGCGAGACGTTGGATGGGGGGGCGAAGTCTCGGTGCGGCGGGCAAGTGGGCATGGATGGGCGTCGGAATGGTGGATTGCGGTGCAACGCCCGCCTCTATACTTTACAAATGCAAGAAAGAGCGCAAAAAGAGCGGCGATTTGTTACGATCATGGGCGAGTTAATGAAAGTTTCTATTTTCGCGCCGTTCATTTTGCTCGGTGCCAATGTGCATCTGACGAGAATGAGCGGTGAGATTTCAAACCAAAACATCGACAACGAATACTTTATATCCATACACCTTATGACCTACAAATACGATTGTAAAAAGCATGGCGGGCGGAGGCTTGGATGGGCCATGATGTCACTCTGCATCGTGGCCGCAACGGGGTTACAGCCAGCTTGGGCTGCGGAGTTTGACCCGACAACAGGCCACATGACAGCAACGCAACAGAAAGGAATCATCACGGGACGGATCGTGGACGAAACGGGCGAGCCGGTGGTGGGTGCGAACATCGTCGTGAAGGGTACGACGACGGGAACAACGACGGATTTAGAGGGGCGCTTCTCGCTCACGGTGGAGGGTCCGAACGTTACGCTGGTAGTCTCTTACGTGGGCTACGAGCAGATGGAACTGCCTGCGGTGGCAGGTAGCACGCTGAATCTGCGATTGGTGCCAGACTGCAAAATGCTGGATGACCTGGTCGTGATCGGCTATGGAAGCAAGGACAAGAAGAGCCTGACGAGCTCCATCTCGTCGCTGAAGAACGACGACATCGAGCGGCTGGCACGGTCGGCCTCGACGGTGGACGGCATGCTGGGCGGCGCTATGAAGGGCGTCTTCAGTGTGCAATCGAGCGGTGCGCCAGGGGCTGGGCCACTGATTAATGTACGCGGCATCACGTCGCCCATACCGCGGGATAAGATGACGAAACAGTCCAACGCCCCGCTGTACGTGATCGACGGCATGCCCTACTTCGTCGAGGACAACAACCTGAATCCGCTGCTGGCCATCTCACCGTACGACATTGAGAGTGTTGACATCCTCAAGGACGCCTCGGCCACGGCCATCTATGGTTCGCGCGGTGCCAATGGCGTGGTGATCGTCAAGACGCGCAACGGGAGGAAGAACGAAAAGATGACGATTGATGCGGGCTACACCCTCTCCGTCGGCAATCCGATTAAGGAATACAGCCCACTCAACCCGACGGAGTTCAGGCAGCTGCAGGGCGAGATCATGGACGGAACGGTGCGCCACATCCGCGAGAACCTGGGCGGAATGATGGACGCAAACATGTACACCGTGCTCCAATCGTTCGGGAAAGTGGAAGCGACGCTGGACGAGGATACGTACCTCTATAAACTGACAGCTTACAACGGGTTGCGTGACGACGTCTTCGGTCGTGCAAACACGAATTGGAACGACGAAATCACGCACCGGAACGCCACCACGCAGCAGTATTACGTCTCGCTCCGAGGTGGATCGGCGGTGACGAACTACTCCGTGTCGCTGAACGCGATGGATCAAGAGGGTCTGATGAAAAACGATCGCCTGAAGCATTACGGCGGACGGATGGCTATCGACACGGAGGTCTCGAAATGGGTCAAGGCTGGGGCTACGCTGAGCTATTCGGGGTCGGCGCGCCATTCAGGCAACCTGCGGGAAGGCTTTCAGGAGGGCCTCACGGCGTGGCGCATGCGCCCGGATCTGCCGGTACGTGATGAGCAGGGCAACTTCATGCGCTTCGATGCGACGCCGCTCTACGGTGTGCCCATTATGAGCCCCAACCCCGTGGCGGTAAGGGACCGGAAGAACCGCGCCGTGTCGAGTCAATTCATGGGCAATGGGTATGCGGACGTGACGATCTTGGAAGGTCTCAAGGCGCATGCTGAAGTCAACGTCTCTGTCTTTGGTCAGCGCGACCGCACCTTCATTCCCTCGCATGCGCAGTCGCTTATCCCGGGCGTGGAGCTGAAGGCTGAGCTGGGCGAGGAATACAGCACAACGACGCAGACGTCGGCCAACGTCCGGCTCGATTACAACCGCTCTTTTGGGCACCATAACCTGGCTGCCCTGCTGGGCGTGGGTGCTGACCGTACGCACTATCAGCTCCGGACACTGAGCGCAAGCGATTTCTTCAACGAATCGGACATGGACAACATAGGGTCCGCCAATACCTACCTGCCCATCATGGACGCTTATGCCCGCGGCGGACTGAACTCCACCTACGCGCGTGTCAGCTATGACTATGCGCAGCGTTACCTGACCGAACTGAGCCTCCGCAGCGATGCCTCGTCGAAGTTTGGGCCGAACAATCGCACGGCTGTCTTCCCGGCCGTCTCTTTAGGTTGGCGCTTGGGCAATGAGCAGTTCATGGCGGGGACGTGCAGCTGGCTGGACGACCTCAAGCTGCGACTAAGCTGGGGTAAGACGGGGTCGACGAAGGTGGACGACTTCTCCTACCTCCGCTACTACTCCAAAGGCGGGCGCTACGGCGAGAAGCCGGGCGTGTGGTTGGAGCGCAACCTGCCCAACCGTGACATCCGCTGGGAGATCACCACGGAGTATAACGGCGGAATCGACTTCTCCTTCTTCGACCATCGGCTCTATGGCTCGATCGACCTCTACAACCGCACGACGAAGGGCGCACTTGTCAATTCGCCCTACTTAGCCGAATCGGGCATGAACAGCTATACCTCCAATTTGATAGACATGAGTAATCGCGGCTTCGAACTGGAGCTGGGTGGCGACATCGTCCGCACGGCGGACTTCACCTGGAGCACGTCCTTCAACATCGCCTCGAATCGCAACAAGGTCTTGAAGCTGAACGGGGCCAACCTGAACAGCCAGATGCAGGATCTGATCGTCGAGGGGGAACCCGTCGGCGTGATTAAGGGCTTCCGGGCCAAGGGTATCGCCAAGGATCAGGCGGAGATCGATCGCCTTAACGCCCAGGCGGCAGCGAAGGGTTACGGGACTTACCAAACGTCCCTCGGCGTGGGGGACTACATTCTGGAGGACGTCAATGGCGACGGCCGCATCACGTCGGACGATCGCACCGTGATCGGGTCGCCCCTGCCCAAGTTCTTCGGCGGATGGAACCATACGCTCACCTATCGCAATGTGGACCTCTCGCTTTTCATGCAGTTCTCGCAGGGGGGCAAGGCGTTCTACTCCGACGTGGGGCTGGACCTGGAGAGCACCCTCGGGCAGAGCATCACCCGGGAGACCTTCGGCCGCACCTGGACGCCGGAACGCCGCGATGCGCTCTTCCCCCGACTCGTCTACGGACAGTACAGCAGCTACAATGCGAAGACCAACGACCGCATGATTTACTCCACCTCCTATTTGCGGATGAAGAACGTGACTCTGACCTACCGACTCCCCAAGGCGGCCCTGCGCGTCGTGGGCCTACAGAGCGCATCCGTCTTTGCGATGGTCACCAACTTGTTCACCCTCACGGCCTGGCCCGGACTGGATCCTGAGCTCGTGGGTTCCGGCATACACCGCGGACAAGGCAACGACGCCGATCCGTACCCCCTGAGCCGCACCGTATCGTTTGGCGTGCACCTACAGTTCTAATTTCCACCCATCCCCAACTATACAGTAATGAAAACGACACATGCTATCATAGGTCTCTGCCTGGCCTTGGCCCTCACGGCCTGCGAATTGGTAGGCAGCTTAGATAAGATCGAGCCGGAGCACAAGCTGACGGACAACAACGTGATCACCGACGCCAAATCGGCCGAAGCGGCCCTCAACGGCGTCTATCTCTCTTGGCGCACCTACCGCATTGGCTGGATGCGCCATCTGCTGGGTGCCCTCACCGGGGTCGAGAACGAAGTGAACATCGCGGGCATCGACGGCTTTGCCGACAACGAGGTGACGGACGACAACACCGGTGTGGAAAGCAACTACATCGAGCTCTACTTCGTGGTGCAGAACGCCTCGGCGATCCTCGAGCACCTGGAGTCCACCGCCGCCATCCAGTCGCTCAGCCCCGCGCGCCGCACGGAGATCGTGGGCGAGGTGAAATGCTCGCGCGCCTTGGCCCGCCTCATGCTGCTGCGTCAGTATGGCGAGTTCTACGACCGCACGTCCGCTTATGGCATCGTCCTCTACCCCGGCAATCGCTCCATCAAAGACAATACGGCCTTGCCGCGCGCCTCCGTGGAGGAGAGCTACCGCGCCATCCTCTCCGATCTGGACGAAGCCATTGCCAAGGCCCCCGAGACGAACACGCACTATCGCATGAGCCGACTCACCGCCAAGGCGCTCAAGGCCCGCGTGATGCTCTATAGGAAGGAGTTCGCCCAGGCGGCCACCCTGGCCCGTCAAGTGATCGCCGAGGCGCCCGCAGCCGGTTACGCGCTGGAGGAGAGTTTCAAGCAACTCTTCGTGAACAGTTTCCAATCGCAGGAAATGCTCTTCGCCGTCTATGCGATGGCCCCCGATGAGCTCTACAGCGACGGAGTCTGGAACCGTTCGACGGCCGGCCCGGTCACCAGTAAGCTGGCCAGCGCCGTGGCCCCCTCCGATAGCGTGCCAGACAAGCGCTTCGCAGCCATATACAAGGACCTCGATCCCGGGCGGCCGGAGGTGGTGAACAATAAGTACCCCATCACGGAGGGCCTGGCGGGCACCAAACAAGATTCGCACTACTACATCCGTCTGGCCGAGATGTACTACCTCATCGCTGAGGCCGAGGCGCGCCTGGGCAACCCCACCGCCGCACGCGCGGCCCTCAAGGAGATCCTCTGCATCGACCGCGCCGGATACACCCAGGCCTACGTGGAGGCCATTCCGGACTCCCGCCTCTTGGAGATGATCCTGCGCCATAAATGGCTGGAATTCTTCACAGAAAACAGTGAGGAATGGTTCGACTTAGTCCGCTTCCACGCTTGGGACAACTACCCCATTGCCCCCTATTACGTCAAATCCGACCGACACCTCATCCTCCCGATCCCCCGCAAGGCACTCGGCGGAAATCGGGCCTTGAAACAGAACCCCGGCTATTGAGCCGACGCCCCGAAGTGTACCTTCCGAGAGGCTCACCCACACGCAACTACGTTTAATTTCTACATAAACAAGAGATGAAAAAGTACTTATTCCTCGCAGTCATGGCCTTACTCGCCGTGGCATGCAAACAGAAAGCCTCAGATGGCTTCGTGATTGACGGCAAATTGACTGGTAACGTTGAGAATGCCGTAGTAAAGATCTTCGATGCGGCTGATCCGACGATGACCGTTGTCGACAGCGCCGTGGTTAAGGAAGGCAAGTTTCAGCTGAAAGGCAAAGTGGACGAGCCGACCATGTTCCAGCTGACGATAGATCTGCCCGACGCCTCGCTCTCGGAGCAGGAGCGCACGTTAGCTTATGCTTTTTACGTCGAGAACGCACCCATGACCTTCACAGCCGATGCGGCCACCATGCCCACGCTCTTCTACATCCCGGATCGTAAGACGGTGAACCCCGTCATCACAGGCTCACCCACGCAGGAGCTGAACGAGAAGTTCAACGCCCAGATGGCCGACAAGGAGAACCGCCTGAGCGAGCTCAGCGAGAAACAGGCCTCCGTGTACTACTCCGCTGAGGAGCGCACCGACAGCATCATCGCCGAGGCCGTCCGCATGGAGAGCGAAATTGAAGCCCTCCGCAAGGAGTGCAACGACGCCCGCCTGGACTTTATCCGCAAAAACGCCGCCTCCATCGTTGCGCTGGATCAAGCCGGCATACTCGTCTACGCGGATGAGCTGACAACGACGGACGTGGACGAGATCCTCAAGGCCTTGGAGCCCTCGTGGAAGGGTAAAGCGCGTTATGATCTGTTGGTACAGCAGATGACGACGAAGAAAAACATGGCTCTCGGCTCCGTCATCCCCGACGCCGACTTCTCCACCACAGATGGCAAGACCGTCAAGCTGCACGACGTGCTCCCGAAAGAGGGTTACGCGCTCGTAGAGTTCTGGGCCTCGTGGTGCTCGCCCTGCCGCGCAGAAATTCCACATCTCAAGCAGATCGTGTCGAAGTACCCCGCCTTCCATATTATTAGCCTCTCTGTCGACGACGACGACGCAGCCTGGAAGAAAGCCCTCGATCAAGACAAACCCTCCTGGACGCAGCTCCGCTGCCCTGATGGCATCCAAGGCATGGCCAACAAAGTGTACGGCATTATGGGTGTACCGGCCTGCTTCTTGGTAGACTCAGAGGGTAAGATCGTTCGGGTTGGCGCCCGCGGCCCCGTCCTGGACATGATGCTCAGCCAATTGTACGCCTCCAATAAGTAGTCCTCAACGACGGTCCATCCCGTCGATCACTCAAGGGCATCCCCACCCCGGGGATGCCCTTTTTTTGTCTCGTTTTCTAACCCCTCAGCGCGGAGACCACCCAAACGCGCCTCGTTTTACAACTCTCCAGAGCGGAGAGCACCCAAATGGACCTCGTTTTCCTACTCTCCAGAGCGAAGAGCACCCAAATGGACCTCGTTTACCTACTCTCCAGAGCGGAGAGCACCCAAATGGACCTCGTTTTCCTACTCTTCAGAGTGGAGAGCACCCAAATGGACCTCGTTTTCCTACTCTCCAGAGCAGAGAGCACCAAAATGGACCTCGTTTACCTACTCTCCAGAGCGAAAAGTCCCAAAATGGACCGCGTTTTGGGGGCATCCATCGCAGAGAGTCCCAAAATGGACCGCGTTTTGGGGTCATCCATCGCGAAAAGTCCCAAAATGGATCGCGTTTTGGGGTCATCCATCGCGAAGAGTCCCAAAATGGATCGCGTTTTGGGGTCATCTATCACGAAGAGTCCCAAAATGGACCTCGTTTTAGTGTTGTATCTGTTGTAAGGGCGTATTGAATACGCCCCACAGACGATCCACGCGGGATCGAATCAAGAAATGCGGCACGTTTTCCAGATATACCCGCTGTAGGGCGCAACAGCATACGCCCCACAGGCGATCCCCATGGGATCGAATTAAGGAATGCGGCACGTTTTCCAGATATACCCACTGTAGGGCGCAACAGCATACGCCCCACAGACACCCCCATCGGGATCGAATTAGGAAATGCGGCACGTTTTCCAGATATACCCGCTGTAGGGCGCAACAGCATACGTCCCACAGACACCCCCATCAGGGGTGAATAGGGAAACGAGAAGCGTTTGGGAGTACCACGGATGGAAGAGGTACCCGTCGAGGAGACGAGAAACAGTCGCCATCGAGCCGGGGCGAGTCACTATCCGCGCCCATCCCTATTATTTGGTAGAGATGAAGCTAAAAAATCGCCATCATTAGCGATACCCCGAAGAGAGTTCATGCGATAGGAATGGTCTACTTTTGCGTCCGTGATCAATGAACGTATTGAACGAATAATGGATAAAATGCTTTTCTCGGAAAACATGAAACTGGCCGATTTGATTTCCGCCAACCATAACCTCATTCTTATGCTGCCTCGTTTCGGCATTCCTCTGGGTTTCGGTGAGCGAAGCGTGGCGCGAGTATGCGCCGCGTACGACGTGCCAGTGGATTTCTTCCTCCTGGTCTGCAACGTCTACACCTTCGATGCCTATCTGCCGAATCGTGAGACCCTTCAATCGATCGACATGCGCCTACTCGTGCCCTATTTGCATGCTTCTCATCAGTATTACCTGCGTCATTTGCCTTATTTGGGACGTCTGCTCGACGGGATGGCCTCGAAAGTGGATAAGCGATATGGAAATATGTTGCGCCACTTCTTCGCGGGGTATAAAAATGAAGTTGAGGAACATTTTGACTACGAAGAGCAGATCGTTTTTCCCTACATCGAGCGACTGCGAATAGCCTCCGAAAACGGCGAGACCTTACCCGAATCGTATCATATCCATGACTATGCCGAGGCGCACGACAATATCGAGGATAAACTCAACGACTTGACCCAAATCATCTTCAAATACCTGCCGGGGAATGTGTCGCCTGAAGACTCTATCGACGTCGTCTTCGATATATTCCAATTATCGGCCGACTTAAACAAGCATGCGCTGATCGAAGATCGTATCCTCGTCCCGTATGTCGAAATGCTGGAGGCAAAACGTGCATGAGCCGCAAAAAGAAGGTACTCATCGTCGAGCCCTCTATCATCATTAAAGAAGGGCTGATCAAAATCCTCGGGAAGTCTCCGGAGCTGGACGTCCTACGCCCATCCGAAGGCACGGAGGACTACGCGGAACGCATCTCCGTGGCACGTCCAGACATTTTATTGATCAACCCGACCGTAATGCCCTACTCCAAGCGCTACCCAGTCTATAGCTTAGCCCAGGAATACCCCCACATGACCATCATAGCCCTCGTTTACCAATATATCGACAACGCCATCCTGCACGCTTTCCATAGCACGCTCGAGATACGCGAGTCCGCCGAACGGATAGTCGATATCTTACTCGAGGCCTACGCATCCACGTCCGATAGAGCCGAAATGCTCGACCCCGCAGGCGGTCACGAACTGACGCGACGTGAGACGGACGTCCTCGTACTCGTAGCCAAAGGGCTGATGAGTAAGGAAATCGCCGAACGCCTCCACATCTCCGTCCACACCGTCATCTCACACCGCAAAAACATCACCCGCAAGACGAACATAAAATCCGTAGCCGGCCTTGCCCTCTACGCCCTGATGAATAACCTCATGGAAGAAGGCGACGCATCATAGCCCCCAGCGCCGCCCATCAGGTCGCCACGCCACTTATCCCACACGCGCGGCCGGGACAGCCTCCGATAACGAAGCGCATTCCGGCCGCGTGGGCATTTTACCCTACTTTTGCAGCCACAAACATTACCCATCCATCCATTAATAGAGAATATGAAAGCCTTAGAACGCATCGTCGCTGAGAAGTTGCTCAAGATTAAAGCCGTCAAGCTGCAACCCGGAAACCCCTTCACCTGGGCCTCGGGCTGGAAGTCACCCATCTATTGCGACAACCGCAAGACGCTCTCCTATCCCGCCCTCCGCACCTTTCTCAAGATCGAATTGGCGCGCACCATCGTAGAGAATTTCGGTGAAGTGGAGGCCGTGGCCGGCGTCGCCACAGGCGCCATTGCGCAGGGTGCCCTGGTGGCCGACCTGCTCGGACTCCCCTTCGTCTACATCCGCTCCACGCCGAAAGATCACGGACTGGAAAACCTGATCGAGGGCGAACTGAGACCCGGATCGAAGGTCGTCGTCGTGGAAGACCTCGTCTCCACGGGCGGTAGCAGCCTCAAAGCCGTCGAGGCCGTCCGCAATTTCGGTTGCACAGTCATCGGCATGGTAGCCATCTACACCCACGGCTTCCCCGTGGCAGAAGAACAATTCCAAGCCGCCAACGTGCGCCTCATCACCCTCTCAAACTACGACGCCGTGATCAAAGAAGCCCTCAAGACCGAATACATCACCCCGACCGAGGAGGCCATCCTGCAAGAATGGCGCAAAGATCCCGCCCACTGGAATCCACAGGACTAACCCCGACTACTCCCCCACCCCACCCCCTCCTTACTCCTCCTTAGTACATACATAATGACAGAATTCACCAGCACCATCCGCCCCATTCCCCACAACGACGCCCGCGTTTTCGCCATGCTTTCCGACCTCTCCAACTTGCAACGCGTGCGCAACAGCATCCCCGAAGACAGCATCAAAGCCTTCTCCTTCACCGACGACCATTGCAGCTTCGAAGTGAGCCCCATCGGGAAGATCGAGTTCCGCATCGTCGACCGCGAGCCCAACAAAACCATCAAGTTCGAGACCACTCAATCGCCCGTCCCCTTGCAACTCTGGATCCAGCTCAAACAAGTGGCCACGAACGACACCCGCATGAAATTGACCGTCCGCGCCGACCTCAATCCCTTCCTCAAACCGATGGTCTCCAAGCCCATGCAGGAAGCCGTCGAAAAGATCTCCGAGATCTTAGCCCGCCTGCCCTACGAAGAGCAAGACCTCACCTCATGAAACGCCCTCACATCGCGTCCATCGTTGCCACGCTGCTCGTCGGACTCCTCACGGCCTGCACCGAGCCTAACCCCATCGACAACTATCCCGTTGCGCTACGCCTCGATCTGACCTTCAACGACAAGGCCCTGCGTACCGTCCCCTCCGCAGCCACCTACACCCACTACAGCCACCCGATAAGCTCCGCCTATCGTGCCTTCGGATTCGGAGGTGTACTCGTAGTGCATGGCGTCGACGCCGAATTTTACGCCTTCGACCTCTCCTGCCCGTACGAAAATCGCTCCTCCGTACGTGTCGAGCCCGACAGCGACATCATCTACGCCGTCTGCCCACAGTGCGGCACCAAATACCTCATCAACAATGGCAGCGGCGTCCCCGTCGAGGGTGTCGGGCGGCACGGCCTCAAGCCCTACAAGGCCGAAAGCGATGGGCGAGGCACCGTCATCGTATACAACTGATCGCGGCCCCCGCATAGGCACCATTTTTCACTCCAGCGTTTTGCAAAAATGAGATCGCGTATATCTTTGCCGCCGCTTTGGCGAAAGCAAAGCGCACAATTGACATGATTGTCACACGCGGAAGTAGCTCAGTTGGTAGAGCGCAACCTTGCCCCAAAGGATGGACAAACGGCCAGCCTTGGCAAGGCAGATGCAAAAGCCGACAAAAGCACCAAGCACACATTGACATTATTAGCGGAAGTAGCTCAGTTGGTAGAGCACAACCTTGCCAAGGTTGGGGTCGCGGATTCGAGTTCCGTCTTCCGCTCTCAAGACCCAGATCTGCGGCTCGAATGGTGGAATGGTAGACACGAGGGACTTAAAATCCCTTGGCTGACAACGGCTGTGCGGGTTCAAGTCCCGCTTCGAGTACACGTCCCCCCAATTTGCAATCGGGGCACATTCTATGGTCTACGGATTTTTTCATATGGTTCAGGAGAAGCAATTTCTCCCCTCAAATTTCCCATCGAGCTGCGGCCCGGTGGGATTTTTTTGCTTAAGTATACGCGAGTTCGACCTATGCAACCGGCAGGAAAGAGGGATGTACAAACTCCTCGGCGGTGTTGATGGAAGGTTTTTTGTCGAAGAAGGAGAAAGCGGCCAAAGCCGATAGCAGATTGGTGATAAAGTTCGAGAAGCACCGATGGCGGGTATGCTCTGTCTGACAAACGCTTTTCAGCTGATCATTAACAGTCTCGATCAGAGATCTTTTCCGAGTCATAATCTTGTCATGTTGAAGCATTAAAGCGTTCTTCAGACCCTTCTTCAGACGCGTGATGAGGTGTACGCCGTCAATAAAGAGTTGTTCGAAAAGATCTTTCGAGATATACCCCCTGTCACCGAAGAGCTTCCCGAAAATCCGTTTGTGGAAGTCTATGTGTTTCAAGAGGGCTCCGTCGTCTACATTGCCCAGAGTCAAAAGAGACGCATGACAAGACGACCGCAGAGGCACAGTACACTTTTCCATATCCCTGCATCTTGTGGCAAGACATCACTTATCATATCAGGGCTATGCACCTCGTAATCCGATCCATTTTTTGTTCTCCGTCGCGGAGGACAAAAAAATGAGGCTCATTTTGGGCTTCCCACGACGGAGAGTTCCAAAACGAGCCTCGAAATGATCCTCTCTACGCTTGAAGAGGATGCGGGGCGGCCGAACGAGCGGCCTAACGGCTTCTTATTTCACGATCACTTTATGCACGGAGCCGTCGCGCAGGGTGATGATGTACGCGCCGCGCTGCATGGGGATGCTCGTTTCGCCGGCGAGAAGGTCGATGCGCTTCACCAGGCGACCCGCCACGGAGTAGATGCTCGCTACGTCGCTCCGATCGATACGGAAATGGATTTGCTCTCCATGCGACCATACGGCCGAGCTCATGATCAGCTCGTTGGAGACGTGATCGGGGCCGAAGGTGAGGATCACTTCTTCGCGGACGCTGGGCACGATGTATTCGTACTCCCCATTCGCGTTGAGGATGCCCGAAAGCTCTTCCTGCGCGCCACCCTGCACACGGCGATTGGTGCGCACCATCAGCGGGCGGGAACCTTTCGGATAGGAGGCGCTGAAGCGGAAGTTGCTCCGGCTGTTCACCGGCCAGATGCCTGCCCGCGGTGTGGTTGTGACGCCACTCACTTCGGGCATGGTGACCGTATGCGTGAGCACCGGATCCACGGCGTTGCCGACACAGAGGTAAACGACGCCGTCTGTGGAGAGGCTCAGCGCGAGGGGGTACTCCTCGCCGTCGATCGTGACGCTCTTCGTTGTCAGCTTCAGGTTGTTGAGGCTGTTTGGAGTCACCGATTTATAGTAGATGAGCGGATAGCAGCGCTTTTCGACACGCTCGCACGGGCGGATCTCGATATGGACATTCACGGAGCCATACGTCGTGAGTCGATCTACGTCGATGGCGTCGCTGTAGCTGCCATTCAGACCTTGGGTGGAGCCGATGGAGAAGTGCAGATCGGCTCCGCTGTCGAGGCGTAGATCTTTCATCGTCAGTGTGCCGGCTTGCTGCTCGTAGCATTGTCCGCGGAGGCGCAGGGAGGTGAATCCCGGGTTCAGATGTCCACCGTTTTCGACGTGCACGTCGGTGTACTGGATGCCGAATCCGCCAAACGTAGACGTGGTGATCACATCCAGCGCGTTGCCCGGCAGCCAAAGCTCACTTGTGGGGTGCCCACAAGCGCCGATGGGCTCGAGGTGCAGATGGCGGGTGTACATTCCGGCGTAGTCTTTCGAGAGCATCTGCGGTTCAGAGATCAGCTCCAGGTGGCCTTCCTGTTCGTGCTTCTCGTCGGTCCAAAACTCCACTTGGTTGCGCGTTTTGAGCGTATCGACAAAGAAGCGCGCGTGGCGGATGTCGCCGCCTTTGACGTGATCGAAAGAATCCGTGAGGAAGGAGAGCACGGTGTGGTCGAGCACCAACACATTCCGACGTTCGGTGGGCGTATGGGGGCCGAATTGGATGAACATCGTGTCGAGCGGTGTCTCGCCCGGCGCATAGATCTTACCCTTATAATGGCTGACGCACTCGCGGCAGCGCTTGCCGTCCACGGCATACTCGGCGAAGGGAGCGGTGCGGCGGCTGTAACCCAATTTGATGATGGGTTGGTCGCCGGGCAGGCCGCTCCAGGTGGTCCATTTTATGCGATCGTCTCCGGCGCGGATCAAACTGTCGTGGCAAATCAGGGAGTCTGTCTTGATCACGATCTCAGTGTTACCCCCCGCGTTGGTGAGTGCGTCAAGATCGAGCACGCCGAAGGTCTCGATCACGGGCGACTCCAGCACGAGGCGTTGGTTGCCAGCTTTCAGCCGGGCGTCACTGTGGAAGGTGAGGCGGGCGGTGTGGTGCAGGTAGGCGCGTGGTGTTTCGCCGCTGCTGCAGCCCGTTGCCTGACAGGTGGTGGGGCAAGAGGGCGTGTGGAGGAGCATGTTTTCCGTCCAGTTGCCCTTGTTTGCCTGCGTTTTGAGGAAGATCCCGTAGCCGCGTACGTCTTCGCCGTGCAGCAGGCCGTTCGCCGTCGGAGGAGTGCCCAAACCTGTGCCCTCACCGCCGGTATAAATCAGATTTTTGTACACATCGATCCGATCCGAGGCCACGGCCGCAAATCCGCCGCTGCGGATGGGCTTCGTGCTGCCATCGCTCGCCACGTAGGTGGTGAAGGTGAGTTGCAGATCGCGAGCCTTATTTTCGTTCGGGTCCAGATCGCAGTGAAAAGCGTTGTTATCACATCCGCCATTCACCCCGCCGGCATAGCCTACGCCTCTTCTGACGGGCTGACCGTCCCTTTCCTCGTAGTCGGTGCTAAGAAATGGATCCTCGCGTGTGCCGATATTGGCTAATCCACCATAATTCAGCTTGATGTTGTTGTCTGCGCCGATGAAAAAGCTATTATCCGAATGCGTAGAGGTGTAAGAAAGGTCTTGGAGGTAGACATTATTCCGCATTTCGTCGCAATCGCAGGCCTTGATCTTAGATAATTTCTCGAGGCTATCCGTCTGGGCGAGTAATAAGACCCCTCCGCCGATTCCGCCAGTGATGTCCACGGGGTCGCGCAGATCGATATCGCCCTCGCGAGTGCGAAAAACGACGTGCCCGGTAGTGTACCGCCCGGTGAGTAAGGCGCCGCGGTTCAAGATGATATTCCCCCGCCGACCGGCGTCGAGCACAAGGCTTCCGTTGTCGCTCTTATACTCCAGCGAGCGGTGTGCGGCACCGCGGGCCATGGTGTTCAAGTCGTTCAGTGTGCCCGGGTTCTCCAATCGGCCGGCATACGCCGCCCAGCCTGCCGCGCTTTCCACGCCGCAGCGACCCAGTCCGCCGATGATGCCCGAATGTTCGTAGCGGAGCATGCTCTGGCCCGCGCGCTGGTGCAGATTGCCGCCGTTGCAGATGTATTCGCTGGAGTAGGGTATGGTGACGCGGGCGTTCCGGCGACCCCCGTTTGGCATATCTATCGCTAGGCGGGCAAAGTAGACGTTTCCGCCCTCCATGCCTTCCGTGCGCGTCATCTGTGCATGACTGTCGTCGAATCCGGCTTGCAGATGGACCTCGGCCGTGCCACCCGTGCCTTGATAGATGAACGCATTGTCGGTGCCCGTTTTACTATTCCCGACGTAAGCCTCCGTGGGCGTGTAAATTTTGGAACCGGCCGCGTAGCCGAGGTAGAGATCGCCCTTTCGAGAGATCACGTTCAGCGTGTCGGCGTTCTGTCCCGCATATTCCACGCGAGCCGTACGGACGTTATTTGCGGCTACGAGGTTGGTTTCCGTACCTCCGCCGGCCGGACGTGTGATTTTTGTGACGTCGTTGAGGTACAAATTTCCGCGATGACCATTCCGATCGGCCAAGCCGGCATTATCGCAGCCCGAGACAAGGGCCTGATCCGGCGTGCGATCCTCCGCCCAGAAGGTCAGAAGCCCGCTCGCCACGTCGTCCGTATATCCCGCGGTGTAATCAATCCCTTGGGCGATCACGTTTCGACTCTCCGAGAGAATCAGAAGGTTGTTATTCATCCCCGGCTTCCACACCTCGTCGGTGCGAAACTCCGTATTACCCAGCGCCTGGATATGCATCGCGCCGCGATCTTGCGTCAGCGGTGCATAATAGGTAGGCGCCACGGGGTCGTTGGCTCCATTGATCGCGTGTTGCACGGTGTCGCTCGTCGAAGGATGGAAAACGAGGTTGGCCTCGCAGGCCGTTTTGTTGTCATTATTGCCATAGTTCAAAATATAGAGGGGCTTCGTGCCGGTGATCTTCAAATTGGGCGTTCCAAACCCACCGCCGAAGTGCATGGTGAAGTTATCGAGCGGCAGACAGCCCTCGAAGTTCTTGAGCATACCACCCGAGTACACATTCAGGTGCTTCCTGCCGGCGCCTTGTGGACCCAGCTCAATCACGCCGGGATTATTTCCGGTGAAATCTGCTGGCACGGTGTCGGTATGCACATCCGCGTTGTTCGTTGTCCAATGATAATCCCCATACAGACCAAAAATGGACGCCGCAGCTCCCGTAGGCGGCGCGGCAATGGGATGGTTGGTGATATGAGCCGTCGGATTATTGTTCACAAAGGCTCCCAGGTGCGGCTTTTCGAAGTTATGCGTCGCGGCGCTGTCTTCATATAAATAAATGTCTGTCGCGGCCTGCGGAAAATTGCTTTGCTTGAAGAAGGGATCTGACGAACCGGTCGGCGTTTGGGCCATATTCACGCTGTCGATGTTGCCTCGGATGCGCAGGGTGAACCTTCCGCCGTGTGCGGGGTCGTTATTGGGGAGCGCGAGGATGGCATCCGTAGCCGTATTGGGTAGGGCGGTACCATCGTGAGAGGTGGCCGGCGTCGCGGTGCGGTCTTTTACGTCGTGCGCGATGCATACCCGCGCGTCGGGCTGTATCACCACGGCGCCGTCGACGAATGTCTGCCCGATATCTACGGCTTTTTTCCAGAAGGGATTAATTGAAAACGCGGTGGATGACCCTGATCCACACTTTCCAAGGGTTCCGATATAACGCATAGCATTCGGCTGGATATCGGTATCGATACTCGCTTCATTTTTTTCAAAGTACCAGCGGATATCTTCGAATATCAAGTTGCTGAATTGATGGATACCCGTCGGGAGCACCACACTCGTGGGGCGCTGATAATTCTTCAGCGATCCCGTATTGTTGGCTGCAGAGGTGAGAGATACCTGCGTCGAGAGGGCGGCGGCATCCTGCATCGGGCTACCCGTCAGCTGCACCAAATGCACCCCATCGTCCGTCGGATAATTCCTGCGCGTACTGTCTGTGCTGCCTATGCGACCGAAAAAAGTAGGAACCCACGACTTCGTAAAGTATCCGTCGATCGTAGAAGTATATACCGCCTACGGAATAGGGGCAGGGCCGGAAGATGTTTCTGCATACGATCCCGCCGGCATCAGATGCTGCTTCACCCTAATAATATAACCGCCCGGCAGATTGGGATCGTCTATGCAGCTGACTGCCGTAAAGACCGGTCGCCCACAAGGCGCGCAGGAATAAGCTCCATAATCGTGCAGCACGGTGGCATTTCCGGCTGCGTTGAGATCAGGATGAGGCGGAAAAGAGGAGTTTACCCAGTGAGGTTCATCGTAATCGCTGTAATTGTTCTTATTGAAGGAGAATTCAATCAGCTTCAGCGGGTTCGTTCCGGGAGGTGATTTCAGGAAACGCTTCGGAGCCGTGTTCGCATCCAACCCCGCGAGTGGGGGATAGGTCGTAACATACTGCGATGTATTCGCTCCCGTATTGAGGGGGATTTGATTGATGATTGAAATCCATCCCAGCGCGTAGCCCTGTCCGGTATAGGCTCGGATTACCATATTTCCATACGGACGGTTGTTTCCGTCGACACTGTTATCACCTATTTGGATGTCGGTTAAGCTCGGCGATACGACCATTGGATAGGCGTACGCCCGATTGTAGGCTACCCCGCCGGTGTACGAGAAATCTGGATTCGGATAAGGGCTCAGCGTGAAGTTGGGACCCAATATATTTCGAGTGGGACTCGTTCCATTGCTGATGATCGAGGACTCTCCGGCGCCGAATGCGTTATTTACCTTCACTGTGCCGTTCGGATTGCCGTCCGGACTCAGTATAGCGCCTGCCTGCCCCCATATTTTACCCCCGGAAGAGGCGAGAAGGGCCGCGATAAGTAGCGTAGCGTAAAGTCTTTTCTTCTTCATATTGTATCGAGTAAAAAAATTGAGCTGGCAAAGATAGAAGAAGGTCAAATCGACTCCTTTCTAACCCTTTATTGTCCTATGGCAACCGCATCAAATTTCGAGGAGTTCTTTGAGATAGTCGATATTGAGATCCGCGGTGAATAATCTCTTTCGAATGGATAGCTTGTCTTTTCTCTGTGAGACAATGGCTAAGGCCAGTTTCCTGATCGTGTTGAGGTTCTGAGCAGCGTATGCTTTGCGTGCCCGACAATGATCTGAAGGTTACGTCAAGATGCCAATTCAATCTATTTTCTATCCCCCAATGACCACGGATATAAGTACCGATTCTCTCCACAGCCTCGGCTGGTAAGCTGCTCAAATAGTACTGTTTATCACGCCGCTCTGTTCCGTCGGAGAAGGTGACAAGACGCTCGACCTGGACTATAGAAGACAAATTTTTCCATGGTACATATTGCGCGATTCATCTAAGACTTCTTGAGGTCGAAGCGCTGTATAAATCCGCTCTTTCACCCGCCCATGATCCTTATCCAATGTGCTGTATGTAAACTGTGTGTAGCGGTCGGTAAAAGTATCTTTCACGTCTTTGGATAAGTGTCTGTGATTCCTTTTTAGAGCTAAGACATAATCGGCCTCCGATTCCACAATCTTCCCTGAGCAATATCGGTTTGCGTCCCTATGGCATCGATGCTCACCACGGCTCCCGTGGGATCAATGCTGTCAAGCACATCGGGGATGGCTGTGATTTTCATGGGCTATTCTCGAGACATGGCCGACCGCATCAAAAAGCGTCTCGATGAGGCCATCGATGGCATACTGTAATCAAATAGAATAGAGGCAATGAATAAGGAACTGTTTATCGCTTTATGCGACCGAATCGGGCAGTGTGTGCCCGAGATTCGTTTTATAGACTTCGACCGCGGGCAGCTGAGCGCATCCAGCGAACGCCCGCCCGTGGAATGGCCTTGCTGTCTGCTGAGCATCGACTACACGAATTGCCGTGACCTCGCCGTGGAAGAGAATACGCAATTGGTGATGGCCGACATCACCCTACGCGTGGCCTTTCCGCCGGCTGGCGAAACGCACAATCACGCCCCTGAAAAGGTGCGCGACATGGCCCTGCAAATGCTCGACACGGTGGAAAAGCTACACGATGCCCTCCAAGGTGAGACGCTGGGCGATACGGTTTCCGCCCTCAGCCGCAGCCGTGCCACAATGCAGACACGCAGCAATAAGATTGTCGTATTCAATCTGATCTACTCGACGACCTTCCAAGAAGTAAAGTAGACGATCAAAAGGGGCGAAAATGCCCCCTTTCGAGGTGTGAAAGGGATACAAAAAACGGGGCGCGAAAAACACGCCCCGTTTTTGTACTTTTTGATTGGAAACCTTGTACTTTTTGATTGGCGGATTATAAAAGATTCGATGCTCCGAACTGGAGCAAGATGTTTTTGAAGCAGAAAGGTCGTCCTCAAACACGAAATGGATCTCTGCTCCCGTGAAACGCCAAAATGAAACGCGAAACCGATCTCGGACTTCCAAAAACGCCTTCCCGCCGCGGGAAACCGATCAAAACTTCCGAAAAACGCCTTCCCGCGGCGGGAAATGGGGTAAATTCTCAGAAAAACGCCTTCCCGCGGCGGGAAATGGGAAAAATTCTCAGAAAAACGGTTTCCCGCGGCGGGAAAGCGATAAAATCTCCCGAAAAACGGTTTCGTGCGGCGGGAAGGCGGTAAAATTTGCTGGAGATCGGTTTCCCGCGGCGGGAAAAGGGGCAAATTCTCCGAAAAACGCTTTCCGCCGCGCGAAGAGCATTTTCAAGAAGCCGCCGCCCCCGCCGCGGGAAGCGCCCCCCGCCCGCTTCCCTGCAAATCGCTTCTTTTGCGCCCCAAATCACTTACCTATTTATATACGTAACGAATGAAGATTGCAATCGTTGGAACAGGCTACGTCGGTCTTGTCACCGGCACCTGTTTTGCTGAGATGGGCGTCGAGGTGTTCTGTGTGGACATCGATCGCCAAAAGATTGAGAACCTCCGGAAGGGCATCGTCCCGATCTATGAACCCGGGCTCGAGGAGATGGTCATCCGCAACTACGAAGTGGGCCGACTCCATTTCACCACCGAGCTGACCGAGGTGCTCGACCAGGTCGAGATCGTCTTTAGCGCCGTCGGTACGCCGCCGGACGAGGACGGCAGCGCCGACCTCAAGTACGTCCTCGACGTGGCCCGCACCATCGGCCGGGCGATGAACAAATACCTCCTGGTGGTCACCAAGAGCACCGTCCCCGTGGGCACCGCCCGCCGCATCCGCCAGACCATCGCCGACGAGCTCGACCGCCGCGGCGTCACGATCGACTTCGACATCGCCTCCAACCCCGAGTTCCTCAAGGAGGGCGCCGCCGTCAAGGACTTCATGCACCCCGACCGCATCGTCGTCGGCGTCGAGTCCGACCGCGCCAAGAAGCTCATGGAGAAGCTCTATCACCCCTTTATGCTCAACAATTTCCGCATCATTTATATGGACATCCCCTCGGCCGAGATGACCAAATATGCCGCCAATGCCATGCTCGCCACCCGCATCAGCTTCATGAACGACATGGCCAACCTCTGCGAGATCATCGGCGCCGACGTCAACATGGTGCGCAAGGGCATCGGCTCCGACACCCGCATCGGCAGCAGCTTCCTCTACGCCGGCTGCGGCTACGGCGGCTCGTGCTTCCCCAAGGACGTCAAGGCCCTCATCCGCACCGCCGCTGAGCATGGCTACCCGATGCGCATCCTCAAGGCCGTGGAGGACGTGAACGAGGAGCAGAAGACCCTCCTCTTCCGCAAACTCTCGGCCCACTTCGGCGGCGATCTCCAGGGTCGCCGCGTAGCCATGTGGGGCTTGGCCTTCAAGCCCGAGACGGACGACATGCGCGAGGCCCCGTCGCTCGTCCTCATCGACCGTCTGCTCGAGGCCGGTTGTCAGGTCATGGCCTACGACCCCGTCGCCATGCCCGAGGCGCGCCGCCGCATCGGCGATCGCATCGCCTACGCCAACAACATCTACGAGACCGTCGAAGGCGCCGACGTGCTCATGGTCGTCACCGAGTGGAAGGAGTTCCGCCTGCCCGCCTGGGCCCGCATCCGCAGCCTGATGAAGACGCCCCTCATCCTCGACGGCCGCAACATCTACAACATCGCCGAGATCGAAGAAGCCGGCTTTACCTATCACTGCATCGGCCGGTAATCCACAACCATTATATAATAGTAGAGATATGAAGAAGAACCTCTTATTCTGCGGCACGGCCGCCGCGCTGACGCTGAGCTTGGCGTCATGCAATTCGGCCGGAAAAGTGAACGACAACGCCGAGGCGCCGACCGATAGCACGGTCGCCGTGGCCGAGGCCCAACCGGAATCCGCAGCCTTCGACAAGGCGGGCGTCTATACCGGCGTCATCCCCTGCGCCGACTGTGGCGGTATCGAGACGACCCTCGAGCTGCGCGCCGATGGCACTTACAGCCTGACGGAGATCTACAAGGACAAGAAGGACGGCCGATTCGAGTCCAGCGGGAAGTTCCAGTGGGACGCCGCTAACGCCTGCATCACCGTGGGCGAGGGCGAGGACCTGATCTCTTACATCGTCGAGGGCGACCACCTCATCATGCTCGATCAGGACGGCCACCGCGTCACCGGTGAGTTGGCCGACCACTACGTGTTGACTAAGCAGGCCGTGTAAGCGAAAAGCTGAAAACTAAAGCCGGGTACACGAGGGAACGCATCCCATCATGTACCCGGCTTTTCATTTTTAGTTTTTCGCCCCGAGGATCACCATCTTCTGGGCGCGGGTGGCCTCTGACGAGCCCGCCGTACGGATGGCCGCGCGGTAGATGTACACGCCGGGGCGGAGTCGGGCGCCGCGGCCGTTCGTCAAGTCCCACGTGACGGTGTAGGCGTGGAAAAGCTCCGACGATCCCTGCTCGGTGTGCTGCCATTGCAGGCGACCCGCCAGATCGTAGACGCCGATCGTGACTTCCATGCGTGACTCCGGGCGATTGTGGTCGAGGTAGAAGGTCACCTGGTCGCGGGCTGGCACGGGGCCGGCGCGTAGCTCGGTGATGGACGGTCGGAGTCCCTTCTCGACTTGGAAGGTGAAGGTGCGCGTGGTGGAGTTGTTGAAGATGTCCCACACCTTGAACTCCGCCGTGTGCGTCCCCTCGGCAAGGCGCGGGATGGAGAAGCGCACCACGCCCTCACCCTGGACATCGGTACGGTCGGCGTAGTAGCTGTTCAGGTTGTAGCTCAGGGCGGGATTGTTGTCGATCGTCAGCGTGATGTCGTGCCCGACGCTGCTGCCGGTGATGTTGATTCCCGAGGCGTCGCGCAGGTGGGCGACGAAGAAGGGCGTCTCGTTCGTCTTGTCGCCCTCGCTCCAGGTGCTGTCGTTGAGGTAGAGCAGGCGGATGTCCGGGCCGACGGTGTCGCGTTCGATCTGGGTGGCGGTGCCGCCCACGGTATAGCGACGGTAGGCGCCGTTTGCCTCGCGCTGCTGCGCGGCGTCGTAGGCGTAGAGGCTCATTTTCCCGTTGCGATTGGAGTAAGAGATGTCGGCAGGGACGGTGAAGCTGAGCGTGAACTGGCCATTGGTGACGACGGTGTTACCCCGGTGGATGGTGTTCGGGTAATCGGTGTAGGTGTAGGTGTGGCCCGTGCGGTTGTTGTTGAGCGTGGTGATCTCCTTCTCGCTGTCGAGGACGACGGCCGTCAGGGCGCCGTTGAAATCAGTGAGTCGCGCGCTGTCCAATCCGATCACCTCGCCCTTGATCGTCACTCGGTCGAGGGCCCGGAGGTTCACCGTCCCCTCGGTGGCGGACTTGCCGTTGATCTCTGTCACACGGATCCCGTAGGTGGGGAAGGAGAGCGTCAGGGCCGGGTCGCCGATGAGGACGAAACAGCGGTTGAGGTACGACAAGTAGCCGTTTTTCATCCCCATCAGTGCCTCCCCGAGGGTGGCCCGACGACCGTCCGCGCGGCGTTTGAAAAGTTGCTCGAGGAGGATGCCATTCATATTGAAATTAGGCTCATCGTAGGCCACGCGCGAGGTGGTGATCAGCGCAATGCCGCCACTCTTCTCGTTGAGGAAGACATCCTCGCCGGCAGAGGTGACCGTATGATCGAAGGGCGTGAAATCGCACGAAGCCGTGATCCAGAGCGGCAGGTGGGAGTAGGTATATTGCTGGATCATGCTCTGGGTGATGACGTGCTCATCGCTCAGGGCTTGGGCGTTACCGTGGCCATTGTAGTTGATCAGCATGGTGCCTTCGCGCTGCAGGTTTCGGAGGGCGGTGACCACGTCGGGGTAGGCGCCGCTGCCGCCTCCGCCCGAGCTGCTCTTCTTATAAGCGTCGAAAAGGAGGCGGTGGTTGATGTACTCCGGGTAATTCTGCTCCACGAATTGCGAGAGGCGGTTGGCGTCGCTCATGTGGCGCGTCTTGTAGCCGTCGGTGGAGTTGCCGTCGTCGCCGATGAAGCAGAGATTGTTTTTCCAGGCGCCGAAGGAGGGGTTATCGATGTAGCCGATGACCTTGTTGACGGCCGCGCGCGCCTGGCTGACTGTGCGGACGGGGAATCGGCCGATGCCGAGTCGCAGGTTGCAGGTGCCGATGCGAGCTCCCTCGCCGTCGTCCAGAAAACCGAAGTAATCATCCGTCACAAAAGTCTCGTGCTCCTCGCCGCCGCCCGTCCAATTGCCACCTAAGGAGAAGTGGGACTGGTAAGTGAGGAGGAAATTCGTCATGTCGATGCCCTTCCAGGCCGAAGAAAGCTGACGGTTGTCGTGCGACCCATCGCCGAAGAGCAACAGATATTTCGGGGCGTCGGACTCCGAGGAGCGACGGTCGTAAAACATCTTCATGAAGCGACGGATGGCGGTCGCATCTGGCGTGCCGCTCGAGAATTCGTTGTAGACCTGCTCGGGAGTAACGATGGTGACGCTGATCGAGTCGCGCTTCGTGCGGTGCTTGGCGGCCAGCCGCTCGGCCTCGCTGAGGAAGGCCGGGGGAGAGAGGATCACCATGTCGGTTTGCGGAAGGGCGTGCAGGTTTTGCGCCGTCACGGCCCCGACGGTCTCGGGGGTGGGGAAGGTCTTCGTGGGGTCGATCAGCACGAACTCCCGGAGGGTGTCGCCACTGGCGGGGATGGAGAACGTGAGCGCGGAGCCGTCGCGGCGCGTGGCCATGCGGCTGACGCGTTGAGGGTGGGTGACGTCGAGGACGATCATCGCCTCCGTGGCGCCGGAGATGACGAAGCGGGAGGCGGAACGCATCGAGGTCAAGTCGCGGAAGAAGGTGAAGGGCGCGTCGTAAGCGCGGAGCGTGCGGCGGACCTGGAGGCGGATGTAGTCGAGGAAGCTGTTGGCGGCCGCTGCCTTGTCGTAGGCCACGGTCACCTTCGGCGCCTCGCTCTTTTCGCCGCGCCAGGAGCTGGTGCCGACGTATTCGTGGGCTTTGGTGTAGGTCTCGTTGTCGAACGGGATCGTGCCGCGGAGCAGCTGCGTGCCGTCGATCGCGAGCGTGACTGTGCCGGCGCCCGTCACCCCGGTGTAGGCCACGAAACGGAGCGTGACTTTGCCCTCTTCGGCCGTGATGCCCGGCACGGAGAAGGGGAAAGTCTGCGATAGGGTGCTGGAAAAACTCTCGCCGAAGAGGTCACGGCCGGATCCGGTCTGCCCTAATTTCTGAAGGAACTCGCGATCCACCTCGTGCAGCAGGTGGTCGTCGAAGACGGTCACGTCGCGTGCGGTCGTGACGTCGGTGGAGGTCGTGCCCGCGTCGGCGGTGGGCGTGGCGTCGGTCACGAAGTAGTAACCGTGCGTGGCGTAGGGATTCACCTCGTGGGTGAAGGTGCCGGCCTTGCGGTCGTAGGTCCACTTGATGGGGCCGCGCCCGTAAAAGAGGATGTAGTCCGCGCCTCGGTAGACGGGTGTGGCGGGTAGGTCGTCGACATAGCCGCCGTGCGAGAAGTCCTCGTCGAGGATGTAGCCGCCGTAGCCGTGGACGGAGACCTTCGTCGGGTCCGCGAAGCCCATGGCGCGAAGCTGGTCGTAGGTGAGTTTGTAGATGCCGTCGTCGGCGACGCGGACCTTCACCCACCGTCCCTCGGCCAGCACGGAGCTGCGGGCATAGAGCTTGGCGTCTGCGCGCGCGGCCGTGGCGGTAAGGGCCCAGAGGGCGAGGGCGCAGCATATCGTGGTCAATATACGTGTCATATGTAGAAGTTAGATGTAGACATGAGCGAAAAAGTGGGGCGAATCTATGGATAACGCGCCATGGATTCAATCGAAGAAGTTCGAAAAATGTACCCATCTCCCGCTGTTTTGAGCAATAAGAAACACCTCGCGCCTGAAGGTCTCATTGTCCGAAACAATAGAAAACGCCTTTTGTCTGAAGGTCTCATTGTCTGAGATAACAGAAAATGCCCTCTGCCCGGAGGTCTCATTGTCCGAAACAATAAGAGAAAGTAGGCGTATCCAGGAACCGTTGTCCCAGGCAATACTAAATACCTGATCGAGGTATTCGTGATTGATTGAGACGATACTAAACAGCGGTCGTCTCGTTTATGATTATCTGAGACGATCATGGGCTTCTGGCTCTTATATTTGTTATTGTCTGAGACATTATTGAATACCCGGATCAGGTATTTAGTGTTGTCTGAGACAACGAGATTTTCCTGTGGTGGAAACGCGTTAATGTCCGAGACAATAAGCAATCCCGAGCGCAGGAATTACCCATTGTTCGAGACAGTGAGACCTTCACGCAGACGGCATTACCCATTGCTTGAGACAATGAGAGATCCCAGTCGCAGGCGTTACCCACCGTTTGAAACAATGGGAGATGGGGGAAAACCAAATTACTTAATGTAGAAATCGAGCAACCGCTTGTCGCCGATGAAGCCCTCTAAATGGTCGCCGATGGCTACGGGGCCGACGCCCGAGGGGGTGCCGGTGTAGATCAAGTCGCCCATGCGCAGGGTAAAGAATCGACTGACGAAGGCAACGATGCGGTCGACGGGGAAGAGCATGTCGGCCGTTCGGCCCAGTTGCACTGTCTGACCGTTGAGGTCGAGACGGAAGGTGATTTGGCCGATTTCGCCGCCCACCTCTTGCAAGGGGACGAAGCGGCCGACGGCTGCGGCGTTGTCAAAGGCCTTACAGAGCTCCCAGGGCAGACCTTTGGAGCGCAGGTCTCGCTGCCGATCGCGAGCGGTGAAGTCTATGCCGACGGTCACCTCGTCATAGTATCGAGCAGCGAACCGTTCGTCGATGTTTTTACCCAGCCTGTTGATCTTGATGACGAGCTCCGTCTCGTAGTGCACCTCGTCCGTAAAGTCGGGGAGGAAGAAGGGCTTGCCATCTTTCAGCACGGGATCGGATTTCATGAAGATCGTAGGCTCCGGGGAGAAAAACGTGTGCTGTAGTTCTTTATTGTGATCGGCGTAGTTCATGCCGACGGCGAAAATCTTCATCGGGTGGTGAGGCTGTTTAGGCGATTGAACATGACGGCGAGATTGGCATAGATGGAGGTGTTCTGCACCACGACGTTGTGGGGTACCCGGATGCGGAAGGGGGTAAAGTTCCAGAGGGCGCGGATTCCGCAGGCCAGGACTTGGTCGGTGACGCGCTGGGCTTCCTCTACCGGCACGGTGATGACGGCAATGGTGGCGTCGAGCGTGGGGCAGCGGTCCGGGAGGTGGTCGATGTGGTAGACGGGGATGCCTTCGATCTCGGTGCCCACCAGCTCGGGGCGGACATCGAAGCCGGCCACGATGTCGAGTCCGTATTGCCCCAGACCGGCGTCACGCATGAGGGCGGCCCCCAGCTGACCGACGCCGAAGAGCAGGGCCCGGTGGGCGTGTGAGAAGCCGAGGAAGTCGTCGAGGATGCCTACCAGGGCGTCCACCTCGTAACCGACGCGGGTTTTGCCCGATATGTTGATGTAGGAGAGGTCCTTGGCCACCTGCACGGGGGTTACGCCCGTCTCCTCTCCGATGCGGGTGGAGGAGACGACCGTTTCGCCGCGCCCGCGGATCAGCTTGAGGTAAGCCAGATACCAGGGCAGGCGGCGGAGTGTGGGTTCGGGCAGGCGTTCGTGGCGGGGATGTTCTTCGGAGGCGGTCATTCGGGTTTCGTGTCCCAGTGGTTCTTGAGGGGGTTGGCGTACATCTCGAGCATTTTGGTGCGCAGGTAGGGCTCGTCTTTTTGGGGCAGGTCGATGCGGTCGAGTTGTTGCTGGAGGTAAGCCTCGAAGCGGGCTTTGTCGCGGAGGTCGTAGTTCATGCGGAAGCGCAGCGTGGCGTGTAGCAGATCGTAGGCCACGTAATTGCTTGGGTAGAAGCGGTAATGGGCGTAGATGTCGCGGTCGATAGCCGTTGCTGCGGCCGCGAGGAGCTCGTGGCGGGGCATGGCGGGGTCGAACTGTCGGAGGGTGTCGTTCAGGGGCGTGCCGATGGTGAAATGCACGCGCCCTTTGTCGCCCATGATGCCGGTCTCCATGCTCAGCAGGTCGTCGCGCTCGCTCTTGACGTAGTTCAGGTCGTCGCGTCTGAGTTGGAACTCTCGGGCTTTGAGGTAGTCGCACGGGTCGTACTCGTAGGAGATGGCGATGGGCACGATGTTGAGCTCCATCAGGTTGTCGAGTAGGCCCTCGTCGCCCTCTCCGGCCATGCAGAGCATTTTGAGGACTGAGGTCTGGGTCTGGTCGTTGGAGTCTTTGGCGCGGCCCTCTCGCTGGGCGATCCAGATGGACTCGTGCGTCTGGCGGAGGGTGTGGCGGATGTAGGCCGAGAGGATGCGGCTGTTTTCGAGCAGTCGCCGGGCCGATAGGTTGCGCTTGACGATGAAGCTGTTGTTGAGCCGCACCAGGAGTCGGATCCAGGGATAGATGAGGAGGTTGTCCCCGATGGCGATTTGGGTCATGTCGTAGCCCACGTCGTAGAGTAGGACGTTGAGGAAGGCGGCGTCGAGGACAATGTCGCGGTGGTTGGAGATGAAGGTGCAGGGTGTTTTGCCTTCGGGCAGTCGGCTGCGGCCGGAGATGGTCAGCGAGAAGGTGCTCCGCCGTGCGATGGCCATGACTGTCTTGTAGCTGATGGTATGCTTAAATTCAGCCTTGGTGCGACAGGAGCGCATCGTCTCGATGAGAGCTGCGCGGTCGGCATCCGGGGCGATGTAGCTGAGGGCGCGCCAGAGTCCGTCGGACGAGATCAGATCCTCGACGGCTTGGGGCACTTCCGCGTCGTTTACAGGGCGGATGTCGTCGAATGCGGGGGAGGGGTAGGTCGTTTCCATTGCGATGTCTCGGTGTTTATGTGGATAGGAAGGGTGGGGTGGGGCGTTGTTCAGCGGTTGTTCAGCTCGTTCTCAATGATTTTCGTCATCACCTCGGTGATTTGGAGACCGGCGGCGCGGATCTGCTGTGGGATGAAGCTCGTTGTGGTCATGCCCGGGGTGGTGTTTACCTCCAGCACGACGGGTTCGCTGCCGTCCGGGGGGAGAATGAAGTCCACGCGGATGATTCCCTTGGCCCCGATCAGGCGGTAGATGTTTTGCGTCAAGTTTTGGACCCACCGGGTCATCTCGTCTGAGATCCGCGCGGGGGTGATCTCGCTCACCTGTCCGTTGTATTTGGCGTCGAAGTCGAAGAAGTCGTTGCTGGTCACGACCTCCGTCAGCGGCAGCAGCGTCATGCGCCCATTCGCCTGGTAACAGCCGCACGTCACCTCGGTGCCGGCCACGAAGCGCTCGATGATCACCTCGTCGTCGCAGGTGAGGGCTCGCCGTACGGCCTCCTCGATCTTGTCGGCCACCTTCACCTTTGTCGTGCCGAGGCTGCTCCCCCCCGCGTTGGGTTTGACGAAGACGGGCAGGCCGAGGCTCTTGACGACCGTGTCCTCGGAGACCTGCTCGCCGCGCCGCAGACGGATCGCGTCGGCCACGCGTAGGCCCTGGCTCCGTAGGAACTGCGTGCAGGTGTATTTATTAAAGGTGAGGGCCGAGGTCAACGTGCCGCAGGAGGAGTAGGGGAGGCCGATCATGTCGAAATAGCCCTGCAGCCGACCGTCCTCGCCTGGCGTGCCGTGGATGGTGATGTAGGCCAAGTCGAAGTGTACTTGTCGGCCGTCGAGGGTGCGGTAGCTGAAGTCATTGCGATCTATGGGCACCTGGGATCCGTCGGCCAGGAGTACGCTCCAGGCTTCACGGGTCAGGAGGACGCGATGGAGGTCGTAGCGCGTTCGATCGATAAAGGAATAGAGGCCGTCGGCGCTCTTGAGCGAGACTTCGTACTCGCCGGAGTAGCCCCCGGCTACCAGTGCAATCTGCTTTTTCATTGTTCGTCTATGGGTGGTAAGGGTTAGGTGTTGTTGGCGCAGTAGGTGCGCCATTTATTGATCAGCCCCTGCATATCGTCGGGCAAGGGAGCCGTGAAAAAGAGCTCCTTTCCCGTGGTGGGATGCACGAAGCCTAACGTCTCGGCGTGCAAAGCCTGACGCGGACAGGTGTCGAAGGCCTCCTGCACGAACTGTCGGTAGCTGCCCGTGGGGCGTCCCTTGAGGATGCGTTCGCCGCCGTAGCGGGCGTCGTTGAAGACGGGATGGCCGATGTGGCTCATGTGGGCGCGGATCTGGTGCGTGCGACCGGTCTCAAGTTGACAGGTTAGGAGGCTGACGTATCCCAGCCGTTCGGTGACGCGGTAGTTTGTGGCGGCCCACTTTCCCTCCTCGCTTCCGGGCGGATAGACTGCCATGCGGAGGCGGTCGCGTAGGTCGCGGCCGATGTTACCCTCGATGTGCCCCTCGTCCACTTTGGGGATACCCCAGACGAGTGTCTGGTAGCAGCGTTGGGTAGTCTTCTCGAAAAATTGGCGGCTGAGGTGGGCCTTCGCGTCGATGTTTTTGGCTACGACGAGCAGTCCGGACGTGTCTTTGTCGATACGGTGCACGAGTCCCAGGCGGGGGTCGTTGGGGTCGTAATTCGGCAGGTTGCGGAGGTAGTAGGCTAGGGCGTTGACCAGCGTGCCGGTGTAGTTGCCGTGTCCGGGATGCACAACAAGACCCGCCGGCTTATTGACCACCAGCAGGTCCTCGTCCTCATAAACGATATTGAGGGGAATATCCTCCGCGATGACTTCGAAGGCGTGCCGCGGACGCGCCATGACGATCGTGACCACGTCGCCCGGCTTCACCCGGTAGTTGTTCTTTACCGGCACCCCGTCCACTCGTACGTAACCTGCATCGGCAGCCAGCTGAATGCGGTTGCGGCTCGTATGCGTCATGCGGTCGATGAGGAACTTGTCGACGCGGAGCAGAGATTGGTTCGGGTCGGCCGTAAACCGGAAATGCTCATAGAGCACTTCGGGAGCCTCGTCGTCGTCCTCTTCATCGAAGAGGCCGTCTGCCATGGCATCTTGGAGGGTCATAGGTCGGTGGTCGGTAGTTACTTCGTTGGGGATCATTCTTCGTCGTCGGTTCCTCGTTCTTCTTCGTCGTCTGAGTCATCGCTGCTGCGAGAGGCTCGCCATTCCGATTCGGAGCGTGGCGACCAGAATGTGGAGTCTGTGCCGCCTTCGCCGCCGTCGCTTACCCGGAGCACGATCTTGGCTGCGATGGGTGCGCGATCGCCTGCCCTCAGTGTCTTACCACGCAACTGCACGCCCAACGCCAGATCGCGGTAGCTGCCACTGACGTAGACGACGTCGATGGACGTGAATCCGTGCGATTGCAGCAGGGCGAAGGCTTGGCGCAGAGAGAGGTCGGTAACGTCCGGTACGATGGCCATCTGTGCCGTGCGGGCGTTGATGGTCAGGTAGAGGATGCGGTCTTTCTTGACCTTCGATCCGATGGCGGGCACCACCTCGACGATGGCTCCCGGGGCCATATCCTTGGAATAGATGGAGTCGAGCACGATGTAACGCAGCCCTATTTTTCGGATCTCCCGATGGGCCTCTTCGGGCGTCTTCCCCTTCACGTTGGGCACGACGATAGACTCGTTGTGGCGGGTGTATACGTCCAGGGACTTCAGCACCATGAGTGAAAGGAGCCAGAGTGCGATGGCGGCTAGGAAGATGTGCACTACCACCGGTAGGCGCATGAACCATTCCCGTATGTCTTCGGCGTCTTTTTTCTTTTCCATAAGGCTGCGTGTGCGTTTTGTTTGGGGCTTAAAACGAAGAAAGTAAAAGTCTTTTCCTTCAAACTTTTACTTTCTCATGTGTGGGGCCAGACAGTTTTTCTGTGGCTTTTTTATTCCCGATGGGGGCTTTTAGGCCTTCGGATATTCGTCGGATACGGTCAGTTTCTTACGTCCCTTTGCACGACGTGCGGCCAATACGCGGCGTCCGTTAGCGGTCGACATTCTCAGGCGAAAACCATGCTTATTCTTTCTCTTTCGGTTGGAGGGTTGGAATGTTCTTTTCATTTGATCTATCTGTTATTGTTATGATTATCCGTGGATTCAGGGCGCAAATGTAAATCCATTTTTGATTGCAGCAAGCCGGCCGGCCGGGCTGGAAGCGGCCGGTAGAGCCATGAAATGCCCCCTGTTTAACGTGAGTTCGGTGTAAGAATAAAGCTCGCAGAGAGTTTCTACGGAAGCCCGACCAAAACGTTTTTGGAAATACCTACAACACTGTTGCAAGTGCCTCGAAGAACTTTTGGGCGTTTGCGGGGTGTCCCGCAAGTCTCACAGCATTTGCTTTGACGTTTGCGGGTACTCCCGCAAGTCTCGCAGCATTTGCTTTGATGTTTGCGGGTACTCCCGCAAGTCTCGCGGCATTTGCTTTGACGTTTGCGGGTACTCCCGCAAGTCTCGCAGCATTTGCTTTGGCGTTTGCGGGTACTCCCGCAAGTCCCCCGGAATTTGCTTTGACGTTTGCGGGAGTCCCGCAAGTGTTTCGGAGAACTTGTTGGCCGTTACAACATGCTATCAATGACATCCTCTATGAATAAGGGTATCTCATTCTTTTGTCGAACTCACGTCTGTTTACCGTCTGCTGAAGCCTTTTGTTGGCGCCCGAATTACGCTGCTTATCCGCGCACACTGCGCGAAGCCAATCGAGTACTTGTTTGGCTTTGCACGGAAGGGATGAGAGGCGAAAGGAAGGCCGATCGGCGTGAAAAGTGCCCCGGTCTATCTTTGCGCCCACGATTTTCCACTCGTAAGCATGAAAAGACAACCCATCCATAGCGCAATCGCTTTGCTACTGATCCTCCTTTTCGCCCCACGTACGGCGGCGCAATACGCCTATTATCCGCCAGCGGCGCCTGACACGGTGACAGTCGGCGGCTACGGGATGCGACGTATGCCTGACAGTGCGGCCTTCGACCATCGTCGTCGTATGCACACTGTCTTTGACCACGACGCCATGCGTATTGGCTTTGCCCCGGCACTCTTCTTTACCGCCTCGGCACTGACGTGGAGCGAGCGCGAACATATCCGACATATCCGCAATCGTTATGTGCCGGGTTTTCGCAATACGTTCGACAACTACCTGCAATATGCGCCAGCGGTGGCTACCTATGGATTGAAACTGGCGGGTGTCCGTGGGCGTAATAAGTGGCCTCGGACGCTGCTTTCGCACGCTGCGAGCTTAGCCATTATGACGGCCGTGGTGAACTCCATCAAGTACACCGCCCGCGTGGAGCGGCCTGACGCCTCGACACGCAACTCCTTCCCCTCGGGCCACACGGCTACGGCCTTCACCAACGCCACCTTCCTGCACAAGGAGTATGGCGAAGTGAACCCCATCTACAGCGTCTCGGGCTATGCCAGCGCCACCTTCGTGGCCCTCGGGCGCAGCCTGAACAACCGCCATTGGGTGTCTGACATTCTGGCCGGAGCCGGTATCGGTATCCTCTCCACGCAGCTCGGGTATTTCTTCATCGACAAGTTTTACCACAACCGCGGCGACAACCTCAGCCTCTTCTCGCGCTTCGAGAGCAGTGGCCGCCCCTCGTTTCTAACCGTGCGTGTGGGTAGCGCCGTGGCCATGCACGATTTGCTGGCCTATCCGGGTACGGATGCCAACGCATCGACGCGCCCAGGGCTGGAAGCGGGCTTCGAGGGCGCGTGGTTTACGAGCCAGCACTGGGGAGTGGGCGGCGAGTGTGCTTTCGTGACGTTCGCTGTCGATCCGTCGGAACGGATGGCGGTCGATGCCGCGCGGCCCGAGCGTGGACACATGCGGCTGCAGGCGCAGTCCGTGGGGACGGTGAACATGAGCGTGGGCCCCTACTTCGCCGTCGAGCCGGGCGAGCGTTGGGTGCTAATGGCCAAGGCGAACGTGGGGCTGGCCCTTGCCGCCAAGGGGACGGTGACAGCCGAACCGGCGCACGACACCAAGGATCTACAACGCGAACTCTCGCTCTACACCTACGAGCCACAGACGGCCTGGATGGGTGGCGTGGGGGCGTCGATGACGTACAAATTTCGCGACGAGCTGGGCGTGACGCTTTACACCGACTACCATTACGCCCGCCCTTCGGTGCGCATCACATACACCGACCCTGACCGCCCCGAGGAGCAAATCCGGTCCGTCAGCCAGGTGCGCACCTTCGATTATCTCTCCGCCGGCTTGCGCTTGACGGCCTTCTTCTGATGCGAAATTCCAAACTGCTTCTATATTTGCCGCCCGTTAACGTATCGCTCACCTCAGGGCGGAAGTTAACCCGGATAATCCCGAAACAGGCGGCTGTGGTGTAATTGGTAGCCACGTCAGACTTAGGATCTGATGCTTTCGGGCGTGGGGGTTCGAGTCCCTTCAGCCGCACGCAGAGAGAAAGAGAGAGGGGGTGTCGACAACAGATGTCGGCACCCCCTCTTCATTTTTCTTCCGGGGTAAAGGGGAGGAGAGGTTTACTCCTCTTCCTCGCTCTCCTTCATGTTGTGGAAGACGTTCTGCACGTCCTCATCCTCCTCGAGTCGCTCGATGAGCTTGTCGATCGTCTCGCGCTGCTCGGGCGTCACGTCCTTGAGGTCGTTGGGGATGCGGACAAATTCGCTGGAGGTGATCTCGTAGCCGTTCTCTTCGAGATACTTCTGGATGGCGGCGTTCTGCGCGAAGTCGCCGTAGAGGATCACTTCGCCTTCGTCTTCTTCCAGCTCGTCAACGCCGTAGTCGATCAGCTCCAGTTCGAGGTCGTCGAGCGATACGCCGTCCTTCTTGAGGATGTGGAACACGCACTTATGATCGAAGAGGAACTCCAGCGATCCGGTCGTGCCCAGGGTGCCGCCGGCCTTGTTGAAGTAGCTGCGGACGTTGCCCACGGTGCGTGTGGTGTTGTCCGTGGCAGTCTCCACGAAGACGGCGATGCCGAACGGGCCGTAGCCCTCGTAGTTCATCTCCTTGTAGTCCGTGTAATCTTTTGAACTGGCTCGTTTGATGGCCCTGTCGACGTTGTCCTTGGGCATGTTCTCCTTCTTGGCTGTCTGCATCAGTACGCGCAGCCTCGGGTTGCTACCCGGGTCCGGTCCACCGGCTTTGACGGCGATGGTGATCTCCTTACCCAACTTCGTGAATACGCGGGCCATGTTGCCCCAACGCTTGAATTTCCGCGCTTTGCGGAACTCGAATGCTCTTCCCATAGTCTGTCTCTTTTATCTTCTTGTTTTACAGTTTGCAGTTTACAGTTATCTCAGTTGTGCCCCCAGCTTCGACTCCAAGTTGCGACGGAGCTTGGCCATGAGGTCGTCTATCCGGCGGTCGGTGAGGGTGCGTTCGGCGTCTTGCAGGTAGAAGCTCACGGCGTACGACTTCTTGCCGGCCGGTAGATTCTTGCCCTCATAGACATCGAACAAGACGACGCGGCGGAGCAGCTTGCGATCCGTATCGGCGGCTGTCTGCTCGATCTCGGCGAACGTCACGGCGGTGTCGACGAGCAGTGCCAAGTCACGCCGCACTTCGGGGAATTTCGGGATCTCACGGAAGACGGTCGTCGCCCGACGTGTCTCTTTCATCAGTGCCGTCCACGACAGTTCGGCAAAGCTGACTTCCGTGTCGATGTCTGCCTGTCGAGCAATGCGTCGGTCGACGATGCCGAAAGTGGCCAGTGTGCGTCCCGCGGCCGTCTCGATGGTCATGCCGGAGGAGTAAATCTCGTTGGTGAATGTGCGTCGCACGGTCTTCTTTTCATCTACGCCGAGGCGCCGGAGGATGTTCTCCACATAAGCCTTCAGTTCGTAAACAGACGTCTGTTCGTCGGCGTGCAGCCAACTGTTTTCCGTGCGTGTGCCACTGAGCCAAAGGCCCAGTCGATGCTCCTCTTCGAAGCCTTTGAGCGGTGCGTCAGCTTCCGCAGACTGTCCCTTAGCGCGGCGCATGTAACAATTGCCGAACTCGAAGAAGCGGAGGTTGCGCTGCTTATGGTTGATGTTGTGCGCGATGGTCTGCAAGCCGCCGAAGAGGAGCGTTTGGCGCATCACGTTCAGGTCGGCACTCAGTGGATTCATGAGCGTTACGCAGGCGTCAGCCGGCATCGTTGTGAGACCCTCGTAATTGGCGCGGCGCGTGAGCGAATTGTTCATGATCTCGTGGAAGCCCGCACCGCAAAGCTGCTCGGAGATGAGCGACTCTAAGCGTTGGCTGCGGTCCGTCGGCGTGCGATAGCTCAGTGTGGACTGCACGCGGTCGTCGAAGGCCACGTTGTTGTATCCGTAAATGCGGAGAATGTCTTCGATTACGTCCACGTCGCGGCGGACGTCGATGCGGTAGACGGGCACACGCAGCGAGAGGCCCTCGGGTGTCTCATGAGCGATCTCTATTTCTAACGAGCGGAGGATGCTCTTCACTGTCTCGGGCGGGATGGTTTGCCCAATTGTCTCATCAATCTTGCGGTAGGTGATGTCGACGGCGTACGGCTCGACTTTGTTCGGATAGACGTCTTGAATCTCACCCGTGATGCGTCCGCCAGCCACCTCGCGGATGAGTAACGCGGCGCGTTTGAGCACCTCAATCGTGCCGTTCGGATCCAGGCCGCGCTCGAAGCGGAAGGAGGCATCTGTGCTCAGTCCGAAGCGCCGTGCCGTGCGACGGATCCATGTGGGATTGAAGCAAGCCGACTCGAGGAAGATGTCCGTCGTGGACGCTGTCACGCCCGAATCGAGTCCGCCAAATACGCCGCCGATACACATCGGTTTCTCGGCGTCGCAGATCATCAGATCGTCGGCTGTGAGTGTGCGTTCTATGCCGTCGAGCGTCGTGAACGGTGTGCCCGCGGGCATGGTGCGAACCTGAATCCGGCCGCCGGCGATCTTCGCTGCGTCAAAGGCGTGCAACGGTTGACCGAGCTCGTGCAGGACGTAATTCGTCACGTCCACCACGTTGTTGATCGGTCTGAGGCCGATGGCCGTCAATCGTCGCCGCAGCCACTCGGGACTTTCGCGGACAGTCACGCCGCGGATCGTCAGGCCGGAGTAACGTGGGCAGCCCTCGGAGTCAACGGACTCGATGGGGATGGCTGGTGATGGGTCGTCGATGCTGAAGGCCTCGGTCGATGGGCGTTGCAGCGCAACGGGTGTGCCCCGTTGCTGGAGGTAGGCGGCCAAGTCGCGGGCCACGCCGTAGTGCGACGTTGCATCGACGCGGTTCGGCGTGATGTCGACCTCCAGCACGTGGTCCGTCTCGACCTTATAGTATTCCGCTGCGGGCAGGCCCACGGGCGTGTCAGCGGGCAGGACAATGATGCCGTCGTGGCTCGCACCGACGCCGATCTCATCTTCGGCGCAGATCATGCCGAACGACTCCTCGCCGCGTATCTTGCTTTTCTTGATTACAAACTCCTTGTCGCCGTCATAGAGCTTTGCGCCGATCACGGCCACGACAACCATCTGTCCGGCCGCCACGTTAGGTGCGCCACAGACGATCTTCAGCGGCTCGTCGCCGCCCACATCGACCGTAGTCAGGTGCAGATGGTCCGAATTGGGGTGTGCCGTGCAGGTCAGCACGCGACCCGTCACGAGTCCTGCCAATCCACCACGGACGGACTGCACCGTCTCTACGCTGCCCGTTTCGAGTCCGATGGATGTCAGCGCCGCCGCCACCTCGTCAGGTGTCAGGTCGAACGGCAGATAATCCCTTAACCAGTTGTACGATATATTCATTGCGTATAAATAAGTAGGTAGTAAAAATGCAGCCTCTGGGGGAGTGCCCGGATTCCGTATCACTATATATAATAGGTATAGGGGTAACCGACTATATAGCTAATCCCCCCCTTTGAAAATAGGCGCGCAAATGTAAACTAAAATGGACGGTGGCTCTTGTAAAGCAGCCGCCGCAGGCAGGGCAACTGCATCAAAACCTTGTATCCCTACGGAGATTAAAACCACGCGTGGTTCCGATCTCCGTAGGGGTACAGAGATTAAAACCACACGTGGTTCTGCTTTCCGTAGGGGTACGGAGATTAAAACCACATGTGGTTTTGCTTTCCGTAGGGGTACAGAGATTAAAACCACGCGTGGTTTTGCTTTCCGTAGGGGTACAGAGATTAAAACCACACGTGGTTTTGATCTCCGTAGGGGTACAGGCATGAGAACCACGTACTGGGAGTGGCTCCCTATTCCTTGATATCGGAGATACGCAAGAGGGATTGATACACGGACCAGCCTTCGGATGGCCTTCGTTAGAGGTTTTCACTCTGTTCCGTCCACTCCTATATAGATGTAAGCAAAGGCCCGCGTGGTAAAGAAAATTTGAAAGTTATTTGCTGCTGTGATAAGCTTTTCTATTTTTGCGACGGATACCTAAAAAACAATAGCTTATGGCAAGAGTTAAAGGAATGGTAGTCGTAAACACCGAAAGGTGTAAAGGCTGCGACTTATGTGTAGTAGCGTGTCCCAGTGACGTCTTGGAGTTGCATCCGCGAGAGGTCAACAACAAGGGATACCATTATGTGTACATGAAGACGCCTAAGGCGTGCACTGGCTGCTGTAGCTGCGGCTGGGTGTGCCCAGACGCCTGTCTGACGATTTACAGGGCTAAAGTAGGATGAACGAGTCATGGAAGATGTCAGATTAATGAAGGGAAACGAAGCGATCGCACATGCTGCGATACGCTCCGGAGCGGACGGCTATTTCGGTTATCCGATCACGCCACAGTCCGAGGTAATGGAGACATTGATGGCTGAGAAGCCTTGGGAAACGACCGGTATGGTTGTCCTGCAGGCTGAGAGCGAGGTCTCCTCGATCAACATGGTGTATGGTGCTGCGGGGTCGGGCAAACGAGTGATGACCTCTTCGTCCAGCCCGGGCATGAGCTTGATGCAGGAGGGCGTCTCTTACATCGCGGGTGCCGAGCTGCCCTGTTTGCTGGTGAACGTTATGCGTGGCGGCCCGGGTCTGGGAACGATCCAGCCGAGTCAGGCAGACTATTTCCAAACCGTCAAAGGCGGCGGGCATGGCGATTACCGCCTCATCACACTGGCACCCTCGTCGGTGCAGGAGATGGCCGACTTCGTTGCGCTGGGCTTTGACCTGGCGTTCAAGTATCGGACGCCGGCCATGGTGCTCTCTGACGGTATGATCGGGCAGCTGATGGAGAAGGTGGTGCTGCCGCCTTTCCGCCCACGCAAGACGGACGAAGAAATCGAGAAAGAATCGCCTTGGGCCACGACGGGTCGCAAGGGTGGTCGCGAGCCGAACATCATCACGTCGCTCGAGCTCGATCCGTCCATCATGGAGAAGCGCAACCTGCACCTGTTAGAGAAGTATCGCCAGATCGAAGAGAACGAGGTGCGCTACGAAGAAATCGGCTGTGAGGATGCCGACTATCTATTGGTAGCCTTCGGTTCGTCGGCTCGTATTTGTCAGAAGGCCATGGAAGTGGCGCGTGGCGAGGGACTGAAGCTGGGTCTGCTTAGGCCCATCACCCTGTGGCCGTTCCCCACGAAGGCCATCTCAGACCGTGCGGACAAAGTCAAGGGCATCCTCTCCGTCGAGCTCAACGCGGGCCAGATGGTAGAAGACGTTCGGCTGGCCGTCAACGGACGCGTGAAAGTGGAACACTTCGGCCGCTTGGGCGGAATTGTCTTCACACCGGACGAGATCATCGCCGCGGTGAAGGAGAAACTGATGTGACGCTTATACCGTAAACATTGAAAGGAGACCAGACAAGATGAGACGCGGAGACCGATGGGACGAACTATTCACGTTACTATTCATGCTGCTCGCCATCGCGGCCGGCATCCTCTATTTTACGGTAAAAGGAAATCGCCTGCCCTTCATGCTGTGCGGTGGCGCGGCTATCCTGCTGCGACTGGTGCAGTATTTCCTACGAATGGGCGGGCGATAAGTCGATAATCTTGAAAAGACACCTGCATAAAAATGGAAACATTAGAATTGATCGAAACCGAAACTGAGTTGGTGGAAACGCTGACCGAACCCAATGAGATAGACTTTGATATCATCAAACCGGAAAACCTCGTCTACACGAAGCCGGCACTGATGAACGATACCCCCATGCACTACTGCCCCGGCTGTAGCCACGGCGTGATCCATAAACTGGTTGCGGAAGTGATCGGCGAGATGGGCATGGAGGATAAGACGGTGGCCGTGTCACCTGTGGGCTGCGCCGTCTTTGCATACAACTATATTGATGTGGACTGGGTGGAAGCGGCCCACGGACGCGCACCGGCCGTAGCCACGGCCCTCAAACGCGTGAACCCGGGCAAGCTGGTCTTCACCTATCAGGGCGACGGCGACTTGGCCGCCATCGGTACCGCTGAGACCATCCACGCCGCCAATCGCGGGGAAAACATCGTCATCATCTTCGTCAACAACGCCATCTACGGCATGACGGGCGGACAGATGGCCCCCACCACGCTGATCGGTATGCCTACCGCCACCTGCCCCTACGGCCGCGACGTGGCCCTGAATGGCTACCCGCTCAAGATTGGTAACATCCTGGCTCAGCTCGACGGCACCTGCCTCGTGACCCGCCAGAGCGTCCAGACACCCGCCGCTGTGAGGAAGACGAAGAAGATGCTCCGACTGGCTTTCGAGAACTCGATGGCCGGCAAAGGCACCTCCGTTGTGGAAGTCGTTTCGACTTGCTCATCAGGCTGGAAGAAGTCGCCCACGGCGTCCAACCGCTGGATGGAAGAGAACATGTTCCCCGCCTATCCGCTGGGCGACCTGAAGAATATCTGACCCCCGATCCGTTTAACCGATAAAGAAGATACAACCATGCAACATGAGATTATCATCGCCGGATTCGGCGGACAGGGAGTGCTCTCGATGGGTAAGATTTTGGCTTACTCGGGGCTGATGGAAGACAAGGAGGTCACCTGGATGCCCTCCTACGGCCCGGAGCAGCGCGGCGGCACGGCCAACGTGACCGTGATTCTGAATGACGAGCGGATCAGCTCGCCGATCCTGAACTCGTACGACATAGCCATCGTGCTCAATCAGCCCTCGTTGGACAAGTTTGAGCCGAAGGTGAAACCGGGCGGCGTCCTGATCTACGACGGCTATGGCATACAGCGCCCCGCCACACGCACCGATATCAACGTCTATCGTATCGACGCGATGGACGCGGCTACGGAGCTGAACATGCAGAAGACGTTCAACATGATCGTCCTCGGCGGCCTTCTCAAGGTGGTGCCGATGGTACAGATGGAGAGTGTCCTGCGTGGGCTGAAGAAGACGCTCCCCGAGCGGCACCACAAGCTGATCCCCGTCAACGAGGAGGCTATCCGCAAGGGCATGGAGCTGATTCGTAAGGTCGGCTAAGTCCGGCCCCCACTTGATGCGATTTTTCTTTTTCATAAGTCATCAACATTAGACGTGAGCCGTCGCCTTTAGCGTTCATCGCTCGGGCGGCGGCTCTTTTTTTGCCCGGACGGGATGCGTATCGGGAAGCGCATCTTTTGAAAAGACGTCGGCGATCTCCGGAGCCGCGTTGTGTCGCATAAAATGGCATTTCCGGTCGTCGAAGCCGTTTCATGTCGCATGAAATGACATTTCCGGTCGTCGGAGCCGTTTCATGTCGCATGAAATGACATTTCCGGCCGTCGAAGCCGTTTCGTGTCGCATGAAATGGCATTTCCGGTCGTCGAAGCCGTTTCATGTCGCATAAAATGGTATTTCCGGTCGTTGAAGCCGTATCTGGTGACCCGAAATGGCTGAAAACTACTTTTTGGTCGTTTTTGGTGACCTGAAATGGCTGCGAACTACTTTTTGGTCGTTTCGGGCGACCCGAAATGGCTGCGAACTACTTTTTGGTCGTTTCGGGCGACCCGAAATGGCCGCAAACTACTTTTTGGTCGTTTCGGGTGAAAAGATGCGCCTTCGAGGGGGGGCGATACGTCTGCCCAAAAAGCAGAAAGGCCGTTCGACACTTCGTCAAACGGCCTTTTTTTCGTGGATACAGGGGGGGCACCGAACGGGCGGCTACTCGTTGCTCTTGCTTTCCTCCGTCATGCGACGGATGATGCTGTAGGCGCTCGGCAGACCCAATTCGCCGGCCTTGCTCAGGTCGGCGATGCCGCGCGCGGCGTTGCCCATCGAGAGCTCGGCCAGCCCACGGTTGAAGTAGGCCTCGGCCAGCTCGGGGTCGCGGCGGATGGCCTCGTCATAGTCGGCGATGGCGGCGCGGAAGTCTCGGCCCGTGCAGCGCAGGTTGCCGCGGTTGAAGTAGGCAAAGGCGAAGTCCGGAGCGAGGCGGATGACCTGGTCATAGTCGCGCAGGATCAGCTCGTGCTCATGCCGTCGAGCCTCGTCGGCGGGGGAGGGGTTGCGGGTGTCGGCCGAGGTGGACAGTCGCGTGGCGGCGGCGCCGAATCGGAAAGGCGAGGCGGCGGCAGATGTGACGTCAGGCTGTTGCGAACGCGCGGACTCGAGCTGCTTGTAACGCACCACGGCGCGGGCGAAGTAGGCGAGGGGAGAGGCGTCCGGGGCCAGCTCAATCGTGCGGTCGAGGTCGCGCAGGGCCTCGGTGAAATCCTGCACGAGCAGGTAGTCCAGAGCGCGCCCAAAGTGCAGATCGGCGTTGCCGGGCGTGCGTTCGATGCGCTTGGAATAGCTGTCGATGGAGGCGAAGTGGGCCGCGATCTGTTCTTCGGTCAGGGCCGCCTCGCGGTTGGTTAGGAGCAGTCGCCAGGCCAGCACCCGACGGTCGTTGAAGCGCTCCACGAGCCGGTCGTAGAAGACGCGCTCGCGGACGTCGGCCTGCCGCTCGTAGTACGTAAGGACGAACATCGGCTCCAGCTCCACCTGCACGTTGCGGTCCTGCACGCGGCCGCGGATCTCGCTTTGATACTTGCTTTTCTGCTCCTCCTTGCGATCGTAGACGACGAGGCGGCTGAACTTTTCGATGTTGCGGTCAGACTCCTCGCGCGTGCGATCGTTGCTGCCTGACCGGGTGCTGTCCTTTGCCGCCGTGGAGGCGACGCTGCGGCGTCCGCGCCGGCGATCCTCCTCGATCTTCATTGCCGCGATATAGTCGCGATCGGCGCCCTTGAGGTCGTTCAGTCGTCGCTTCACGTCGGCGCGGTAATAGTAGCCCTGCACAAAGTCGGGGTAGCGACGGAGCACGGCGTCGAGGTCGCGGATCGTAGCCCGATAGTCACCCGTTTTGAAGAGCAGCGTGGCGCGGTTATAGCGGGCGATGTCGTTGTCAGGCTCCAGTCGGAGCACGACGTCGAAGTCCTCGATGGCGCGGTTGTCGTCGCCCACCTGCGCGCGGAGCAGTCCGCGGTTGAAGCGGGCGATGCGGTTGTCGGCGTCCATTTCGATCACCTGATCATAGTCGGCCATCGCGCCGCGCAGGTCGTTCAGCTCGTAGCGCACCAGTCCGCGGTTGATGTAATAACCGGGCTCCCGCGTGTTGAGTCGAATGGCTTGGTCAAGATCCTTGAGCGCCTCGGCGTAGCGACCGGATTGGTAAAGCGTCAGGGCGCGGTTGGCGTAGCACGGTGCATAGAACGAATCGAGGGCGATGGCCCGATCGTAGTCCGAAAGCGCCTTCGCCGTGTCGCCCTTTTCGAGATACATGGCGGCGCGCGTGAGGTAGCCCAGCGACTGCTTCGGGTGCGCGCGAATCAGTTCCTCAAAGACTTGCTCGGCGTCCGTGAAATCCTTCTTCTGTACGTATGCGATGGCTTTGTTCGACATCATCGCCCGGTCGCCCGGCTTGAACTCCAGCCCCTTCGTGTAATCCTCGATTGCTCCGGCATACTTCTCGAGGCTCTGCCGGGCGATGCCGCGCGCATAGTAGGCCTGCGCCAGGAAGGGGTTACGCTCGAGGCTGAGCGTGCAATCTTCTTCGGCGCCCTGGAAATCATCCAAGTTCAGCTTCGCCACAGCGCGGTAGAAGTACGGCTCAGCCATCCATGGCTTGGCCTTGATCACCTGGTTGAAGTACTGGATGGACAGGACATAATCCTCGAAATAGAGCGCATTACGGCCGATGGCCATCACCCGGTCGGTGTTGACCTGCGCCTGCATGTGGACCGCGATCGCGAGCAGGAAGAAGAGGTATGTCAGCGCCCGTCTCATGGCGACTTACTTTTTGTTGGCCGGCTTGATGCGGTAGCGACACGACGCTTTGCCCTTGATGATGTTGTTCAGCTTGGTCTTGTTCAGCTGTCGGCGGATGGGCGAGAGGTTGTCGATGAAGAGCTCTCCAGCCAGGTGTTCGCACTCGTGCTCCACGATGCGCGCGGCGAATCCATCTAACGCCTCTTCGACCGGCTCGAAGCGTTCGTTCAGGTACTTCACGCGGATGCGCTCGGCCCGCGTCACGCGCTCATGCACGCCGGGGAAGCTGAGGCAGCCCTCCTCATAGGTCACGCGTTCCGGACTCTCCTCCACGATCTCGGGGTTGATCAGCACGCGTTTGAAGTCTTTGCAGTCCAGGTGATCGTTGGCCAGCGGTGTGCCGTCGATCACAAGCAGCTTGATGGAGCGCCCGATCTGCGGCGCGGCCAGCCCGATGCCGTCAGCATTGTACATCGTCTCAAACATGTCGGCAATCAGCTGTTGCAGCTCAGGATAGCTGCTGTCGATGGGCTTCGTTTCTTCTCTTAGTACGGCTTGGCCGTAGGTATAAATCGGTAGTATCATTAGTAGTAATAATAGGTGTTGGGGCGGGCTTTGTGCCTGCCTGGTTCTTACTTTAATCGATTCTTCTATTCTCTCGGGGGTCTTCTTTTCTTGCCTTGAGGGGGATCTTCTTTTCTTGCCTTGATGCAAGAAAGGAAGCAAAAGAAAATCAAGGCCTCTGCCGAGGCCGGGGAAGTCGGCCGGGTACACGTGTAGGCCGTCACGGATGTTGATTCTTTCTCCATTCCATATAGCCCTGCAGGATGAGCACGGCGCTGATCTCGTCGACCAAGGCTTTGTCTTGCCGACGTTTCCGACCGAGTCCTCCGTCGATCATCGCCCGATGTGCCATGACGGACGTGAAGCGTTCGTCGTAAAACGTGACCTCCACACCTGCCGGCAGTGCGGCTTCCAACTGACGGGCGAAGGCCTCTACCCGAGTCATATTTTCCGACGGCCGATTGTCCATCTGCTTGGGCAGCCCCACGACGACCCGCTCCAGTGGTTCGCGTGCGGCATAGGCCACGATATAGTTCACGGCCTCCGCACTGGCCACCGTCGTCAGCCCGCCTGCTGCGATTTGCAGCGTGTCGGTGACGGCCAGCCCTGTACGCTTCGCGCCGTAGTCCACGGCCAAGATTCGTCCCATCGTCAGTACGCGTTTTTTTCGCCTTGAAACATGTTGATCACCGTCACGTAGATGATCTTCAGATCGAGGAAGAAGGACCAGTTTTCGATGTACCACACGTCGCGCTTGACGCGTCCCTCCATCTGCTCCAGCGTCTTCGTCTCGCCGCGATAGCCCGTGATCTGCGCCCAACCCGTGATGCCGGGCTTGACCAGATGGCGCACCATGTATTTGTCGATCAGCTTCGAGTATTGCTCGGTGTGCTTGAGCATGTGCGGCCGCGGCCCGACGACCGACATGTCGCCCTTCAGCACGTTCACGAACTGCGGGATCTCGTCCAGATTCGTATGTCGGAGGAAGGCTCCGATCGGCGTCGTGCGCGGGTCGTCGCGCGTGGCCTGTTTCTCGTCGGCCTCCTTGTTGACGCGCATGGTGCGGAACTTATAGCAGTCAAATTCCTTGCCGTAGAGCCCCGTGCGCTTCTGCTTGAACAAGATCGGCCCGGGCGAACTGAGCTTGATCAGCAGCCCGATTACGAGATAGAGCATGGGGTAAAGGAGCAGCATCACCAGCGATGAAAAGAGGATGTCGAACGCCCGCTTCACGGCCCGGTTCGAGGCCGACTGTAGCGGCTCGTTGCGGATCGACAGCAGGGGCACGTACTCCATGATTTCCATCACCATACTCTTCTTGATGTCTCGATAAAAATCAGGCAGAATGTAGAAGCGGATCATGTGCTTCTCGGCGAACGAGAGCAGGTCCGAGATCTTCTCGCTATGGGCCCCCGGGATGGTGCAATAAATCTCGTCCACGGGGTGCGTTTCGATGAAGGCTTCCGTCTCCTTCAGCCGCCCGAGGTAGTTCGGCAGTTCGCCTCGAAGCGCCTCGTTATCATCGAAAAAGCCGTACACATTGAAGCCGTACGCCATGTCGTTTTTGAGCACTTTGTACAGCTCCAGCCCGTTCTTTCCGGCCCCCACAATGATCACGTTTTTCACGCTGTACCCCTTCCGCCGATAGATCTTTACAATCATTCGCATCACCACGCGCCACAGCGAAAAAGCTACCAACAGCGTGCCGTAAAGAATGATCAGAAAGCGCGCCGACCCGTGCCCGATACGCATGAAAATGAGGCATGTGGTGAACATGATCATCTGAAACGTAATCAGCATGAACGACCGTTTGACGATGTTGTCCAAGAAGACCACCGAGAGGTGCACCCGGACGGGAACGAAGTAGAGGGCGAAGAAGTAACAGAAGTTCAGCAACAGGATGATTTCCTTGAGGCTGTGACCGATAAGTCGCGTGTAATCAGCGCTGAGCGCACGATATAAAACGAGAAACAGGGCATTGATGAGCACCAAGTCACCCACCCCGATCAACCATTGAAGAAAATATCCCTGTCTCGAGTTTTTTTCCATTTCCACTTGAAGTTAAGGCAAAGGTACGGACGATTATCCCAGCGCACAAAATGGCACGAATCAGCGGATCTACGTCGTGCGGACCGGCCACACCGCCGCTTGGAAGCGCTTTTTGGGCCATCAAACGGCCCGTCATGCCGCATTCCGGCCCCTCGTTTTGCGTCCGATCGCCCCCTTGTCTTATTCCCGTGCTTGGTCTCTCGTCTGTCTCTCCAAGCAGTCCTATAATCTCATTATTTCATCTGAATGTATATATCCATAGCCTATGAAAGATGATATTAGTGTATTGGCTTAGTATTATTGACTATGATATTAAGTGTATGGTCTATCGTTCATTTTCATAGGATATGAGGAAGTATATGTATATAGATGAGATCTGTCATAGCCTATAATTCTTTCTATGAATATGAATAGAGATATTCATAGTATATAATGAGAAGTATAATCTATCTAAGGACTACTCATAGGCTATGATTTTTATGTTTCATGCGTATAAGAACTTTCATAGTATATGACGAATAGATCCTATTCCATAAGATATCGTCATAGACTATGATGAGTATTTTTCATATGGAAGAGGATATTCATAGCCTATGACGATCGTCTCTCTTTTAGAAATACCTTTGCGCAAGGAGGAGTTGAGTCTTTGTTCGCTGTCGAAGTGACAAAATGGCATGCGGTCAGGCCTTGACAACTCGAAAAAGTACACATATATATAATGTAAGGAGAACGACAAAATGAAAGTAGATGGATTGAGCATAGGACTGCTCCTTTCGATGGAAGATTTTGGCTATCAATCCCTGATACAGGAGATGCTTCCGGATCTGCCGCTCGAAACCGCGGATGAAGGCTATTCCGACAAACTCAAATCGGCCGTCGAGGACTATCGGGCGGCTTATCGTGCGTTCGACGACGCCGTCGAAACCTCTGGAACCACCTCTCCAGCCGTCATCGCCGCCCGCCACGACAAGGCGCGCGACAACGCCTGGCGTACCCTTCGCGCTTACGTTAAGGTCTGCACCCGCCATCCTGATCCGGACGTGGCCGCCACCTCAACCCGCGCCCTTCAACTGATCCGTAACATCGGCGACCTCTCCATTCGGAACCGTACCGACGAAACCGGGCGCCTCAATACCCTCATTCAGAGCCTCCGCGAGATCGGCACCGCCCCACTCGCGCAGGCTGGTGTTACGCCTTTTATCGACGATCTGGAGCGTAAGGATCGTGCCTATCGAGAGGCTTATCAACACTGGATAGACGTCAAGGGCGACCGTACGATTGGCCTCGTCCAACTCAAACGGCGCGCTGCCGACGCCGCCTATCGCAACCTTATTACGACTGTCAACGCCCTCATCCACCTCAATGGTGACGCACCCTACGCCGCCTTCGTGCGCTCCGTCAACGCCCTCATCAAGCGCAACAAGACGACCCTTATCACCCGTCAGACCCTCCGTGCTAAGCGTCACCACCCACTCATAGCGCCCTCTCCCGCAACCGAAAACCAGCAGCACACCGAATCATGAACGTCGAACTTTGGATGATAGGCAAAACCGACCTCTCCTATTGGCGCGAGGCACAAGACGAGTATGTCCGCCGCCTGACCCACTATCTACCCTTCTCCTTACGCATCATTCCCGACGTCAAAAACGCTGCCCGCCTCACCGAATCGCAGCAGAAAGTCCAAGAAGGCCAACAGATCCTGAAAGCGCTACAACCAAGCGATCAATGCATTTTACTCGACGAAAAGGGTACCGAACACACCTCCGTCGGCTTCTCCGTCTACCTCTCGAAGCGACTGCAACAGCCCTCCAGACGGCTTATTTTCGTCATTGGCGGCCCTTACGGGTTCAGTGACGCTGTCTACACCCGCGCGACAGATCGTTTATCCGTTAGCCGAATGACCTTCTCCCATCAAATGGTTCGAGTGATTTTCTTAGAACAGCTATACCGCTCAATGACGATCATCAAAGGGGAACCCTACCACCATGAATAGAGATTTAGCTTCTTGAATTGGCTGTCTTGAAAAAAACAGCGGTCCTCGTTTTCGTGTAGAGACTGTAAATCAGCGATCAAGCATAATTTAACACGAGGGATATGGTGGTAAGATTTGGATGAGAAGAAAGTCCATGTACTTTTGCACCCGCTTTCGAGAGAGGGAGTGACGATAAAGATGAAATGTTGGAAAAGCGAATGGTGAGAGTCGTTGAAGAATTTGAAAAGCAACCTTTTCCTTGGTTATTAGGAAGAAGTTGAAATATTCAAGTGTAGAATTTGGCGACAGGAAGCTCGATAAAAGTTATTCTCTCAAATGTGGATAAAGGAGCGGATACCGTTCAATAAGAGAATCCACTCAAAATTTTTTCTCGAAAAATTTGGTGGAATGAAATAAAGGGTTTTATCTTTGCGCCCCGAAACCTGCAAGAGAAGGCAGGATGGAAGAAAGAAAAAATGCTAGAATAGAGAATCAATAATAGATTCCTCTATCAGCGGAAGAGCGATCTTTGTAAGATTTACATGTATACAAGATGTAGTACAGAAAGAATAAGAAGTACCGTCAATGATACAATAAGGAAAGGGCATCTATGAGTCAAGCAAAGGATATAAACAATATCAACAACGGAGAGTTTGATCCTGGCTCAGGATGAACGCTAGCGACAGGCTTAACACATGCAAGTCGAGGGGCAGCAATTTGTAGCAATACAAAGTTGGCGACCGGCGCACGGGTGAGTAACGCGTATGCAACCTACCTACAACAGAAGAATAATCCGGCGAAAGTCGGTCTAATACTTCATAAAACAGGGACACCGCATGGTGTTATTTGTTAAAGATTTATCGGTTGTAGATGGGCATGCGTACCATTAGGTAGTTGGTGAGGTAACGGCCCACCAAGCCTACGATGGTTAGGGGTTCTGAGAGGAAAGTCCCCCACACTGGTACTGAGACACGGACCAGACTCCTACGGGAGGCAGCAGTGAGGAATATTGGTCAATGGGCGAGAGCCTGAACCAGCCAAGTCGCGTGAAGGATGACGGCCCTATGGGTTGTAAACTTCTTTTGCAGGGGAATAAAGATATTCACGTGTGGGTAGTTGTATGTACCCTGCGAATAAGCATCGGCTAACTCCGTGCCAGCAGCCGCGGTAATACGGAGGATGCGAGCGTTATCCGGATTTATTGGGTTTAAAGGGTGCGTAGGTGGGCTATTAAGTCAGTGGTGAAAGTTTGTCGCTCAACGATAAAATTGCCGTTGAAACTGGTGGTCTTGAGTATGGATGAAGTAGGCGGAATGCGTGGTGTAGCGGTGAAATGCATAGAGATCACGCAGAACTCCGATTGCGAAGGCAGCTTACTAAGGCATAACTGACACTGAAGCACGAAAGCGTGGGTATCAAACAGGATTAGATACCCTGGTAGTCCACGCAGTAAACGATGATTACTAGGAGTTTGCGATATAGTGTAAGCTCTACAGCGAAAGCGTTAAGTAATCCACCTGGGGAGTACGCCGGCAACGGTGAAACTCAAAGGAATTGACGGGGGCCCGCACAAGCGGAGGAACATGTGGTTTAA
>ERZ773014.97-NODE-97-length-55441-cov-5.849655_pt1 | contig 55441 bp, 46 predicted proteins | sample MGYA00580841_ERZ773014 | MGnify/ENA primary metagenome ERZ773014 (study PRJEB29015, sample SAMEA2737989) | human oral metagenome | biome: human oral; feature: human-associated habitat; material: dental | place: China | collected 2067 ... | reverse complement strand
CATGTGTTAAGCACGCCGCCAGCGTTCGTCCTGAGCCAGGATCAAACTCTCCGAAAAAACTTGGTCTTTTTCCGCTATGCTGCGTCACGGCTTCGCGTCGCTTCCTCGACGTACACAAGTACGTCTGCGGGGCGTCGCTTCGCCGTTCCTTGCCTAGCGAAAAAATCCCTGCGTTTTTTCTCCGTATCCAACATGGTTATGTTGGATACGGAGAACTTTGCATTCAGTTTGCAGAGAGCCGTTGATTGGCTCTTTTTATCTTTGGATACGATTCTTTCGAATCGCATAAAGAAATTGTCGATTGCTTTTACAAATGTAGTTCACAATCGATGTTTCATCAAGATTCCTCTTGATGGACATCTGGCTTGAATCATATAGATGATTCATTTCTGCATTGTTTAGTTTTCAAGGAACACCGCCGAATTGCTTCGGCTGTTCGCCGCTCAGTTGAGCCAGCTTATTCAGTATACTCGCTTCAGTGAATTTTGTCAAGCACCGTTTTTTCATGGCTCTTTGTCAAGAGTTACGGGAAAATTTTTTCAAAAAAATTTATGCAGTTTTGGATCGGCGAGCTTGTCGGGCTTTGTTGTTTAGCAGAAATATGATGCGGCGACGGAAGTTGACGATGTTGCGAAAGCCATAGCAGATGCGTTTTAAGACCTTGATCGTGTTGTTGCAGCCCTCGGTAAAGCCGTTGTTGTAGCCGGTCTGGATTCCTAGCCAAATTTCTTCTTTCCACTGCTGCGTCGTGCGCAGCACTCGCTTGAACTCATCTATATCGTATTTTTCGACTTTATCGGCAAAATTCTGTAGCTTCTTTTTGTATTCCTGCCGATTTTTGCTGTCGAAGATGCCGAAGTAGTCTTCTTTCAGTTGATGTGCGTGCGCAAGTTTTACAGAAAACCCCAGCATTTTTATAAGCTTTGCCTTGTCCTTCTCTTTTAACTTCTTTTTTCTGCCCAGAAGAACATGCCTTGAGTTCTTGAACCATTTCTTATCGGCTGGATCGATCTTCTCTTGCTCCTGCTTGCGGATGACGTCAAGGGCGTTATTGGCGAGACGTACCGCGTGGAATTTATCGGCAATGATTTCAGCGTTTGGAAAACACTCCTCGATGAGTTTGTGGAAGAAGGCGCATAGGTCTATGCTGGCCAACAAAACCTTCTCGCGCTCTTCTTTCGGATATTCGAGGATCGTCTTGTAAAGATTTTCTGTTGTACGGTCTTTCAGGATGGCGCAGCAGTTGCGCTGCTTTAGATCATTGAGGACGACTTGGTATTTCGCACCGACATTACCGCGAAATTCATCCATGGAGAGGACTGCCGGCAAGGAAGACGATGCTTCCTGCGCCTCTTCAAATATTGCGAAGTGACGCATGATCGTCGATGGTGATACGTTGTGCCTGCGTGCAATGTGGGATGCTGTAACAAGTTCGCCGTGTTCTTCGACGATCGATTGAATGACACTATTCGGCATTCTCTGATAGCGATCGATGAAAGGATTTTCTTCGGCGAAGGTTTTCCCGCAGTCGCTGCACCGATAACGGCGAGCATGATAGATGTAGTGTAGTTTTGTATCGGCGATGCCTTTCAATGCTTGATCGCGATATTTATCGACGCAGGTGTGCTGCGATCCGCACGCAGGGCAAGTGTGGATTTTTTTCGGCAACGTGAAACGGCAGCAGTCCTCTTCAAAAAATTCCTTGCATTTGTCTGGAAGTTTCTGAATGAATGTGTTAAAATCTACACAAGGCATGGCGGATTCCTCCTTATATACCTGAAGCTTAAGCAATTTCAGTATAGCGGATTTCCGTCATGTTTTCTACTATATCTTTAAGACATACAAAAAAGCAGCAACATGAAGATGGGACACTCTTCGTGTTGCTGCTTTTTTGCTTTTTGGATTCAGAAAGGAATCTCTTCTTCCGTTACGCCGTATTCTTCCGAGACGGACGAGAGAGGATTTTCCTCTTGCAGCGGTTCGCCATTTTGTGCCGATGTGCCGGATGCTTCGGATGCTGTTTCTTTCTGCTGCGGCTTTGCGGCTTCCTGCTCATCGTCGTCATAGGCAGTTGCGGAATACTCGATGTACTCTGCAATGATTTTCGTGCGGCTGCGCTTTTGCCCCGACTGCTCGTAGATGTCATTGTCGAGGCGGCCTTCGATGTAAACCTTTTCGCCCTTAACGAGGCGGTCATTTGCGATCTCTGCCGTCTTTCCCCATGCGTCTACGTCGAAAAAGTTGACGGCATAACCTGTGCCGTCGTCGTTGCGCTTCGTCCCCTTGCGCACGGAAAGAGAGAAGTGCATGACGTGATTGCCGTTCGATGTGTAGCGGGAGATCGGTTCGCTCGAAACAAAGCCGCTGATGATGATGCGATTCATAACATCGTTCCTTTCATAATTGTATAGAAGAAACTTATTTCTTCGTGAACGTCCATTCTTTGCCGGGCTTGCCTCGTTCGTCGGCAAAAACTTTCGTACAATCGGGATAGCCGCTGCATGACCAGAACCATGTGCCTTTCTTTGATTTTCTTCGGCGCAGCGGCTTCTTGCACGCGGGGCAAAGCGGCAGATTCCTTGGCGGTGGGATCTTCGCTTCCTTCGCGCCTGCCAGAAGTTCGTCGAGGAATCGTTTTTGCTGAGTGCCGAAGTCGGCAAGACTCATTTCTTTTTTGCCGATCTTGTCGAGCGCGTCTTCCCATCTCGCGGTGAGGTCGGGATAGATGAGGGATTCGGGAAGGATGCGGCACATCGACGAAGCAATTTCTGTCGGGACGAAGTTCTTCCCTGCCTTCTTTATGAAGCCGCGCTTTTCCAGCTCGTCGATCATTCCTGCACGCGTCGCCTCCGTGCCGATGCCCGAGCATTCCTTGAGCGATGCGGCGAGTTCTTTGTCGTGGACGTACTTATGGATTTCCTTCATTGCTTTTAAGAGCGTTGCCGGCGTGAATCGTGCAGGCGGCTTCGTGACGCCTTCGACGATCTTGCCTCCGGCAAACTCCACCGAATCGCCTTGCTGCATATCGGGGAGGCTCTGCTGCTCTTCCTCATTTTCCACGTCGTCTTTTTTGGCATCGTTTTGATAAAGACTCTTCCAGCCTTGCTGCAAGATGACTTTGCCGCTCGCCGTGAACATCTCGCCTCCTGCAGAAAGTTCGACCTTCGTCGAAAGAAATTCTTGTGCTGGATAAAACTGTGCGATGTAGCTTTTCGCAATCAGCATGTAGAGGTTCTTTTCCTTCTCGCTCAGATCGGACAATTTCGTTTCGATGGTCGTCGGAACGATGGCGTGATGCGCGGAAATCTTTTTATCATTCCATGCGCGGCTCTTGATGCTCAAGTCTGCCTTTTCAATGAATTGTTCAAGCGAGGAATCGGCTGCTGCGAGATTTTTTAGAATCGCTGCCGCATCACCGAGCTGATTCTCGGGCAGATAATCACAATCCGATCGCGGATAGCTCGTGAGCTTCTTCTCATAAAGCGCCTGCTGCGTGTCGAGAACTTCCTGCGGCGAGTAGCCGAAGATCTTTCCCGCGTCGATCTGAAGCGCGGAAAGAGAATAGGGAAGACGCTGCGGCGATGTTCCCTTTTTCTGCTCGACGCTTTCAATTTTTGCAGGCGGCACGGAGGAGGCCGTCAAGATTTCTTCTGCGAGATCTTTCTTTAAGATGCGTCCTTCTTCATCCACGCCATCTTGCTCCTGCGCTTTCCACTTCGCGCGAAAGCTGCCGTTCACATGACGGAACTCTACTTGCGGCGTGAAGAACGTCACGGGCTTGAACGTGCGGATTTCGATTTCTCTGCGCACGACAAGACCCATTGTCGGCGTTTTTACACGTCCTACATTGACGACGGAATCGTAGCCGGCGCTTCTTGCGAGAATCGTGTAGATGCGTGACAGGTTCATGCCGATGAGCCAGTCGGCGCGGGAACGAGCCAAAGCGGAATTACGCAGTCCGACAAATTCATCGTTCGGACGGATATGCTTTAATGCTTCCTGCACGGACTTGACGTCGAGCGCGTTGAGCAAGATTCGCTTGACGGGTTTCGTCTTCAACACGCCGATGTGCGCAAGCAATTCGTCGACGAGGAGCTGCCCCTCGCGATCGGGATCGCCCGCATGGATGATCTCATCGGCTTCCTTGGCGAGCGCCGAGACGATCTTGTATTGCTTCTTCGCGTCCGGCTTGACCTTGAGCTTCCAGACGGACGGCACGATCGGCAAATCTTCGATGTGCCATCGTTTATATTTCTCGTCGTACTCGTCCGGCGAATACTGCTCCAAGATATGACCGAAGAGCCACGTCACCGTGTCGCTTCCGACATGGATGCAGCCGTCCGCGCTCCGGCTTTTGTTGCCGAGCGCTTCGAGTCCCTGCGCGATCGCGCGTCCCATGCTCGGCTTTTCCGCGATGAAAAGACGGCTCACATCATCGCCTCCTCGTGCGACTCTGTGAGGCTTTCTTCTTGCGGCGCGACGTTTTCCTCCTCCTCATGCAGTGGATTCTTCTCGCGATGGAGCGCGAGAAGGCTTTCCAACTCTTCCATAGAGCCGATGCCAACGGAAAGCATCTTGTCGCCGAAGAGCGCACTCTTCTTTCTCTTCAAGTCGGCGATCTCAGCTTTCAGCTTCTTGATCTTCTCCTTCGTATCGACAAGAGTCTTCTCTGCCTTTTGGAGAAAATCTTCCTCCCTCTCAATTTTCGTGTCGAGGTCTTTCACCATTTCCTCGACACTCTTCTTTTTCGTTTTTGCATTTTCGTCCATCGTAGTTTTTCCTCCTAACACTCTTCTGTAAAAAAGCACGATCGGAAAAATCGCGCTGCGCGGAAAAATCTTTTTGTCCGTTCCTTCATATTCTAGCACGGCAGCACGCGCAATAACAATATGTAGTGGCATGTAACAATTTTGTTACTTGATGTAGTGGCAACAGTTGCGATACAATAGAGGCATATCCAAGGTTTACAGGTGCATTTAGGAGTTTCTCGCAAAGCGAGAAACTCGGAGGCAGCGGCAAAAATGCGCACATGGCATAAAAATACTATCTCATGCAATTCCAATCTTTCTCTTTTGCCGGTCGCCTTCGCTCCCTGAACCTTCGGTTTTGGAAAAACGAAACCACGGCCTCTGCCGAAACGGAGAAATTTTTCTTCCTGCGTGTGCGCGATTTTGGAAAAACGGACGAAGACTTTTTTGGCGGTCGCGTCATTTTGAAAAAACAAAGGATGACGGGATCGTCGAAAATGCAAAAACTTTTGCGAAGGAGGTGCGCGAAAATGGCTTGCTTTTACTTTCGGCTCAAGACGGACAAGAAGCCGAACGGTATGCGCATCTCTTCCGCTTCGCATGTTTCCTATGTGAATCGCGAAGGCCGTTTCCGCAACATCGACAATGTGCAGGAGATGGGCGCGAACAAGAGTTACAAGAATTTCCTTTCGGGCGATCATCCGATCATGAAGCTGCCCGAGAAGCCGATGCTCCTCTACTCCTCGCCTTTCGGAAAGATCAAGCTCGACGCGATGGGCGTGCATGTCAGCCATCATGCTTCCATCGAGACTACGGCGATCGCGCTCGCGACGGCGCAGAAAATCTTCGGCGATGAGGTCGTGGTGCACGGCAGCGCGAAGTTCGAGGAGCAGCTTCTCGCAGCTTCTCGCGACTTAGCGCTTGGCGCACATTTTGCGAACGTCGATATGGAAATCCAAAATACGCACAACATGGAGGAGCGTGAACAGATTGAATTCGGAAGAAGACTCGCTGAAGGATCAGCTCTTTGTGCTCGACGGCGGGATGCCGGAAGAAGAAGCGATGCCGGAGACGACAGAAGCAGCGGAAGAAGTGCGGACGAATCCCGCGCCGTCGCTCGCAGCAGAAACGAAAAACGCGACATCGCCAAGCTCGCCGAACTCGCAGCAGCCCCTGTCGCCGACATTGCAGAACTTACCGGAAGAGCATTTGCCCCCGGCCTTCATTTGCATGTATTGCCCCGAGGCCATGTGGCTGGCAAAGGGCGACGTCCTCGTATGCTATTGCCGCGCAATGTCGGCGCCAAGCTACTCGACGAGCGAAGAGGACGGGATTCCCGTCTCGCTCTGCGATGGTCCTTTTCTCCAAAACGAAAGGAGGCCGTAACGAAAGCTGCCGATTCCATCCTGAAGATCTTGCAGAAAAATGAGACGAGCGACTTCGCCTTTTCGCATCTGCAATACATCAATCGCGAAGCCGCTTACGAGCAGCGCGGCGGCTGCTCGATGACGGGGCATCATCTGCCGAAGTGGGCAGAGGATTCGCCGCTGCGTTTCTTTCATGCAGCTGATCGTTTCGAGCGAGCAAATGGAGAACGATACAAGGAGATCGTCTTCTCGCTGCCAAACGAGCTGCCCGTGGAAAAGAGCAAGGAAATCCTCGACCGCTTCATCGAAAAGCATCTGAAGAACCACTATTATGCTTGGGCGATTCACGAGAAAGTCGGCGCGATGTCGGCAGGCGAACGGCATCCGCATGTGCACTTGATGTTTTCCACGCGCGAGATCGACGATGTGGAACGACGCGAGGAGCGTGCGCCGGAAGTTTTCTTCAAACGGGCGAACGCGAAAGAGCCGGAGAAAGGCGGCTGCAAGAAAGCGGCGAAGTGGAACGACGCCAAGCGTGCAGATTATCTCTTCGATCTGCGCGAGGATTTCGCACGCATTCAGAACGACGTTCTGGAAAAGCATCGGATTCCTTCGCGTGTCAGCCATCTGTGCTTGGAAGCGCAGAAGATGCACGCCGAGATGCGCGGCGACTATGTGCTCGCTGAAATCTTGGAGCGCCTCCCCGAGCGACCGACCGATCCGATCTCCATCATCCGCGATGACGATGTTGTGCGCCAGCAGAAACAGCTTCGCTCGTTCAACGACAAAAGGCTCGACGCCATCATGCGGCGAGAGCTTCGTTTGGATGCAAAGAAGGAACGTGAGACGCGGGAAATCTTTGAGCGTGCGGAAAAGATTGCCGACGATCTTCGCGATGCGGAGCTTGCAGGATTTGACGAAAAGACGCAGGAAGAACTTGCTGAATTGCAAAGAGCGATGAAAGAGCAGCAGCAAGAAAGCCGGCTTGCCGTCTCGAAGGTGATGTGGGGCAGCGAAGCTTTGGAAGAAGCGCGTCTCGATCATCTCGGCGAGGACGGGCGCGAGCTTTGGCAGAACGTGATGAATCTGCGCCGCGACCTGCACGAGCAGAAGGACTTCTGGTATTCCTTGGAGGCGCCGGAGAACGCTTCGCTCGACGAGGAAGTCGCACTCACGGAACTGGAGATCGCGCTCAATGAACGCATTGAATTGCTCACGAAGGAATACAAGGAAGCGGCGAAAAAGCTTCAGCCGCATCTGAAAAAACTTTCGACGCGCGGCACAAACAAGAGCATACAGTACCGCCTGAACCAGTATCTTTTCCAAAGCAAGATGGAGAAGCAGCGCTGCATTCGTCAAGTGAACGACTTCGAGAAAGCGACGCTCGCTTTCAAGCATCGTCTCGAAGAGGCGCGTGCACATCGCTTCCATGCAGCCGAAGGCGATGCTATGCGCGAGGATCTTTCCCTGACCCTCGAAGAGGTCAAGAAGCTCGTGCAGGTCGCACGCTACTATCAGACGAACGCCATCCGCGCGAAAACGCGAGAGCTTGAGGAAGCACGAAAAGAAGTTCTCTCGAACGAACGCATCATCCAGATCGCGGAAAATATTTTTGAAAAAGGTGGTTGGAAACTTCTGCGCGAAAGCGAGCGCAAGTACAAGAAGGAAGAAGCGCTTTTTGAAAAAGACCTCGCACGCTTCATGGCACGCAAGGAAGATTTCAAAAAACGCCCGGAAGAAGATTCGCTCGCCTATCGCCAAGAGAAGGAGCAGCTCATGGAAGAGCTGCGCACGTTTAACGAGCGGCGCGATCGTCTCGTGAAATGGCGCAGCGAGAACCAAGAGAAGCGCGAGGCGATGGAAAAGCGGCGCGATACGCCCGAAGCCGAGCGCAAGATTCAGCAGATCGCGCTCGGCGTCTTAAAGAAGAATCGCCCCGCTGTCGAAAAGGCGAAAAAAATCGCCGCAGAGCTTGAAACTCTGCGGCAGGAATTCGAGGAGATGCGCGGCGAAACCGAAGCCGTCGAGACGGAGATGGCAAGGAGCGGCAACGGACGCTACAAGGTCGTGCAGCGCGGCGCGAAAGCCGGAGGCGGCGGAGGCGGCAGCGGAGGCAGCAGCAGACGCTCGTCGATCGAGAAGGCACGAGGCATCGCACAGGAACTTTCGGCGATGCAGCACGGCGCTCTGATCGCACGCGCGAAGGAGGACAAGACGCTCGTCGAGAACTGGAATCTCGTCTCTTCGTTCGATAAGGACGAAATCTTGGAAGAAGAATCGCGCGGGCGCTGATTCAGCGTCGGTGGTCTTCTTCTCGTTCCGCTTCTCTTGCATCCGCGGCCTTCGCCTTCGCCGCTTCGGCGATCTCCTTCGCCTTGCCCGCCTTCATGTCCTCACGCAAGGGCGATTCGCGTTCCAAGGTCACGCGGATCGTATATGCGCCCATGCCGGCTTTCGCCATGCGCAAGGCAACACGTTCTTCTATTTCCGGCGAGATGCCGCTCGCCTTCGCCTCTTCCATCCATGCTTCGCGATAGAAGGCTGCTGCCGATTGATGGGAACGCGCCGTGCGGACGATGGCTTCTTTTGCCTGACCGAGAGACTCGCTTCCCTGCTCAAAAGCGACAGCGGCTTGCTGTAGAACGCGGCTGACTTCTTGCGGCGCGTTTTCTTTGATGTGACGACGAAGATGCGGCGGCGTGAGCTGGACGGCGAAGTAGGCTCTGCGGACGCTGCTGCGCGACGCCTTGAACATCTCGGATGCCGGCTTTCGCGGCAGATTTCCGGCTTCTCTGCGCAGTCCTTCGATCTGTTTGAGAAAGCCCGCAGCTGCGGCGAGCGTTCGGGTGAAGTCTTCCTCTTTGCCGACGCCGAGCGTCTTCGCTTCGGAAATGTCCTCGATGCGGCGGCGCAGTTCCTCGATCTGATCTTCGTAAACCTTCTGCTTATGCAGCAGATCGACGCGACTCCGGCTTATGAACACGATGCTCTCCTCGATACTCCGGACGGCCTCTGCTGCGGCTTCCTCGCTCGCCTTGCTCTCCCTGCCCGTCGCTTCACTGATGTCTTTAGCGGCAAGGATGCTTCGGACGTTCCGCTCATGCAGCGCGGCAAAGCTGTCCCATGTGTCCTGATCGGGGCCGCAGACGCCCTCGCTCCGCTCAAATTCGCGCATCTCCTTGTAGAGCCGCTCGGCGCTCTCTTGCAGCTTCTCGTTCTGCGCGGGCGTGAAGCTCTCCTTCGAGGCGGCGCATACGTCGGCAAGCTCCGTGCGGTAGGAATCGGCGTAGTCGAAAGCGGCTTCTTTGCGTGCTGCATTTTCTGCGGTCATTTTGGCTTCCTCCTTGTTGACTGCTTCGATGGAATCTGCTACCATAGGTTCATAAGAGGCAGTTCCTCTCAGCTGTAGGTGGCTTTCGTCAGCAGGCTGGGTTTGAAGGGAACTGTCTTTTTCGTTGACGGCTTCACGAGCCGCAGCGGCCTTGTATTCTTCTTCTTTTTGCAGTTTGAACTTGACAAGATCTTCTTCGGTCTTTATACTGTAGTTAATGAGGTTGCCTTTTTTAGCTGCTAGGGGAAATTGGATCCCGGCAGGAGCTAGAAATTCGGCAACCTTTTTCATGTCTGCATAAATCAAATCACCGTTTATCATATGCCGAACATACCAAGCATAATTGATTTTTCCATTACTACCTTTGCCATATACAGATGCCATCATATTGACGCGCCCTTCATTGCGCTCAACATCTAAAATAAAAGGGACTACAAGATTTATCCCATTTGTATCTTGTACGTCAAGAGCTACAACAAGTCGATTTACCTCCGTTTCAGAACGTAGCACCATAACTGGCGCAACAAGTGATCTTGGAATTTGTTTTAGAACATTCGTATCAATTTCAGGATGCTCCTTTTGAATTTTGGCTAATTTCGTCCTGTCTAAATAGATGGGCAAATTATTCATGCCCACAAATTGCAAGCTTAATGGAGTGTGCCCTACTTTGAGCGGCAATGGCTTATGGCTTTTACTTCTAACCCATGCATCAAGCTCTGCTGTAAAATAAGCCTCGTCCAATAAAATTTGTTTTTCTTCTGCTTCGTTTACATGCTTTGTACCAGCTTGCGTTTTCTTATTTTCCATTGACAAAAGCCCTTTCTGTCCTTATACTCTGCATTGAGGGGCAGCTCGTTTCTTTCCCCAGGGAGAATTGCACTCCGGCGGATCGGAAGAAACGGGCAGCTTTTTCTTTATCTGCCGCGTCCGGCGTCTTCTTCCCTTTCCTCGGGAGCTGCGCTTTGGGACGCGATTTTTTCTTGCTCGGCGAAATTTCCTGCGCTTTTCTTCTGGTGCGCTTCGAAGGCTTCGTTCACTTCCTTGCGGCTGAAGGCGGCAACGGCGCGGTCGTAGCCGTAGCCCGCATCCTGCGAGATGACGCTGTAGGGGCTGTTTTCTTGGATCGCCTTGCCGACAAAATCGTAGATGTTTTCCTTAAGGAGGTCGGCATCCACGCGGCCATCGTCGTACTTGCCGTTTTGAAGCGTGTCGATCAGAAAGCGTGCAGCGAAGTCTTCATCGAGCTTCTGCCAGCCTTTTTCGTCGGTCGGCGTGTAGATGGAAAGGCCTTCCTTGAAGGTGTTCTCGCGGAAATTGCGTGCGTAGTCCTTCTGCATTTCCAGCTCGATGCCTTCCTTCGCGTCGTCCGTTGCCTTGAACGCGCCCGGATGGACGGCGAGCGTGCCATCGGACTGTGCGCCGATGTAGCTGTTTTCGCGGAAGATCTGGCGATAGACGGCATACGATTCGCTGTTGACGGTCTTTTCTACTTGAGCGAGCATTTCCTTGACCTCGGGGAGTTCGAGCGGCGTGATGACGAGATCGTTTTCGTAGGGATGAAGCTGTACGCGCGTGAAGCCCGCCTTGTCCACGTTCCAGAGCTGGCCGTCAACCTCGATGAGGTCGCCTTCTCGGATGGGGCGCGGTACAGTCGCTTCGTCGTTCGAGGCTTGGGAAAGCTCAGAGAACACCTTGGCGCACATCTCCTGCGACGAAGAGGCCGCCGTGCGCACATAGTTGCCCTCGAAGGACTTCTCATAGTCGCGCTCGAAGAAAGGCGGACTGCCCGGCGCGAGCGCTGCGTCGTCTTTCTGCCGATAAATCTCGATGTGCACGGATTTGTTGGCGAAATAGCGGTAGTCGGGTGTCATCGAGCATTTTGCAACGACGCTCGCGGGAAGCTGCTTCTCAAAATAGATGGCGTCGCCGCCTTTATAGGGCGCGTCTTCTGCATGTTTCTCGATGGAATGCAGATTGTCCGTCGGAATAGAGCCGACAAGCGACGTGACGCGCTCGACGAAGTAGCGGTAGAGCCGTGCCGTTTCCTTTGCCTGTGCCGACAAGGGCAAGGTGCGAAGCGATGGGTCGTCGACGGGCGTCAAGCGGTCGCCGATCGGCTGCACTTCTTGCGTCGTCTTCTCGTCCGTCGGCTTTTCCTGCGCTTCCTCCGTCGCCGGCGCTTGCGGCTCGGCATCTACGATCACGCCTTCGGGGGCACTGACGAGCGTTTCGCCCTTTTCCTTGAAGCGCTCCGGCATGAAGCGCTTCACATAGTCGGCGATCTGCACGGCTTCGTTCGAGGCCTTGAAGATTTCCTTCTTGTCGTCTTTCAGCGCCCTCACCCAAGACTGGACGTAGGCCGCATGGTTCGTGGTATTCATCGGGATGCCGAGATCGATCGCCAGAAAGGTCGAGGCGAGTTCTGCGCGAAGTTCCTCCTTCGCGTACAGCTCCTTGTTCTCCCTTTCCCCGACAAGCTCGCGATCCATGCGGCTTTTATGTCCCGTCCAGTGGCAAAGTTCGTGCAGCGCCGTCGCATAGTATTCGTTGATGTCCTTGTATGCCTCCTTCGGCAGGAGGTGAATGACGTCGCTTGTCGACGAGTAGCAGGGCGTATCGGAATAGCGCGGGATGTCGTGGAGGATCTTCGCGCCGCTTGCTGCGAGGATCGCTTCGCAGATCTCGCTCTGTTCCTCGTGCGTATAGCCCTTCGACTTCGGCTTCCACTCCTTGAGCGGATGATCCGCATAGACCGGCTTGCCGTCTTCATCCAAAAGGCGGCTGCCGTCCTTGTCGAGCTTGTACTCGCGCCGGATGCAATCAGAGGCATGAAAGACGGCGATCTGCTTCTTCGCCCAATACTGATCTTCCGGCGGCAGGAGGCTGCCATGCCTGTCCTTGTCCACTTTCCAATGAGAGAAAACAGCGTAGCTGTGGGAGCCTTTCTTCACGCGATACTCCCATTCGAGTTCGGCGGGGTACTTCTTCCCTGCCGCCTTGCAAATCTCGACCTTCTCCTGATGAATCTTGTTCTGCTGCCGGAGCATGGCCATGGTGAAGAAGCGAGGATCTTCGCTTTCCTTTTCCGCCATGACCATCGAGAGGAAGATCTTGTTGAGGCGCGTATAGGGTCGGTTCGTCTTGCCGTTGATGGGCAGTCCTACGAGCTGTGCGCCGATCTTGCCGTCCCATCCTTTCTGCCACGGAATCCGGCCGGCTTCGAGCAGCTCGACGATCTTCTCCGTCGTTTCCATATAGACGTCGCGTTTCGGGTGCTTCATTCTGCTTTCCTTCCTTTCATCGCGCCATGGCGGCTTCTTCGTAGTCTTCAGTGTACCTTTGCGCGGCTTCCTTGCGTTCGTCCTTCTTCTCTTCCTTGACGGCCTTTTCTTCACGTCTTTCAAACGTCGTGTGTGCGGCGAGCGCTTCTCCTCTTGGCGCGTTCTCGATGAGCGCGTTGATTTCCAAGAGGCGCTTCTTTACTTCCTGTTCGCGTCTTTCCTGCGCGAACGGCTCTTTGATCTTCGCCTTGGCCGACTCGATCTTCTTGAGAATCGGCTCGCGCTCTTCCTGCAGCTTTAGAAGCTTCTTCTCGATCGCGTCTTTCACGTTGTCGAGATGGCGGATGGTGTTCATTTCCTTGCCGGGCTGCGCGAAGGCGACCGTGTGGTACATCTTGCCTTGCAGGCTGATGTACGGCAGATACGTCTGAGAGTCGATCTGGACGCGCAGCGTCATGCCCTTGTATTCGCCATTCGCCTTGGCAGCTTCCTGAAAGCCTCCCTTCGCCTTCTCGTGCAGGAAGAGCGCCGCCTTCTTCGCGTCGGTAAAGACTTCCTTTCCTATTCTCATGCGGAAGAGTTCTTCGCCCTTGTCGTTTTTCTCCGTGTTCTGCTCGATGAGCATCTTGTCGCTCATGAGATTGAAGATCCTCGCATCGTGCGCCTTGAGCGTCTTCGGACCTTCGATCTCGGCGAATTCTGTGAGCTTCTTCTTCGTCGTCTCGTAAGAGGCTCGTGCCATCTGGCAGCGCACGAGTTCGGCTTCGAGTTCCATCTTCTCCTTGAAGAAAGGATTGTCCGTCGAGATCGCCTTGAGGTCGGCGAAGGTCAGCGTGACCTCGTCCATGTCGACGATGGTGCGGCACGGCGTCTTGCTCGTCATCATCTGCGCGATGAGCTTCTGCTTGTTTTCGAGCGTCTGCCACATGAAGGTGTCGAACGTGCCTTCTGTAATATAGCGGTAGATTTCGACGCTCTCGTTTTGATTGCCCGGACGTATGGAGCGCCCCATGCGCTGCTCCAAGTCCGCCGGCCGCCACGGGATCGAGAGGTCATGCGAGGCGCAGAGACGGTCTTGCACGTTCGTGCCGACGCCGAGTTTGTCGGTCGAGCCGAGCAAAACGCGCACCTTGCCTTCGCGGACTTTCTCGAAAAGCTCAGGGATCGCGTCCTTCTTGTATTCCTGCACGACGGCGATCTCTTCTTTCGGAATGCCTCCGGCTTCGAGCTTCTGCCGCAGGTCGTCGTAGACGTTGAAGGCGCCGCGTGCTTTGGCGACGCCCGTGCTCGTCGAGTCGTCGCAGAAAATGATCTGCGTGCCACGGATGTCCGTCGTCTCCCTGTACTTCGCGAGGACGTTCCTCGCGCAGCGGTTGACCTTGCTCGTTGGCAAATCCTCGGCCGACGGGTCGATGATGCGCGGATCTAAAGAGAGCATACGCCCTTCGCGCGAGATCATGAGCATACTGTCTTCGGTCAGCGTGCCGTCCGCTCTTGTGACCATTTCGGGATCGCCGCGCCGCACCGCCTCGCCGCGTCGGAAGAGGGCTTGGATCATCTCTTTCTGCAAGGGCGAGGCTTTTTCCGTGTCCGCCTTTTCTTCAGCTTTCGGCACTTTTCTGTCGGGCAGCATGTCCGCTGTGCGCACGTCGGCAAAAAGCTTGAACTGCGTCATGAGTTCGGGCACGTTGTTGAAGGCTCGCATCCGCTCCTTCATCTGGTAGCCCATGCCTTCAGGGCGCAATTCCATCTGCGAAGAGATTTCCGCGAAGTTCGCTGCCCATGCGTCGAAGTGGGCGACACCTTTGTCCTTCAAGACCTGCGGCGTCAAGTAGCGCTGAAGCGTATACAGCTCCGACATGGAGTTGGAGATCGGCGTGCCGGTCGCGAAGATGAGACCGCGATAGTTCGTCTTCTCGTTCATGTACTGCGCCTTCATGTAGAGATCCCACGTCATGTCCGTGTGCTTCTTGCTGCCGATGCCGCCGGTGTTCGAGTGGCGCGTCTCGATCTGGAGGTTCTTGTAGTAATGGACTTCATCGACGACGAGCTTGTCGATGCCGAGCTTGTCGAAAGGAATGCTGCCGTCTCCTTTCGCTTGGTTTTTCTTTTCGAGCGCCCTTGCCTTCGCGGTGAGCTTTTCGATGGATTTCACGATTTCCTTGATGCTGAAGTCTTTTTCCGGCTTTTTCTTCATGCTCGTCGCCGTAAGTTCTTCATAGCGTCCTTGGAGGCGGGCGATCTCGTTTTCGGTCATCTCGCCTTCGAGCTTCGCCGAAAGCTTCAGGCGCTCGAACGCGGAGAAGGGCACGATCACGGCATCCCAATTCTGCGTGGCGATCTGCGCGGTGAATCGCTTGCGATTCATCTCCTTGAGATCCTTTTCCGTCGGCACGAGGACTTTTGCGCGTGGATAAAGCTCATGGAAGGCGTCGCCCGTCTGCGCGACGAGATGGTTCGGCACGACCATCATCGCCTTCTCAGAAAGCCCCATGCGCTTTGACTCCATGATGGCCGCAATCATCTCGTATGTCTTTCCTGCGCCGACGCAATGCGCGAAAAGCGTGTTGCCGCCATAAAGGTGATGCGCGATGGCGTCCTTCTGGTGCGGCTTCAACTCTACGGTATTCGTCATGCCAGGGAAGGTGAGGTTTGTGCCGTCGTATTGGCGAAGACGGATGTTGTTGAATCTGCGATTGTAGGTTCTCTCGACGTCTTGGGCACGCAGGGGATTCTCAATCAGAAAGTCGCGGAAGGCCTGCTGGATCTCTTCCTGCTTCATCTGCGCCTGTGCCGTGAACTCAGGATCTTTCCTGCCTTCGGCGTCGCGCACGACGGTATTGTTCTGATTGAGGCAGTCGGTCAGAAGCTCGATGGCGTCCTTCTGTGCCGTCGAGAACACCGCCATGCCAGGCGTAGGCTGCGTGCCATATTCCCGCTTGAAATAAGCGGTCTTTTCGATCTTCCACTTGCTTGTCTCGGGCGAATAGGAGATTTCCAGCGTCGGCATGTCTTTGTATTGCTGGCGATTGTACCATGTGCGCTCGATTTCAAGCTTCTTGTAGATGAAGTCTTGGACGTGCTGCTGGTTCAGCCATGTCGAACCAAGGGAAAAGGAGATGTCGCCGATAGGGATGGGATCGGGCTTGACGACTTCCAAAGCTGCACGGTTCTTCTCGGCACGGGTGCGGCGCAGAAAGAGGCCTTGAAATTCTTCCCGCGCCTCCGGGGAAAGCGCAGCGTCCGCTCGCTCCTCGATGCCTTCGGCCTCGCTTTGAAAGCGTTCGAGCGCTTCGGGGACGGAGGGCGCAGCCGCATCTTTTTTCTCCTTGTGTTCTTTCAGATAGGCGGCTGCACAGTGGATGAGATGCAGCTTCCTTAATGTGTTCTCGCCGTCCGCAAGGCTTTCGCGCATCTTCCGGAAGACGTCATTGTCGACCGACTCCTCAAGGAAAGCCTTCTTGTAGCACGCCCCGATGAAGTCCATTGCCTCAAAAGCTTTGTTGTAGCGGCTTCCGTAGGAACGCTCATCGAAACGGGGATCGACCTTGAAGAGTTCCAGCAGAAGTTCGCTGTCTTCGCGGCAGTTCAACGGCAGGAGGTCTCGATAAGAAAGACGGACATTGCGGCGCTCGGCGAGTGCGACGGCGTATTTCGCGACCGTTTCGCGGTCTTCGGGATGCGCCTCGAAGTCTGTCTCTTTCAATGCGGCTTTCATGAGGGCTTCGCGCCGCTCGGCAAAATGCCCGAAAAAATCCTTTTCCGCTTCCTGTGCTTTTGTATCATTCAGGATTTCATGAAGCCTTTGCGCGAGCGGTGAAGCAACATCGTCAAGGTTGAGGGCACTGACGCCTTCTTCCAGTCGCTGCACGTCTCCTTCGTATATGGCAGCGGCGCGAAGATGATCGATGCCCTGCGCCATCGCATTGATGATGGCGTCCTGCTCCTCGATTTTCGCATAGATGTCGCCCGACAGGTATTCGTCGGCTTGGACGGCACAATTTTCCTTCTCGTCGAAGAAAAGATGCGTGTACTCGAGTTCTTCCATTAAGTCGTGCTCGCTTGTGCCCGTCAGCTCTTCCATATAGCGAAGATCGACCTCGCCCTTCTGCTGCATGGAGATGACGAGCGCATCCTGCGCCGTATCGGCGTGCTCGGGCTTTGCTGCCGTCTGGACGGTGCGCTCCGTGAAGATGTCGGCCGGACGCTCGACAGAGCCGTCCTTTCCTATGACCTCGAAACTCTCGATGAACGGATAGCCTGCATCGTCGCCGAAGAGCATCTTGAGCTGCCTATCGTTTCGGATATAGCCGAACTTCTCTGTATAAGTGTCATAGAGGCTGCGCAGCTTCTTCTGCATCTCGCGCAGGTCTTCGTTCGATACGCCTTGCTCCTGTGCGTCGAGAATCCGATAGCCTTCATCGCGCATCAGAACAGCGAAGCGCACGCGCTCTTCCTGCTCTTCGGTGAAATCCTTCTTCTTCGTCTCGCCGCGATGGTCGGTGAAGACGACTTCGCCGCCTTCGATCGTAAAGCCCATGCTCTTGCGGTTCTTCTCCTCCGCCTGCACCGGCGGCGCGAGCGGCGCATCCGAGGGCACATAGCAGCTTCCTTCGCCAAGTGCGGCAAACGCTTCTTCGATGCGTCCGGCAAGGTCTTTTACGTCGCCCGCGACATAAAGCTCCTTGCCGAACTTGCCGCTTCTCTCTTGGACTTCGCCGAGAATGTTGTCCCTGTGCGCGGCGAAATAGGCGTTCATCGTGTGCTGCTTCTCGAAGGACGAGGGATAGGACGGAAAGAACCGCTCGATGTTCTGCCAGCTTTCGGCAGAGGGAAGAGTGTTTTTCTGCTGTAAGGCAGGAGGCAGCACGCCGCCTTTCCTGCGGAAGACGAGGATGTCGGTCGTGACCGCCGTGCCCGCGCCCTTGAAGGCCTCGCTTGGCAGACGCAGCGCCGTCACGAGATCGGCCTTCTCGGCGAGACGAGCGCGAACCTTGGCGCTTGCCTTGTCCATCGTGCCGCTTGATGTGATCGCCGCGACGAGGCCGCCGTCGCGCACCTCGTCGAGCATCTTCAAGAGGAAGTAGTCGTGCGGCAGAAGCCCTTGCCCTTCGTAGGCACTGTCGCCGTAGATGGGCGAATCGCCGAAGGGCACGTTGCCGATCGCGAGATCGAAGCTGCCGTTGGCGAAATGTGAGTTCTGGAAGCTCTGATGGAAGATTTCTACATCCTTATGTGCTGCCTTCGCGATGCGTGCGGAAAGAGCGTCCATCTCGATGCCGACGACGTGGCTCTCCTCGCGCATCTCTTTGGGCATCGCGTCGAAGAAGCGCCCGCTGCCGCACGACGGCTCCAAGATGTTGCCGGAGGTGAAGCCCATGCGGGAAAGCCCCTTGCAGATGGCTTCGGCGACTTCCGGCGGCGTATAGAAGGCATCGAGGATCGTGCTGCGTGCCGACGTATACTCCTCGTTCGTCAGGACGCGGCGAAGCGCCTCGTATTCCTTGCGCCATGCTTCGTTGCGTGGATCGAAGACTTCGGCAAGGCCGCCGAAGCCGCTGTAGCTTCCGAGGAGCTTCGCTTCTTCCTCGCTCGCCGTGCGGTGCGTCTCCTCGATGCTCCGCATCACTTGGATCGCCGCGAGATTGCGCCGGAATACCGCACGCTTGCCTTTCGTCGTCGAAAGATCGGCCTCGTAATCAATTTGAGAGAGGTCGATCGGCTCGGCATCGGCAGCCTCTTTGTCTTTCGTCGGCTTCAGATCGACAGGTTCTCGATCATTTCCTCCTTCGTCTCGCGGGCGATCCTCCGGCAAATATGGAGTCCCTTGAGTCCCGACTGATCCTGCCCCCAAAGCTCCTTCTCCTCGCGCTCCTCGATCATCCTCAGGTACGTTTCCTGCGTCTTCTCCTGCACCTTTTGCAGGTACTCGGTCGCCTCGCCGCTCTTCGTCATCGCCAGCCACTCCTCCGGCCGATTGTACTGGAGGAACTTCCTGCGAACCTGCGCCCACTGCCCGATCACCTCGGGCTTCTCCGTCACGTCGAGCGCCCGCTCGACCAGTGCTTGGCGCTCCTTCTCCTCCTTCTCTTCCTGCTCGATCTCTGCTTGAACTTCCGCGCGGATCTTCGCCAGATATTCCTCCCGGCTCATTTCCTCTTCCGTCCTGCGCGTCATGTCCTTCATGTTCTCGTTCTTTTCCATGTTCTATCTCCTCCGTTTCCATCGCGGCGTCGATCGCTTCTCTTTCTTCGCGCTCCCTCGTGCGCACGGCGCTCGCCACGCGGTCGAGGATCTTCGCCGCTGTCTGCATCGTCGAGCGCAGCAGCTCCTCGCCGTCGATCTTCTTGTAGGGCGCGATGATGAGCGGCAGTGCAAGCTTCTTCTCGGCGTCGAAGCCCATGCGCGAAAGCGCGATGTACGCCGCACCGACGCCGACGAGGTTCGCGCGTCCTTCTTCCTGCGTCCTCTTCGCTTCCTCGCGGCAGAGGCGCACGATGAAGTCCTCCGTGTTCTCATCGTCATTCTTCTGTATGTCGTTTAGTGAAGAGATGCTTTCCCCGTCCTTCGCGTCGTCGTACTGCCAGACGAGATGATGAAGCCGCGCCGCGTCTTCCGTCTCCGTCACTTCATAGACGGTCGTCACCTCGCCCGCAGCGGAAAGCACGTCTATGCCCTTCGCGTTCGGCTTGAGCGACGTTCCCATGCGCCGCCAGAGTTCTTCCGGCGCATACGCCCTGCCGCTCGCAGGAGCGTGCAGGAAGAGTCCGACCTGCGCAGCGAGCGGCTGCTTGTAGTGGTCGGCCATCGTCTCCAAGAAATCCCGGTAACGCTCCTTCGACACGCTGACCGTCGCAAAAAGGCGATCGCGCTCGGCCAAGAGCCGCGCTTCATTCGTCATAGGGTTCTTCCTCCTTTGTCTCAGTTCCTTCTCCTGCGGTGTGATGAGCTTTGCCATGACCTTCTCGACGGCAGGCGAGGCTTTGCCTCCGTCCGAGCTTCCTCGGAAGGCGGCGTAGGCGGTCTTGACGAAGGTGCGGCACTTGTCGAAGACCTTCTGAAGCGTCGATGCGGGCGCTCTGCCTTCTTCCAAATAGCGCTCGAAGCCTCTTGCGAAGCGCTCTGCCCGCCACTCGGCCTTGAGGCGTTCTTCCAGAGCCTCGTCATGCGTGCGGATCGCCTCGCGGATCGCGCGTTCGCGTGCGGTGAATTCCATTGCCCACGGCGTATCTTCGTATTCCTTTGCCGCGCCCTCGTACCAGCTCGCCCAAGCGTCGACCTCGGCAAGGTCTTCGGCAGTCTCTTCATCGAAGGGCGCGAGACGCGCGAGATCGTCGTAGAAGATGTGCGCCGTCTCATGCAGGAAAGTGCTTTCGTCGGCTGCCTCGAAGAGGCTGACGAGACGGCTGCCTTCTTGCAGAACGGAGAACTGCCCTTGAATCCGGCCTCGGGATTTTTGGTATCTTGCGAGGATTTCCGCATCTTGCGGATCGAAGATCACGAAGCCCGGATCGCCATAATCGTTGAAAGAGATGCCTTTGACGCCATGCTTGGAGAAGTGCTCCGAAACACGCGCCTCCGTGCCTTCCAGCGGATCGCTGCAGATATAGAAAAATGTGCCGTCGTCGCGCATACATTTTTCTTTGCGGGCAAACTCTCCGACTTCTTCCATGACTTTGAAGTACAGATCTCGGCCGGATTTTCCTGCCAGAGCCTCGTCCACGCTCTTTTCTCCGCGCTCGACCTCGCCCCAGCCTTCCGCAATCTCGCGCAGAGCTTGCTGCACAGAAGGCGACTGCTCTTTGAAATAGGCGTTTTCTTTCAAGAGGTACTCGTCATCGGGAATCTCCACTTCGAGAAGCGCCCCGTCTTCGCCGCGATAGCTTTCGGCAAAGGAACGCTCTTTTGCGAAATACAGCCCATGCGCATGAGCGGAACCTCCATCGCCCGTGCCGACGTAATCGAGGGAGAATGCGTCAAATTTTTTCGCCGCGCCATGCCACGCTTGCTGATAGTAGAAATTCCCATCGGAAGTCTTGACACCGGCGAGCATTTCGCGTATACTGACGGTAGCGGGAGCGTGTTGCCGCGTGTTTATGCTAACCCTATGTTGGGTGGGCATCAACGCGGGATCACGCTCCTTATTTGCGTACTGGATTTGATACAGCTCCACTTGCGCTGTTTCTCCAACAAGGCAGCCGTTTCGTTCCTCCGCAATCAAGACAAGCGTGTTCAGTTGATTATTGTGCTTGACGGGAAGCATGATGTAATAATACGCATTTACCGTATTTTTATGGTGTTGTGCGCGTTTTTGTCCATCGGACATGCCCGAGAGGTTTCTTCCTGCTTTGCGATTTGGCGCGATCTCTATGACGACAGAACTTTTTATGAAATCTTCCATGTTACTCAATACTTTTCCCGTAGCCACAAGATTTTTGCGCCTATCCGTCGCCTTATTGTGAACAACATGCCTCTTTCCATAAGGTCTGCTTGAAATGCCAACATTAGCCAAAGCATCAAGCGTGAGTATGGGGCTTTGCTGTGCAAGCTGAGCAATGAACGCCGCTGCTTGCTGATTTGTCATGCCACGCAGCCGATTGTCCATGGCATCAATATCGAGCACTGGAACGCGCTCATCAAGATCGACGCCTGAGCGCAAAGCATTGAGTGCGCCTTCCTGCACCGTGCCGTCGGCATCGATCGTCACGCTCTTCATGTAATCCTGTGCCGTGAACGGCTTCCCTGTCGCGCGTGATACGCGCTCTGCCCATGTCGCGGCGTGAGCGGCGAGGAGCGCTGCGCCGACGCTTGCGGCGCTCTTTGCCCTCGCATTGCCGCCTTCGAGCGCCTTCTCGACTTCTTTGTAGACGCGGCTGCCATCTTCGCCGAGCAGTTCCTTCAGTTCTTCCGTCATCTGCCGTCCCTCCTTTTCTCTCTTCCTCTATTGTAAATGCTTGCAGTATTAAAATACTGCACACTTTCCGATGAAGCTGATTTTTAATCGGCCGCCTATGGAGGTTGACATGGCGCGTGGTTTGAAATATAATAAGCATGTAAGGTCTCACCGAAAGGTGAGAGGATTGAATTTTTTGATTGAATATATAGGATATAAATGTCGCCCCTTTAAGGGGGCGCGGATTAAAATAAAGAAGGCAAGACGGTAGCCCAAAAACTTGAAAAAGTGAAGGCACCAGCAAGGACGAGGAGGCCTAAAAAGCCTTCTCGTTTTTGTTTTATGGGAGGGAAATGCTATGAGAAGGAAGAAATCTCTGTCAGAAATCGCGCAAGATGTGGTTGTAGAATATCGTCGTCTTGGTAGTCTAAAAGCGGTAGCTGCGACCTTACAAATTTCTGAAAGTAAGGTAAGAAAGATATTGATTACTGAACGTGAAATAGAGTATGAGCGGACAGCTCAAGCTATGGCTTTGCTCAAATATGGGAAAAGCCTAGCAGAAATTGCCTACTCTCTCGGCATATCGAAGAAGGTATTAAACAACTACCTGCCGTACTCGAAGGGTGAATACATGACGGAGAATCCTTCAGAAAATGCGTTGAAGATACGGGCACATCGACAAAGAAAGAAAACACAAGACAAAGAATAAAAAGTTTCCGGCATTGCATGCGAGTCAGATCGCGAAAAAGCTTCAGCTTTAGAGCTTATCTTTATGTATTGTGCTTGGGATAATTATATAATAAATATAAAAACATTATATAAAATACTTGACAAAAGTATATACTCATGATATACTATAATCAAGATAAGGGTTTGGAGATAGTTTAGGGAGGTAGGTAAAAATGGCAAAATATGACGTGGTTTTCTCGTGCGGCCACGAAGAGAGGATTGAACTCTTCGGGAAAGGGACGGAGAGGGAACGGAAAATCGCGTGGTTTGAGAAGTATGGCCTCTGCTCCACCTGCTACAAGGAACAGCAGCAGGCCAAGGCAGAGGCGAGGGCAGCGGCATGGGAATTGCCGGCACTCACGGGAACGCCTAAGCAAATCGCTTGGGCAGAGCGGATCCGCAGCGATTTCTTCGCCAAGTTTGAGGATATGGAAAAGAAGTCCGGACAGTCCACGGCGGAAGCTGCCGAAAAGGATGCGCGTTTCGGGCAGTTCCTGTCTTGGGTGAAAGACCAGACGGAGGCGCGTTTCTGGATTGACCATAAGGATACCTGCCCCGATCTCTTGGGGCGCGAGTGGGCGAAGAACAATCCCAAGAAGGAGGCGAAATAAATGAAAAAGATTGATTTCACGACGACACTGAGGACTGGAGAAGTCCTCAGTGGGACGGCAGAATACGACCGCGAATATTGGTCGTACTCGCCGTATGACTATGCCCGTGTGCAGCTCGCGGGCACCAAGTCGCAGTTGTACTTCAGCCGCGACCTGGTCTCTCCTCTGGGAGCACAAGGCGCACTGAGCAGGTCGGAAAACCTGCTCGTCGATACGCTCGACGAGCAGGGGCGCGCCGTCGAGCGGCAATTTGCCGACCTGAGCGGTGGACGTCCACACTGCGTCGATCTCGACGCAGCGGGCGAATGGGGCGAGGTTGTCCGCCGCGCTCTTGAGGCTGTCGAGGCGGCAGAGTAGCTTTTTGATTGCCTGAAAGAAGGGAGACAATCATGAAATTCGAGAAACTCCGCCAGGAACTGGCAAAGGAGCCAAACGTCAGAAGGCGAAACAATGACCCGATCGGAAAGATCGAGAGCCACGAAAAGCCTTGGGGAGCCTCCATGGTATGGAGACTCTCCCTCAGCTTTAGTTTCCGCTGGGCAGAAGATGGGATGGTAGTTACCTGCGAAGGGAGCTACTACGATTCAGAAGACGGCGAGGTTCCGGTGCAGTCGTTGCCTGTCGGCGATGGAGGACGAAACAAAGAAGCCGCTGCCTTGTGTGGCATCTTGAATAAAATCCCTGCGCTGCGGTATGAGCTGTGCTATATCGAAGAACATCGCCTCTTGGGTAAACTCTTCGGAGATAGGCATACATTTTATACGAGAGAATGGAAAAATCCATATGGCATAAGCGACGATATTATCCCGGCGTTTGTGCCGACGGAGGGAGTTAAGGGAGTTAAGGCGGCTATGGCGCGGCTTGGCTTTGACTGCGAAGGCATCACGACTCTCGTATTCAAACGCCGCCGTGATAATGTCTACTCCATGTTGCAGGCAGAAGAATGAAAGGGGTAGGATGTGAAAAAAATGATCTTCATGGGAGCCTCAACCGAGGCTCTCGCGGAGAATGACCGCTGTCCAGCGTCTCAAGCTGATCGAGACACTGTGGCGATAGAAGAATCTATGTGAGGAGTGATATTTATGACCTACCAAGAACGCGTAGCGCTCATCGAAGAACTGCGGGAATACATCCAAGAACACGGAGTACAACCCGGGGGTTCCCCGTACTACGGGGAAGGTTATCATCGCGAGGACGTCATCGCTATCGCGGTGGACGCATCTGTTCCCGGTGCATCATACCGTCACGAGGAACTGATCCTCTGCCGGATTCCGCTGCCGACCTACTGCACTAGTCACACGGCAGCGCCCGACCTCTTGGAGCGGTTTCTGCCTGTGATTCGCCGGATTCTGACGGCTGAAGTGCGCCAAGTATTTGACTGCGGCTGCGGAGCCATGGACTCTATTGACGAAGAAGTAGTGTTCCATGAGTTTCGACAGCCAGACTAATGAAAGGACGGATAAGATGGCGAAAAAAATGATTTCGCTGGGAGCCTCGACCGAGGCTCTCGCGGAAAAGATGCGCCAGGAACGGGGGAACTTTTCCGGGCGTCTCGACGAAATTGTCGAGCGGTATAACATACTGCTCGACCTTGAGACGCTTCCTGATTTCTCAGAGCAAGAAATTGCTATTCTCGGCGAGGCGCTTGGTGGCAGCGCTATTGACCGTCGCCGGGTGCGAGGCCTGCACCTCGACGTCGTTGACGCGGCGATGGGAACGCCGCAGGAGCGCGAAGCACTCAGCGCGAAAATTGAGGCACTGACCGCTGGCCAGCGTCTCAAACTGATCGAGACACTGTGGCGATAATTAAAAGGAGTGACAGATGTGAGATACACAATCGTCTACACAGGCAACAAGAAATATGCCGGAGGTAGATATGACGTCGATTGCGAGCGTCACTTCGACGTCAACAGCACGGCAAAAATGGAAAAGATTGTGGCCGAGATGAGCGAGGACGCCAGCGTGACGGAAGCGAAAGTTTTTGTAAACTCTCGCGAGTACAACGACTTCCCCCACCTCCCTTCGTACCCGACAGATAAGGTTCCGCTTTATGAGAAGTGGATTGCGAATGCCAGCACGAGCGAGTCATGGTTCTTGACAGGTCAAAAAGTGCCCCGTCCATGCTCTCAGACCGAAGCTCACGAATGGATAGAAGAGTACGAATCCGCTGCTTATGCGTTCAAGGAGAGATACGAGAAATACCGTAACACCGAAACAGCCGACGTTTTCCGCTCTTGCCTTCCTCTTCAGTATCTTGACGATAACGAGGTCTTGATTTACGACTGGACCGCCGAAGAGGTAGAAGTCATTCGTAAGATAAATGGCCAGATTCTTTATTTGCTTAAGGAATCGGAGGAAGGTGGCAATAAAAATGTCCCGTCCAGATTCTTCAGAGCTTATGAGGATAGGTTGCTCGGAAAAGAGATGGAGGATGCGGCAGGAGTCCTGAGGGGATATTTCTGCACGCTATATGATATGTACAAGAACGAGAACAGTAGCGACTATGACCGCCTGAAGTACGAAAACAGGCTTCAGACACTTCTAGCTACGTTCTTTCCTAACGGACTGGCTAGCCTCTGCGACACCCATCTGATCCTTTCTTACTGCGCGAGGAAACAAGATCCGTATTATGAAGAATCTATGTGAGAATTGATGTTTAGAAGTTTTGCCCTTTGCTGAAGAATGACGTATAATAAGGGCAGGAGATCTGATGCGAGAGAGGAGCGAGGGAAAATGACAGAGCGCGAGGCGAGCACGCAGGTGCATGATTTGAACGATCCCGATATGGCGGGCGATGTTCTGACGATGGACGAGGTTGTCGCGGAATTCGGCTATGACTGGGGTCCGCCGAACTTCTGGCCGATCGACAAAACGCCGACGCAGGAAGAGATTCAAAAATGGGGACGCAAGATGGGCGTCATGGACTGAAAGGCAGGAATCCCCTGCGAGCAATGGCTCGCAGGGGATTCTTTTTCGTTCTTCACTTGAACGGCACGAAGCCCTTTGGCTTTTCGCGTTCGTAAGGATAGCTTTTCTTCAGTTCCTCGCTGTAGGGATCGATGATCAGCAGTTCGCCTTTTCCGTATTCCTTCTGGCGCTCGATCTCCGTATCGAGTTCTTCGGCTTGCTGATCGCGCTGGAGGTGCGTCCTTGCAGCGAGAAGTGCGGAGACTTGCGTCGCGCCGCTCGCTTGTAGGGCTTCGAGCTGGGAGAGGATCTGGCGAAGCTCGGTTTCGCCCTGCGCCCTAGCGGCAGCGTCGAGGAGCGCCTGCACGGCAGCACGGGTTTCATCGCTGTCGCTTGCCGCACCTTGCGCGACTTCGGCGTAGGTTTCGGCTGCAGCTGCGATCTGTTGCCGCTGCTTGATGCGATCGCGATCCATGTCGTGATGCGCTGTGGATTCGGTAAAGGTGTGGAACTCGGGCGAGCCTTGGAGCGTGTTCGCCTTTATCGAGGCGTAGAGGACGGGGACAGTCTGCCCCTTGTAGATGACGGTGTGGCCGCTCTGTTCCATCGTCGCCGCATCGAGCGGCTTGCGGTTCAGGATGTCGATACCGAGCTGCTCGCTGATGACCTGCAGGATGTTCTCGAAGTTGCCCGCGAAGAGCACGGATTTCAGGATGCGCGTGTAGTCGTAGACCTGCCCGCCTTGCCCCCTCAAATCTCCGTAGAAGTAGTGCCTTGGGTTGGCGGTGTCTGCCCACGATATGCTCGTGGGACTCCAATAGTTCGCCGGATCGAGCGGTCCCCACCAGCCCCACGCCTCGCCTGAGCGCGGCGCACCCATGAGTGCACCTGCAGTCGCGGCGCAGAGGATGGCGGCAGAGCCGAAAATCTTTGCTTTCTTCGATAGTCTTTGCAGCATGATGCTTTCTCCTTTCTATGTCCACTTTCTATATCTAGCGACTGAATATGCCTTCGTCATCCGTCAGATGGAAGCCGCCGCTGCCGAACTGCTCGATGACGAGCTTCGATACGCGATCGGCCATGAACATGAAGAGCAGCACGAGCAGGATGACTTGCAGCATGAGGAAGACGTTCACGACGGTCTGTGCTCGGCCGATGGACGCACCCGGCTCCATGTCGAGGATGCCCGCGATGAGATCGCGATAGTGCTCTTCCGGCGCCTCATAGTAGCCGCCGCGCTTCAATGCCGCCGCATATTCAGCGGGCGTCTGCGCGTCCTTAATGCCGTCGTCAGTGTAGGCGAGCAGGTTTCTCGATTGGTACTCGATGAACTCTTCATCGCTGTTGAAGTGACGGTAGTAGTCGCCGCTGTCAGAGATGCTGCCGCGTATGCCCTCGCCTGTCCACTTCACGCCGCCGTAGTTGTGATCGGCGATGGCGACGTCGCTCTGGAAATGCGAGGATTCGAGCGCGAGCTGCGCGTAGATGAAATCCGCGCGGATGCCCGTGCGTTGGGAGATGGCGATGGCGATGTGCGCGTAGGGGCGATCGGATATGTCGACGACGCCCGTCGCAGGCGACGCTCCCGTACTTGTGCCTGCAGTAGTTCCTGTGCCCGTGCTTGTGCCCGTGCTTGTGCCCGTGCTCGTGCCCGTACCGGGAGTGCTGCTCCTCGGCGCGGATGCCGTGGCGACGCTCGACGTGGTGACGAGCGCGGGAATGGTGATATTCTCCAGCGATGCCTGCAAGGCAGCGGAGAAGAAGCAGAAGAACATGAGGTTGATCGAGCACGCGATGACGCCCGAGATGCCATTCGATGCGAAATGACGGACGTGCTTCAGTCCTGCCAGCGGGAAGGTCGTGAAGCTGAAGAGGACGGATGCGTAGAACTGGATATAGGCGAGCGCGATGTAGAAACCGATCACGCAGAAGAGGAAGAAGAGCACGACGGCGCAGAGGATGCAGACAACGGACATCAGATTGCCGAGGATGAGGTCGAGAATGCTGCCTCTTGCGCGAAGCGTCGCGTTGACGACGGGAGCGACGATGCTCATGCCTTTCTGCACGATCTGCGTCGGATCGGACACGGCAGCCTCGGCTGCCGCAGGGTCGCCGCCAACGAGGCCGCCGAGCTGCGGGAAGCCATAGAGCGCGAGGTTGCCGATGAAGTCGCTCCAGTTGTAGAGGAAGAAGAGGCAGAAGCCGTAGAAGAGGCTTCTCCTTATGATCCACGGCATGAGTCCTTCCTTGTCCTCCGATGGCGGTGTGAGCACCTTGCTCATCGCGCCGAGCGCGATGTCGATGAGGCAGAGGACGAGGAAGAGGCTTGCGACGCCGTTCTGCAAGAGGTCGAGTCCCTTCGTGATGACCTCGACGAGCTTGTCCATGACTTCCTTGATGGGCTTTGCGAAGTCGTTCGTCAACGTCCAGTCCTTGTACTGGCCTTCAAAGTCTGCTCCACCGTGGGGCGAGACAGCTCCGCCAAGTTCGGGAACGAAGAGTGCGGGATCGACGGGCGTGCCGCTCGGATCGCGGATCTCGAAGTGGCAGTGCGGTCCCGTGGAGTTGCCCGTAGAGCCTTGGCCACCGATGAGATGCCCCGTGCTGACGGTCTGCCCCGCCATGACATGGATTTCCGCGAAATGCCCGTAGAGCGTCGACCAGCCGCCTTCATGCTCGATGATGACAGCGTTGCCGTAGCCGTCGATCCAGCCCGCATGTGTGACGACGCCGGGAGCGGACGCGACGACGGGTGTATAGTAGTCATCCGCGATGTCGATGCCCGAATGAAAACGGCTTGCGCCTGTGATCGGATGGATGCGCCAGCCGAAAGGCGATGAGATGATGCCGCTCGTCGGATTGATGAATGTCGGCTGAGCGAAGACGACTGCCGGAAGGAGCAGGAATAAAAGCAGGAACAGGGTGATCTTCCTTGTCATGGACACGCTCCTTTCAAAAGTGCGGAATACGGATGGAAAGCCTCTTGTGACAGGCGCGGGATTTGTGGTACAATATTGTTACAGTGACGGAGGTGATTTACATGGGATTGTTCTGGGGAAATGACGATGTTAAGGCGACGCAGCCGCAAGTGCAAAAGCAGGAAGAAACCGACCCTCGCCTCAAACCGCTTTATGTGTTAAGCCAAGGAGGCGGTGCTGCCGCTGGAAAAGAGTTCGGTTATATCATTCGAGATATTCAGCAAACGGTAGACTATAATAACGGTTTTCTTTCGAGTATGTATGATATGATGAAGCAGCTTCTCAAGGAAAACGAAGAGTTGCGCAGCCGCGTGGAATCCCTTGAAAAACAAGGACAACGAACTTCATCCTCTTCGTTGGAGAGAGCAATCTGATAGCAGGGCAGAGTCTTTATGCCCTGCTATTTTTATGCTCATCAACGAATCATTTTTTATCATCCTTTGAATCTTTTTGTTTTAATTCAATCTTTTCACTGTCGCCGCCATTCTTATCCGTCAGCTTCCTGCCCGAACGAATTTCGTTGAGGTTGTAGCTGCCCGTGTAGTCCTTTGTTTTGCGGAAGCTGTCGATCGCGTCGCGATAGCTTCGCACGGGCTTTGTTGACATCGCGCTGTTTCTTGCAAGCTGTGTCAGCGTGCCGCGCAGTCCGCCGCCTCCTGCGGCTTGCGCTGCGGCTTTCGCCGCCTGATACTTGCCGTATGTGCCCGTCGCCATCGTAGCGGCGCTCATCGCCGAGTCGCCCGCGCTCTTCAATGCTCCCGTCATATCGCTGCCTGAAAGCTGGGGCGAGCCGTTCAGGAGTCCCGATACGAGCTGCGGAATCTTCTTCGTCAGCATATAGATGAGGAAGGATGCTAAGAGGACTTGCAGGAGAAGCGCGAGGTCTTGCGACGGGTCTTTTGACTTCGCCAGTTCGTCAGAAAGCGAGTTCAGATATTGCTTTGAGAAGACGGCAATGAAGGCGATGACGCAGACCTTCAAGGCACAGTTGAACATGCAGCCGATCGCCTTCTCCGTGAGGAAAGAGAACTTGCCCATCGTGCCGAAGGAAAGGCACGGAATGGTCAAGAGCGCCATCGTGTAGAACTCGATGTAGGCCATCGTGATTTCCAGCGCGACCATGAAGAGGCAGTAGACGAGCACGGCCAAGATGATGATGATGATGACCTGAAGCCCCGGATTGCTCAAGGAGGCGACGGTCTTGACGACACGCCATGCGGATGTCGAGCCGTCGCTTGTGATCGGCGAGTAGATTGCCACATACATCTTGAAGCAGACCTGCACGATGGAATTCGCCGCGTCCGAGATGAGGTCGCCTCCGGCTGCGAGTGCGCTTCCTCCTGCCTTCGTGCCGAGTGATTGAAAGCCTTCCATCAGCGCACGCATGAACTTGATCCAGTTCATCATGAGGAACATGAAAAAGCCCATCTTGAGCGTCATGCTGATGAGGTACTGCATCTTGTCGCCCGTCATGAACTTCATCGTCAGCTCCCACGTCGCCTGTACGATCGTGAGGATGACAAGAAGCCGCAGGCAGTAAGGCGTGATGTTGCCCGCGCCGGGCGTGATGACCTTATCGCGGTAGTGGTTGACGAAATCGCCGAGGATCGTGACTTGATCGACCTGCGCCGCACCTTTGGCATCGTCGCTGCCTTCTACGATCTTCGGCTTGAACGGCTCGACGACAGCAGATGATGGCGTCTGATCCGCCATGCCCCACACGCCCGTATCGAGCATAAATGCGCCGAAGTTGAAGGCGAGTCCTGCGCCGAGCATGACCTGCCAGAGGAATTTCTTGCCGTCTTCAAGTCCGAAGACGATCATCATGCCCGCAATGGCCGTCATGACGATGAGGATGACGTGCATCGCCTTGACGGCGCCCTTGGCAAGCAGCGTGAGGTTCGTATCGAAGTTGCCGCCGAGACCTGTGCCGTGCGCGATGATTTCCTCCGAGCCGTTTCCTGCCGCGAGGCCGACGCCCATCGCCTGCAAGAGGATGATGGCGAGGACGGAGAAAGCAAGCATGATCTGCCCCGTTCGCATCCATCGCCCCGCCTTTTTTCTGCTCTGCGTCATAGATTTCCCTCCATCTTGTTTGTGCTTATTTATTATCGACTTAGCTTTTCGTTACCGATTGATTGCTATTGAAAATGTGTTCAATTTGAACACATGAACTTGTTGGTGATATATTCATTTATTTTGAATACTTCTGCCCTCTTGTTTTATGGTTTGCGATTCATCTATATTGATTTTATTCTATTTGTTCTTTATAGCTATTAGAAATGTGTTCAATTTGAACACATGAACTTTCATATTTATAAATTCATTTTTATAGTGTCCTGCTTCTCTGTATATATTTTGAATCTTTTTCTATTGTTGCACATAATTTTATTATTATTTATTCTTATAAATGTGTTCAATTTGAACACATGAATTTTCCTTATCCATATTCATATTTTGACTTTCCCTCACGAGCGCCCTTTACGGACGCTCGCGGGAGAGTCTTTTTTCAGTTGCCGACGAAGTTTCTCATGCGTTGCCCGACGGCGCGGTCGCGCGTCTCGGCTGCGGCTTTCTCGGTGTTTTCCACATACCATTTCTGCGATTCCATCGCGAGCATCTGCGCGAGGAGGTCTTTCATGTCGGTCTGCTGCACGACGCCGGCTGCGGCGATCTGGATCTGCGCCTGCATGATCTGCTGCTGTCCTTCCGCCTTGCCCGCCGCCTCGACGGCTTCCTTGACGGTTTCGTTCGTGTTGTCCGTGACTTTCTGCGAAGCCTGAGCGCGTTCGGCTGCCGCCTGATAGGTCGCGTCGAGCGCCTTGTGGTTTTTCTGTGTCTGGAGGTAGAGATCGACGAGGGTCTTCTTGCCTGTCATGGCGTCCTCGATCGTGCCGATCTCGTTTCTGAAGATGTCCTTGACCGTCGTGTTGACGTTCAGGATGCTCGGCGTCTTGCCCTGAGATTTCAGCACACTGATGTTGCCGTAGAGGTCGGGCGTCTTGCACCAGCCTCCGGCATCCTTGTTTTTCTGCCCCCATTTTTGCAGCATACCGAAGTCGAGCTTCTTGGCGTCAAGAATCATCAGAGCGAGTTCCTTCTGCTCCGTCGTGAGAATGTTCGCCGTCTGGACGGCGGTCTTGATGGCTTCCTCGATGTTCTTCTGGTCAAAGACGGCGACGGCCGCCTCGGTCTTGTGCGTCTGTATCGTCATCGCCGCAAGCGGCGTGCCGATGCCGAGCACGACGCCCATAAGGACGGCGATCTGCATTCGGTTGAACATGGTCGTCACTTCCTTTCTTTCTGTCTTTCATCGTTGCGGCACGCCCACGGTGTCCCGCTTGCGAACGAGCGCCCGGTCGTGTTCCGTGAGGGACTTGCCTTCTTGGTACTTGGTTTGCAGGTAGTTGTTTTCCGCGTTTTGGATCTTCTGTGCATTCGCTCCCAAGACGGCAGCATGGCGCGGATCTTTCTTCATGCCGGTCATCTTCCTTTTGGCATACTGTGTCTGCCGATGGTTGGAGGGAGCTTCGCTGAGCCTTTGCACGGCGCTTTCGATCTCACGCTCTTCGTAGCCTTGGTTGAACATGTAGAGGATGATCTGCTCGTCCATCGCATCGTTGAAGGGAATCTGGAAGTCCTTTTTGTATTCCCTCGCGCAGCGCGCGTACATCTCATCGGCTTCCATGCCGTCTTCGCGCTCGATTTGCAGCTCGAAGTCCTTGACACGCGCCCTTTCGCGCCGGATGTCTCTTGCTGTGAGGTGCGGCTTTTCTTCCGGCTCTTCCTTCCTTTCTTCCTGCGGCGCTTCCCATACCTTGCGCACGGGCGCGTTCTCTTCCTTCTTCCTTGCCTTTTCCTCGATAGAGGCGGCGGCTTCTTCGGGCGTCGGTATGTCTTGAGCGGCTTCCCTCGCTTCTCTCGCTTCAGCAAGAATCTTGCTCAGGTTCTCTCTTGTCCGCTCTTTTTCCGGGATGCCGCCGATCTCTTCGAGGACGTCTTGGATTTCTTCCTCGGAGGCGCCGCTGTCGAGCATCTCTCTTACCGCGAGCTTGTTGTAATAGCCGCGTTCTTCGTGAACGCTCCTTCCTTTGCCTTCTTGGACGAGGGCTTCGTCATAGTCGACGAGGATGCGCTTGTAGCTGTCTTTGAGCGTCGCGTAATCGCCTTGGAAGAAGGGTATGGCGTCCGTCTCTCCTAGAAGTGAGGCGAATGCCTTTCTATGGTCAAGCCCAGCTCTTTGGAGCGTGGGCGATGCCGCCAAGATGAGGTTTTCCAGCACAGCAGCTTCCATACCGTGCGCGAGGCAAAGTCTCACGAGGCGCTTTTCATCGAGGAAGCGCACGGCTCTGCCGTCTCGTCCTTTGACAAGTGCACAAAGTGCCATGGCGAAGTTGTTTTCCTCTGCGGGTTCTTTGAGGTTTTCATAGGCGGTCTTTTCGCGCAGGGCTTCGGCTGCGAGCTTGCGGACGTAGGCCGTCTTGTCGCGGCCGTCGTATTCCGTGCGCTCTTCGAGGAGACTTCGGAGCGTCTCTTCCTTCGCGCCGCTGTCGCGCAGGAACTCGCGCGAAGCCTCGCCTTCTCGATAGGCGAGCGGCGTGTCTTCTCTTTGGCTGCGCTCTTGCCAATGCTTTTCAAAAAGGGATTCGAGCGTATGCGCTTCTTCTGCCGCTTCGTCCTCGCGCTCTTTTCGATAGGTGCGCCAAAGCTCCTGTTCGTAGGGCGTCGCCGTCTTGTCGCTGCCGCAAAGGTCGCGATAGAGGCTTCCTCCGAGATAGGCTTCGCGCACGTCTTCCAAGGGGATGCTCTGCTGCATTTCAGCAAGAATTTCCTTGTCGTTTTGCAAGAGCGCGTCTTTTAGGAGCGTCATGTGCGCTTCGTAGAGTTCGTTGAAGCGGGCGACGGGTGAAGAAAGCCCTGCGGTTTCCTTGTCCGCGCCGTCGGCCATGATGCGAGCGAAGTAGTCTTCTGCGCCTTCCTTGTCCTCTCTGACAAAAGGATAGCGGCTGACCATGAGCGCGGCGTTGAGGCGGTTCTGGCTGTAACCTTCGGCTGCCATCTGCTGCAGGATGAGCTTTTCCGTTTCTTCGACAGCTTGCAGCACGTCGTCGTTTTGAGCGAGCCTGCGGTACGCTCTTTCTGCGTCCGTCGCCATCTCACTTCGAGCCTTTCCAAGTCGTCTTTACGGCGCGGAAGAAGTCGCGAAGGCCGCCGGCGTCGCCTCCGAAGGGCTTGCCGAGGTATGCGGTGTCGAGCTTTCCTTCTTTGACGGCTTCGTTGATCGCCCGCTCCATGACGTTCAGCCGCAGTTCCATGCGGTTGACGCGCAAGGCGAAGTAGAAGAGCAGCAGGACGATGAAGAGCATGACGATTTCGGTCATTTGCTTTGCCTCCTTTGCAGACTGCGGACGACGATATAGAAGATAGCGCAGAGAATGACGAGATAGATGGGCGCGAGAAGTTCGTTCATAGCGCCGCCTCTTCTCTTCGCGGATATTCGGGAACGACGAGTTCGTTTTCTTCGATCCACTTCTCGTTGAAGCGCTCTTCGCCGTAGGTGTCCAAGATGCGCTTGCACTTGGCGAGTGCCACGTCGCCGACGGCAACGTAGGAGAGCGTGAACGGGCAGCGATCCAAGGCGAGGTTGAAGAGACGGCTGCCCATCGGCCCGTCGTAGTAGTATTCGCGCTGCGGCTGCGCATGGGCGAGGAGGTTGATCTGTTGGTCGTTCAAACCGAACTGATGGTACAGCTCCTTGCGGTTCTGCGTGATGGCGAGCTTGTCTGGCAGGAAGATGCGCGACTGGCAGGACGAGAGCACAGTGTCGAAGATCGCGCTTTTCGCCACATCGTCGAGGGACTGCGTGGCGAAAAGCACGGAGGTGTTGTACTTTCTAAGCGTCTTGAGCCATTCCTTGATCTTTTCGGCGAACATGGGGTTCTGGAAGAAGACCCAGCATTCGTCGAGGACGATGAGGGTCGGTCCTTGTGCGCCTTCTGTCGCGTTCTTCACGACGTCCTCGATGCGATGGAAGATATACATGAGCGTCGTGCCGACGATGCGGCGGGCGTTCATCAAGGCCTCCATCTCGAAAGACTGCCAGCTCGTGATGGAGAGATGATCTTCGTCGCTGTCGAAAATCTCGCCGTATTCGCCCTTGTTGTCGCTGTCATCGGCGAGCGCGAGCGGATAGAAGGCTTCTTTCAGCGAACGGCTTTGCAGGAAACTGATGAAGGTCGTGATCGTGCGGTAGCGCGGCTTCATGCCAGCGACGGTCGCGAGCGAATCGCGCACGATGGCCTTTTGGTCGGGCGTCGTCTCGACGCCTTCTTCTCTGAGGAAGTCGCAGAGCCAGTCAAGCGCCCACTGCCGTTCGTCCTCGTTGTCGATGCGCGAGAGTGGTTGGAAAGAAAGCGATTTCGATTTGCCGATGTCGTAGAACTTGCCGCCTGCGCCCATCGTGAGGATTTTGGAACTCGCACCCTTGTCGAAGATGATGACACGAGCGTTCTTGTACTTTCTAAACTGCGCCTCGATGGTGTTGAGGCAGACGGACTTGCCCGCGCCCGTCGGACCGATCATGAGGCTGTGGCCGACGTCCTTGACGTGCAGGTTGAGACGGAAGGGACTCGCTCCTTCCGTCTGCGTGTAAAGAAGAGGCGGGGCATTGAGATGCTTGTTCCACGCGCTGCCGCTCCACGCGAGCGCGAGCGGCATCATGTGGACGAGATTGCCCGTCGAGAGCATCGGCTGACGCACGTTGCCCGACTTGCCGGGGATGCACGAGAACCATGTATCGACGGCATTGAAGTCTTCGATCTTCGCCGCCTTGATGCCGCGCTCGATGAAGATCTGCCGGATGAGCTTTGCCTTTTCCTCGACGGTTTCACGGTCTTCGTCCATGACGAGCACCGCCGTCGAGTAGTATACGAAAGAGATGTGATCGCCTTCCACGGCATTCATCGCGTCGCGGACTTCGGCGAGGCGGTCGACGGCCACGTCGTCGATGTTGTCCATGTTCTGTTGGCCGCTGCGCACGGTGGCGTCGGCGATGGTCGCGGTCAAGGATTGCGTCTTGCCCTTGAGCTTTCGCCGTTCGCTCGAAAGCTCGTCCGCCACGTCGGTCTTGCTCATCGTGACGGCTCGCGTCACCCAACGGATCGGGAAGTCGAGCCGGTTGAACTCGTCGAAGAGTCCGAAGGTCGAATCCGTGCCGTAGGAGATGGGGGCGACGACGCGCAGGTGTTTGTGGCCGAGCTGCGGCTCAAGACCGCCATAAAAAGGCGTATCGTACATGTACTTGTCGATGAGGAACGGGACGCGCGGGTATTTCATCGGCCGATTGTCGACGGAGACGGTGGAATGAAGGTAGGTCATGAGGCCGTCCTCGTCGAGGAATTCCACTTCGACGCCGAGGTTCTTCATCATCTTCGTGAGTTTGTAGAGCATTTCGCCAAAGTTCTGAAATACGTCGTCGGCTTTCGTGACTTTTTTCTCGCGGCCTTCAACGATGAATTCCTTGAGCTTTTCCTGTCGGTCTTTCGGCGGCATGTGCCAGAGCGTCGCAAAGAAGCGCGACTCGAAGTAGGCGCCGCTCGAAAAGAGTGCTGCACGTTCGGCGTCCATGCCCCGCGTGACGGGATCGGGAAAGTACGGCGTCGTTTCATACGCCGTCGTCGGCAGGCGCTGCGCCTCGAAGTAGAGGATATTGTTCGTGCGCAAAGAGCCGATTTCCGCTTGCAGCCGATTCGTCAGGATGGCGAGTTCTTCTTCGACGGAGGAATCGAGATCGGGGCCTCGATAACGGAACGAGGCCATGATCGAGCCGTCCTTGTTGAGGCAGATGGCGCAGCGCTCACCCGCGACGCGGATCGCCATGAAGCGTGCGAACGGCACATAGTCGGATATGGGGTCTTTCTTTTCCTTGAAAAGATCAAGTCGGTACATGGGCTTCCTCCCTCCCGCTCTCGTCTTCGTCCACGGAGACGAGCGTCTCCGTTTCTTTTTTCTTCTCACTGCCGCTTGCCATGAGCAGGTCTTCGAGGTTTTGGAAGGCGCAGATCGGTGCTGCAACTCCTGCACGAAAGTGCGCGGGAATCGTGCCCCACCAGCGCTGCTTCGCGTTGAAGTTCTCGATGACGTAGAACTCCTGCGTCTCGTAGAAAAGTTTTCGGAGATAGGCGACCGTTCTCCCGTAGTCCTCCGTCTTGACGAGGGCGACGAGCGTGTTGTTGTAGTAACCGTAGAATTTTCCGTGCAAGGGGGCTTCGATCAGCTCCTTGATGTATTTCCTCGACCTGCACCACAGCCCCATGCGGTCACGTCGCTCCATTTCCTTTCGCGCTTCCTTCTCGTCGAAGAAGAGGATGCGCTGGACGTGGCGGCACGGAATATGTGCGTGCTCCATTTCCTCGATGATGCGCCGAAGCGTCTTTTCCATCGCACCGAGGAAGGCGGGAAGCGTGAGGATGAGGAAGGTTTCCTCGCCGAAGGTGATGAGGTTCTTCGAGAAGTCGGCCGTGAAGTCTTGCGTCAGATAGACGTCAAGATCGACGGGAACGTCGGGCATTTCGACGTACATGCGGCCATGCGAGAGGGAGAAAGCGAGATAGTCGATGATTTCCTGATACTTCAAAATCTTCGCTTCTGCTTCCGGAGGAAAGCGGCTCGCCAATGTATCGAGGACGGAGAACATGTGCTGCTCCATCGCATCGAGTGTCATGGCAGTGTTCTCGCCTAAGGCGTTTTCCACCTTGTCGCCCTTCAGGCTGAGGAAGGGATTCCAAGTCAGCGTGAGGAAGCAGGACTCGCCCTCTTCCCCGTGCTGCTCTTCGATGTTCATGACCCAGCCTTGGGAAAAGGCAGGCAGGGAGATGCCCGCGCCTTCCTTTCGCTGAAAGGGCTTGTAGCGGATGACGCCGAGAACGCTGTCGTCCTTGCTGCGCAGGACGCTCTCGTGCGTCAGCGCTTCCCACACCACCCAGTCTTGGACTTCCTTGTTTTCAAGGCTGTACTCTTTCCACGACGGGACTTCTCCTCGTGCCAAGTCATTCAAAGCGATCCCTCCCTAGATGGAATAGTAGTCTTTCTTCGCCCAGTAGGCGTTGAAGCACTCGAAAAACTGCGGATCTTCAAGCGAGAAATAGCGCACGACGAAGTGCGCTGTGACGTTCGCGGCGAGCACGAGCCAATAGTCGAGGCCGAAGCAGAGGAGCACGAAAGCCGCGATGCCGAAGTTCCATATAAGGAAGCTGCGCGGCACGTTCATGAAGAGGATGTACTCCGTCAGCGAGCGGTAGATCGGCAGGTTCGTCCAAGAAAAGCCTTGCTGCTTGTCTTCCATGTGTCAGCCCTCAGAACAGGATGCCCGAAAGATCTTTGCCAGTATTGATGGTCGACTTCATGAACTCGCCTGCCGCCATGGCGATCGCACCGCCGCCGGCGACCTTGACGCCGCGCATGAGTGCCTGCTGCTCCCAGCCCATCGCCCATGCCATGCCGCCGAGCGCGATGCCACCGCCGGTGACGAGGATAGGGATCGGACCCGTGAGAGCCGACGTGATCGTTTCGAGCGGCTTTTGCAACGGCGTGATTTTAACCTCGGATGCGGTATTCGCAAGGCCGACGGCAGACGGCAGCATATAGACGCCGAGGCAGAGGAGCGTCGGGATGCAGTCCTTCGCGAATTGCTTGACGTCCGCCTTCGTGATTCCCCTTGCAGCGTCGATGCGGCTCTTGACGGCATTCTTCAGTTTCTGTGTAATCATGGCGTTTTTCCCCTTTCGTAGAGAGACGTTTGATACCTCGGGCAATTTCACCCTTGGTATTAAGTATAAATGCTTGCAGTATTAAAAAACTGCACACTTTCCGATTTTGAAAAAAAATTTTTCGTTTCTGTTGCCGATAGGCGAGAAACCTCCGTATTTCAAGGGATGCAGCGCCTTCCTTCGCCTTTTCCGTGCCTTACACGTCAAGCCGATGCGTGATGTATTCACCCTTCTCCCTGTCCCAGCCGTCGATGGCGAGGACTTCTTCGACCTTTCTCGACGTCGCTCTCCTCGCGATGTAGACGATGACGTCAATGGCGCGTGCGATGCCCGCCTGCTGCGTGGAGAGTGATACGCGACTGACCAAATCTTCCAGCCGGAAGAGCGTTTCCTGTGCGCTTTCGCTGTGCACGGTGGAGCAGCCGCCTCGATGGCCGGTTGACCAGGCGTCGATGAGGATCAGCGCTTCTTTTCCTCGCACCTCGCCGACGACGATGCGGTTCGGCGAGAGGCGTAGCGTCTTTCGCAGGAGGTTTTCCATGTCGACGGTATCGGTCGTGCTGAGTGCGACCTTGTTTTCTGCCGTGCACTTCAGCTCTTTCGTGTCCTCGATCGTGATGACGCGCTCGTCGAGTTTGGAAATCTCGGCGAGGATCGCGTTGAGGAGCGTCGTCTTGCCCGATGCCGTGCCACCTGCCGCGATGATGTTTTTCTTCGTGTGAATAGCATCTAAGATGACATCGCGCTGCTTTTCGGTCATGGTGCCTTGCTTCACATAGTTGTCCAGCGTGAAGACGATCTTGGAATGTTTGCGGATGTTGAAGCTAGGCGCTTCGACGATATTCGGCAGCTCCGCCTGGAAGCGGCAGTTGGAAAAGAGCCGGGATTCGGGGATGTCGGCTTGCAGCGACGGATCTTTCTTGAGGTCGATGACCTGCCCCGAGAGGTCGGCGACAGCGTAGATGACGCGCTTTGCCTCGTCTTCGTCGATGGTGATGCCGGTGTTCTGGAAACCTTTGTCGAAGGTGTCGAGCCAGAGCTTGCCATCGGGATTGACGATGACTTCGGTCACGTTGTCGTCGTGCATATAGCGCATGATGTCTCTGCCGAGGCTCATTTCCAAAATTTGCAGCCGTCGCTCTTTTACGATTTCATCGGATTCTGCCATGTTACGCACTCTCCTGTAATTTTTCTTGTTGCTTCTTTTCTTCTTCCTGCTCTTCTCGCAGGATCTTTTCCACTTCTGCGTAGAGGATGGACTGCAAGTCTTGCGGCTCGGATTCTTCTGTTTGTGCTGCCGGCTCTGCCTGTCCTTCCTTCTTTGCCTGTTCGTCTCGCGCTCTTTCTACCTCTTGCGCACCTTTGGCGGGCGAAGCGGCCTGACTTCGCTGAGACGGGGTTTTGTCCAAGACGACTTTCGGATTTTCTGCTGCAGCGTCTCCTTCTTGCAAATGTTTTGCTTCATCGGGTGCAGTCTCCTTTCCTGCAGTCTTTTCTATTTGCTGCCGCGCCTTGGCGACGGCGATCTGTTTTTCCTCGATCTTCCGGCGCTCCGCTGCGTGGACACGGAAGAGATTCGCATAGCTCTTGATTTCTGTCGCCGTATCGGAGATCAGAGGCGGTGCGGTGATCTTGTCCGTAAAGAACTTCTCTTTGTAATAGCGGATCTTGTCGCCGAAGATCGGACGGAAGCCCGCGACGAAGACAAGCTCTTTTTCCGCATCCATGCGCCGCACTTCGTCCGGCGTCATGAGTTTTCGCGCCATGTTGGAGGTCGACGTCGATCCCTTGAAGGCTTCGCCTGTCGTCGAGCGGGAGAAGGAGTGGATCGTCTTCTCGCCGAGCGTTTCGGAAAGCGTCTTGGCCGTGCCGCCTCCGTCCTCCAGCGTCGGTGTAAAGTAAATCTGGACGTGACAGTTGCCGGGAATGGCGTTGTCCTTGGTGTAGATCTTGTTGAGCTGCCCCATGCTCTGCGCGACAATGCAGATTTTCACGCCGTAGCCCGCGCAGATGGCAAGGGACTTCTCGATGGCATCGAGTTTGCCGAGCTGCGGGAACTCGTCGAGCATGAGCAAGAGACGCTGCTTTTTCGGCTGCGCGTCCTTCTTTTTTGCTTTTCCCTGTGCTCCCTTCTGCTGCTCCTCGAACTCCATGTCGCGCACGAGCTTCGACAACATCGTATTGACGAAGAGCCGCAGGATGGGACGCAGCTTGTCGATGTCGTTCGGCTGCAAGACGAGGTAGAGGGAGACTGCTTGACGCGGATCGAGGAGGTCACGCAGCGTGAAGTCGGACACAGCCGTGTTCTTGCGAATGAGCGGGTCTTGATAGACCGCCATGGCGGTCTGCGCCGTCTGCAGGATGGACGCCGACGTCTCCTTCGCGCCGTTGTAGATGTTCGCTGCCGCTTCGGCGACTTTCGGATGCACGAGGAGCAAGAACCACGGACCCTTTTCCTCGATGTGCTTCTGGATCGCAGCGTCGATCTGCTTCTTCTCCGTCGCGCCCGAAAGGTCGGGGCAGGAAAAGTCGAATGTACGCCTCTCGACTGCGGGCGCCTCGCACTCGATATAGCGCAGCGTTTCCTGCAAGATTTCGAGATTGCTCTTGGGCGCGGGCACGTCGTCCCTGCCGTCTTTCAGCGCTTCGGCATACTTCGCGCCCTGCGCTTCGTTCTCTTTGAAGCGCTCTTGAAGCAGCATGAGGTCGTCGCCATGCTTTTGGGCATAGCTTCTAAACGGCTCGAAGTTCTCGACGTATTCGCCGTAGATCTTCTTGAGGATGTTCGTCTTGCCGTCGATTTCCAGAAATTCTTCTTTAGAAATATGCGGGTACATCTTCATCGTCGCGAAGAGCTGCGCCGTGCTCATCGTCGGGGATGAGAGCAGCGTCATGACATCGGACGGGCAGGGCAAGAGGCGGTTCTCCTGATGGTGCTTGTAGAGCAGGTGCAGGATCACGCCGTTGACGAGGGCAACAGCGGAATTTTCCCAGAAGGGATCTTTTGATTCGCCGCCGGTCTTGACCATCATTTCCGATACGGTCGATGTGTCTGTCAGTTCCTCGAAGGATTGGAAGTCGATTTCGGCGAAAGGATTCCATTTTGCCGACGAACCGTCCTTTGAAAGCGGCTCGAACTTCATGACCTTCTGCCCGAAGTGCTTCTGCCGCCATGAAGCCGTGAAGTTCCAAAGCTCGCCTTTCGGGTCGAAGAGGAAGATGCTGTGCCGCCAGCAGAGGCCGGTCGGCACCATGTTGCATACGCCCTTGCCCGAGCGCGTCGGCGCGACGAGCAGGACGTGCTCCGGACCATCGTGCAGCAGCATCTTTTTCGTGAAGGGATTGCGCCCGACGACAAAGCCGGATTTCGCACATAGGCCGGCCTTGGCGATGTCCTTTTTCTTCGCCCAGCCCGCCGTGCCGTGGCTCGTCATGCGCTTCATGATCTGATGGATCTGAAAGCATAGGAAGACGCCTGCCGCGTAGAAGAGCCATGGAATCCAGAAATATTTGCGCACGGTCGGCCCGAGGTACGTCATCATTTCCGCGTTTTCCTGCCACATCTTGAGCGCGAACGGATGATAGAGCTTCGAGCCGAACAATGCGCCGGAGAGATTTTCGCTGTATGCGTAGTGGTCAGCGATGTACTGCGTCGCTGCCCAGTTGCCCGCGACATAGGCCAAGAGCAGGACGACGATGCACGCAAGGAAGAATTTCGGGCGCTGCTCTTCGGGAATATCCTGCATGGATCGTCCCTCCTATGTCAAATGCTGCTGCCGAAGGAGATCGGCTGCGCGACGAAGAGCTGGAACGTATGCCCGGGTTCGACAGTGACGGTCGGCTGCACGTTCGCGCCCGCCTCGAAGAGCTTCGATGTCGTTTGGATGAGGTTGGCCATCGCGCCCTGCATGGCGAGCTGTCCTGCGGAATAGGTATTCGTCGTATTCGTGTTGCCGCTCGCGAGCGAACCGAGTGCGGCGATCGCGCTGGAGAAAACGCCCGCGCCGACCACTCTTGATGTGTGACGGTTGACCTTGCCGACGATGCCGTTGTAGCCGCCATCGACCGCCAAGATGCTCTCGCCAATATTGAACGCCTCACCGCTCGGGAAGATGACGGTGGAGAATTTCACATGGATGCGGCCGTTCGCGATGTTCCCGTCACTCGTATATGTGCCGATGAGGCGCGAACCTGCGGGAATCAAAAGGTTCGTCTGATAGAGGCTGTCGTAGACGGGCGCACTCGTCTGCGCGATGACCTGCCCTGGCGTGTCCGTGTTGATGCCCGAGAAGAGGATAGCGGGAATCAACGTACCCGCCTGTACGACGTAGGGGCTGGCAGAGGCAGGCGAAAAGGACGCGACTTGCAGGAGGTTGGCGCTCGCATCCGCATTTCCGGGAGCAGCGGGAACAGGCGCTGTGGACTGTGCTGCATCTGCACTTTGGCTTTTGCCGAGTGCGAAGTCGATGGCCGATGCGAAGCGCTGCTCCAAGTTATCCTTTTCTTTGGCGGGCGTCGCACCCGTCTCGCCTGAAGGTGCAGCAGCGGGCGCGGCGGGCATGGCGTAGGCGCTCGGCAGGGAAAGCTGCGGCTGCTGGACGGGCTGCGCGATGGCGGTCGGCGTCGTTGTGCGGCTGGCGCTTCCTGCTGCATTTTGCGCATTCTGCGCGTTCTGTGCATTCTGCTGTGCCGTGTTCGCTCCGGGTTTCTGCCCTGCCTGTGTCTGATTACGCCGATTGATGGCTTCAAGATCCTTATAGGACGGCTCTTGCTGCTGCTTGTTCTTGTCTGCCGGTTCGTTTGCGGCCTGCTGCTGCGGATGCGGCTTCATCTGCTGCGTCTTTTCATCGGTGTCGTTGAAAAACGCATAACTTAAAGCGAAGGTGAGCATAAGGGCGACAAACGCACCGGCGATGATCTTCCGACGGATGCCGTAGACGGGCTTATGCCCGCCTCCGCTGAGCTGCACGTCGCCCGCGTCTTCTTCTCCTGTTTCTCCTGTGTTCTTCTTGCGGCTGAAGAGACGCGCGAGGAAGCCTTTCTGCTCGCCCTCATCGTCATAGTCGCCGTCTTGCTTCTTGCCGCCGAAGTATCGGCCGAGGTCTTGGAATTTGCCTTTCAGCTTCTCCATATCCATTTGCGCCCCTCCTTATTTCTTGCGCTTGATCGTGACGCTTTCGCGCTCAGTGACGCGAAGCTGCGCCTTCTGGAATGTCGCGTTCACGATATAATAGTCGTCCTTCTGGCGATAATTGACGATGGTCATGCCGCGCTCGCCTTTCTGCTGAATGAAGAGCGGCACTTGCGTGCGTGGGATCTTCTTGAATTTCAAATACGTCTTTTCGCCGTCGGTGAAGACCATCTCGGGCTTGTATTCTGCGTTCTTGCCGCTGACCTCAAAGGAGAAGTCTAGGTTCTCTATGTCGGATGCGGCAATCTTTGCTGTCTTGAGCGCGTCGTCCTGCTGTTTCTGCACATTTGCCTGTTCCATGTCTTCCGCGCCGTACGTCCATGTGACCATCGGATTGTACCAGTCGGAGCTGTGGAGAATCAGCTGATAGCTCCTTTTGTTCGTCGTGACGATGAGATTCGTCGTCGAGGTTTCCACGATCGGCTTGATGTAGAGATGCGGCACACCGTCGACGACGGTCTGCGATACAGCCCAGCCGGCGGTGTCGCCGCCACCGACGAAGGAGATGGCCTCGCCCTTCTTGAAAGAGATGTCCGTGAGATAGCCGCGCCGGCAGTAGATCTTGTAGAGCTGGTTCGGCGCATAGGCGAACGTCATTGTTGACGTTCCCTGTGCGTTCACGGCGTCCTGCGTGTAATTCGTCTCGGCTGCGGGCGCAGGATTGACGAGCATCTGCGTCGTCGGCCCCGGCACGGCGAGGCGCGTCCTGACCTCGCGCTGTTCCAGTCGATCGAGCCGGTCGGCCACATCGCCCAGAAGCGCGAGAACCTGCGACTGCACTTGGCTCATCGAGTAGAAGTCTCCGTGAAGCCTGTCGATTTCTTCCTGCACGCGCTTTGCGACCGGCTTTTCCGTGTTTTCAGCAAGGCGCTTCGCGTCGTGCTTCACCTTCTCTGTCTGTTCCTTCTCCGTGCTCTTGCTTTGCAGGTGGAGAAGCGGCTCTTCGCTTGCCGGATGCCCCGCTGCTTCTTGAGCGACGACATCGGCCTCCGTCCCTTGTGCCGGCTGTGCCCCGACGGGAAGCCCCGTCGAGAGAAGTCCGAGAAGGATGGCCGTGGCGAGAGATTTCCTGATTCGCATGATGTGCTCCTTTCGATTCCTGTTTACTCGAATTATTTTCTTTGTAACTATTTTTTTATCTTGTTTTATCTCGGAAATGTGTTCAAATTGAACACATGAATATTATGATATGAAAATTCATTTTTCTCATGTGCGCGGCTTCTGTCCGATTTCTGTCGAGAAGTTGAGATCGGAGATGTAAAGTCCGAGCGGGTTGTTCAGAAGTACAGCGTCATCCTTCGGCGGGATGACCGTGACGGAGAATACGCATTCGTATTTGCGTATCTCTTGTTGTCCCGTCGTGATGTTGAACTCCTCTTCCTCCCATGTCGCATGGTAGGAGTCAGTGTCGGGAATCTTCTTGATGCCCTTGAGCTTGATCTGCACCGTGACGGTCGCATATTTCTCATGGAACTTCTCATTGGCTTGGATCGTCCGATACTTCTGCGCTGCGCTCGTCGTGAGGTAGGCGTAGGCTTTCTGCTGGAGCTTGTCCTGCTGGATGGGATCGAGCTGGATGCTTCTTGCGTTCTGGATGAACTGGCCAATGAAATACCTTATCTCGGCTTCCTGCGGTGTATAGTCCTGCGCGATGAGCGCGCCCGCTTTCTCAACCTCGCCTGTACTCTTGTCCACTGTCACGACGTAAGGGATGATCTGCGACTTCAGTGACTGGACGGTCAGACCGATGGACAAGACGATGCAGGCGGCCAAGAGGCCGAGCGCGATGCGCCGCCAGTTGTAGTTCTGCACGGCGACGCTGCCGATGCGCTTGTCCATGACGCCGCGTGCTTTTTCTGCAGGGCTTTGCGCCTTGCCTGTGTCGGAAAATTTCTCGGGTTGCTGAAAGGTTTTAAGTGCCATGGTTCTCTCCTGTCTTTTCATGCGGCACTTCCATGCCGCCAAAATAGGCGATGCGCCCGTCGCCGAAGGTTTCTCCGCTTCGGACGACGGCGTTTTCCTGCTGCGGTGGTGATGGCTTCGCGGGTGCAGCAGGAGCAGGCTGTGCGGCGGGCTGCGCCTGTACGACAGGCTGCACCGGCTGCTGCGGCTGCGTCGCCTGCACGATGACGGGCACGTTGGGAACATTCGGAAGCGGAATCGGACTTTGCGGCGATGCGGCCGCCTGTGCGCCGGCTGCTGCCGCCTTTGTCGCTTGGATCGGCTGCGCGGTCTGCACTTGTCCGGTCTGCACGCTCGCCGCTTGTACCGGCCTCCCTCCAAGAATACTCAGGCTTTGCGACGGAAGTTCGGATGAATCAAACGGACTTTGCGCCACATAAGGCTCTTTTGCCTCCTGTTTGTGCGTAGCGCTCCATACGCCGATTCCGGCTGCGCAAAGAGCGATACTCAGCGCACTGCCCAGAAGCGCACCGCGAAGAAATGGCCGTCTTTCTTCGTCGGGCAGATGAAAAATAGGGATTCTCATGTTATCGCCTCGTTTCAGGGTTGGTCATTGACAAATCACGTCGTCTTTTTCCAGATAGATTTTCCGCGCAAGTTCCTGTGCGCTTTCCGTGGCGGTTTTTGTGAACGGGAAGCGGAAAAGGAGCGTCGCTGCTCTTCCGTCGGCAGCGAGGATCGCGTATTCGACGGGCGAAAGTATGCGCCGAATCGTCCGTGTGGACAGGAAGCCGCCTTCTTCCGACGGTGATCTCTGATCCAAGCACTCGTTCTTGCCGAAGGTCTGCCTATAACGCTGGACGACACCAATCGGCAAGCTGCCGTGCTCGGCTTGCAGCGTGATGCCAAAATCGTTTGCGATGATGAAAGCGCGGACGACGAGGATGTCCTCGTCCCGCTCTTTGGCGAGGAGGCGGACGGTTTCCGTTATGGCAAGCTCGGCGAAGATGCTGTTGCCCCCGAGCGAGAGGAGCATCTTGTGCAGCTCGGGGTGTACCGCGTCCTGATAGCCTCGATAGCCCCTGCATGTCCACGAACGGATCTTCATTTTGCCGCGCTTTTTCGTTCTGTCCATGTTTCACCAGAACGCGAGAAGCGGGACGACACGCGACTGGATGCGCGAGAGCGGCACCGTGCCCGTATAGCGCCCGTCGAAGCTCTGCGTCGAATCGCCGAGCGGCAGGAACTCGCCTTCGGGCACGGTATGGAGGACGCCCCATTCGATCTGCGGCAGCGGCTTGCCTTTGCTGTCCGTTGTCGAGACCGGCCCGACGTAGTTGCCATCGACGTAGAAGTTCCCGTTCTTGTCGACGCCGTATGTGTCGCCTGCCATTGCGCCGATGCGCTTGAGGAAGATAGCCTTTTCGTGTTCCATGTAGCCATGAGCATACGAGAAGGCAAGGACGTCCTCCGGCGGATCGTAGGTCACAAGGTCGCCGCGCGAGGCCGCAAACGGAATCCGCAAGTAGAAGCCGATCGGCAGCGACGCCGTGCGATTGTAGAGTACGACGTCCTGCTCAGGCAGCTTTCCGCCGCAGGTTGTCCAGCCGAGCATGAACGCCGCGAAGAGGAAGATTCCCCAGAGAAAGGGGCGCTCTCTTGGCGAAGGAATCTTCGCGCGTGTTTTCTTCGTCATGCCATCACCTCACAGTCTAATCATAAGGCATTGCAGTATTAAAAAACTGCACACTTTCCGATTTGCACAAATTTTTTTCGAGAATCTCCTCTGCCATCGCTAAATAGCGGCGAAGATGCGCATTGATGCGGTCGGTCATCGTCGCGAGCCGCAGCTCGCTCTTCTCGCCCGCGAAGAGGATTTCCGACAGCTCCGACGCCTTTTGAAACGGGTTTTCAAGCTTCGCCTTCACGACGCGGGAAAATTCGTCTTCCGGCTCGCCGTCTCGCAGAAAACGATTCTGCAGCGAGAGAAGGGCACGGCATCGCCGCCTCGCTTCGTAGAGTGCATCCAGAAGGCCTGCGGCGATGGGGAGGTCGGCTCGCAGCGTGAACGTGCCGATGCGCACGTCGAGCACGGAGAGGAGGTTCAGTGCGATATTCGGACTGTAGGCGTCGGCGAGCGTCAGGCGGTAGAAGAGCAGCGAGGAAAGCCTGCGAAGGATATGCTCGTTGAGCGTATAGAGCTGCCTTTCTTGTACGGGCAGGTGCAGCGAGAGGTAGTGGATGCTGCGCCCGTGCCGATAATGGCCGTAGACGAATTCTGTCTCAAGCTCGCTAATGTTCTTGACGAGCGTGAGCGCGAGGATGCGTCCGATCGCCTCGCGCTGCGAACGCAGGTAATACTGCAAGATGCGCGGACGCACCTCACGGGCGACGAAGCTCTGAAGCTCCGTGATGGAGGGCAGCACAAGAGCTGCATCCTGCACGGCATCGCGCAGGACGGCAGAGGCGAGCGAAAGTCCGAGGTCTGTCTTTTTTACCGGCTTCATGTCATCCTCCCTCCGGCGAGGCGCGTGTTCCTTGTGCGTCCTTGCGCTTTTCGAGTACAGCGAGGAGCGTCTGCTTGCGTTTCGCCGCAAGCCTCGCTGTCGCACCAGCGATTTCTCCTGCTCGACCTTCACCTGCTGCAATCTGCGTGTCCAACTGCGCGATGACGTCAAGAATCTCCTCGTCCGTCATCTTCGCATGTGGATCGCTCTTCGGCTTCTGCCGAGCCTTCGCGCTTTCTCGGATGCGCTCTCTATGCTGCTTCTCCTTTTCGAGCGCCGGACGCCGATAGTCGCCTTCCAAGGCGCAGCGAAGCCAGCCGGCAGGGTTTTCGATGCGATGCCGTTTTTGCGCGTCACGAAGAATCGGGAGCTTTTCCAGCACAGAGTCCGTGCCGAAGAGCTGTCGGAATCGCCTCGCACTTTCCTTGTCGATGCCGTGCCGTTCGCAAGCATGGAAATATTTTCCTTCTTTTTCTTCAGCAGCAGCCATGGACGTCTTGATTTCCTCGCGCACGCGCGTGCGCGTGTCTTCTCCGTCACGATCTATGGCTGCTGCTGTAGTCTTTGTCGTAGTCTTTGCTGTAGTCTTTGCTGTAGTCTTTTCGCGCGCGCGCGAGGAGAGGCCATCAGCCCTTGCAGCGTCTGGCTTCGCGGCCTCTTCTTCCATGTGGCCATTTTGGCCGCTTCCATCCGGCCATTTTGGCCACATGCATTCGACACTTTGACCTTTTGCCGCATTTTCTTTAATCGAATCGGAAGAAAAGTCCTCTGAAGCCTGATTTTCCGCATCCGGCCAATTTGGCCACATGCATTCGACACTTTGACCTTTTGCTTCTTCTTCCGTCAATCCGTCCGGCATCGGCGCGACGTTGAAAAGCGGTTTTGACCTTTTGGGAGCCGCTGCCTGTTTCTCATTTCGACTGCATTCCAAGGCTGCAACATTTTCTTGGCAAATAGCGTAAGACTTCGTGCGATCCATCGGATTTCTCTTATAGCGCAGCGTCGATAGAATGAGTCCGAGATTTTCCAGATTGCTGATAGTGCGTCTCAAGGTGCGTTCCGTGAAGAACCTGAACTGCGCACGCCACGCTTCGACGGAGTTATAGATCCATCGTCTGCCTTGCTCGTCGACAATGCCCTGATTGAGCTTGGGCTGCGACCAGTAATTGAGCTGTTGGAGGAAGATCGCCTCGTTGAGGCCGATCTCCTCGGCAAGCGCCGGAAGAACGATAAGCGGATAATCGTCGATCAACAAGCTCATGGTTTCACCTCCTCGTTTATTGCCATAACACGATGGGATCGGTATAGGTGTAGCCGCCATCCGCTGCGCGGACGATGTACTCCAAGTGCAGATGCGGTCCTGTCGCGTTGCCGGTTGAGCCGACGAAGCCTAGGATCGCCCCTTGCGGCACGAAGGTATCGACGGAGACGCTGATCGATTGCATGTGTGCGTAGCGTGTGTAGGTGTCATAAGCCGGATGATAGAGCACGACTTGATTGCCATAGCCGTCGCCAAAATCGCCCGCAGCAAGAACGATGCCGTCGAACATCGCCGGAATCGGCGTGCCATAGTCGTAGCCGAGGTCGATGCCCGTATGAAAGCGCCACGCGCCTGTGATGGGATGGACGCGCCAGCCGAAAGGCGACGTAATGGGAAGCTCCGCTGCTGCGGCATCGAGAGCAGCGACAGCGAACAGGAAGAGTATGATCATCGTCTTGTATAAGATTTTCCGATAGCGCATGATGCTTCACCTTGCTTCTTGTAACGTGCGCGAAACTCGTGCTTGTATGTTCTCCAGATTGCCGCAGTACGGCGTGTCCGTCAGATACCATTGCCGCTTTGGATTCATCTCCATGCGCGTCTTGAGCCACGCGTCATCGACCTTGATTTCCAAATGATCGCCGCAATGCAGGCCTGTATGTTCCCAGAGATCGGCGACGAGTAGTCCGTACCTCTGCGTCTTGGGATTATAGCCGAGTCTGCCGGTAATCATGACGGCCTCCTTTTTCTCATTTCAGCTTATCAATTTCTGCTTGTTGCTCCCGCATCATCTGCACTATTTCGATGAGGATGCTTTCGTAGCGGTCAATTTTTGCTTCCCACTTTTTGCCTATAATGACATCACTTAGCTGATCGTCTCGTGCGAAAAGACGACTACAACACTCGGAAATGGTGCACTATTTTTCGCTCCACCAAATTTCAGACGACCACGGATGAAGCGAATATCTTTGGATTTCAGGCAAAAATCCTGAAACCACTGCGTATCTGTCCTTGCCGGAAGCAGGCATACAACGGTAGCACGTCTGTATTTTGCCTCATGATAAGCCTTTTCTACCCAGCGCCCAATCTGTCGGCCATACGGGGGATTCATCCAGCAAATGCCCTCCCACGCCATAGACAATCCATCGTCAGCAGGCGTGTAATAGCGAGCACATTTCGCATTCTCCGGCAAGGCACAAACGTCAATACTAAAACCAAATTCCTTATCCAGTATGTTAAAAAAATCTTGCGGCGTTTCCCATATACTGGATTCGCTACTCAGTAAGCCAGAATTTATCATATTGCACATTCTCCCATTCACTCGAACTGCGTCCACGCTGGCTTATTCTGCCTTATGTTGCATGGGAAGTACATCATCATCCCTAATACTGCCGTGACGGAGGTTTTTCTCATTGAGGCGCATCTGGACTTCGCCGCGCAAATGCTCATCATAACCCAAGCCATAATGCAGCCATGAAGTGCAAAATGTAATCAGGCCTGTGAGTTTCTCTGCTATATCCACCTCTGCATCGTGAGATTCACCCGAATCTGCGGCAGATTTGGAAATGATTGCCGCCTTCTGAATGACCTCGTGAGTTTTCTCAACCAGCTTTGCGGTCAATTCCATCACGGACACATCCATAAACTCTGTGCACGGCAGCGGCCTCGTCATATCGATGACGCACTTCTTCTGCACATTGACGCGCTTGTTTTCACAATCGCGCAGCACCATGCTGAGCCACTCGTTTTCTTCTCGCAGTATCTGCATCTCTGACTTACGCTCAATCGATAACATCTGCAAGCCATCTGCCTTAAACGCTTTGGCAAGCGCTTCTTTCTGATTTTGCTCCAGTCGTTCCGCCAACCATCCCATTTTTCATTTCCTCCCCGTGAACAGGTTTCTTGTCGCCTGCAAAGACAATTCACATGTTCTGTAGGCAAGACGTTTGCCTTACCTCCAGAACTAAGTTGTTTCAGCTAATCGTCTCGATGATGAGACGGATCGCTGAACGCCGAACCTCCCAGCGTGCTGCGTCGACCGATTCGTGCATCTCTTCCGCTGCGCGAATCTTCGTCTCAACTTCCTCGACAAGAGCCTGCAATCGTTCCGCCACCCAAAGATTAGCCTCTTTTTCCGCCTGTCCGACCGACAAAGCAGAGGGCTTCCTGTCGGCAAGAGGTTGTGGAATTTGATCTTCCGTGCGCTCCGATACTTGCGGCGTAAAAGCCTCTGCATCGGAAGCATCTTCATCACTCGTTTCCGCTACATCCTCATCTGCAGCTACACTGTCAGCGTCAGACGTTTCGGCGCTGCGCTGCGGCTCCTTCCCTGTCAGAGGTTCTGCTGCTGTCGATGATGTTTTTGCCTCACTTGTACCACCGTCAATGATGCTATCCGAGATATGCGTTTCGCCGTCTTCTTCCCAGAGTGGCAAAGACGCTTCCTCTTCTTCCTCCGCTCGCTTCCTGCCTTCCAGCCAGTCCTTGAATTCCGCATACGTTCCGTCGCATGTACCGCAGCGGATTTTATAGACGATGTTGTCTTGCTCTTCCGGCGATAAGGAAGCCATCTGCGCCGCGACCGTCTTGCCGATCAGTCCCTCGTCAAATGCCTTCCGCGCTTTTTCCGTGAGCTTCGTAAGGCTTTGCAGCCGCTGAAGCTTCGCTTCGGAAATATCAAGAATTTCCTTCGCAAAAAATGTACGAAAGCGCATGTTCAGAGATGATCCTTCCGATTCTGCCAGCGCACCCTTTTCTTTTGCGTCTTCGTAAATCGCCCGTGCAATCGGCTCCATCTGCTTGACCTCATTGAGCTGGTCAAGCGCCGTCTTCTGACGGTAATTATTGGCCAGGATGATATGCAGCATCTCAACCTGCTCTGCGGAAAGGGCGCCTTTTGCCGTAAATGCTGGCAGGATGTGGCAGGGAAGCGTCGCCTTTTCCAGCTCGCCGCGTCGGATGCGGCAGAGCGTCGCCGAAAGACGGCGCTCGCCCGAGATCAGGCGATACGTCCCGTCGCCGTTATCGACGACTTCAAGAGGGGGCATGTGATCGGAAACGGCGAGGGAGTTCGCCATTTCCTCCACGCCCTCGATGCTATAGAAGTTCTTCTCGTTCGGAATGATGTGCTCCGCGTCGATCTTCTCCACACGGTAGGCGCTTTCTGCCTGCGCAGCGTTCTGCGTCGTTGTATTGAGATAGTTGATGATGCTGCCTCTGTGCTTCTTCATGGTGCGCCTCCTTCAATCGTAGTTTTTCGTGACGCAGGTGCATTCCGCGCCCATGTCCTTGATGATCTCGACCATCATATCCACGATGTCGTAATAGCTTCTGTCGAGATCGGTGTATACGCTCAAAAGCGTGCTCTTGCCCGTCACCGCCACTACACTGGTATGGAACGGGTACGGCTCTTTTCCCTTCGTGTAGCGTTCAAGGACGATCTGATACTGTTTGTCGTTCGTCGTGATTTTGGTTTCCGCAATCTTTTGCATTCCGTTCACTCTCCTCCCAGAAGCTCTTCTGCAAAGTGCATGATGTCCCGCGCTACGCGGCAGTTCGGGCAAACCTCGAAGATGCTTTTGCCCTCGCGACTGGCCGTCATAAGCCCGTGCTTGGCATTGCGCGTCGCGTAGGAGATTTTTGTCTGGAACAACGGGATTCCCACATCGCTTACATCTTCGCGCACATTGGAAAAACCCGGATAGGAGATATATTGATTTACGAGAATCCCGCGAATGGAGAGCGTTGGATGGAACTTCTTCACATCACGGATCTGCTCTTCCATCTTGCGGATGCCCTCGATACTGTCCGTCTCCGGCAGCGTCACGATGATTACGTCGTCCGTCACCATCAGCGCATTGAAGACGCTCATGTTGATGTCGGGAGGATTGTCGATGACGCATACATCGTAGCGGTCTGCCACTTCGGCCAGGGCGCTTTTCAGCAGGATGTCCTGCCGCTCTTCCTGCTCGCCCAGAACTTGGAAATTTGCCTCCAGCAGCCCCATGTCGGCCGCGATGAAGTCGATGTTTGGCACACGCGAGTGCTGGATAACATCGCTCGCGTGTGCTCCATCCATCAGGATGTTGGACAACGTCCCTTTCGCCTCATCCGCCCCGAACCAACGAGACGCATTTCCCTGCTTGTCGTTGTCGATGAAGAGGACGCGCAGCTCCCAGGATTCTGCGAGCAGATAGGCGAGATTCGTCGCGATCGTCGTCTTGCCCACGCCGCCTTTCAGATTGATCAGACTAATGGTTTTCATGATATGCCCCTTTCGCTATTTTTTCTTGAATGTGAACCGACGCAGCTCCTCGACATAGTGGTTCATGTAGTCGATGAGGTCTTCGATGCGTTCTGTATTCTTGGGATCGTGCTCCATCACTTGAAACTCCGAAGCGAGCTGCTTGATGCCCATACGGATGCTGAGTTTCAAGCGGTGCACATTCTCCTCAAATTTCGTGATGTGATGCGTTTCAATAACGGTTTCCAGATACTCCACCTTTTTCGCAAGGGCTTTGTTCTGTCCGATAAGTTGCTGGCGGGAATCTTCTTCCATGCAATCCCCTCACTTTCGCCTTGCATTCTTTAGGTTTCTGTACTATACTGATACCCAGACTAATGGTTTTTGAGAGTCCCGCACATCTTACCCGGTGTGCGGGATTTTCATTTCATCCGCATTTCTCCCTCCTCTTCGCTCCATATATCCTGAACCGTTACGCCCAGTATGCGTGCAAGCCGCAGGGCGATGTCAACGCTTGGCAGGAACTCTGATTTTTCGTATCGGTTCAATGTCATTCTCGTGATGCCGACTTCTTCGGCAAGCGCGTTCTGCGACACATTTCGCGCGAGCCGGATTTCTTTCAAGCGATTCATGGTCAAATGCCCATCATCCACTTGTAAAAGGGAATTACGCGAATCCCATTTTCCTTCGCATACACATACTCTTCTTGGCAGCCCTTACTATCCTGCCAACCGGCGCAAAGGATCATGGCATCACAATCCTTCAAGAGAAAGATCGCCTTCTCCATGACCTCGGCGTGAGTCAGTACTTCGTCGATACCAAGGAAAAAATCCAGTGGATTGATTACCAAGGCGTCCATGCAGCTGGCTTGGATCATTACCTTCTTGCGTCTTGCACTTGCAATATTTTCCGTCTCGTTTCCCGTGTAGGGATGGCTCAGATAATATTTCTTCATGCCTTATCTCCGTTCTCTAATGCTGCATTCCGAACATCCCTATCCCACCATTGAATGAGCTTGCTGCGCTCTTCAATGGTTAGCGAGGATAACGAATCTTTCAGCTCCTTCAAGCTCTCCTGATAGGCGGTATTGGCATAGCGTTCCTGCTCTTTTTCTCTCTTCTTCAACTCCTTCTCTTCTGCCGCTCTCTGAATGTCCTCTGCGAGTTTCTGGCGATCGCCCCAGATTTCTTCAATACTCACAGATAAGATCTGCGCGGTTTTCTCCGCAATCTCCATGCTAGGCGGCAGCAGCGGATCAGGTTTTTCCATATCTTGATAGATATATTGGGGTACGCCAAGAAACCTTATCATTTTGGCAATGGAGATCTTCTTGTTCCCGCGTAAACTTTTCAGCGGACTCCCAAGCTTGCGCTGCGTTCTCCCAATAAAAGGGTTTTCTTCGGCGAAGGTTTTCCCGCAATCGCTGCACCGATAGCGACGAGCATGGTAGATGTAGCGCAGCTTTGTATTGGCAATGCCCTTCAATGCTTGATCGCGATATTTATCGACGCAGGTATGCTGCGAGCCGCACGCAGGGCAAGTGTGCTTCTTCTTGGGTAAATGGAAGATCACTTCCTCCGCCGTCCGCTTGTCAATGCAAGCATCAGGAAGATTGTCGACATACACAATAAACTCCTCTGGCGTCATAAAATGCCTCCTTTCCATCAAAATAAAAAAGATGTTACGTTGATACAAAATGTATCTTCGTAACATCTTTTTTTAGCT
>ERZ773014.95-NODE-95-length-55565-cov-14.176491_pt1 | contig 55565 bp, 55 predicted proteins | sample MGYA00580841_ERZ773014 | MGnify/ENA primary metagenome ERZ773014 (study PRJEB29015, sample SAMEA2737989) | human oral metagenome | biome: human oral; feature: human-associated habitat; material: dental | place: China | collected 2067 ... | reverse complement strand
TTGATTGTCTTTTTATTTGTTGTAGAAATATGTAAAAAAATATAGTATCATTATAATTAGGAAATGAAAAGGAGCAATCGAATGACAAACTCAAAACTTACTTGTACACAATGTGGTTCAGAAAATATTAGTATTCAATTAATTAACAAACAAGAGTTTAAAATTGAAAAACACAGTCTCATATGGTGGATAATCATTGGTTGGTGGTGGATTCCTATCAAGTGGGTTGTTCTATATATCATATTAGGGTGGGTGATAATACCATTTAAGATGATATTACCGAAAAAGAAAAAGTTAGTAAATACAGTTGAAGGTCACAAGGTATGCAATAATTGTGGTTATCACTGGAATTAAAGTCAATGAAAGTTGGCTTTTATATACATAAAGATAGTTTAAAACCGTCCTTAATTCCTTTGATATGTGCTAGATAATTAATTTAGTTTTGTTAACGAACTCGTAACGATATTTAGTAATTTATAGGGTATTATAGATAAGCATATAAAGTAAAAATCACATAGAATAAGCTTTAGAAAATATTAGTTTCTTCTATAATATATAGGAAACATTCTCTAGGACTAAAAAGATAATTTTTTATAAATTGGAGAGGTCTAGAAACTTCTCCAATTTTTTTTTGAAAAGTATTGACATAATATAGAAATGTTGATATACTATTAAGGTACTTTCATTAAGTACTAATTAAATAATGTCTCAGTAGCTCAGCAGGATAGAGCAACGGCCTTCTAAGCCGTCGGTCAGGGGTTCGAATCCCTTCTGGGACGTCTGAAAAAGCAGGGTAGTTTATCCTGCTTTTTTTTATATGAAAAATAAACATCAAAATAAAAAAGATGAGAAATTAAACAACACTCATCTTGACTTCGATAACTTTATTCACTTCTGGTATTTTTTCTTTTATGTTTTTTTCAATAGCAAATTTCAAAGTGATATGCGAAAGTTCACAATGCGCACACTCCCCTAAAAATCTTATTTTTAAAATACCATCTTTATAATTAATAAATTCAATATTTCCACCATCAGCTATTAATTTAGGACGAATTTTTTCTAATTCTAACTTAATTTTATCCACTGTATCATAATATTTTTTATCCAAAATATAAACACCTCGCTCCACTTAATTATACTTGTAAATTTTTAAAAAATCAACATATTAAATAAATTAATAAAAAGTAAGCAAGTTACTATTATTTTCTTATAAAAACGTTTATAATAATATATAGAAAATAAAAATAAAGAGGGAAAATTCTATGACAAATACAGGAGAGCAACTAATCTTAATAACAGATATAGCTGTAGAGAAATTTCAAGAGTTGTTGTTTGATGCTGATAAACGTGATAGTTATCTGAAAATAGCTATTGCTTTAGAAGGTACTCAAATGCACTATGCTATTGATATAAAAGATGAAGTGGAAGAAGGAGATAAAGTCTATAACTTTGGAGAATTAAAAGTTCTTGTAAATGAAGAAGACGAACTACTTCTTAAAGGTCTTGAAATTGATTATGTACAGGATGAATTTGGAAGTGAGTTTACACTTCACAATCCTAACATGATAGAAATATATGATGATGAAGAAGGCGGTTGCTGCGGAAGTGGTTGCTGCTGCTAATAACAAATAACAAAAAGGAGAAAAGTATACTATGAAAAATGTAGTAATTTTAGGTGCTGGTTATGCAGGACTAACGACATTAAAAGGATTAAAAAAAGCTGCTAAAGCTGGAGAGGTAAAAGTAACATTAGTTAATAAAAATTCATATCACTATGATACTGTTAACTTACACGAAGTTTCCGCTGGAAACATTCCATCAAGAGACATTTGTATCGATATTAAAGATGTAGTTACACCAGGAGTTAGTTTTGTACAAGATGAAGTTATTAAAATTGATACTGAGAAAAAATTAGTATTAACTAAAAAACATGAAATTGATTATGATGTATTAGTAATTGGATTAGGATTCCAACCTGAAACATTTGGTATTGAAGGAATGGCAGAAAATGCTATGCCAATAGCAGACGTATTAGCAGCAGAAAAAATTGCAGCTACACTGGAAGATAACTTCAGAAAATATGCTACTAGTGAAGAAAAAGATGTTAAAGATATTTCTGTTATCGTAGGTGGAACAGGTCTTGCTGGTATGGAGTTTTTAGGTGAATTGGTACACCGTAAAAAAGAATTATGTTCTAAATATGGAATTGATGAAAAATTAGTTAAAATCTATGGATTAGATGCGGCTCCAACATTACTTCCAATGTTTACTAAAGAATATAGTGATTATGCTAGAAAATACTTAGAAGATAACGGAATTGAAATTATTTTAGGTGCTGGAATTAAAGGTGCAACTGCAGACAGCTTTATTATTGAAGTTGAAGGAGAAAGAAAAGAATTAAAAGCTAGTACATTAGTATGGACTGCTGGAGTTCGTGGTAATAAACTTATGGATGAAACTTTCCCAGAATTATCGAAACGTGGTCGTTTAGTAACAACTCAACAATTAACTGTTCCTGGAATGGAAAACATTTATATAGTAGGTGACTGTGCAGCGTTTATCGAAACAGGTCAAGAAAGACCATATCCAACTACAGCACAAATTGCTAACCAAATGGGAGCTTACGTAGGTGCTCGTATTAGTGGAAAACCAGTTGGAGACTTCAAATATATCAACCGTGGTGTTGTATGTTCTCTAGGACATAAAGATGGTATTGCAGATGTTATGGGTGGTAAAAAATCTAAAGGATTTAAAGCTGCTAAATTGAAAAAAATCATCGAGGCAAAAGCTATCTATGAATTAACAGACGTTATAACAGCTCTAAAAAATCAACGTATACTTTAATTTTAAAGAGAAAAACTCAACTTTTTGTTGGGTTTTTTTATTTTTCATCATAAAAACAAATAGCTAAGAAGTGGGATTCAGTTTGGACAATAATTATCAAGTTTTCTAGCATGCTTAATTGAAAAATAGTCATAAATATGGTAAGATATAGTGTAGGGAAAATTTAACCAATAAAGTAATGAGGAAAAATTATGATATATAAAATAGCAAATACACAAGAAGAATATGAACAAATTTTCAAGTTAAATTATGAAACATTTGTTGATGAAATTCCTCAGCACGAAAAAAATGAAACTAAAAAATTAAAAGATAAATTTCATGATAAAAACATATATATAATAGCAAAAAAAGAGAATGAAGTAATTGGAATGATTTCGCTATCTGATACGCGTCCATTTTCTTTAGATGATAAGTTGAATAATATAGATACATATTACAAAGGGGAATATAGAAAACCCGTAGAGATTCGATTATTGTCAATAAAACATCAATATAGAAAAACAAAGGTCTTTACAGAATTAATTCAAAGAACATTTAATTATATTATTCAAAACTCTTATGATATCGTCTTTATTTCGGGAACAGTGAGACAAGAAAAATTATATAAACATATAGGTTTTGTTCAGTTCCACGAAAATGTAGGTACTAAAGATGCAGAATATATGCCGATGTATTTAGATTTGACTGCTGAAAATAAAATTATTAATAGACTTGCAGCAGCTCAACGTATCAATTTTTTACCTGGCCCAGTAGATTTATCGGATGACGTGGTTGGTAAATTATCAAAAAAACTGTATTCACATAGAAGTAATGAGTTTGTTACATTGACAAAAGATACTTTGGCCAAATTAGAAAGAATCCTTGATGTTAAGTGTGCAACTATACTTCATGGTTCAGCTACTTTAGCTAATGAAGCTATTATGGCTCAGTTAAAGGGACGTGGGCTTAGTAATGGCTTAGTTCTTGCAAATGGTGAGTTTGGAAATAGACTAATATGTGAAAGCAAGCGCCATGGTCTAAATATAGACGATTATAGCGTAGGTTTTGGAGAGAGTTTTGATTTAGAATTATTAGATAGAAAGTTATCTGAGGACAATTATGACTTTGTCTATTTAGTTCATAATGAAACTAGTGTTGGAATTTTAAATAATTTAGATAAAATAACAGAAATTGTAAAAGAAAAACATAATAAGGTTTTAGCTGTTGATGCTGTATCAGCGGTTGGAGCGATCAAGTACAGTTATAGAAATGTAGATTATGTTGCATGTTCATCAGGAAAAGCATTTTGTTCTGTTGCAGGTCTTGCAGTGGTTGGATCGAATTGTGAATTGGTACCGTTGGAGAATACACCATTATACTTAGACTTGCATTATGCGAATAAGATGGTTTCTATACCATTTACGCAACCATCAATTTTAATGGAAGCTTTAAACACAGCTTTAGATGCATTTGAGACTGATGAAAGATATGAAAAAGTTCAAAGTAAGTATGCTTATATGAAAGAAGGGTTAGAAGCTTTAGGCCTTCCGATTATGAAAATTAAGAAAAATGAAGTATCACCTGTTATAATAACGGTAGAACTTCCTGAAAGTATTTCTTCGCTTAATATAGGGGCTTCACTTGCGATAAATAATGTATTTATTCATTATAAGAGCTCATACTTAGCAGAAAGAAATATAATTCAATTTTCATTTATAAACATAAACACAACTAAAAAAGAAATAGATTATACATTAAGTATATTAAAAGAAATGATAGGAGAGAATTAATGCCAGTATTTAAAGTATTTTACCAAGAAAATTCAAAAGAAATTCCAGTAAGGGAGAATACGCAAGTATTATTTGTAGAAGCTGATGGAGTTCCTGCAGTTAGAAAATACTTGGATGACAGAAATTACAACATAGAGCTTGTTCAAGAATTAAGTGATGCTTATTTAGAATTTGAAAAACAAGCGGAAGATTTTAAAGTGGAGAAAGTTAATGGATAAAATCATTAAAAAAAATGAAGTAGGTGTAGCTGCTATTGGTGGACTAGGCGAAATAGGGAAAAACACTTACGCTATTCAATATCGTGATGAAATAATTATTATCGATGCGGGAGTGAAGTTTCCTGGAGATAATATTTTAGGAATCGATTATGTAATTCCTGATTACTCATATATTGAAAAAAACATAGATAAAATAAAAGCTTTAGTAATAACTCATGGTCACGAAGATCATATAGGTGGCTTACCATTTTTACTAAGAAAAGTGAGTCTACCTATTTATGGAGGACCTCTTGCTATTGGATTAATAAGATCAAAATTAGAAGAACATAATTTATTGGCAAGAGCAGAATTAAATGTTATTGATGAAGATACTGTTTTAGAGTTTAAATATTTAAAAGTGTCATTTCATAATACAACGCACTCTATTCCAGATTCTTTCGGAGTTATAGTTAATACTCCACAAGGAAATATCGTACATACAGGGGATTTTAAATTTGACTTTACGCCAGTAGGGCAAGGAACAAATCTTCACAAAATGGCAGCAATCGGTGATGAAGGTGTATTATGTTTACTTTCAGACTCAACTAACTCAGAACGAGGAGAGTTTACCCAAAGTGAGAAAGAAGTAGGGAAAACAATTTCTAATATACTTCGTAAAGAAAAACATCGTGTAATATTTGCTACATTTGCTTCTAACGTTTATCGTGTAAAACAAGTAGTTGAAGCATGTATAGAGCACGGAAGAAAAATCGTTGTTTTTGGTCGCTCAATGGAGAAAGCTATCAAAATAGGTACAGAGTTAGGTTACATCAAAGCACCAAAAGATACATTTGTTAATAGCAAATATTTAAACCAAGTAGACCCAAACAAACTTCTTATTTTGTGTACAGGGACTCAAGGTGAAGAGCTTGCTGCGCTTAGTAGAATTGCTAACGGTACGCATAAAAAGATAACTATTATGCCGACAGATACGGTAATTTTTGCAAGTTCAGCTATTCCAGGTAATACATTATCAATTAATAAGAATATAGATTTGTTGTCAAAACTAGGTGCTAATGTAATTACATCTAGCGTCAATAATGTCCATACTTCTGGACATGGATCAAAAGAAGAACAAAAATTAATGTTTAGATTAATTAAACCTAAGTATTTTATGCCTATTCATGGTGAATATCGTATGCAAGTTATTCATGCACAAACAGCTGCTGAGTGTGATATTCCATTAGAAAATTCATTTATTATGGAAAATGGTGAGGTTCTAGCCTTAACAAGTGATAGCGCTCGTATTGCTGGAAAATTTGAGGCATCTGATGTGTACGTAGATGGTCTCGGAATTGGAGATATAGGAAGTGTTGTTATAAAAGATAGAAAAGAACTATCAGAAGAAGGTGTAATTGTCGTATCAGTTGCACTAGATTTTAAAAATAAAAAATTACTTAATAATCCGGATATAATTAGTAGAGGATTTGTTAATATAAATGAATCTATGGAATTATTTGGTGCATGTAAAGGTGTTGTAAAAGATACTGTATTGAATATACTTTCAGACGAAGAAGTTGGAGTGTATCAAATACGCCATCAAATAGTAGAAAAATTAGGAGAATTTCTAGAACAAGAAATAGGAAGAAAACCTGTAATATTACCTACAATATTGGAGGTGTAAGTATGAAATATAGAAGTGTGTTTGATATTATAGGACCAATAATGGTAGGTCCGTCGAGTTCACATACAGCTGGAGCTGTAAGAATAGGATTATTTACCAGATATATATTTGGACATCAGCCTGAAAAAATAAAAATAACATTATATGGCTCATTTAAAGAGACATATAAAGGACATGGAACAGATATAGCGTTAATAGGGGGATTGTTAGGATACAATACCTCAGATAAGCGCATTAGAACTAGTTTAGAAGACGCTAAAGAAGCAGGAATAGATTTTGAATTTATAGAAAGTGAAGTTGAGCATATTCATCCAAATACCGCCAAACTTGAAGTAGAGGCAGGTAGACATAGTCTGGATTTAATAGGAAAATCAATCGGTGGAGGGAAAATGGTTATTTTCGAATTATTAGGATTTGACGTAAATCTCTCTGGAGACTTTCCTAGTTACTTTATTTTTTATAAGTTTAGTGAAAAAAATAAAATATATTTGCTTTCAGAAATAAATAATATATTTGGAGATAATAAAGTAAGTGATAATTTTTCTGATTCAATATTAGAAGGAGTAAATTTACTAGTAGTGGAAGTTTTGGAAGAAATTAGTACTAAACAAATAGAGAGAATAGCTAATTTAGAATATGTAAACGAAGTAAAATTCGCAGATAGATTATAGGGGAACCGTTATGTTTACAAGTTTAGAAGATATAGTGGAAAAATCAAAACATGAAAAGAAACCTGTTTCGGAGCTTATGATTGAACAAGAAGTGGAGTTGAATGGAGTTAGTCGTTCTGCTGTGGAAAAATTAATGAAACGTAATTTATCAGTAATGATGCAGGCAGTAGAAGAAGGTCTAGCAGGAGTCAGTTCAAAAACTGGGCTTACTGGAGGAGATGCTAAAAAGTTACAAACTTATATAGAAAGTGGTCAATCAATTACAGGAAAAGATTTTTTGACGGGGGTTGCAGCAGCTATAGCAACTAATGAAGTTAATGCTTCACTAGGATTAATTTGCGCAACCCCTACAGCAGGTTCAGCAGGGGTTTTACCTGGATGCGTTCATGCATTAAAACAAAAGTTTAATATAGATGAAGAAACACAACTCAGAATGTTATTTACAGCAGGGGCTTTTGGTTTTGTTGTAGCCAATAATGCATCTTGTTCGGGAGCAGAAGGTGGATGTCAAGCTGAAATAGGTTCAGCTAGTGCAATGGCTGCAGCCGCGATAGTAGAGGCTATGGGTGGTGATGCAGAAACGAGTGCGCATGCTTTCGCAATTGCTTTAAAAAATATGCTAGGTCTTGTTTGTGATCCTGTAGCAGGATTAGTTGAAGTTCCCTGTGTAAAACGTAATGCTGCAGGAGCGTCTATAGCAATGATGGCAGCAGACATGGCACTTGCAGGTATTAAGAGTCGTATACCTGCAGATGAAGTATTAGAAGCCATGTATAAGATTGGTTTAGAAATGTCGACAACACTAAAGGAAACTGCCAAAGGTGGGTTAGCGATTACAAAAACTGGAGAAAAATATAGGAGTTTATTATTCGGTAATGATTAATATATTGGAAAAGTCAGTAGAAACTATAAAAGGTGTGGGAAAAAAATATCTACAAACATTGAATGAATTGGATATATATACTATTCGTGATGTCTTGTATAATATTCCTTACAGAGTGTCTAGTTCTACTGATTTTTCTATATCTGTGAAAGATAATGAAAAAGTAGTAGCAACAGGGAAAGTAGAAACGCGTGTAAGTACACAGTTTTATGGAAATAGGCGAAGTCGTTCTTTTTTTTCACTATCGACACCAACAGGTAGTATAAAAATAGTATTTTTTAATCAACATTACCTTAAAAAAAATCTTTTAGAAGGCCGAGATATCGTAGTAAAGGGAATTTATAACAAAGCTAATAGTACGATAACAGCTTCTAGCATTTCTTTCGGAAAAGAAGAAAAATCGGAAAATAATGATAAAATAGAAGTGTTTTATCATTTAAAACAAGGAATAACTCAAAAAAGATTTATAAAGCTTGTAGAAGAATCATTTAATATGATTGATGAAGAAAATGTTATTTTAGATTTAGTCCCTGAAAACTTCAAAGGAATTTGGAAACTGGAAAAAATCTTATATACACTCCATTTCCCAAAAGATGTTGAGCAGTTTGATAAAGCACGTAAAATGTATGCTTTTCATGAGCTATTTAATTATCAATTGAAATTACAGTTGCAAAATATAAATAGTAGGTTAGAAGATGAAAGATACAGAATTTGTATAAATAACAATGATATTCAAGAATTTACACAACAACTTCCGTTCAATCTGACTAATGCTCAAAAGAGAGTAATAGACGAGATTGCAGCTGATTTAAATACACCTTATAAAATGGATAGATTGTTGCAAGGTGATGTAGGAAGTGGAAAAACAGCTGTAGCAGCCGCAACTTTGTATGGAGTTATAAAATCTGGTTATCAAGCAGCTATTATGGCGCCAACAGAAATCCTTGCTAATCAACATTTTGAAACTTTTTTTGAATTTTTCAAAGAATTAAATATATCAATAGCACTGCTAACAAGTAACACACCTAAAAAAGAACGTAATAAAATTTTAAGTTTACTTGAAGTAGGGGAAGTAGAATTATTAATTGGGACACATTCTTTAATTCAAGATGATGTCATATTTAAAAATTTGAAATATGTAATTACTGACGAGCAACATCGTTTTGGTGTTAGACAACGAAAAATTTTAAGTAATAAAGGAGAGGCGGTAAACTCATTAATGATGACTGCAACGCCAATTCCTCGCAGTCTTGCAATAACATTAATTACTGATATAAAAGTCTCAACAATAGATGAACTTCCAGCAGGCCGTAAAAAAGTTCAAACATATAAAGCGAATAACAAGAGTTTTTATAAAGTTTTAGATAATATTATGATGGAGCTTGATAACGGTCGACAAGGTTATGTAGTGTGCCCATTAATAGAAGAATCAGAAAAGATGGATCTTCAAAATGTAGAAGATACTTATGAGAAGATAAAAGAATACTTGCCAGATTCATATAAAATAGCTATTCTACATGGTAAAATGAGTAATAAAGAAAAAGATGAGATAGTTGAAAGATTCTTAAATAAAGAGATACATATTTTAATATCAACAACGGTAATAGAAGTAGGAGTAAATGTTCCTAACGCAACATTTATGATTGTAGTTGATGCACATAGATTTGGACTTGCGACATTGCATCAACTTAGAGGACGTGTAGGAAGAAGTAAGTTTCAATCATATTGCATCTTGATAACTGATTCAAAAAGTGAGAGAATAGATATTATGTGTTTGGAAAATGATGGGTTTAAGATTGCGGAGTTTGATCTTAAGCAACGAGGTCCTGGAGATTTTTTTGGTACGAAACAAAGCGGTGTTCCAAGTTTTAAAGTTGCAGATTTAATTAATGATGTAGATCTTATGTATTTAGCTAAAAGATTAGCTCTAAAAATTATAGAAGTAACAGATAATAAGAATAGGTTACTTCAGTATGTAGGTTTAGAAGAAACAACAATATAGGAGGAATAGATGAGCAAAAAGTGGAAAAATAGATTAATAAATATTCTTATTGCAGTATTATTACTTACTTCGGTAGTACTTATTTTTAAAAATCAAATTAGAGAGTACTTAACAGGAAATGCTAACAATAAAATAATAACTGCGTACAAAAATGGCAAAGGAGAGGTAGATATACCTTGGTGGCAAAAATTATTTACTGATAATGCCTCGAAAATAAAATTAACAGACTCTATGTTAGGAATTTTGAAAATTGATTCTGTAAATATTCAAGAACCAATATTTCAAGATGTCACAGAGATTAACTTGATTAATGGTGTTGCGACAGCGCAAGAACCCTCAACATTAGATGCTCAAAATGTTGTGATAGCTGGGCATAGTGTTCAAGGAGTAGGTATAAGATTTAATAATCTTAGCAAAATAAAAATGGGTGCTAAAATTGAAATTATTTCAAAAGATAAGCTACGTACATATGAGGTAAGTAAACTATATGATGTGGCTGCAACACAGGTAGAGATACTAGAGCAACATAAAGATCAACCTAAAAAACTTACATTATTCACTTGCGATAATTATAATCCTAAAACAGGAGAATGGGAAAGTAGATTTGTTGTTGAAGCTAAATTAGTAGGAGAAGAGAGTGCATAATATTATGAAAATAGGAATAGATATTTTAGGGATAGATAACCCAGAAAGAATTATTAACTTTGTAAATAACTATAAAGACAGCGAAGTAGAATTATATGTTTATGGATTGGAAGAAACATTAATAAAAGTAACAAAAACCGAAAATATTGTAAAAAATGTTTGTACAGAAGAAGTATATATGTCAGATGATCCAGCACGAGTTCACAGAAAGAAAAAAGATGCGTCTATGATTAGAATGTTAGATGATTTAAACAATCAAATAATAGATGTAGCTATTTCTGGAGGAAGTACAGGTGCATTTATGGCAAGTTCAGTATTTATGATTGGTCGTATCGAGGGTATTTCAAAACCAGGCTTAGCTTCTCTACTACCAACAAGGTCAGATCATAAGTTTTTATTAACAGATCTTGGGGCGAATGTTGAGGCAAAACCGGACGATCTACTTAATTATGCAAAACTTGGTCAATTGTATATGAAGTACATTTATAATATAGAAACACCGAGCGTAGCATTGCTGAATGTAGGTGTTGAAGAAAGTAAAGGTAACAAAGTTTATAAGGATGCACATAAGCTTATGAAGGCCGAAGTAGCAAACTTTAAGGGGAATATAGAAGGTCGAGAAATATTAGAGCATCAATTTGATATAGTAGTGGCTGAAGGCTTTGCAGGAAATGTTTTATTAAAAACTATAGAAGGAGTTGCGAAGTCATTAGGAAAAATGATAAAAGGAATTTTCTTACAGAACTTAAAAACTAAAATAGGGGCATTATTAGTAAAAAAAGGTATTAATGCATTTAGGAAAAAATTTGATTACAGTGAATATGGTGGAGCATTTTTACTTGGAATAAAGAAACCTACAATAAAAGTTCATGGTGCTGCTGATGAAAATGCACTATATTATGCTGTTCAACAAGCAAAACAAATACACAAAACAAAACTTTATGATATAATGATAGAAACAATGGAAAAAGGAGAATAAAAAATGGCAATTTTAGAAGAAGTAAAAGAAATAATTACAAGATATGTAAAAATCGAACCAGAAAAAATCACATTAGAATCAAAACTTAATGAGGATTTAGATGCTGATTCAATTGATATCGCCGATGTAGTAATGGATATTGAAGAAAAATACGGATTTGAATTTTCTGATGAAGATGCAGAAAATATTGTTGCTATTAAAGATTTAGTAAGAGTAATAGAAGAAAGAAAATAATTTAAATTAAAAATTATATAAAGAATTTAGTTTTGTATTATCTAAAACTAGATTCTTTTTTATTACATGTATATTTTTATTAAGACTTCATGAGCAGTTCAAATACACATTAAAATACTATTTTCTTGCTTTTTTAAAATGAAAGAATTAAAATTAATATGTTAAATTATGAGAGAACATAAGTTATAAAAAAGGAGAATGTAAATGAGAAACTTTTTTGATCAAAAATATAGTAAGTATGCTATTAGAAAATTTACTATAGGAGTTATTTCAGCTACTCTTGGAATGTTTATATTAGATAATACACAAATTAGTAATAATTATGCTAAAGCAGAAGATAAATTAAATATACATTATAGATATGTTAGTGACGATGAATTAACACAAAAAGAAAAAGAATTAATAGTAAAAGAGCTTCCTAAAGTTGCAGAATCGAATGAAGAAACTTATTATTTAGTTTATAAACCTTCTCGAGAAATGAAGTTAAGTACTCTCCCTAATACAGGAATACATACTGGATTAAATGGTATTTTACTTGCTGGAGTAGTAGGCATGTTAGTAGTAGCTGTTACTCGTGGAAAAAATAAAAAGTATAAAGTATTATCAGTAATGTTGGTTACAAGTTTAGGTATAAGTATTTTGCAAAGTCCTGTTATCGCAATGGATAGTCTAAAGTTATCAGTGTATAATACAGATTTTAGTGTGTTAAAAAGTGGAAAATTACCAAATCCAATAGAAATTCCTGGGTATAATTATGTAGGATTTATAAAAAATGAATATACTAATTTTAAAATAAATAAAACTGATAAGGCATTGGAAAATATAAGAAATAGTGATTCTAGTGAAGGTTCAAGAAATAGGAATATAATTAAACCAGAATACAAAGGAGAACAATCAGGAGCGATAGTAGAACCTGAGAAGGTAGAAAAACCAGAATACAAAGGAGAACAATCAGGAGCGATAGTAGAACCTGAAAAAGTAGAAGAACTAAATAAATATACTGATAATATTCAGAAAAACGCTAGTGCACTAATTAATATGAACTTTATTACTGGTTCGATGAATCAACCAGCAGTAGGATCAGCAACATTTATTGCACCTGACATATTACTTACTGTTGCTCATAATTTTATTAGAAATTCTTCCGATAATACGACAGGAGAATTCATAGGAGATAAAACAAAAAATACATATGAATGGATAACTCCTGATGGTCAAAAAGGAACATTTTCAGCTGCGGATATACATTTTTATAATCAAAAAGATTATCCAAAAGGATTTATCTATGATTTAGCAGTGATAAAACTACCTAAAACTAATAGAAGAGAATATGCGAATTTAGTAGAAAATTATTCTAAAGTAAATGTTAACGATAAGTTAAATGTGTATGGATATCCAGGTGGAAAATATACTCAATTAAAAGACACTACTGTAGAAATGGAACAAAAATATGCCAATAACACTTATGGTGTTCAATACCAAGGTGGAAAAGCTGGTATGAGTGGTGGAGGAATATTTAACTCTAAAGGAGAGGTTATAGGAATTCATCAAAATGGTGCAGAAAACAGATCAGGTGGGTTAATTTTATCACCTACACAATTAGCTTGGATTAAGAGTATTATAGCAGATAATGAGGTAAAACCAACATATGATGAACTAGAACGCCATAAAGATGAGAAAAAAGATGATATTAAAGAAGAAAAGCAAGTCGATAAAAAATTAGAACTTAGAAATATTTCAGATGTAGAATTATATAAATTTGAAGGGAATAAATATCAACATGTAACTTCACTAGATACTGTACCGAACAATCCAACAAATTATTTTATGAAGGTGAAATCAGGAAGTTTTAAAGATGTAATGCTACCTGTTAAGAATATTGAAACTACTAGAAAAAATAATCAAGAAGTTTATAAAATTGTAGGTCAAGCTAATAATCTAATTCAACATGAAAATAATACTGTTTTAGAAAATTATACATATTATTTACCAAAAACTGTACAGAGTGTAACGAGAGTATATACTTCATTTAAAAATTTAGTTGATGCAATGAATAGTAACCCTAGTGGAACATTTTATTTAGGAGCAACTATGAATGCTCGTGAATTGGAACTTGCAGATGGAAATGAAAGTTATGTAAAAGGTGTCTTCAAAGGTAAGTTAATAGGGAAAAATGGTGGAAAATACTATTCGATTTATAACTTGAAAAAACCGTTGTTTGATACTTTGAGTAATGCTGCAGTTCAGGATTTATCAATAAAAGATGCAAATATCTCAGCGAAAGAGCATGCTGGAACATTAGCGAAACAAGCAAATAATAATTCTCGTATTAATAATGTTCATGCAGAAGGAGTAATTGCAGGTGAACGAGGCATTGGTGGACTAGTTTCACAAGTTGATAATTCTACAATATCGAATAGCAGCTTCACTGGTAGAATTACTAATACTTATGAAACAAAATCATCTTATCAAATAGGTGGATTGGTAGGGAAACTTTCTGGTACTCGTGCTTCAATAAGTAAATCAATTGCATCTATTGATATGGCAACAACTGCTAAACAAGGAGATCAACCTATTGGAGGTATAGCTGGTGCTGTAGAGAATAGTGCAATAATTAGTAATAGTTATGTTGAAGGTAATCTAAATAATGTACAACGTTTTGCTAATGTTGGTGGAGTTGTAGGTACACTTTGGGATAGTTCAGGTGATGTAGAAAAATCTGGCCAACTTTCTAATGTCTTAAGCGATGTCAATGTTACAAACGGTAATGCTATAGCTGGTTACGATTTTAAAGGAATAAAAGCGACTGAAACGTATAGTAATAAAAATAATAAGGTAGTAAACGTAGTTCAAGAGGATGATGTGGTTGTAAGTAAGGATTCAGATGTCCAAAGAGGTACAATACTTGAAAGTAACCAAGTTGTAGAGAAAAAGAATGCACTTGTTCATAAAAATAATATTAAAACAGAAGACTTTAATTTCTCTTCTAAATATGAAACAGACTATAAAAATGTTGAAGATGCGGTCTCTTCAAGATTGAAAGTATATAAAAATATAGAAAAATTACTACCATTTTACAATAGAGAGACTATAGTCAAATATGGTAATTTAGTAGATGAAAGCAGCTCTCTATATACTAAAGAACTTTTATCTGCAGTACCGATGAGAGATAAACAAGTAGTTACTGATATTAATAAAAATAAAGCAAAAATTAATAAACTATTACTACACTATTCAGATAATACTTCTCAAATATTAGATATAAGATATCAACAAGATTTTTCTAAAGTTGCTGAATATGAAATTGTTAATACAAAATTAATGTATACGCCTAATGTATTATTGTATAATTACAATAATATTATTAAATCTGTACTAAACGACTTAAATTCTGTCCAATATGATTCAGATGCTGTTAGAAAAATATTGGATATTTCTGCTGATATAAAATTAACAGAATTATATTTAGATGAACAATTTACTAAAACAAAAGCAAACATTGAAGATAGTTTATCAAAACTTCTTTCTGCAGATGCTGCAATAGCTGAAAATAATAATTCAATAATTGATAATTATGTAATAGAAAAGATTAAGAATAATAAGGAAGCTTTATTACTAGGGTTAACATATTTAGAACGCTGGTACAATTTCAACTATGGTGAAATAAGTGCAAAAAATATGATATTGTATCACTTAGACTTCTTTGGTAAATCTAATGGTTCTGCCTTAGATAATGTTATTGAATTAGGTAAATCTGGATTTAATAACTTATTAGCCAAAAATAATGTTATAACTTATAATGTATTGTTAGCGAAAAATTATAAAACTAATAATTTATTTGATGCACTAGAAAAATATAGAAAAGTTTTCTTACCTGAAAAAACTAATAATGAGTGGTTTAAAGAGCAAACTAAAGCATATATTGTAGAAGAAAAATCTTCTATTCCAGAAGTAAGTAAAAAACAATCAGAACAAGGAACTAAGTATTCTATAGGAATTTATGATAGATTAACTAATCCGTCATGGAAATATCAAAGTATGGTTTTACCATTATTAACTTTACCTGAAGAAAAAACGGTGTTTATGATAGCAAATATTTCAACGATAGGATTTGGAGCTTATGATAGATATAGAAGTAAAAACTATCTTAAAGGTGATAAATTAAATAAATTTGTAGAAGATAATGTCAAAGAAGCTGCAAAAAGATTTAGAGATCACTATGATTATTGGTATAAAATATTAGATACTGAGAATAGAGAGAAACTTTATAGAAGTATATTAGTATATGATGCATTTAAGTTTGGTCAAGATAATACTGAAGATAAAGTAACTTATCAAGCAACTTTTGAAACTAATCATCCGGCTATAAAATACTTCTTTGGGCCTGCTGGAAACAATGTAGTTCACAATGGACACGGAGCATATGCAACAGGTGATGCATTCTACTATATGGCATATCGCATGCTTGATAAAGATGGAGCTATAACATATACTCATGAAATGACTCATAACTCGGATAGAGAAATTTATCTTGGTGGATATGGAAGAAGAAGTGGACTTGGGCCAGAGTTTTATGCGAAAGGATTATTACAGGCGCCTGACCGCGCTAGTGATTCGACAGTTACTATTAATTCCATATTAAAATATGATAAATCAGAAGAATCAACAAGGCTCCAAGTAGCAGATCCAACTCAACGTTTTGGAAGTGTTGAGGATCTAAATAAGTATATGCATAATATGTTTGATGTAATATATATGCTTGAAATACTAGAAGGGAAAGCTGTAGCTAAATTAGATGCAAATCAAAAATATGATCTATTAAGAAAAATAGAAAATGAATATAAACCTGATCCTGATGGAAATTCTGTTTATGCAACGAATGTTGTGCGCAGGCTAAAACCAGAGGAACTTGCTAAATTAACTACATTTAATAGTCTAATAGAAAATGATATTATAACAAGAAGAGGTTATGTAGATGAAGCAACTTATAAGAGAAATGGATACTATACAATTAATCTATTCTCACCAATTTATTCAGCATTGAGCAGTGAAATAGGAACGCCAGGGGATTTGATGGGACGACGTATAGCGTTTGAACTATTGGCCGCAAAAGGATATAAAGAAGGTATGGTTCCGTATATTTCTAATCAATATGAAAAAGATGCTAAAGACAATGGAAAGGTTATTACATCATACGGGAAAAAACTAGGTTTAGTTACTGATAGACTTGTTTTGGAAAAAGTATTTAATAACAAATATAGCAATTGGGTAGATTTCAAGAAGGATATGTATAAAGAAAGAGAAGATAAATTTGGAAAATTAAATAAAGTTAGTTTTATCAATCCAAATGGCTCTTGGGCTCGACAACAGAAAGTAACTATTGATAATATAAATAGGCTTGAAAGAATGATTGAAGATGCAGTAAGAGCTGATGCCGAAGATGAAGTTGCCAAATTATATCCTGAAACTAATAGTAGAGTTCTTAAATTGAAGAGAGCTATTTTCAAAGCATATCTAGATCAAACCCAAGATTTTAGAACGTCTATATTTGAAAGTAAACAATAGAAATATTGAATAAAAATAGGAGATATTAATCTAATAATATTTGAATTATTGATTAATATCTCTTTATTTATTTTAATTAACATAACCTATGTTAACAAGTTTCGCCACCTCAAGAAGAACCAGCTCCAGCTGTACAACCGTAGCAATGCATACCTGTTCTAATTCTACGAACACCAATATGTTCTTTGGTAAGTTGGCTAACATGCTGTATTTCTCCAGAAACGTTTAGTTTTTCAATTAAATTAAAATCACAATCATAAAGAGAGCCGTCTGGACCAATAGAAATCATATTACGACACATAAGTCCAGGTAATGTATCTGGATTATATGCTCGGAAAAGTTTATTCATATAGTCTGCATATAAATCCTCACGATGTAAAAATTCAGAAAAACGCCCAATAGGGTTATTTGTAATTGCAAATAAGTTATTAAATACAATTCCAAAGTTATCGAAAAGTTTTTTCTTATAAGTTTTTTCTAGAGCTTCTTGTTTTGGTGGTAAATATGCTCCATTTGGATTGTAGACTAAATTAATAACTAAATCTTCTTCTTTACCATAACCAAGTTCATTTAGACGTTGTAATACCTCTATAGATTTAGGGAAAACTCCCTTACCACGTTGTCTACTTACTACTTTTTCATTATAGTATGGAAGAGAGGCAATAATTTGGACTTTTAAATCACGATATAATTCAGGGATATCTCTATATGCAGGTACGGCTAAAATAACTAAATTTGTTCTAACCATAACTGTTTTTGCATATTTTGAAATTTCTTTTAAAAACCATCTAAAGTTAGGGTTCATTTCAGGAGCTCCGCCTGTTATATCCATAATTTTATAGTTACCAACTTTGAATGCTTCAATAATTTGTTCGAAAGTCTCACGAACCATATTATTTTTCCTGTGAGGCCCACCATCTACGTGACAGTGACTACAAGTTATATTACATAAACTCCCGACATTTATTTGCATTGTATCAGGATATTCTTCGGCAAGTAAGTATTGTTTGTCTTCTACCATATCGAAGAATTTAGGAATGTTTAACTCTGACATAATAGTTCCTAATTAGTAAGTTTGTCAGAAAGCTCTTTACTTTGAAGACCGTGTACTAAAGTAATTCCTGCTTTCATAGCTGCTGCAACGTGAATAGCCTCAGCGATTTGATCTTGATCACAACCTTCACTTAAACAAGTACTAGTGTAGGCGTCTATGCAGTAAGGACAAGCTTCAGAATGTGCAACAGCAAGAGCTATAAGAGCTTTTTCACGTGATGTTAATTCACCTTCTGCCATTACATTACCGTAATAATTCATAAAGTTTTTCCAATGTTCAGCAGCATCCTCACCGAATTTACCTTCTCCAAACTCTATTAAATGTTTCTTTTTAAAATAATCAGCCATATTTATTCTCTCCTTTAAAAAATATATAATTTCATTATAAATCAGAATAGAAAAATAATCAAAGAAATGACAAATTATACATAAAATAAAAAAGATTTCTTCTCAATTAAATCGGAGGAAATCTTTTATTAAAACTTATCTTATATCACGATACATCTTGGCGATTTCTTCTACAGGTACACCACGACGATACATTTTTTGATATTTTTGCATTTGCCACATAGTTTTTTTTACATGCCCTTTATAGCGACGTGTAGAGGTTGTCACAGAAGAATCGATAACTGTAATTTTATATCCATTAGCGCTTAAATCTTCTGAAATTTGATAATCTTCCATAATTGGCATATCTTTATATCCTCCAACTTTTTCAAAAGCTTGTCTAGAAAGAAACAATGCTTGATCCCCAAAAGCTAGGTTAGTAATACTTGCGCGCATATTAGAAACAATAGAATTAACACGCATAGGAAAACTATTTGGATAGAATTTAATTTTTAGACAGCCAACCTCAGTAGGGCAATCAATAACTTTTTGTATAACATCTTTTTGAAGAACGCTATCGGCATGAATAAACCAAAGTATATCACCGCGAGAAATTTCCGCTCCAAAATTCATCTGATTTGCACGTCCTTTCTTAACAGAAACATGGTACGAATACCCAAAATAAGAAAGTTCTTCTAGTATATCTAAAGTTTTATCTTTGCTACCACCATCTACAAAAATAACTTCATGTTTTTTAATGTCGTATAAACAGTATAAATTGTAAATAAAGTCTCGAATAGTTATTTCTTCGTTATAAATAGGAACTATAATAGAAATCATAAAATTCCTCCATAAAAATGATAATTAATGTCTATATTATAGCATATATCTAGTCACAAAAAAATAAAATCTTCATAAATAAATGTTTTTAGAAAATATTGACAAACAACTGTATCTATTGTATAATCACAGCAGATACAAGAGAGGTGAGAAAATGAAGATAAAAATTTCTAATTTGTCATCAATACCAATCTACCAACAAATTGCAAGTGAAATAAGAAATAAAATTTTATCAAATGAACTTATGTCAAATATGCAACTTCCTTCAATCCGAGCTTTATCTAAAGAATTAGAGGTAGGGATAATAACTATAAAAAAAGCTTATGAAGTATTGCTACAAGAAAATCTTATTTATTCAAAAGGAGCAGTAGGATATTTTGTAAATGAGATAAATAGGGAAGAAATATTGCTGATTAAAAAGGGAGAATATTTAAAAGAAATAGAAAAAGTTTTTGAAAAGGCACTTGATGATGGTTTAACAAAGGTAGATGTAAAGGAAATTATAGAGATAGTATTGGGGGAGAGAAATTATGGTAATAAAACTAAATAATTTAGAAGTGCAAAAAGGAAGCTTGAAGCTAGGAGTTATTGATTATACATTTGATAATGGTTATGTTTATGCAATAACGGGAAATAGTGGAAGTGGTAAAACACTATTTTTACAAAGTATTTTAGGAAGCATAGACATTAAAAAAGAAATGGTTTTATATAATGACTTGAATTTTTATGAAAATGAAATAGAGATAAAATCTAAGTATTCCTACGTAGCAGATAATCCATTATTTTCAGATAAATTAAGTGTGGAAACTATCATAAGTAAAATTTCAAAATTAGATTCTAGATTTAATAAACAGAAGTGTTATGAATATTTAAAAAAATATAATATTTATAAACACAAAAAGATTTATGAATTATCTCAAGGAGAAAGAAAGATTTTACTTTTTGGTATAGGAATTTTTACTGATTCACAAGTTTTAGTTTTAGACAATCCATTGGCGGGAGTAGGATTAATAGCTAAAAGAGAGATGCTTTCGCTGATTCGAGAGTATATGGATGAAAATAAGATTACAATAATAGTTACAGAAGATCCTAGTGTAATTCAAAATTTAGCAGATTATATACTCGTATTAAAAGATGGACAGATAGTTATAGACGAAGATGTAGTAGAATTACAAGATAGATATCGTAAAAAAAATATAGAGGAAATTTTGATTTCTATATTGAAGGGAGTTGTAGAAAATGAATAAAGTAAAATATGAAACAAAATGGGGAGCATTATTAAATATTATTTCAAATAGAAACTATTCAACACCACAAATTTATAAAATCTTTTATTTTGGATATTATTTTCTAACATTGCTGATAATATTTGCTACACTGTTTAATAAAAATTATGTAATATTATCAATTTTAGCATCTATAGTCTTTGTGATAAATGGAAGAAAGTATGAGGATAGAGAAAGGCTTATAACTGAATACTTACCAATATCATTTGAAGAAAGAGTAAAACAAATATATTTCACAACGTATATATTTTTAGTACCGGCAGTATTAGTAGATTTTACGTTTCGATATACTTATTACCAAGCAAATATTATAGAATATGTATATGTATTACTAGCAGTAATAATAATATCAAATTTAGCAATTATTCAAATGATTCTGACTAAACGTTCATTTTGGAATTTTATAGCAATGGATGTATTAATATACGCATTAGCTGTGAAAATAATAACAATAATATTAAATGGATTGTATTTAACAACATTTGATAATACAAAATTTAACTTAGTAAAAATATTGATGTTAATAGTATTGGCAATAATATTTCAAATATTTAGTACCAAATTTATATCAGATTCAAGAAGAAAAGAAACTATAAGTAAGAACTACGAAATAATATTTATAGGTGCGATAACATTAGCACTAGCACTACAATTGTACCAAGGTATGTATTGGGGTGGTAAATAAGTATAAAAAAGCAGAGTAAGATATTTTGAATGAAGAGAAATATCATTATTCTGCTTTTTAATTTATAATGGACTGAGTTAGTTGGAAAATAAAAAAGAGTACTTCCGAAGAAATACTCTTTAAATTAAATTCTTATTTGAATTCAGCTGTATTAACACGAACTCCAGGTCCCATAGTTGTAGTAACAGCTACAGATTTGAAGTAAGTACCTTTAGCAGCAGCTGGTTTAGCTTTAGCTAAAGCTTCTTGAACAGCTTTGAAGTTTTCTACTAAATCTTCAGTAGAGAATGAAACTTTACCGATTGGAGTGTGAACAACACCAGCTTTTTCAGCACGGTATTCAACTTTACCAGCTTTGATTTCATTAACTGCTTTTGTAACGTCCATAGTTACTGTACCAGTTTTAGGGTTTGGCATTAATCCTTTAGGTCCTAATACACGACCGATTTTACCAACTTCTCCCATCATATCTGGAGTAGCAACGATTACGTCAAAATCAAACCAACCTTGTTGGATTTTAGTGATATATTCACCTTGACCTACGTAGTCAGCTCCTGCTGCTTCAGCTTCAGCTGCTTTATCACCTTTAGCGAATACTAAAACTTTAGCAGTTTTACCAGTTCCTTTTGGAAGTACAACAGCTCCACGAACTTGTTGGTCGTTTTTACGAGTGTCAACTCCTAAACGGAATGCAACTTCTACAGTTGCGTCAAATTTTACTGTGCTTGTTTTTTTAGCTAATTCGATTGCTTCTACTACAGAGTATAGACTAGAAGAATCTACTAATTTAGCTGCTTCAAGATATTTTTTACCTTTTTTTGCCATTATAATTATCCTCCTATTCTCCTATTAAGATACCCATACTTCTTGCAGTACCTTCGATCATACGCATTGCTGCTTCTAGAGAAGCTGCGTTTAAATCTTCCATTTTTAGCTCAGCGATTTCTTGAACTTGTGCTTTTGAAACTGTAGCAACTTTGTCACGGTTAGGAACAGCAGATGCTTTGTCAATTTTAGCAGCTTTTTTAAGTAATACTGGAGCCGGTGGTGTTTTAGTAACGAAAGTAAATGAACGGTCTTCATATACTGAGATTACCACTGGGATAATTAATCCTGCTTGGTCTTGTGTACGAGCATTGAATTCTTTACAGAATCCCATGATGTTTACACCAGCTTGACCTAACGCTGGACCAACTGGTGGAGCTGGGTTAGCTTTACCTGCTGGTACTTGTAATTTAACTACTTTTATAATTTTTTTAGCCACGATAAAACCTCCTAATATATTTTTCGTGATGTGGTCATTTGAACGTTGTATAAATTTACGTTCTCCCACTCAATCAAGTTTTGTATTTTTACATACTTGAATATGATAACATACCAACAATTATATTGCAAGTATTTTGTTGATATTTTTATGAGAAATATTTAATTTTAATTCAGAGATATTAATTAATATATTATGTGATTAATAATACTTAAAAGTAAGTTTTGAAAGTTTGTCTTGTATTGACTTTTTAGTGTCAGTAGTGTAAAATTATATTTATGGTGTATTAACCGTTTTATTGAGTATAGTTTTAAATAAAATAATTTAGTATATCATAAGAAATTTTTTCAATAGAAAGAGGTTGCAAGATGATTTATGGAATAATCAGTGTTGCAGCTTTACTTGTTGGACTTTTATTTGGATATATTATTTCAAAAAATTCGATTCAAAAAAGATTAGAATTATCTAAACAAGATGCAGAACATATTATTGGTGAAGCAAAAAAAGAAGCGAGATATATAGTAGAAAAAGAAACTACTATTGCAAAAAAAGAAGCTGAAGAGATAATTAATATTGCAAATAAAGAAGTAGAATTTAAAAAGCAAGATATTCAAAGACAAGAAGATAGAATTCTTCAAAAAGAATCTTCATTAGAACGTCAAACAGAACTTTTAAACAAAAAAGATGAATTGTTAAGTTCTAGAGAGATGAAATTGGAAGAAAAGTCTCAATTACTTGATGAAAAAAGTAATGAGGTTGGTCAACTTAAGATTCAACAAGAAACAGAGTTGCAAAGAATTGCAAACTTAACAGAAGAACAAGCTCGTGAAGAGATTATGGCTACAGTGGAAGCTGATATGGCCAAAGATATGGCAATCTATATTAGAAATAAAGAGTTAGAAGCAAAAAGTACAGCGGATAAACGTGCTAAGGAACTTATTGTTCAGTCATTACAACGTTTTGCTACAGATGTTGTTAGTGAGACAACAGTATCAGTAGTAGATCTTCCAAGTGATGATATGAAAGGACGTATTATCGGACGTGAGGGTAGAAATATCCGTACTTTAGAAACTTTAACTGGGGTAGATTTAATTATCGATGATACTCCAGAAGCAGTTATCTTATCAGGATATGATCCAATTCGTCGAGAAGTGGCTAAATCAGCTATTAAATCACTTATTGATGATGGACGTATTCATCCTTCTAAAATTGAAGAAGCTGTAGATAAAGCAAAAAGAAATATTGATCAAGTAATTCGTGATGCAGGAGAGCAAGCTACATTTGATTTAGGTATTCATAATATGCATCCTGATTTAGTAAAAATAGTAGGTAAGTTGAAATATAGAACAAGTTATGGACAAAATGGACTTCAACACTCAATGGAAGTAGCTTATATTTCTGGGCTTATTGCTGCTGAATTGGACTTAGATGTTGCATTAGCTCGACGTGCAGGATTGCTTCATGATATTGGTAAAGCGCTTGATCATGAAGTCGAAGGTTCACACGTAGAAATTGGTGTTGCGTTAGCTCTTAAATATAAGGAAAATGCGATTGTGGTTAATGCAATTGCTTCGCACCACGGAGATACAGAACCAACAAATCCTATTTCAGTTATAGTTGCCACTGCGGATGCACTTTCAGCATCTCGCCCAGGAGCAAGAAGAGAGTCATTAGAACATTATATTAAACGTCTACAAAAACTTGAGGAAATTGCAAATGAACATAAAGGTGTTGAGAAGACATTTGCTATTCAGGCGGGTCGTGAGATTCGCGTAATTGTAAACCCTCAAGAAGTTGACGATACGAAAACTTATAAAATTGCCAAAGAAGTAAAAAATAAAATCGAAGAAACGATGCAATATCCGGGTAATATTAAAGTCAATGTTATTCGCGAAGTAAGAGCTGTTAAGCTAGCAAGATAAAAGTAAAAAAGTGATTGATTTAAAATTCAATCACTTTTTTATTTTTATTAATGTAATAATATTGAATATAGTAATGGTCAGAATTTGAAATCTAATAGATTATAAAAATATATGTAAAATTTTATTTATGTGGATTGAAAAATATTGTTATATAAATAATATTGAATTATTAGTAATAGAATAATATTTGTAAATAATTCTCGATTATTTGGTGAGAAATAAAGTATTATAAAACAGTTTGAAAAAAACGCTTTTATAATGTATAATAATTTATATAAATAAATAAGGAGAAAAATTATTATGGCAAATATGACAAAGACATATCTAGAGCCACAGGAAATTTATGAATATACTAGTAAGAAAGGTGTTGCAAAAGCTACTGCTAATCTTAAATATATGCTTAGTTTAGGTTTCTTAGGGGGAGCATTTATTTCAGTTGGTTATCTGGCATATATTCGTGTAGCAGGGACATTACCACATGAATGGGGTGGATTAGGAACTCTTTTAGGGGCAGCTATATTCCCTATTGGACTTATATGTATTTTAGTAGGTGGGGGAGAGTTAATTACAAGTAATATGATGGCCGTTACGTTATCTGTATTTGATAAAAAATTAAAACCTTCGTTATTATTAAAAAATTTAATTGTTATTACACTAGCTAACTTAGTTGGGGCTTTATTTGTTGCTTATTTTTTAGGACATCTAACAGGTCTTACAGAAGGAGCAGTTTTTGAAAAAACTGTACATACAGCAGAGGCAAAGATTAATGCAAATTATATTCAAATGATTTGTTCAGGAATAGGTTGTAACTGGCTTGTTGGAATGGGAGCTTGGCTTGCATTTTGTGCTAAAGATACGAGTGGAAAAATTATAGGTGTTTGGTTCCCTATAATGACATTCGTTGCCATTGGATTCCAACACGTTGTGGCAAATATGTTTGTAATTCCAGCAGCTATGTTTGGAGGAGCAAACATTACTATGGGACAATTTTTAAATAACATGGTAGGTGTATTTATAGGAAACTATTTAGGTGGAGCTATCTTAGTAGCAGGGCTATATACATTAGCATATAAAAAGAAAAATTCAGAAAATAATAGTTAATTAGATGTAAGATTAATTTAGTATCTATAATAAAAGAGGCTTGGAATATTTTTCTAAGCCTCTTTTATATATTATTCTTCTACTCTTACTACCCACCCAAACTTATCTTCAACTTTTCCAAGTTGGATTCCAGTAAGTAGGTCGTAAATTTTACTTGTCCATTCACCTGGTTTGCCATCTTTTATAATTTCTAATTTCTTAGTTCCATCGAATAATTCTCCAACTGGAGCAATTACAGCGGCAGTACCACATAAGAATACTTCATCAAGTTTACCATTGTCATACGCTTCGTAAACTTCGTCTAAAGATAATTTTCTTTCTTCTACTTTTTCTCCAAGTGATTTAAGTAGTTCGATTACCGATGCACGTGTAATACCTGGAAGGATAGATCCATTTAGTTCTGGTGTAACAAACACTCCATCAATTTTGAAGAAGATATTCATAGCCCCACCTTCTTCAATATATTTTTGCTCAACTCCATCTAACCATAGTGATTGAGAATAGCCAAGTTCTTGTGCTTTTTTCTGTCCTTTAAGAGATCCAGCATAGTTACCAGCAGTTTTAGCAAAACCAAATCCACCACGTACAGCACGAACATATTCGTGTTCAACAAAGATTTTATTAGGTTGTAAACCGGCTTTAAAGTAACTTCCTGATGGAGATAAAATAATAATGAATTTAACTTCATTATTTGGATGAACACCTAATGCTTCTTCAGCTCCAAAAACAAATGGTCTAACATATAAAGATGTTCCTTCAGACTTTGGAATCCAATCTTTATCTATAGAAATTAATTTTTTCAATGCTGCTAATGCAAACTCTTCATCAAGTTCAGGAAGAGCAATACGGTCAGCAGATTTATTTAAACGTCTGAAGTTTTGCTCAGGACGGAATAAAACAGGCTCTCCGTTAGCCATATACGCCTTCATTCCTTCAAAGATGCTTTGACCATAATGTAGGACGTTTAGAGCTGGAGACATTGGGATTGGACCGTATGGAACGATACGTGGATCATACCAACCTTTTTCTGGAGTCCAGTCCATAACGAACATGTGGTCTGTAAATACTTTACCAAAACCTAATTTATCATCTGGTGTCTTTTCTTTTGGGGAAGTAGTAAGCTCTACTCTGATATCATTTACTGTTAATTTTGTCATATATAAATCTCCTTCATGTAACCATTTAATTTATTTAATATGTATTATAATACTAAAAAAAGAATTTTTCAATACTTTTGTTTAAATTTTCTGAAATTTTAAATAAAAAATCGGATATTTCATGCGTGGGGATTGAAAAATTAACTAATAATAGTCTAAAAACAATTCATTATAATTAATAGCATTTTTATTTTTATCCAAATTATGTTACAATATTATCAATATTATAATTGAAAAAAATATGGTGTTTATTGGATTAAATACATATTTATTATGAAATATAAAAAATGTTAAATAAGCGTTGATGATAAGTTGATCGTTTATAAATAATAGTAGAGAGGTCTATACTCATGAAAGGAAAATTCATAACTGTAGAAGGATCTGATGGTTCAGGGAAAACTACATTTATTAATTCTGCAACTGAATATTTAATAAAAAAAGGTTATAAAGTGATAACTACTCGTGAACCTGGGGGCACAGTATTTAGTGAAAAAGTTCGTGAACTTTTATTTGATAGTTCAAATGAAATAGATGCTAAAACAGAGAGTTTATTGTTTTGCGTAAGTAGACGTGATCATATTATAAAAAAAATAATTCCATATGTAGAAGAAGGATATATAGTCATTTGTGACCGTTTTGTTGATAGTTCTATAGCATATCAAAGCTACGGTAGAGGACTTAATAAACAAGATATAATTGATATTAATAAATATACTACTGATGGTTTAGAGCCTGATCTAACTCTATATTTTAATGTAGATGTGGAAATAGGGTTATCTCGTACAAAAGGTCGTGATGAAAATAATCGAATGGACAATGAAAGTTTGAAGTTTTATAAAGATGTAAAACGTGGATATGATGAACTTTCTAATGATTATAAAAAACGTATAAAGGTTATCGATGCAAATCAAGATTATGAAAAAGTAGAGAAAGACGCATTTAAAATATTGGAAGGATTTTTAAATAATGAATTTTAATAAAGACGATATTACTGTAAAATCTTTAACAAATTCATTAAAAAATAATAAACTATCCCATGCCTATCTGGTAGTAAGTGAGGATAGTTTATATTGTGATGAGTTTATTTTACAATTTGTTAAAGCAGTTTTTTGTTTAGATAATAATTCTAAAGACTTTAAGAATTGTGGGAAATGTAAAAATTGCACTAGCATAGAACATAATAACTATGTAGACTTCTATAGAGTAGATACTGAAACGTCAATAAAAAAAGAAGAGATACAATTATTAAAAAAAGAATTTAGTATTAAGTCCTACTATGGAAAAAAGATATATTGGATAAAAGACGTAGAAAAAATGACTGATCAGGCAGCTAATAGTCTGCTTAAATTTTTAGAAGAGCCAGAAGAAGACATAATAGCTATTTTGAGTTGTAAAAATACAAGTGCAGTTTTACCAACAATAATTTCACGTTGCCAGCAAATTAAACTTGTAGGAAAAAAAGAGGAAAAACTAGAAGGTAAAGAATTTTTAGAAAAAATAATTTTTGAATTTAAAAATAAATTTGAGTATAAAAAACACTTTGCAAATATTTATCTTTTAAACGAATTAAAAAATAAGGAAGAGATACTTGATTTTTTTGAAACAGTTAATAAGAAAATAGAAATTAGCTATACTATGTCCTCTTCTTTAGAAAATATAAAGAATATCAGCCGAGTTCATGAAAAAGTGTTACAGGCAATTTATGATATAAAAGCTAATGTAAATTCAGTATTAGTGTTAGAAAAATTTTTATTTTCACTTATTCTTGATGAGAATAGGCTAGATTTTCTTGGAGAGTAGAGAAAATGACTGAGAACATAAGAGAAGATATAGTATCTAAAAATTATAAAATTTTACAAAAAATAGATCATTATAGTATGTCGACAGATTCTTTTTTATTACCTTATTTTTCCAATGTTCCTAAAAGTTCTAAAAAGAAGATAATAGAGCTTTGTAGTGGGAATGGAGGAATTTCTATTATTTTACGTGAGAAAAGTCAAGCACAGATAGAAATGTTAGAAATTCAAGAAGATTTGGTAGAATTAAGTAGAAGAAGTATTGAACTTAATAAACTAACTGGAATAAATGTTAAAAGTGGAGATATAAAGAAAATAAAAGATTATTATAAGCCATCATCGTTTGATTATGTAATATGTAATCCTCCTTACTTTCCAGTGAAAAATATGCCTAACCAAAGGAAAAAGTTTAATCATAATATCTCACGTCATGAAATATTATGTAATCTTAGTGATGTTATAAAATCTATAAAGTATTTATTGAAGCAAAATGGTAAATTTAGTCTAGTTCATCGCACATATCGTATTTCTGATATAATATCAGAATGTGGAAAAAATAGTTTAGCAATAAAGAGAATAAGATTTGTTTATAGTAAAGAATCTAGTGATAACAGCAAAATAGTGTTAGTAGAGGGAAGTATTTCTAACGTAAGTGACATAAAAGTTGAACAACCTTTATATATCTATAAAGAAGATGATACATATACAGAAGAAATGAAGAAGGTGTACGGAATTGACAGTTAATTATATATATGTAGTAGAATGTGCAGATAAAAGTTTTTATACAGGATATACTACAGATATAGTGCGTAGAATAAAATTGCATAATGCTAAAAAAGGAGCTAAGTACACTAGGGCAAGAGGCCCTGTCACTTTGGTATATTTTGAGGAGTATGAAACAAAAAGTGAAGCGACAAAAGCAGAAAGTTCGTTTAAGAAACTGACACGGATGCAGAAAGAACAATATATTTTTGAAAATATCAGTAAAGAGAAAGAAAATAAGATAAGATATTATAATAAAAAAATAAAGGAGGATTAACATGTTATATTTAGTGGCAACTCCTATAGGTAATCTTGAGGATATAACTTTAAGGGCGTTAAAAGTTCTGAAAAGTGTAGAAATTTTAGCGTGTGAAGATACAAGAAATACGCAAAAATTGCTAAATCATTATGAAATAACAGGTAAGAAGTTAATAAGTTATCATGAACATAATGAAGAAAAAATGAGTGAAAAGATTATTAGTTATTTAGAAGAAGGAAGAGAAGTAGCACTTGTTACAGATGCTGGGATGCCGTGTATTTCTGATCCAGGATATATTTTAGTAGAAAAAATTAAAAAAATAGGACTTCCTATTACGGCACTACCTGGAGCAAATGCAGGGTTAACCGCTCTAGTAGCTAGTGGTATAGAATCTTATAACTATACATTTTATGGTTTTTTACCAAGAAAAACAAAAGATTTAAAATTAAAACTAGAAGAAATTTTAAAAATAAATACTACAGCTATCTTATATGAATCACCTCATCGGGTAAAGAATTTAGTGGAAGAGATTTCGAAAATTGACTCAACTAGAAAGATTTCAGTAGCGCGTGAACTAACAAAGATGTTTGAGCAAATAGAGACTTCTTCAGCAAAAGAAATTCTAGAAATATTAGGGGATAAAATAAAGGAAAAAGGAGAATTTGTTGTTATAATTTCTCCAAATAGAGATGAAAAATCAGAAGATGTTAATTTTGATGAATTAGTTGAACTTATTTATCAAAAAGTTCAAAATGGTGAAAAAAAATCAGAAGCTATAAAAAATATTTCAAAAGAATTTGGTATTAATAAGAAAGAGGTCTATAGTTTGTATCATGAAAAATATGATTAGTTTATTAATAATTAATATTTTGATAGTATTATTTTTAGTCTTATCATTTTGGAATAAAATATTCTTCATTCCATTGTCTATATTATTAATATTAAATATTGCAGTGATTTACATAAAAAGTTTAACGTTAGATAAAAATGAGCAAAAGAAAAAAATAGTATTACATAAAGTGAAAAATTCATTATCTGTTATATTAGGTTATTCGGAAGCGCATAATGAGGGTATGATTTCTAAAAATGAAATGGATGAAAAAATAAATGAAGAAATAGCAGAAATAGTGACGATAATAAAAGAAGAGATTTATAAGTAAATCTCTTCTTTATTTATGAAAATTAGTAGTTTTTGCTTTTTTTCTGCGTTTTGTCCATGTTTTAGCAGAGAAAAATACAACTAGTGGTATTAACTCTAAACGCCCTAATAACATAGAAAAACATAGAATTATTTTTGTAAAGTAGGGTATTGCTGAAAAGTTACTCATCGGACCAAAATGATTAAAGGCTGGTCCAGCATTACTAATAGAAGTAACGGTTAAAGAAATTGCATCTTCAAAATCATTTATTTGGAATGTTACTAAAAATAATATAATAACAAAAATAAATCCGAATAATAATAAATAATTAGCAAGCGGTGTAGTATCTTTTATAACTTTACCATCTATTTTAAACATTGATATTTTCCTTGGGTTAAGTGCCTTACCAATAGATTGTTTGGCGTTTTTTATAAAGAATATTAGACGAGGTATCTTAATTCCACCTGCTGTACCTCCTGTACATCCTCCAACAAGCATTAAAATAAGAATAATCATTTTAGAAAAAACTGGCCAGATATTAAAATCATTATAAGTAAACCCGGTTGTAGAAACTATAGATGATACTGTAAAGAAAACATCTAATAAACTGTGGTTAGGAGTATCATAAGAACGATAAATATCTAAAAACATAATTACAGATAAAATACTTATCATCCCTAAAAACCAACGTAATTCTTCACTTTTTAAAACTTTAAAATAACGTTTAAAGATAATAAAATATATTAAACTTAAATTCATTGAAAATATAAGCATGAATATAGCAATAACTACAGTTATGTAAGTACTATTGTAATAACCAATACCAAGGTTTCTTGGAGCAAATCCACCAGTTCCAGCAGTAGAAAATGCTAGATTAATACTATCAAATATACCAATACCACCAGATAATAACAGAACAAACAAAATTGCTGTTAAAGCTATATAAATTCCGTATAAATATCTTGCGGTTTGTTTCATAGATGATACTACTTTACCAAAATATGGTCCAGGAACTTCAGCTTTTGCGATATGAATTGTGTGAGGAGAACGTGGTAGGATAGCTAGTGCAAAAACAATAACCCCCATACCACCAATAAAATGGGTGAAACTTCTCCAAAATAGGAGACTCTTACTTAAACTTTCTATATCTTGCAAAATAGTAGAACCTGTCGTTGTGAAACCACTAACTGTTTCGAAAAGACTGTCAATATAACTAGGAATTTCCCCGGATAAATAAAAGGGTAATGCTCCTATAAGGGAAAATACAATCCAAGTCAGAGTTACAATAACAAATCCTTCTCTTTTATAGAAATCTTGCTCTCTATTTTCCTCGGTAAAGGCATCAATAATAGAATACAGCGCAAGGCTTATTATTATTGCAACAAGAAAAGATACAGTTGTTTTTGAAGACTCATTATACATTAAAGATACCAGCATTGGAATAATCAAAAGACCAGTTAGTAATTTAAGCATTCTGGCAAGAACATAGAAAATCATTTTATAATTCATAGTTATTGCCTCCTAGAAATAATATCATCAATATGCTCAATTTTATGCTTATAGCTAACAACAACAACATTATCATCCAGTTTAATTTCATCATCACCATTAGGGAAAATTTGTTTATTATTTCTTATTATGAATGCTATTAACATATTAGGGTTAATAGATAAATCTTTTAATTTTATACCTAAAATTTTAGCACTGTTATTTGTGATTTTAAACTCTATTACTTCCGCTTGGTTATTTGCTATACGATAAAAGTTTTCAATATCAGAATGTTTGCTGCATTGAAGGGATTTCGTATATTTTGTAATAATGTTACCAACGATCTCTTTAGGGGTAATATAAGAATATTGGCCAATATCTTCAGCGATTTGTTTAAGAGAAGCCCGATTAACTTTTGCAACAGTTTTTTTGATGCCTAACTTATCAGCATATAAATTTATGATAATATTTTCTTCGTCAAAACCGGTTAGAGAAATACAACTATCAAAAGCTTGAATACCTTCTTCTATTAGAGTATCACGGTCACTACCATCAGCCCAAATAACATCAATATCAGGGAAAGACTCGCTAAGAGAAATAGCTTTATTTTTATCAATTTCTATTACTTTTATGTAGAAATTAGCAATTTGTAAAAATTCAACAAGATAATGAGCTATTTTTCCACCACCAATAACAAGAGAAGATGTAATTTTTTTCTCAAGGTTATCTTTATTACCTAGCAATTTATAGAATTTTTTCAGATTCTTATTTGCAGCTGTAATATGAACCTTGTCGCCAACATTAAAGATATAGTTACCACGTGGAACAAATACTTCTCCTTTTCTCTCTACTAAGCAAACTAGTGAAGGAAAATCAATTATTTTTTTACTATCTATTAGAGAGATACCATTTAATATACTATTTTTATTAATAATAACTTCTAATATATTGAATTTTCCGCCAAAAAAACTTTCAACTTTTGTTGCTGTTGGATATTTTAACATATGAGAAATTTGTTTAGCAGCCTCATACTCGGGGTTAACCATAAGGTCTATTCCTAGTGATTCACGTAAGAATTCTTTTGTTTTAGAGTATTCAGGATTTCTAATCCTAGCTATTGTATATTTTGCCCCCATCTGTTTAGCAGCAATACAACAAATCATATTAATTTCATCACTTGCTGTAACAGAAATAAACATATCAGCTTTTGCTGAATCAGCTCTTGTAAGAACTTCGTAGTTAGCTCCATTTCCTAATATACCATTAATATCATAAGCTTCAACGAGCTTTTCAACACGTAATTCATTAGTATCAATAATTGTTACTTCTTGAAAGATGTCGGAAAAATCAGCACAAAGTAATTCGCCAACTTTTCCCCCACCAACTATAACTACTTTCACGAATAAAACTCCTTTTTTGAGTGATAATCATATTATAAAATTATTATCAAACAAAGTCAATTTTAATGTAAAAAAGTTTCATACTTTAAAGTAAAGAATTATAATATATAATATAAAGCTATCCATAAACATAGAATAAGTGTGAAGTTCAAAGGGGAAAATAAAAAGAAAAGTATAACAATATTTTGATAAACTATACCAAAATTCATGAATTTGTGATATAATTGTAAAAGGGAAATTTTATCGCTTTTCATCTAATTAAGTAATAAATTTGTGATGAAGGAGGAGTAAAATGGCAAAAATTTCTAAACAAGACATAGATTATATTTTTGAAAATATAGATATAGTTAGTTTAGTTAGCGAGTATATAAAGTTGGAAAAACGAGGACAAAACTATTTAGGCTTATGTCCTTTTCATAATGAAAAGACTCCATCATTTACTGTATCTCCTGACAAAAAAATTGCCCATTGTTTTGGATGTGGGAAAGGTGGTAATATTTTTCAGTTTATATCATTAATAGAAAATATTACATATAATCAAGCAATTATAAAATTGGGGACAAGATTAGGACTAAATTTAGAGTCGAATGAAAGAAAAGAAGTTAGCTATGATTTGAATAATGAGCTTGATTCTATGTATTATGGTCATTTGCTTTTAGCAGACTATTACAATTATATTCTATTAAATACAAAAGAAGCTGAAGGCGCGTTGAAGTATTTATTAGATAGAGGCTTAAGTATTGATGTAATAAAATATTTTAATTTGGGATATGCACCACGAGACAATAATATCGCGTTAAATTTTTTTAAATCTAATAACTTAAATTTAGATTTAATGGTAGAAGCAGGCTTATTGGGGAAAAATGATAATAACGATTACTATGATGTTTTTAAGGATAGAATAATGATTCCTATAAAAGATAATAAAAATCAAGTTGTTGCATTTTCAGGAAGAACAATGTCTCAGGATAAAAATGTACCTAAATACTATAATACTCATGAAACAAAAATTTTTGAAAAACGAACGGTATTATACAATTTTTCAGATGCTAGATCTTTTATAGCAAAAGAGAATGAAATTATTTTGTGTGAAGGGTACATGGATGTTATAAAAGCGTACCAAAATGGTATAAAAAATGTAGTAGCCCTAATGGGAACTAATATTGATAATAATAAGCTACATGAAATTTTAAATTTAGTTAACAAAGTCACTTTAAGTCTTGATAATGATGTTGCAGGAACAGAAGCGCAAATAGAAATAGGAAATAGAATAATAAAGAAAACAGACAATGTTTATAAATTAAAATTTTCTGGAGCTAAGGATTTAGATGAATTTTTAACGGATAAAAATTTGAAAAATACAAATTTCGATGCACAAAGTTACGTCACTAATAACAAAGAACACTTTATTAATTTTAAAATAGAGTATTGTAAAGATGTAGCTAAGACCAATATTGAGCAAAGAATTAAGTTTAAAAATGAAATTTTAACTAATATTTCTTATGTAGAAGATGAGTCATTAAAATACATATTATTAACATACTTAGCTGAGGAATTTGGGATAGAACGACAAGTTCTTAACAGAGAATTAAACCAATTACAGACAAAAAGAAAAAAACAAACATCGCAATGGACAGCACCAGAAAATCCAAAGTTATTGTTTAAAACACTAAATTACGATAAAAAAATGTGTAAATTATTTAAATACTTCTTTATAAGTAGAAATATTTTTATTGATAATTATTCGAAATTGGAGCAATGTCAGTTTTCACAGGAAGTATTTGAACGACTAGTAGATTATTTAATTATTTACTACAACAATAACCTAGAATTTCAAATTTATAAATTTATACACAGTATTGATGATGAAGAGGTTGTCCGTTTAGCGACTTATATAGATGAAACAGACTTTTTAATAGAAGAAAATCCAACGAATGAAATTGTTATAGATTATATAGCATACTTCAAGAAAAAAGAGCTTAGTATTGAAAAATTAAAAGAATTACTAAAAGTTGCTATTCAAGAAATGGATGTAGAAGCGCAAAAAGAATTGCTAGAGCAATTGAAAAAGTATAAAAAGTAAGGAGAAGAAGATGGCTAATAAAAAGATAAAAGATTTTGAAACAATAAGAAAAGAATTGTTGGAAAAAGGTAAAAAACAAGGGGAGCTTACTCAAGAAGAAATTATAGAAGCTTTATCTAAATTAGACATTTCTTCAGAAACAATGGATGATTTTTATGAAGAATTAAATAATGAAGATATTATTTTAATTAATGAAAATCATGTAGAAGAAGAGGAAGAACTAGATTTAGAAGATTTATCAGTGCCTGCTGGGATTAGAACTAATGACCCAGTAAGAATGTATCTTAAAGAAATTGGGAAAGTACCTCTTTTATCAAAAGAAAAAGAATTAGAATTATCTAAAATAATTGAAAGTGGAACAGAATCAGAAAAGGAACAAGCTAAAAAAGATTTAGCAGAAGCAAACTTACGTCTTGTAGTTAGTATCGCTAAAAGATATGTTGGACGTGGAATGTTATTCTTAGACCTTATCCAAGAGGGGAATATGGGATTAATTAAAGCCGTAGAAAAATTTGATTATTCTAAAGGGTTTAAATTTAGTACATACGCTACATGGTGGATTCGTCAAGCAATAACACGTGCTATTGCTGACCAAGCAAGAACAATCCGTATTCCAGTACATATGGTTGAAACGATTAACCGACTTATTCGTGTACAACGTCAATTACTTCAAGATTTAGGGCGTGAACCTAAACCAGAAGAAATTGCTAAAAAAATGAATATGACACCAGATAAGGTTAGAGAAATTTTAAAAATCGCTCAAGAACCAGTATCACTTGAAACACCAATAGGAGAAGAAGATGATTCACATTTAGGAGATTTTATCGAAGATAAAGATGCTCAATCTCCGGTGGAACATGCTGCTAATGAATTGTTAAAAGAACAATTAGAAGAAATTTTAGAAACATTAACAGATAGAGAGGAAAATGTTCTAAAACTTCGTTTTGGCTTAAAAGATGGGAAAACACATACTTTAGAAGAAGTAGGAAGTGCCTTTGGAGTAACTCGTGAACGTATTCGTCAAATAGAGGCTAAAGCAATAAGAAAATTAAAACACCCATCTAAATTAAATAAATTAAAAGGGTTTATGGAATAAATTTTATGAATATTGATATAATAGGTTTTAGAAGATAAAAATTGTTATTTGGGCATATTAGTGTGTGCAAAAATTTAGCTAGAAAAACATACAAAAATATAGAAAAAATTTAAGGCAGTGAATAACTGCCTTTTTAAATTAATGACTTTAGGCTGCTTGAAGATGCAGAGAGTTTCAGAAGCAAAAAACTACCCCTTTTAGATATATACTCTCCTTACAGGATAATATTTTTTGCAGTAAGGAGAGTGTATATAATCTAAGGTGGTAATTATTTATATACATTTTATTTTTTCTTCTAGATAGCTTTTATTATGAATTATTACATTTTAAACATTTAAAATCTATGTCTTAGCTCTATAACTTTTCCAATGATAACTACGGGTTTAGATTTTATATCTTTTTTTGAGTAAAACATAGGAGGATAGTTTAAGTTAGTAGAAATTAAAATAATGCCATCATCAGTTTTTTCTAATTTCTTACAAGTAGCGATATTTCCGTTAATTGAAACTATAACGCTATCACCACTATCAGCATCTGATTGTCGTCTTACTATGATAATATCATCGATTTTCATACGGGGTTCCATACTGTTATCTTTAATTTTTAAAGCAAACAACTCTCCTTGATTGAGACATAGTGATGATATTTCTTCAAAATTAAATATATTGTCCACAACAGATATCGGGATATAGGTTGAAGTTTTAGTATTTTGTGATTGTTTTGAGATATTATCTTTGCAGCCCATAAGATATTCCATCGAAGTATCAAGGTATTTAGCTATTTTTTCGAGATTATCAATAGGTATTTTTTTGGTATCTCCATCTTCATATCTTTTGATTGTAGTTTCATGCACTCCTAAAAATTCAGCTAATTTTCTTCTTGACATTTTTTTATTTTTTCTTAATTCAAATATTCTATATCCTATAGTATTTTTATTCATTATTAACTCCTCCTTCTATGACGCTTATTTTAACATTTAAATTGCAAAAACGCAAGAAATTGAAGTTGTAAACTAATGTTTTGAAAAGAAGAGAAGAAGTGATAATATGTAGTACATAGATAATAGAATGTAGTAGATTAAAAAGAATATCATAATATTTAATATTTATAAACCAAATAAAAAAGCAACATAAACGTTGCGCCTTTTTGTTAATATCTTATAAAAATATCACCGTTTTGATTAGCTGGTCTAAAAAGTATCACAAAAAATTATATAAATGCTATGATTGTTGGAATAAATGTCCAAAAAAATAAAATACTTAATATTCCTTTTGTATTTTTCCCGGCAAAGAAATATTGAATTCCCCATGCACCTAAGAATAAAATTAAAAGTAAATAAATTACTTTATTCACATATCTTCCAGGTATATATTCTGTATCAGTATTTGAATTATAATATTGGATAGACATAAATTTTCCTTCGAAATCTTTTTAGCATAATACAATTAAAACATAAAATAATTAAAGAGGATTTTGCTTTAATAATTTTAAATTTAAGCAAATAACCTCTTAATAACTATTATCTTTTTGTTTTTAAATTTTCTTTCCAATCTTGTAGACCATTTTTTAACATATAAACATTAGTGTACCCATGTTTTTTTAGCGTAAGAGCAGCACGGGGAGCTAATGTTCCATTTTTATCGCAAAGATAAATGGGTTGGTCTTTTCTAAGTGAAGAATATAGGAAATTAAATTGAGAACTAGGCATATTTCTAGCCCCGTTTATATGAGCGTATTTAAAATCTTCCTTTTCTCTAACGTCTATCAATTGAACTTTTCTAAGATCTTTTCTGAATTCTTCATAAGGAAGCTTTGTAACCGCCCCTCTTAATCTGAAGTAATTAAATAATCCAACCACAGCAAAAATAGCTAGTATTATTAAAGATGATACTAAAAATGATGGCATAGTGTACTCCTTTGTATAATTATTAATTAATAAGAGCATTATATCATAATTTGTAATTTTGTTCAATATTGATTATAATTATAAGAGTAAATGCTACTTATGTTAGAAATAGCAACGCTTTTGAAAAAATATTTTGTGGTTTTAAAGATTATTTTGAAGTATGAATAAAATAAATCAATATGGAGAAAAAATGATTACATCGATTAGTAACAAAAAAATAAAAGATTTAAAAAAATTAAAAGAAAATAAAAATATAAGAAAATATAAAAAATATCTGGTAGAAGGTAAACATCTGATAGAAGAAGCTCTAAAAGTAGGCGTTGTAGAAGAAATAATTATTGCGGAAAACTTTTCTGATGAAGGTTTATTAACAAGTTTTACTGGAGAAATAACGGTAGTATCAGAAAATATAATGAAATCTATTACAGATACTATTACTACACAAGGAATTATTGGTCTATGTAGAATAGAAGAAAAACAATTAGATATAACTAAGTACAAAAAAGTATTGATTCTCGATAGAATACAAGATCCTGGGAACCTTGGAACTATAATAAGAACAGCGGATGCGTTTGCTTTTGATTGTATTATTCTAGGAAAAGGTACAACAAGTCTTTATGGGCAAAAAGTTATCAGAAGCACACAAGGAAGTAATTTCCACATTGATTGTTTTGAAAATATTGATATTAAGCAATTAGTTACAGAAATAAAAGAATTTAACATTTATGCAACATCGCTTAAAGCTGATAAATACTTAGAAGAGTTAGATAATATAACAGGTCGTGTGGCGATTATTTTTGGTAATGAAGGTTCAGGTGTTGCTGATGAAATATTAGATGAAGTAAATAATTTACTGAAAATAAATATGCCAGGTCGTGCCGAAAGTTTAAATGTCTCTATAGCAGCAGGAATTGTCATGCATTATATTTCTAGTATTTTGAAATAATAAATTTACTATTTTAGTTAATTATGGTATTATTGTAGATGTAAAAAAATTAAGAGAGGTGAAATCTAATGTTAAAAACACTAGCTGTTGATAAAAGAGGAAATATTTTAACAGATGTTAATTTAGAACGGCTTAAAGATCAAGATATAGCTTGGTACTGGGTAGATTTTGATAATCCAACTCGTAGTGAAATAAATTTACTATCAACTTTTTTTAAATTCCACGAATTATTAATAGAAGACTGTCTAACACTTTTACAAAGACCGAAAATAGAAATAACAAGACAACAAATATTTTTGGTATCACATGTTTTAAAAAACATTGATGCTGATTATGAAACTATTAACATGTTTGTTGGGAAAAATTATATTGTAACGTTTCACCTCTCTCATATTCGTTACATTAATAAAATAATTCCTAAAATTTTGCAAAAAGGTGAACAATACTCACCATTGCATGTAATGCATATGTTGGTATCAGAAATCGTGGAAGGGTATATTCCAATTATTTCTAAAATAGAAAATCGTTTAGATGAAATTGAAGAAAGTGACTCATATACATCAGGTAGCAAGATTATGGATGAGGTATTTGATTTGCGCAGTGACTTGCTTAAACTACGCCGTGGGTTACTTCCTATGCGCGAGCTTATTCATAGATTTTTAGTTTCTCGTCGTGTAGAAATGACAGATAACGATAGAAAATACTTCCATGATATATATGATGACCTTGTTCAACAAACTGAGATAATTGAGGCTAATAGGGAACTTGCCAGTGATATTCGAGAAAATTTCATGACATATAACTCGCTGAAATCTAATAACATTATGATGACGCTTACTGTTATATCTACGATTTTCTTACCATTGACATTTATAGTAGGACTTTATGGAATGAACTTTGACTATATGCCAGAACTAAAGTGGAAGTATGGCTATTTTATTGTTTGTGCGTTAATGTTAGGAGTAGCTGTAGGAATGCTATGGTTCTTCAAGAAAAAAGGTTGGCTTGATATGTTTAAATAATATCAACAAAAAGGATATACTTATGAATATTTTTAAATTAACAATACTGTTTACAATGATTATACTTGCCAACTATTCAATGTTAAAAATTGATTTTAGTAAGTTTTTCAAAAGAAATAGTACTCGAGAGATAAAGATACTAGTTAGTCTGTTATCGTTGGTAATAGGGTATATTTCTTATATGACTATAATTACTATATATGAGTTATCGCTCACATTAGTAAAATAAATATTTAGAGAGGAGAGTCTATGAAAGAAAATAGTAAAAAAGAATTAAATAAAGAATCTGAAATAACAAAAGAAGATAAACTACTAGCATTTCTTGGTGGTAAGTTTATAATATACATATTACTAATCGTTATTTTATTGGGGATAGCAATTTACTTATATACAGAAATTTCTTATATTTTCACACCAATAAATGCTATAGTATCAAGTATTATGACGCCTATTATTGTAGCGTATATATTTTACTATATTTTAAATCCGTTGGTAAATTTCTTTTCAAAAAAGATATCTCGATTTTTAGCGAGTTTATTAGCCATTGTAGTTGGAGTTATCGTTATTTTAGTCGTTATAATAGGTATGGTTCCAATAGTAGTGGAACAAACAAAAAATTTAATAACTTCATTACCTAGATATATCGAAATAGTAAAAGGGTATCTAGATACTTATTCAGACAACGCTTATGTTCAAGTAGTGATAGAGTATATAAACAACAATCTAAATATTTCCCAGCTTAGTTCAAAAGCAGTAGAAGTTGCAACATTAGTAGCGCAAAATATAGCGTCGTCTTTATCTTCGACTGCATCAGTACTTATCACAATGCCGTTTGTATTGTTCTTTTTACTAAAAGATGCTACTACATTTAATAAGTATTTTATAAGTATTTTACCTAAAAAATTAGAGAAACCTGTAGCTGAAACTATTGAAGAAATAGATGATAAAGTAGGATCATATATTCAAGGACAGATGCTTGTATCATTATGTATAGGGGTAATGTTATTTATAGGATACAACATTATAGGATTACATTATGCTTTTTCATTAGCAACTATAGCAGCATTCTTAAGTATTGTTCCTTATCTAGGACCTGTTATTGCCATAACACCAGCAATGTTGGTGGCAGCATCAACGAGTTGGGTAATGGTTATTAAAATGCTAGTTGTTTGGGGAATTGTTCAGTTTTTAGAGGGAAATATTATTTCTCCAAATATTATGGGGAGAAGCATGAAAATGCATCCTCTGACTGTAATCTTTGTTATTTTAATCGGAGTAAACATGGCTGGGGTTGTAGGTGCAATCTTAGGAATTCCAGTATATTCTATTTTAAAAGTATTAATAGTTAAATTATTAACATCATTAAAAAATAGATATGATAAATACTATGGATAATTACAAAAATGGCCTTAAAATTTAATTAGTTTTAAGGTTGTTTTTTTAGTATATAATATAGAGTTTGTATATTAGTTTTAAAAGCTAGTTTTTTATGATATAATTGTATAATTAAATAAAGTGATTGAGGTTTAGAATTATGAGTATGATGAAGAAATTTAATAATTTATTTGTAAATGAGGATGATTTTGGAGATGAAATTGTAGAAAAAAATTCAGCTTCAATTGAAAAACAAAAAATAAAAAATGTAAAAAAAGAAGTACCGGCTAGCAAAACTATGGAGACTGCTGTACCACAAGCTAAAACAAATAATGTAATTTTAACAGAACCTTTGGTTTTTGCCGACAGCAAAGATATTATTGATGATATTAAACGAAATAAAGTAGTAATAATCAATTTGAGTAAATTAGATTTAGAAACAGCGGATAGATTATTAGACTTTATTTCTGGTGGTATTTACGCATTAGGAGCTAAATTAAAAACTATTGGTGAAGATATTTATCTATGTGTACCGAATGGTGTAGAAGTATCTGGAGATTTTTACGAAGGAGAGTATTAATATTGCTGAATATAACAGAGTATTATTGGGTTTATAAGTTTATTCATTATTTATTTTCTTTTTATGAATATAGCATATTAGCTTATATTCTTACTTCATGGGTTCCGCAAATTAGGAATAATATTATAGTTGAGTTTTTAGCAGCTATCTGTGAACCATATTTAAAAATTTTCAGAAAAATTATTCCACCTTTTGGTATGTTAGATATCTCTCCAATTATAGCGTTTATTGGACTTAATATTATCCAAAGAGTATTGATTAACTTATTATTCACGGTTTAATTTAATTATGAAAAAGATAAATGCGTTATCCTTTTTAACACAAGAAGAAAGAGATGCCACAGAAAAATTATTACAAAGCGTTAGTATTTCTGATAATAGGAATACAGTCACTAAATTTTTAACAAATTTTGAACAGGTTATATTAAAAAAAATTATTATGTATAATTACAGTGATATGAGTATTGACTTTTTTGGCGGAACAGCAGATGCTGAACGAAAAAAAGCTAAGATAATCGCTAATGAGTATTATGACATTGATTATGAAATAACTTGTTTGAGGGCAAATTATAATAATAAGTTTGATAAAATTCAACATCGTGATGTACTTGGTGCGGTTCACAATATAGGGATTAATTTTAATAGAATTGGAGATATAGTAGTTCTTGAAAGAGAAATCTATATTTTTGTGGATTATGAGATTGCCGACTATATTATGATGCAATTAACTAAAATAGGTAGGATAAATTTACAATTCGAAAAAATAGATTTAGTAGAAGTTAATATTGAAAAAGAATACGAGGAATTTGATATTGTAAGTTCTTCATTTAGGTTAGATTCATTAGTGGCCAAAATTACTAATAAATCAAGAAGTAAAGTTAAAGAATTTCTAGAACAAGAGTTTATAAAATTAAATCATTCTGTAACAAAAAATGGAGAAAAAAATTGTGTCAATGGGGATGTGATTTCCATAAGAAAATATGGGAGATTTATTTTAAAAGAGTATACTCAAAATAAAAAGAGCTTAAAATATAGAATAAAAGTATTAAAACTTGTATAAAATAACTGGCATTATAATGCCAGTTATTTTTTTTCATGTTTATGATTATGAGCGTTTTCATTTTTCTTTGGTAAACATTGTGGTATACTAAAAAATGTAAATTAAAATATAAAAAATACGAGGTGAGTAAATAAATGAAAAAAATATTTTTAATTATTTTTTCTATTGTTTTGGTATTTTCTTTAGCTGCTTGTTCTCAAAAAAGTTCGACTAAAGAAGAAAAAGTATTAAAACTTGGTGTTGTACCTAGTAGTAACAGTGAAAAGCTAGTCGATGATTTAGAACCATTTGCTAAAGCACTAGGAGAAAAACTTGGTGTGAAAGTTGAAGTCTTCACTGCAAGTAGCTACATAGGGGTAATTGAGGGGATTGGTAGCGGAAGTGTTGACTTTGGTATTGTTCCACCGTTCTCAGCTGTACTTTCAAATAAACAAAATAATACAAAAAATTTACTTGTAGGGAAAAGTTTGAATGGTAAACCAGGCTATCACGCTGAAATTTTTGTGAGAAAAGACTCGAATATAAAAAGTTTAGAAGATTTAAAAGGGAAAAAAGTAGCCTTTGTTGATCCGTCTTCAGCTTCAGGGTATGTCTATCCTGGAGCAATGTTAAAAGATGCGGGTATTGATTTAAATAAAGATATAAAATATCAATTCAGTGGTGGTCATGATAAAAGCATACAATTATTGCTAAATAAAGATGTTGATGCAATAGCAAGCTATGAGAATGTAATAAAAAAATATACTAAAGAATTCCCTACACTTAAAGAAGACGTACGAGGCTTAGCAAAGAGTGAGTTGATACCTGGAGTGACAGTTGTAGTTTCAAATAATGTTGATGACCAGCTAAAAAGTAAAATAAAACAGGCATTATTAGAAATACAAAAAGAAAAAGAAACATTAGGAATATTAACGAATTTATTCAACATAACAGGTTTTGAAGAACCAGATGATAATACATATAAAGCTGTTGAGAAAATATCTGAGAAAATGAATATAGATTTGAAAAAAGTAAAATAAACTTAATAATATTATCAAGTAGTATTATTTATAGTTGATTTTCTTGTACTATCAAATTATAAAGTGTTAGATAATGAATATAATAATTAAATAGAAATATTAAATATTTTTTTAATAATTATAAATTTAATTTTCAATAAAAGCAACTTCTTTAGAAGTTGTTTTTATTTTAGATTAACTTTGGTGTTACATATATTTACTACGTTAACTTTATTTAAAAATATATGATTGTAGTTTCTAATAATAAAAAATAAAAAATTATATAAAAGTATTGACTTTATGTTAATACTTCTGTATAATAAGTAATGTTCATTGTAAAGTGAATATTTATCCACAGTAGCTCAGTTGGTAGTAGCATCTGACTGTTAATCAGAGGGTCGCAGGTTCGAGTCCTGCCTGTGGAGTACATTGCGGTTGCTAGGCAGCCGTTATTTTTTTGTTTTGAAACTATTTAATAGTATTTTTCCATAAAAAATTATGATATAATAAATGGGATATGTATACTTGTAAAGAGTGATTAGGAATAGTTTTTAATAGAAATTAAAAGAAAAAGAGATATAGGAGAATAGTATGTTTTTAGATGAGGTAAAAATATTTGTCCGTTCAGGTGACGGTGGGAATGGTCTAGTAGCGTTTAGACGTGAAAAGTATGTTCCTAAAGGTGGACCTGCGGGAGGAGATGGCGGTCGTGGAGCCAACGTTGTTTTTATAGTTGACGAAGGGCTTAGAACATTCATGGACTATCGCTATCAGAAAAAATTCGTTGCACCAAACGGGGAAAATGGAATGAGTAAAGGTATGCATGGACGTAAATCAAAAGATTTATATCTAAAAGTACCACCAGGAACTGTTATCCGTGATACTGATACAGGAGAAGTACTTGCTGACCTTGTAGAACATGAACAAGAAGTAATCGTAGCACGTGGAGGACGCGGAGGACGTGGTAACTGTCGTTTCGCAACACCATCAAATCCAGCTCCAGAAATCGCAGAAAATGGTGAACCAGGAGAAGAACGCAATCTTACTCTTGAGCTTAAGCTTATGGCTGATGTAGGTTTAGTAGGATTCCCATCAGTAGGGAAATCAACATTGCTATCAATCACTTCAAAAGCTAAACCGAAAATTGCAGATTATCATTTTACAACATTAGCTCCTAATTTAGGTGTAGTTGAAACGAAAGACCACCGTAGTTTTGTTATGGCAGACCTTCCAGGACTTATCGAAGGTGCTAGTCAAGGTGTAGGTTTAGGACATCAGTTTTTACGTCATATAGAAAGAACTAAAGTAATAGTTCATGTAGTAGATATGTCAGCGACTGATGGACGTGATCCATACGAAGATTATAAAATTATTAATCAAGAACTAGGTGAGTATAATATGCGTTTATTAGAACGTCCACAAATTGTAGTCGCTAATAAAATGGATATTCCAGCAGCGCAAGAAAATCTAGAAGAATTTAAAGCTAAATTAGCAGCTGATGGTGAAGAAGTTGATATCGTAGAAATTTCAGCATTTACTAGAACAAATGTAGATAATCTACTTTATAAAATAAGTGATATATTAGATTCTACAGATCCTAATATGCTTTATGAACTTGATACTGAAGAAGAAAGTATGGAAAATAGAGTTCTTTATAAACATAAACCAAAAGATGAAACATTCAAGATTACAAGAGATGATACAGGTGCTTATGTAGTAAGTGGCCCAGGTATTGAACGTGCATTCTTAATGACGGACTTTAACCGTGATGCATCTGTAAGAAGATTCGCACAACAAATGCGCTCTATGGGAGTAGATGATGCATTACGTGAACGTGGGTGTAAAAATGGTGATACAGTTAAGATTCTAAAAGGTGAGTTTGAATTTGTAGAATAGGGGCAAAACTATGGATAAAGAAAAAGTATATTATATAATCAGAGAAGATGTATTACCTGAAGCAGTAAAAAAAACATTGATTATGAAAAAAGCTCTTGAAGAAAATCCTAAACTATCTATTTTGGAAGCATCAAAGAGATTTGATTTAAGTAGAAGCGCTTTTTATAAGTATAAAGATACGATTTTTCCAATTCAAGATATTCAAAGACAGTCTATTTTGTCATTATCAATAGACGTTGATGATATTCCTGGAATTTTAGGTAAAATATTACGAATAGTCAATGATGAAAAATGTAGTGTACTTACTATCCACCAAACAGTACCAATTAATGCTCGAGCAACTATAATTATTTCGTTAGAAATAGATGCCGAGCACACTAATATTGAAAAATTGACAAAACAAATTAAAAACCTTGAATTTGTTAATGGTATAAAAGTAATTGGTGTAAGTATGTAATTGAATAAATATTTATTATGTAATTTCTATATAATAAAATATATAATTAATAGGAGAACAGTGTAGGAGATAAAGTTTCCTATTGCTGTTCTTTTTTTATAAAAATTAGATAAATTTTTTAATAGTAGAAGATAGATTATAAAGCTGCTATCTTGAATGAATTAGAAAGGATTAATATGCAAAAAAATGATATATTAACAGGGCGCGTCATTGATTATACTCATGATGGTCTTGGAGTAGTAAAAGTAGATAATTTCCCTATTTTTATTGAAGATGTGATAGAGGGAGAATTTATTGAATTCAAAATAATAAAATTAAAAAAGAATCTTGGCTATGGTAAAGTGTTAAATATAATAGAAGTTTCTGATAAGCGTGTTAAAGGAGTGCCAAAAACATCAGGAGCTAATTTAGTACATATGGATTATGAAGAACAACTACGCTTTAAAACAAAAAAAGTTCAAAATATTATGAACAAAACCTTAGGTACAGATAGTATCGAAGTATTACCAACTTTGGGAATGAAAGATGGATATCACTATCGCAATAAATCGGTTATCCCAGTTCAAAAAGTGGATAATGAAGTACGTATGGGTTATTACAAACCGCGTAGTCATGATGTGATTAATATTGAAAAATGTTTTATTCAATATGATGAACACAATAAACTAATGAATGATATTCGTAGTTTGATAATTGAATTAGATTTATCAGTATATGATGAAGAGAGTCACAAAGGTGCAATTCGTCATATAATGTTTAGAACAAATTCTAGTAAAAGTGAAATTATGGTAGGGATAATTGCCAAAGAGAGATTTGCAAATCTGAATGAGTTTGTAGAAAAAATTACGAGCTTAGATGATAGAATAGTCAGTGTAATGTTGAACATTAATGATAAAAAGACTAATGTTATTTTTGGAGATAAAACTGAAAATCTATTTGGACGAGATTATATAACTGATACTTTGGGAGGAATAGAGTTTAAGATATCTTTACGCTCGTTCTACCAAGTAAATCCAATCCAAACAGAAGTTTTGTATAGTAAAGCATTGGAACTAGCTGAACTAAAAGAAGATGATACGATAATTGATGCGTACTGTGGTATTGGAACGATAAGTTTATTCGCTGCACAAAAAGTGAAAAAAGTTTATGGTATAGAAATAGTAGAAGCAGCAGTACTAGATGCACGAGAAAATGCTAAAAATAATAATATAACTAATGCAGAATTCTTATTAGGAAAAAGTGAGGATATAATTAAAAAACTAATCTCACAAAATATAAAATTAGATGCAGTTATTGTCGATCCGCCACGTAAAGGGTGTGAAGAAAGTTTCTTGAGAGACCTTGCAGCAATGGACATAGAAAAAGTAGTTTATGTTAGTTGTAATCCAGCAACATTAGCACGCGATATGGAAATAATGAGAAGACTTGGTTATAAACTTGGAGCTGTTCAACCAGTAGATATGTTCCCAGGAACGTATCATGTGGAGACGGTAGTATTGATGTCAAAAGTTGCACCAATTAAGTAAATAAAGAGTAGAAAATAAAGGCTTATTCTAAGGCTATCGTTAAATGATATCGGTAACTTTTGGGTATGTTAATATTTTGCTATGTAATTTAGTTAAGTGAAAACATATCAACAGACAAGAGCTGATATCAGGGAATGGATAACAAGAAAAAATGCACCCACTTGCACCCAGCTTAAATATGTGGATTTGATGGAGAAAGAAAGATACTGTACAGTATGGATGAGAGAAGATTTTAGTCAAAATAATATAATTAGTCACACTTCCGAAACTCCAAAAGCCTTTAAAATAAACACTTTAAGATACATTAGCCATGTTGTGATACGAGAATAAATTAATATTCGTATTTTCACGTTTGTACTCCTATGCTAAGGGTGTCTTTTTTATTTAGGGGGCTTTTTTGAGGTGTGGGTGTCAACTTGATACAGATACTTGACTTCTGAAGCTTTTAGAGTGATGTATGCAAGCAAATTGGGTTATTTTAATGAGATAAGTGGCGCAAACGGTAAAAGATGAGATGGATTATAGAGTTATTGAATAGAAATACCATATAACAATAGAAAAAACACATTCTAGCTTAAATGGTAGTTGAGAAATATGATGAGAAATGCCATAATAAAGGTACATAAATATATACCTTAGGGAGGGATAATGTTTGATTATGAAAAGCTATGGAAGCTACTGAAAGATAAAAATCTAAAAAAAGTTGATCTCAAAAGACAAATAGGGATCACTCCTACGACACTTGCAAAACTGAATAGAAATGAAAATGTAAGCATGGATGTTTTAAATAGATTATGCGAATTTTTAGAGTGTGATATTGGAGATATCCTTGAACACGTTTATACGCCATACAAAAGTGATGATACACTAGGCACATTTAGTCCTAACAAAAAAGAAGACATACATAATTGGTTTTCTTATCTTGAAGGATATTCTAAAACCTTGGTAGAAACTGAACTTTCTAAACTTGAAAATGTTTCTTCATTATTGGATCCATTTGGTGGCTCAGGTACAACTCCATTGGTTGGAATACTAAAGGGATTGGATTGTTATTATTGCGAAACAAACCCAGTAATGAGATTTATTATTAAAACTAAGACAGAAAATTCCTTTGAACTTGCTTCAGATAATAAGAAACTTGCGCTATTCAAAAAAATGATTTTCAAAGTTATAGAACATTTAAAACATATTAAAACTGAAGATCAGAAAAATATTGAGTTTGGCGGATTTGAAAAATATTTTGAGCCATCTAATTTGATTTACATTAAAGAATACAAAGATTTTGTTTCTAAAAATGTTAATGATAAATTGATTTTATCTATGTTTAAAGTAGCATTGGCTGGAATTGCTGTTAATGTATCCAAGATGGTTAGGAGGGGGGATTTGAGATATGCAAAAGGAAAAGAATTAAATAAAACAAATTTAGATTTTGTGGAAGAAATAGAACATAAACTACTTAGAATATACGCTGATTTAAATGAAGTGAATCTTAATGAAATTGGAAAGTCTGAATGTTTGGCACATGATGCAAGAAATATAGTAGAATCAAATATTGCAGACGTAGTCATAACATCTCCTCCATACCTGAATGGTACTAATTATATTCGAAATACTAAATTGGAATTGAAGTTACTTGATTTCATAGACCAAGAGAGAGACCTAGCAAAACTTCATAAGAAAGGTATCGTAGCAGGTATAAATAGTGTATCGGTTGATGGTAGAATTTATGCTCCTGTGGAAGCTGTAAAAAATATCATAAAAGAATTAGATGAAGTCAGTTATGATTCGAGAATTCAAAAGATGATTATTGCATATTTTAATGATATGGATGATGTCTTTTCAGCTTTAAGTCTGGCATTAAAAGATCAAGGTTATTTAATAATGGATATTGGTGATTCCCAATTTGCAGGTATTCATATTCCAACACATGAAATCTTAATTGAGATTGCAAGTAAGCATGGATTTAATTTATATGAGAATGAGATAATTAGAGCTAGAAAATCAAAAAATGGTTATGAGCTTACTCAGAGAATACTAAGATTTAGACTTAGTAAAGAAAAAATGAGTAGAACTGAGTATGAAAAGAAAGCATCATGTTTTCTTTCAAATATGTCATACCAAGATAAAGGTAGAAACTGGGGACACTCATGGCATTCTTTATGTTCATATAGGGGGAAATTAAAACCTGCAATAGCCCATGAATTGATAGAACAATTTACTAGACCTGGAGATATTATTTTAGATCCTATGGGAGGGGTAGGTACTATTCCATTCGAAGCATGCTTACAAGATCGATTTGGTATATCAAATGATTTAAGTGTTTTCGCTTTTATAGTTGCAAAAGCAAAACTGGAAAAACCTGACTATAACGAAGTATTAAAGGAAATAGAAGTACTTGGTGAATATATAGAATCAAATAAAGCTAAATTTGAAGGTGACAAAGAAGTTAGAAGTTTTGGTCTAAATAAAAAAATTGTGGAATACTATCATGAAGAAACTATGAAAGAAATTTTAGCAGCTAGAGAATTTTTTAAAGATAAGGACTACTCTGCTGTAGATTGTATTATCATGGCTTGTATTTTACATATTTTGCATGGGAATAGGCCTTATGCCTTATCAAGGCAATCTCATCCTTTAACACCATATGCACCAACAGGTGATTTTGTATATAAAAACCTGATAGAACACTTAATTACAAAAATCGATAGGAGTTATAATTCTAAAGATACTGGAACTTGGATTAAAGGTGCTGCTTATAATTATGATATTAAAGATCTTCCGACAAAATTGGGCTTAAAAGCCGATATAATTATTACTTCACCACCATTTGCTTCTTCGTTTAAGTTTTATACTCAAAATTGGTTGCGTTTGTGGTTTTCTGGATGGTCTGAAGTTGATTTTAAAGAGGCAAACAACAAATTTTTTGATAATAAACAGAATAAGAATATGGACATTTATTATTCGTACTTCCAAGCATGCAGTGAAATGCTGAAAGATGATGGTAAGATGATCTTACATGTCGGAAAATCAGATAAATTTGATATGTCCAAGGAACTGATCGCTAGATGTGGAGAATGGTTTGAGGTTATAAGTGCCGGAGAGGAAACTATCCAAGGCGAAAATCATGGTATTGTTGATATTGGCTCAACAAAAGCACATCAGTTCATTTTTTTAATCAAAAAATAAGAATAATTAAAAAAGTAGATGGGAAAAATATTTCTCATCTACTTTTTGCGATCAATTTATCAGATCATATTTTTGTTGAATTCTTCATCTGCTTTGCGAACATAAGCTGATGAAATAGTTCCGGAAACTTTGAAAAAGTCAAAATCGGTATCACGTAGGATCCTATTTCTAAGTTTAATAACCTCGTCCATATAATCTGCAAATTTTATTAATAACTGATCAACTTTTTGAGGGTTTTGTAAAGCTGCTAGAGCTTCTGGGTTATATTGAGGATCACCTGATAATAGTTTGTAGTCAAATCCAGTTAGAACTGATAATTTTCTAAGCTGTGGATCACTGTAAAAAGTAGAAGGCCATGCACCTGATTTGCTCCCATTACAGTCTCTACATAGTAGAGTCGCATTTTCTGTTGATAGTGGCCACAAATAGTAAACCGGAAGCGTATGGTCTAATGGCTTCTCCTTATTATTAGTAACTGTACTAAGGTCTTTACCGCAGCAAAAACACTTATTACCATATCTATTTTCTATTTCAAGACTGTTAATCTTTGGGCTGCCTGCAATATCAAGGAGAAGACGTCTTTTTTGAGCGGCTTCTCTATGTTGATCGGTTAAACGTGTTCCATTTTTGATTTCATTATAGGCTTTTTTGCAAAGACGACATTCTCCCTGTCTTGCAGATTTTCGTGAAGAATGGTGATCAAAAAATTCAATTGGTTTCATTGTGTTGCATACGATACAATATTTAAACTGTTTAGATTCTGCAATATATTCGTCATGATAAATTGTAAAAGCGCCTTTTGCGACAGAAACGGGATTGCCATTTTCATCATTTACATCCATTGAATAATCATAGAATTTTGTTTCTCCAGCTACCTCGTGAATATATCCACATTTAGGACAAGCAATGGAGAAATCTTCAGTGATAGAGTCTTCTTTAACAAAGATGAATTCTTTACAATCAGGATTCAAACAGTTAAAACCACGATATACTACATCACCTTGACCTTTTACATGTTCTGCGCGTATCTGATTTTCTTTAGTAACTTTACTATAGGGTGATCTTCTTGCCATATTGTTCCTCCTATTCTTTTATCGTTTCAATAATATCTTCTAATTTACATTCCATAGTTTCACATATTTTTAACAAAACATCTGTAGTAATATTTGTACCTTTACCAAGTTTAGCTATTGAGGCAGCGCTGATTCCAGCAAGTTCTTGTAGATCTTTGCGATACATCTTCTTTTAAACTAGTAACTTACATAGCTTGTTATAACTTATTTTCTCGTAGTTTATCTAAATTCTCTACGTTTAAAATATTCTATTCATCATCATATCAAAGTGTTGTCCTTGCCCTATATACCGGAAAATACTTTCAAATATTCTGCGACAGCTATCAGTGTCTATGCTGGCGTGAATGAAATTCAATCCGTCTGAGATACGGTCATTACTAGTGCAAAGATACTGTAGTAATGATGTTGTCAGATGTAAATCATAGCAATCTTCAGTACCGACAGGTAACTTCTTAATGAAATCGTCTCTATGTTGTTTTAATATGATATCTTTGATATCCATTCCGCTATAACCACATAATTGTAAGAAGTAGTAAACTAGAATTACTTTTGAAATTCTTTATCAAGAACATCATTAGGATAGTAGTTTGAATCCAACTAATCCTCACTTGGTAATTCTCAAAGATCAGTTTCATAAATAGATGCAAATTCTGAAATAACGCCTGAGTCAAACGGAGTTTATATTGCTAGTTATAGTTGCTTAAGGAATGTTCTTTTGGCTACGATTCATCTATTATAGGTTTTCAAATAGTATATATACGGGAACCTCTAATCCATCAGCTATTTTTTTTATATTCAAAATTGATAGATTTCTTTTCCCTGATTCTACAGATGAAAGGTAGGTTCGGTCCATTCCGATAGCTAACGCAAATTTCTCTTGACTTAATCCCGTTTCCAAGCGCAGCTCGCGGATTCTTTGACCGAAGCGTTTTAAATAGTCATTATTCATACGTATTCATCTCCTTTGGATATAATGGTAAAAATAAATGGTATATAAGACAACGGATTATAAGTCACAAAGCGTTATATATGATTCCTAGAATTATACTTTCGTGAATTGCCTCAATCATGTTTTTGAAGTTTGCAAAGCATATTGATATGTAAAACATTTTTACATATATTGAGGTAATGAATATTAAATGAGCCCAATAAGTATTTGCTAGTATTTATACTTTAGTGATTAAACAAACTATATGATTATCTTTTAGTAAACAGAAAAAATACAGTCCAAATACAATCAATAACATACAAAACGATAAAAAGCCCACGTCAAATGCTGTATTATATAAGCTAGAAACATATCTGGAAACATATAAGGAGCAGCATAACTATGAAATACTCAGAAAAAGGATTTAGATCCGTATATCACAACTTCTGTATTTTTCCTATAAGCGAAGCAGTAAAAGCAGTGGCCGAGCAATTCCCCAGCTTTAAGGATGCCGACAGTGTTCTTGCATACGGATATTGTGATAGAACGGCAGGTCTTACCTTAGAGATTCTATGCTGTGCAAAAGAAGTTGATTCGGACACATTCACTTTTGCAAAGTCTCCAGAGGACATGAGAGGCATTGTGCGTATTAATGCAGTTGCAGAGGAAGAGTTTATGTTTGTTGGGTATGACGATGATCCGCTAAAGGATAACTTTAGGCACAAGCTTGAAAATTTAGAACGCTATGATGCTGGTTATGAAGTTGAAGTTTCTCGCGCATTCGAGTTTATAGACGAGTTTAGACACGAGTTTTATCCAGACGATGTAATGGTTCTTGCTGTCAAAGATGGATTAACGCCAGAAGGGTGTTGGGTCAGAATCACTGGCCTAGGCGATAAATATTTCATTGGCACATTACTTAACGAACCCGACCAGCACTTCGGTTACCATATGGGTGATACGATTACGTTTTTCCTTTACGGAGGGGATGATGATGAAAGGGCGCTAGTCTCCAATATGAATGAAATTATGTAATCCGCTATACTAGATTCACGGATTAAGTACGAGCGTTGCACCTTTCATGAACATGGTGATAGTAATGCGAGAACATGGAAAAGTTCATGAAAGCACAGAAAGGAACTATAGATGCAACTATTAACACTCGATGAAATAATATCTTCGATAATGGAAGAAACAGAGGGACTTGATGCTGAAATAACAGACGGAATTGTACTTAGCAAAAAAGAAATTCCTCCGTCTGAAATCGAGAAATTAAAATCCGAACTTGGAATAGAGTATTTAGATTCGGCATTTTCGGAGTATATTTTAAGCTACAATTGGGGGAATTTCGGTTTTCTCAGCTACCAGTTTGGATATGGCGATGAGACGAGCCTAAGCTGGCTGATTAACCGCAATCTTGATTATGACGAGTATCCCGTTCTTCGCAAAAAGAACCTAATAATTATTGCAAACGGCGACCCAT